>ERZ779895.1081-NODE-1081-length-32197-cov-5.862547_pt1 | contig 32197 bp, 30 predicted proteins | sample MGYA00511093_ERZ779895 | MGnify/ENA primary metagenome ERZ779895 (study PRJEB29588, sample SAMEA2142970) | human gut metagenome | biome: human gut; feature: human-associated habitat; material: faeces | place: Denmark | collected 2008/2010 ... | reverse complement strand
GAAATATTTGACTTGGTCTTGCGCTTACGCGCTCGACCCGCACATTCGCTTTTTTCTAGGTTGATGTTCAGTTTTCAAGGTTCTTGGCTTCGATAAATTGTCAGCTTCTTTGTCGCCGCTGTGATTTTCTCGCTCGATATACTTTAGTATTATCTCGCTCGCAAATCTTGCGGCTTCGCGAATCTGAGCAATTCCTCTTTGCCAACATCTTCATTTTGTCTAGCGATGTTGGCGTTTATTCAGTGCCGTATCGCGTCGACTTGTATATAATACCACTCTGCTTTCCGATTGTCAACACCCTTTTTTACTTTTTTTCGACTTTTTTTGCACGTTTATGCTAAACCCGTTACGGCAGCATTTTATTCAGCAGGAAATATATGACAAAACAATGCGGAAATGCTATAATAGTCTTACTATGCAGACCCTTTCATGCATTAGTTAATAATTTGTAGAAGAGGTAGAAAATGTTTAAGGTACTAAAATTTTTAGTCATCTGCGTAATTTGCCTGATGATTATGGGAGTCTCCGTGCTTTACGGCTTTTCCAGCCTGTTCGCACCTTCCAATATGGACGAGACTTTAATTCCTGACGCGGCTTCTCAATTTTACGATATAAATGGCAATACTATTTATACCACATTATCTGAAGAACGCCGTATACCAGTCACAATCGACAAAATTCCCAAGCATATTCAGCAAGCCTTTATCGCTATAGAAGATAATCGCTTCTATGAGCACGGCGGCATCGATTACCGCGGTACGGCCCGCGCTCTCGTATCCACTTTAAGCGGCAGCGAGGTTCAGGGCGGCAGCACCATTACCCAGCAGCTGGCTAAAAACGCCTTTCTGACGCAGGAGCGCACCATTGTCCGCAAAATTAAAGAAGCCTTTATCGCCAAAGAGCTGGAACAAAAATATACTAAAGATGAAATTCTCACTATGTATTTGAACCAAATCTATTTTGGCGAAGGCGCTTACGGTATCGAAAGCGCTTCCTTATATTATTTCGGCAAGCATGTTCAAAATCTTGACATCGCCGAAGCAGCTACGCTGGCCGCTATTCCTAAAAGCCCCAACTATTACAATCCCTTTGAGAATCCTCAGGAAAGTAAAAAACGTCAGGAGCTGGTTATCGACCAAATGGTGAAGTACGGCTTTATTACTGCCGATCAGGCCGCCAACGCCAAGGCTGTAAAAATTGCTTATAACACCTCCCACAAGGCCAACAGTAATCCCCGCTCCTATTTCTTTGATATGATAAGTCAGAAGGTTATCGAAGAGGTAGGCGCCGACGCCTTATACAAGGGCGGCTTAAAAATTTACACCACTCTGGATTCCGATATGCAGAGAATTGCGGAAAACGCAATGAGCCATCTGCCCAATTATTATAAAGATGGCAATAATCGCACACAGCCGCAGATGGCTTTAGTTGCCGTAGACCCCAAAACCGGTTATGTTAAGGCCATGATTGGCGGCCGCGGCGACGATAAATTCAATCGCGCTACCTTGGCCGTGCGTCAGCCCGGTTCCGCCTTTAAGCCTTTCGTTTATGTAACCGCTATGCAGAACGGCTTTACTCCCGCCAACGTTATTGAAGATAAGGAGGAGGAATTTTCTCCCGGCTGGAAGCCCCAGAACTCCGACTTAAGCTGGCATGGCAAGGTCAGCCTGAGAACTGCGCTCAAGCGCTCCATAAACATTCCTACAATTAAATTGGCTCGTGAAGTAGGCGTAGATAAAATCATTGCCAACACTGAAAAAATGGGCATTTCCACATTGGTGGATTCCGGCTCTTACAGCGATATGAATTTAGCTATGTCCTTAGGTGGTCTGACCAAAGGCGTTAACCCCCTGGAAATGGCTTCCGCTTACAGCGTATTTGCTACCAACGGCATTTACTGCAAGCCTATAGCACTGCTCAAAATTGTTAACCGCGACGGCAAAGTACTCTATGAAGCCAAGCCCCAAAGCAAGCGCGTTATTGATGCAGAAGCCGCTTATCTGACAACCAATATGCTGGAGGACGTACTCATCAGCGGCACCGGCGGCGGTATGGGCATCGGCCGTCCGGCGGCAGGCAAAACAGGTACCACCGATACCTTCATCGACGCCTGGTTCGTAGGCTTTACACCCGACCTGTGTACAGCAGTCTGGGTTGGCGACGACAATAACAAGCCGATGAATCATATGTATGGCAGCACCACGCCTCTGTCTATTTGGCATGATTTTATGGGCAACGCTTTAGCCGCCGCTCCGCGCAGCAGCTTTACTAATCCCGGCGTAGCTGTTCCTGCCGAGCCTGAAATAAAGCAGGACGACGAAAAAGATAAGGATAAGGAGCAAAACAAGGATAACGCTCAAGACGGCAAGAGCAATAATGACAACGCTAAATCTGCCAAAGCTCAAGAGTCCTCTCAGCAGCAAGCTCCTGCAGTAAGCACGAAGCCCTCCACCCAGCGCCGCAGCATGAAGCAGCGCATCAATGAGATTATGGGCAAGCCTGTGGTCAGCAATCAGCCGACGCGCAATTAAAATATAATCTGCAAAAATATTTTACCGCAGCTATTCTGCTGCGGTAATTTTATCGTCAAATCATGTATACAGTATCCATTAAAATATGCTATAATGGTATTATAAAAAAGCATTACACAATTTTAAAATAAGGAGCGAAGAAATATGGACAAGCAACCAGTAAAAATAGTGGAAACAGTATTACGCGACGGCCATCAATCCCTGGCAGCCACCAGAATGCGTATTAAGGATATGCTGCCCGCCTTGGCGCAGCTGGATAATGCTGGTTATTATGCCTTGGAAGCCTGGGGCGGCGCTACCTTTGACGCCTGCCTGCGTTTTCTTAACGAAGACCCCTGGCAGCGTTTGCGCACGCTGAAAAAGCATCTGCCGAAAACTCCTATCCAAATGCTGCTGCGCGGTCAGAATATTTTAGGCTACAACCATTACGCTGACGACGTAGTGCGCGAATTCGTTAAACGCTCCGTAGCCAACGGCGTTTCCATTATCAGAATTTTTGACGCCCTCAACGATACCCGCAATCTGGAATGCGCTATGCGTGCCGCCAAAGAAGCCGGCGCTCATGTGCAGGGCTGTATCGTTTATACTATCAGCCCCTATCACAAGGACAGCGATTTTGTTAATTTAGGCAAAGAGCTGGCGCAAATGGGCGCCGATTCCATCTGCATTAAGGATATGGCCGGCCTGCTGCGTCCTTACGCTGCTGAAAGCCTGATTCGCAGCCTGAAAGCCGAGCTGAACCTGCCCATTGACCTGCATACCCATTTCACCAGCGGCATGGGCGACATGACCTACCTAAAAGCAATTGAAGCAGGCGTGGATATTATCGACACGGCGCTGTCGCCTTTTGCCGAATCTACCAGCCAACCCTGCACTGAATCCATCGTAGCAACGCTGCAGGGTACTCCCTATGATACGGGCATCGACCTCGGCGCGCTGCACGAGCTGGCAGATTATTTCAAAAAGGTACGCACCAATCTGACCAACGATTTCAATTTAAACGCTAATATCCCCATCGACCCCAAGGTATTGACCTTCCAGATTCCCGGCGGTATGCTGTCCAATCTGCTCAACCAAATGAAGGAAATGGGCGTAGCAGATAAATATCCGCAGCTGCTGGAGGAAATGCCCCGCGTGCGCGCTGAGCTTGGCTATCCGCCGCTGGTAACTCCTACCAGCCAGATTGTCGGCTCCATGGCCGTACTCAATGTGGCTTTAGGCCGCTACAAAATGATTCCCCGCGAGGTTAAGGACCTTATTCTTGGCAAATACGGCCGCACTCCGGGACCGATTGACCCCGAAGTACGCAAGCTTGCCATCGGCGCTGCGCCGCAGATTGACCATCGCCCGGCAGACGACATTGCGCCACAGCTGAAAAAGCTGCGTGAAAAGCTGGCGGAAGAAGGCTTCCCCAACGCTCCCATAGAGGACGTTTTAAGCTACGCTTCCTTCCCGGAGGTAACGCTGAACTTCCTGCGCCACAGCAATATCGGCATGCAATTCCACGATATGTAAAATTAAACAACGCATAAAAAAATTCCCGATTGGCAAACACCGTCAATCGGGAAATTTTTTGTTAAGCCCTCAAACTGGCAATAGCAGCCTTAACGTCTTGAGCGCCGTACACATAGGAGCCCGCTACTAAAACATTAGCCCCCGCCTCGCGCACCAGCTTAGCAGTTTTATCATTAATACCGCCGTCCACCTGAATATCCACGTTCAGCTCTGCGTCTTTAATCATTTGGCGCAGGCGCTTAATCTTCGGTGCCATGCTTTCAATAAAGGACTGCCCGCCAAAGCCAGGGTTCACCGTCATCAGCAGCACCATATCCACATAAGGCAGAATTTCCTCCACCGCGCTCAAAGGCGTTGCCGGATTCAGCGCTACGCCCGCCTTCATGCCTTCGCCTTTAATCTGCTGTACGCAACGGTGCAGATGCTTGGTAGCCTCTGCATGAACGACAATCTGGTCCGCCCCTGCTGCCTTAAAATCAGCAATATATTTTTCTGGGCCTTCCACCATCAGATGGCAGTCAAAAAACAGCGGCGTTACCTTGCGTATTTTTTTAACCACCGGCGCGCCGAAGGTTAAATTAGGTACAAACAAGCCGTCCATAACGTCGATATGCACCCAATCGGCTCCCGCCTCCTCGATTTTCTTGATTTCGTCTGCCAGATAAGCAAAGTCGGCGGACAAAATCGACGGAGCAATTTTAAGCATCTCTTATCCCTCCCATAAAGGCAGCGCTCTGCGCCAGCCTATAAATTTCTTTTCAGATCCCTGACCTCCTGCAGCATCGCCAAATAAGACTCATAGCGGCTGGCCGCCACCCGTCCGTCCTGCACTGCTTCCTTCACGCCGCACACCGACTCATGCGTATGAGTGCAGGGGCAAAAACGGCAGCCGTCCTCATACAAGGCAAACTCACGAAAGGCCTGCTGCACCTGCTGCGGCTCCAAGCCCTCCAGCAGCAAATTACCAAAGCCCGGCGTATCTGCGATATAGCCTTCGTCAAAGGGCAGCAGCTGGGCAAAGCGCGTAGTATGCTTGCCGCGGCCAATTTTTTCACTGACCGCGCCGGTACGCAAAGCAACGCTGCTGTCAATGGCGTTGATAGTCGAAGATTTGCCCACGCCCGAAGGACCGCCAAAAGCGCAGATTTGCCCACGCAGGCGCTGCCGCAGCGCTTCGACGCCGGTGCCGTTCTTAGCCGATAGAGTATAGACCTCGTAGCCTATGGGCTCGTACACCGCTTTTATTTTATCAATCAAGCCTACAGGCGCGTTATCCTCCTTATTCAGCACCAGTAATGCCGGAATCCGCGCCAGCGCAGCCAAGGTCAACAGCTTATCGGCCAGCAAAAAGCTGAAGTCCGGCGCTGCGCAGGCAAAGGCTGCCACAAATAAATCCAGATTAGCCAGCGTAGGCCGCGGCAAAAAATTCTTGCGCGGCAGCACCTGGGTTATCATTCCCTCGCCTGCGGCTCCCGGCGACAAACTTACCAAATCGCCGGTAACCAAGGAAAAGCGGTTCTGCTTCATCCGCCCTTTAACCTTACAGGTATAAATGCTGTTTTCTACGCTTACATAATAATAACCGTTATAATTTTTCAGGACCCTGCCCTGCAGCTCTGTCATAATTTACAGGCTCTTTTCGCTGGCCAGCTTGCCATCGCACAGCATCTGCACGCGGGCGCTGCCGGTATATTCCACGCGCTGGCGCAAGCGCACGCCGCCCTTTTGGCTGCCGCTGTAAAGGGTTTTCTTTCCATTTTCGTCAATTAAGACAATTTCGACGTTCGTCGGTTTATTACCCGGCACTACAAAATCTACATAAGCGCTGCGCTTTTCGCCGCTGCCTTCGGCCACCGTAATACTTACGGCGTCGCCTGCGCCGATTTTAGTTCCGGCGTTAGGATTAGAAGCCAGCACTACATTCTTCACTGCGCTGTGGTCGGTGACGGTTTTTATCTCGCCTAAGGTCAGGCCTGCGCTGGCCAGCAGCTTTTTCGCCTCGCTGATGGGCTTGCCGATTAAGTTAGGCACCTCTTTATCGCCCTCGTTCACTACCAGGTCGATACCGCTGCCCCTGGGCGCTTTATCCAAAGCCTTGGGAGATTGACTGAGCACGCTGCCGATACGCTGACCGTCCACATGCTTCTTGGTTATCTTGCCCAGCTTAAAGCCGGAGTTAAGCGCCGTCTGCTCGGCCTTGGACAAGGACATACCCGCTAAATCAGGCACCGGTTTAAGCTCTGCGCCTTTGCAAATAGTCAGTATAATCAAGCTGCGCTGCTTGCGTTTTTCTCCCGCTGCCGGCGATTGCTCCATAACGGTTCCCGGCTTGAATTTTGCCGGGTCGCCGTATTTTTCCTCCAGCTCCACCTTAAATTCCTTTTCCTCCAGCAGCTTCTGCGCCTCCACTACCGTCATTTTAGTAACGTCAGGCACGGCTATTTCTGCCAAAGTACGGTTGAAAATAAAATGTGCCGCCACGGATATCATCACCACTGCCGCCGTAATATAAATCAGCAGCTTCGTATAATTCAGCTTTCTCTTTGCCATTTTCCCCTGTTCCCCTGCTTCCGCCTGTACCTTCTGAACCGTTTCCTCCGGCTGGGCCTCCGGCAGCTGTGCCGTCTGCTCCAGCGGCTCCCCCGCCGTACCGGCTTCATAATCATAGTTGCGCCTTCGCCCGGATTATCCTCTTTAACGGCGCTGGTTTTCACCGGTCCCAATTCCTGCGTATAATCCTCGCTGCTGAACGGGAAAAGCTTCATCTTCAAAGCCAGCAAATCGCGGCGCAGCTGCCCGGCGTCAGCATAACGCTCCGCACAATTTTTAGCCAATGCCTTATTGATAATCTCCTGTATGCCTTCAGGTACATTTTCCATATAATCCGCCAGCTGCGGCACCGGCTTTTCCACGTGCATCATAGCCACAGCCACCGCCGTCGGCCCCACATAGGGCACCTGCCCCGTCAGCATTTCAAAAAGCACTACGCCCAGAGAATATACGTCGCTGCAGGCTGTAATCTTGCCGCCGCTGGCCTGCTCCGGCGAAATGTAATGCACGGAACCCATCACCGACTTGGAATATACCATGGTCTGGTTCGTCACCATCTTGGCGATGCCGAAATCAGCGATTTTAGGATTCATGTTCTTATCTAGCAGCACATTCTGCGGCTTAATATCGCAATGAATAATATTATGGCTGTGAGCGTGCTGCAAAGCGTCCGCCAGCCGTACGGCAATTTCCAGTACGGCGTTCAAAGACAGCTTATGCTCCTGCATATATTCCTTCAGCGTCACGCCGTCCACATATTCCATAACGATATACTGGCTGCTGCCCTCCGACACTACGTCGTAAATATTTATAATATAAGGATGCACCAGCCGCGCCGCCGATTTAGCCTCCCGCCGGAACTGCTCCAGCAGCTCCTTATCCTCCAGGAATTGGTCGCGCAGCATTTTAACGGCTACATTGCGGTCCAGCAGCTGATCGTGCGCCAGATAAACCTCCGCCATACCGCCGTAGCCGATAGCGCGGATTATCTCATAGCGCCCACTCAATATGGTTTTGCCCTTTTTATCCATTGCAGCCTTCCTCCCCCTGCGCCGTTAAATCTATCAAAATCAAAGATACGTTATCCCTGCCGCCGTTGTCCAGGCTTTGCTCCAGCAATTTATCAGCCGCCTGCTGCAAATCCTCTGTACCGATAATCCCGGCTATTTCCCGGTCCCGCAGCATATCGGAAAGCCCGTCGCTGCACAGCAGCATTCTGTCCGCCGGTTCCACGGCAAAATGCAGGCAATCGCTTTGAATCTCCTCGTCCACGCCCATGGCCTGCAACAGGATATGCCGCTGCGGATGCACAAAGGCTTCCTCTTTAGTTATCTTGCCCTGCTCCTGCAGGTCGGCTACAAAGGTGTGGTCGCGTGTCACCTGCCGCAGCTGCCCGTTGCGGTAAAGATACAGACGGCTGTCGCCGATATGGCAGCAGTAGGCCTCGCCGTTTCCCGGCAGATAGAGCGCAGTCATCGTTGTGCCCATGCCCTTGAATTTATCGTTACTTACCGCCATTTTATAGACATGAGCGTTGGCCTTGGCAAAAGCCTCCTGCAGCACCTCTGCGGCATTCTGTTCGCCCTGCTCGCGGCGCAGGCTGTAGGTCGCCGCCTCAAAGGCCTTAATAGTGGAACGGCTGGCAATCTCGCCTGCCGCATAGCCGCCCATACCGTCCGCCACTGCAAACAAATAGGGCTCGCGCACTAAAAGGGCGTCCTCATTATTTTCTCTGACCAGGCCCACATGGGTCTTGCTGACTACCCGCATCATTTATGCTCCTGTTCCTTAGCAAATTTCGCCCGCAGCTGTCCGCAGGCCGCGTCAATATCCTTACCCATTTCCTTACGCACAGTCGCGTTAATTCTGTTTTTCTGCAAAATCTTCAGAAAACGCTCCACCCGCTGCCGGGACGGTCGCTCAAAGCCCTGCTCTGGCACGGGATTGGCCGGTATTAAATTGACGCTGGCGTGCTTAAAGCGCAGATAATTGCTCAATAGCTCCGCGTCCTGCACGCTGTCGTTTTTATCCTTCAGCAAAATATATTCGTAAGTCACCTGCCTGCCGCCAGCCTCGCTGTAGGCTTCGGCCGCAGTGATGACGTCGGCAAAGGGAAAGCCCTTGTTGACCGGCATCAGGCTGGTACGCAGCTCGCTGCGCACCGCATGCAGGGAAACTGCCAGATTGATAGGCTTGCCCTGCTCCGCTAAACGCCGGATACCCGGAATAATGCCGCAGGTGGAAATCGTCATATTGCGATAGCTCATCAGGCAGGTATCCTCGCGGTGCAGAAAATCCAGCGCGCCGATAACAGCGTCAAAATTCAGCATGGGCTCGCCGCTGCCCATAACCACCACGCGGCTGACCATAGTGTTTTCCCCGCGCAGACGCTCGTTAAATAAATATACCTGCGCGATAATTTCAGCAGCCGATAAATTGCGTACCGCTCCGTTCAAGCCGCTGGCGCAAAAAGCGCAATGCATGTCGCAGCCCACCTGGCTGGAAACGCAGACGCTGCAGCCATAATCATGGCGCATCAGCACCGTTTCCACGCTGTTGCCGTCCGGCAGTCCCAAAAGCAGCTTGCTGGTCAGCCCGTCGCTGGAATTTTGCTCCCGCAGCACCGCAATACGCCGCGGCAGCACGGTAAAGTTTTCCTCCAGCAGCGCTATATCCGCCTTGCTTAAATTGCGCATAGCGCTGAAATCAAAAACTGATTTTTGATACAGCCATTGAAACACCTGCTTAGCGCGGAAGGTCTTCATGCCTTTAGCCGTCAGCGCCGCCTGCAGCTCTTCAATTGTTAAGCCAAAAATATCCTGCTTCATTACTTTTACCTGCGCTCCAAAACGCAGATGTAAAAGCCGTCCACCCCGTCGCGTTGGGGCAGCAGCTGCAGCTCCTCCTCCGTCTCGCCCGTCAGGGGATGGGTCAAGGGCACGCGCTGCCACTGGCTGTTCTGCGTCAAAAATTCTTCAATTAAATAATGATTTTCTGCCTGCTCGATGGTGCAGGTGCTGTATACCAAGCGTCCGCCTTCTTTAACATAGCGAGCCGCATTATTTAAAATAGCCAGCTGCAAGGGCGGAAACAGCTTTAAATCCTTGCGCTGCTTACACCAACGTGCTTCGGCCCGCCGCCGCAGCACGCCCATGCCGGAGCAGGGCGCGTCCACCAGCACCCGGTCGAAGGTATTCAGCCACTCCTCCCGCAATGCGCCGGCGTCGTTCAGCAGCGTTTTAATGCAGCTTACGCCTAAGCGCCGGGCATTTTCTTCTATTAAACGCAGCTTATGCTCATGAATATCGCAGGCGATTATCTCTCCCTGGTTACGCATCAGCTGCGCCAGATGCGTTGCCTTGCCGCCGGGCGCGCTGCACAAATCCAATACGCGCATACCCGGCTGCGGGTTCACTGCGCGGCCCACCAGCATAGAGCTTTCGTCCTGCACATAAAAATCCTGCTGCATTTTTGCCAGCATACCGCTCAGCGACGGCAGCTTATCGCAAACGATGCCATCTTCGCTCCATCGGGAAGTGTGCGCCTCCGCACCCATCTCCTGCAAAGCGGCCAGCAGGCGCTCTCTTGTCGTCATCAAGGTGTTCGTCCGCAGGCACACCGGCGCAGGACTATTATCAAAGGCCAAAAGCGCCTCTGTGCCCTCTTTGCCCCAGGGCCCCAGCCAGCGCTTCACCAGCCAGCGCGGATGGTAATATTTAATCGCCAAGTACCCGGCGTCGTCCTGCTGCGGGTCAGGCAAAGCTATCTCCCCTGCCTGCAGCTTGCGCAGCAAACCGCGCAATACACCGTTGACAAATTTAGCGCTGCCCTCGTGGCTAACGCTGCGCGCCAGCTTTACGGCCTCGTTGCAGGCCGCCGAAGCAGGAATCCGCTCCATAAACAAAAGCTGGTAAGCGCTCAGCCGCAGCACCTGCAAAATTTCCGGCGCTACGGACCCAAGCGGACGGCTGACACAGCGCTCCAAATACCAGTCCAGCGTGCCTGCTGCCTTCACCGTGCCATAAACCAATTCTGTAAAAAAGTGCCTCTCCATATCCTCCAGGGCATGAGCGCGCAAATATTTATTAACGGCGATGTTCGTATAAGCGCCTTCCGCCAATACCTGCTGCAGCACCGTCAGCGCCGCGCTGCGGGCGTTGGGTGCCGCTGAACGTGCCTGCTTAGTTTTGGGCTGCTTTATCGTTTGCTTCTGCATTCTTTTCCTTTGCTTCCTCGTCATCCATAAAAGCTAAAATGGCCGTTTCCAGTTTTTTAATATCCACGCGCGTATTAAAGCAGGGACCGAAAGGGCGCTCATTGAGTACGCCCAAAACCGGCAGTGGAAACACGTCCTGAATACCGCTGGTTAAATCGCGCTCGCAGGCCACGGCCACAATGGCCTTGGGACGCGCCTGCTTGACCATCTGCCGTGCCAGCGTACCGCCCGTAGCCACGGCAAAATGGCAGCCGTACTTATGAGCCAGCCCCAGCATTTCGCCTACGGAACAGCGGCCGCATTGACGGCAATTCTCTACATTACGGGTAATCTTATGCACGCAGGTATCCAGCTGAATACAATGGGGCGTTAAAATCATAATGCGATTGGCAGAAACCTTTACCTTATGCTGCAGCACCAGATTATTGCTGACCTCGATAAAGGACTGCTCGATTCTGTCGCGGGGAATATTAAAAAGCCGTCCCAGCACTACGGCAAAAGGGAATAAGATATTTATAGCCTTCCAAGCCCAGAAAAACAACAGCTTCATCACCGGCAGTCCCAAAAGCGCCATCACTATTCCCAGTACGCCGCTGAGCAGCGCCGCTACCAGCACCGCGCCCACCAGACCAAAAACGATGGGCAGCAGCCAAGATATCTGCGCCAAGCCGGGCACCGTCACCCTCCAGACCATATAAATCATCATAGCGCCCAAAAGCGCGCTGACAGAGGTCAAAGCCATAAAAATTCTTTTTTTCGGTTTAAATGCGTCTTCCATCATGGAATAAGAAACTCCTTTTTACTCCTGAGGGCCGCCTAAAAGCTCGCCCTCCTGCACGCCGCGTCCGTTAATGAACACCTGCGCAGGCATGCGCTTCTTCGATTCCGGCTGCACCTCGGTAATTTCCAGTACGCCGCTGCCGCAGGCCACAAAAAAGCTGCGCTTGCCCACTGCCACCACCGTACCGGGAGCGGCAGCGCTGGTCTGCGCCGTTAAGCGGCTGCCCCAAAGCTTCAGGCTCTTGCCGTTAGGCAGCGTCGTAAAGGTGCTGGGCGCAGGGTTAAAGCCGCGGATTAAATTGTGTACCTCCTGCGCAGGCTTCGACCAGTCGATGCGTTCCATGCTGCGGTCCAGCAGGCTGGCGTAAGTCGCCTGGCTGTCGTCCTGCTTTTCCGCCCTTACCGTACCCTTTTCAATCTGCTCCATCACCTGCAGCAAAAGCTCTGCGCCCTTATCCCGCAGCTGGTCGTGCAAATCTCCCATAGTGGTATTCTCTTCGATAGGCACAATTACCTTGCCCAGCATATCGCCGGTATCCATGCCCACGTCCATCTGCATAATAGTTACGCCGGATTCCTTCTCGCCCTTGATAATGGCATACTGAATCGGCGCAGCGCCGCGGTATTTAGGCAGTAGCGAAGCGTGTACGTTAATGCAGCCGAATCTTGGCAGCGTCAAAAGCTCCTTATTCAGCAGCTGACCAAAAGCAGCCACCACAATTAAATCAGGCTGCAAAGCGCGCAGCACCTCGATAAATTCCGCAGTTTTAACGCGCTGAGGCTGATAAACAGTATAGCCCTTGCTCAGCGCATACTCCTTCACCGGCGTCATCAGCATTTTATTGCCTCGTCCCTTGGGCCGGTCAGGCTGGGTAACAACGCCTGCAATCTCATATTTCCCGCATTCGCTTATGGCCTTCAAGCTGCCCACGGCAAAATCGGGAGTGCCCATAAATACTATCCGCATCATAAAATTTCTCGCTCCCTTAATCCTTATTTCACCACATCTGCCGGCGTAGTCCTTTGCTTAGGCGTCAGCGTAGCAGCCTTGTCGATAAACAAAATACCGTCCAGGTGATCCAGCTCATGCTGAATGCACACAGCCAAAAGCTCGTGAGCCTGCAGCAGCATTCGTTTGCCGCTGCGGTCGGTAAATTCGCATTCCACATAGCTGGCGCGTTCCACCTCGCCCTCGTAATCAGGCACGGAAAGACAGCCCTCGCTGCCCAGCGCCGAGCCCTCCTTTTTCACAATCACAGGATTGATAAGCTCCAGCAGGCCCTCGCCCACATCGATAACTACTACGCGCTTGGATACGCCCACCTGCGGCGCAGCCAGGCCCACGCCGTCGGCGGCGTACATGGTTTCCGCCATATCCTTCAATAAGCGCAGCAGCTTCTTATCTATCCGCTCCACCGGCTTGGCTACCTGACGCAGCACCGGATCGCCGGCCACTAAAATCTTCAGCAATTTATTATTTGCCATTCGCAAAAAGCCTCCTTAAAAACCATCTGATCTGTTATCAAAGCAGGCAGAACAAAGCCTGCCCGCATATATATCTTAATTTTTTATTATAGCACATCCGGGCGCAAATAAGCAAACCTCGGTCAACCGCATTTAAATAACCGACGCCGGGTCAACGTCAAAAAACAAATTAGGCTGCTCCTTGAATTCGCTGTTCAACAAAGCCTCCTTCACCGGCTGCATATCCGCCGCTTTAAGCAAAACATTGAAGCGGTACAGGTCACGCACCTTCGCCACCAGCGCCGGAAAAGGCCCGGCAATCTGCACATCGGCCAGCTTCTTTTCCAGCTGCAGCCGCTGCAGATAAAACACCAGCTTCTGCGCCAGCGCCAAGCCTGCTCCCTCGTCCTTATCCCACACTGTCAGCTTCAATATCTGAGAAAAGGGCGGATAAAAGAAAGCCTGCCGCTCCTTTAATTCCTCTTGCGCAAAGGTATCGTAATCCTGCCGCGCCGCCAAGCGAATAATGTTATTTTCCGCCTCATAGGTCTGAAAAATAACCTGACCCGGCTTATCGCCGCGCCCAGCTCTGCCCGCCGCCTGAGTCAGCAGCGAAAAGGCCCGCTCCGAAGCGCGGTAATCCGGCAGGTGCAGCGGGCTGTCCGCCGACAGCACGCCCACCAGCGTAACATTTGGTATGTCGTGACCCTTCGCCACCATCTGCGTACCTATCAACACATTGCATTCGCCGTCGGCAAAACGCCGCAGAATCTCCTCGTGAGCGAACTTCGCCATAGTGGAATCCTGATCCATACGCAGCACCCGTACCTGCGGCAGCCGCTGCAATTCAGCCTCCGCCTTCTGCGTGCCGGTACCGAAAAATTTAATGCGTTTACTATGGCAATTAGGGCATTCCACAGGCACTGTCGCCGTATTGCCGCAGTAATGACAGCGCATATCCTCGTGGGCACTGTGATAAACCAACGCTACGGCGCAGTGGGGGCAGGTAATGGTCTGCCCGCAGTCGCGGCACATAACAAAGGTAGAATAACCGCGGCGGTTCAGCAGCACTATAGCCTGCTCCCCGGCGGCAGCCGCAGCCACTAAAGCCTGCTGCAGCCTGCGCGACAGCACGCTGAAATTTTTCTCCGCCAGCTCCCTGCGCATATCCACAATCTCAACCCGGGGCAAATGGCTGCCGTTGGGCCGCTCCGTTAGCCGCAAATGGGTGTACGCACCAGTCATCGCCCGATAATAGGTGCAAAGGTCGGGCGTAGCGCTGCCCAAAAGCAGCGGCGAGCCAGTAAGGCGGCAGCGGGCCAGCGCCACATCGCGGGCGTGATAATTAGGCCGTTCCTCCTGCTTATAGCTGCTCTCGTGCTCCTCGTCGATAATCACCAGTCCCAGCTTGGCAAAAGGCGCGAACACGGCGCTGCGCACGCCTATCAAAACCTGCGCCTGGCCAGTACGCATCCTGTGCCAAACGTCACCGCGCTCGTTCTGCGACAGCTTGGAATGCGCCACCGCAATGCCGCTGCCGAACCACGCCTGAAAGCGCTTCACCAGCTGCGCCGTCAAGGCGATTTCCGGTACCAGCACCAACACCTGCTTGCCAGCGTCCACAGCGTGCGCCGCCGCACGCAGATAAACCTCCGTTTTGCCGCTGCCCGTAATTCCCTGCAATAAAAAGCATTGGTGACGGTCTGAGTCCACAGCTTCATTGACAGCGCTCATCGCACGGCGCTGCTCCTCCGTCAGCTGCAAATATTCGCCGCGCTGCTGCGGCCGCTCGTAGCTGTTGCGCAGAATACGCTTCTGCCCCGCTTCGGCCAAGCCGCGCTGCGCCAAGGCTCTGGCTACCGCAGCGCTTACGCCCTGTTGCTCCAGCTCCTGCACAGTCAGCCAATCTTCGGCTGCCGCCAAAACGCCCAGCGCCGCATGCTGCCCTTTAGCTCGCGTCGCCAAGAACTGCTCCGCCCAGGCCTGCCGTCCCGCGTCGTTAATGCAGTAAGCCAGCACCGTTTTTTCCTTCAAGCGTTCCTCATAAGCATAATATAACAAGCGTCCCTGTTTATTACGCACGGCATGCCGCTTAATGCTGCTCTTTCCCGGCACGAACAGCCGCATAGCCTCCGCCAGGCTGCACATATAATACTGGCTCAGCCACCGTGCCGTCGCCAGCATTTCCTCGTCAAACCAGGGGCGGTCGCCCAGCGCCGCCTCCACAGCTTTCAGCTTGGCGGCGACCGCCGCATCCGTAGGCACAGCGGTACGCTCCACCACAAAGCCCTCCACCTTCTGGCCGCTGAAGGGAACAACTACGCGCCAGCCGCCATCCAAAAAGGCCAGCTCCGATGGCACAGCGTAGGTAAATTGCTTAAACAGGCTTTTCACAGGTAAATTTATCGCAACATTAACAGCAAACATACTGCCTCCAAAAACCAAACGTCAATAGCAGGCATCAACCCGCATCTGTAACCATTATACCAAAATATCCTCGCCGCGGCAGATTTTTTTCTTAAAGGCTTAAAACAACAAAAATAAACCCCGCAACCAATTGGTTGCAGGGTTTTGCTGCGATTTGTGATTGGATCCAAACAGTCCAAAAATTAACGCTTGGAGAACTGGCTTGCTTTACGAGCTTTCTTCAAGCCGTATTTACGACGCTCTTTTTCGCGCGGGTCGCGAGTCAGGAAGCCTGCTTTTTTCAGAGCAGGACGGAATTCAGCGTCAACCTTCAGCAGTGCGCGAGCAATGCCGTGACGGATAGCGCCGGCTTGACCGGAGATACCGCCGCCGTTTACGTTTACTAGTACGTCATATTTGCCTTTGGTTTCGGTAACTTCGAGCGGTTGGTTTACAATCAGCTCTAAGGTTTTCAGTCCAAAGTATTGGTTCAATTCGCGGTCGTTAATTACGATGTTGCCTTCACCCGGAACCAGGCGAACGCGAGCAACGGAAGATTTACGACGACCGGTTGCGTTATAAGTAACTACTGCCATTTATTAGTTCCCTCCCGGATGTTATCTGATGTTGAGTTCCATTACTTCAGGTTTTTGAGCTGCATGCGGATGCTCGCTGCCAGCGTATACATGAAGCTTGGAGAAAATGTCGCTGCCCAGACGGTTATGAGGAATCATACCCTTAACAGCCAGCTCTACCATTTTTACAGGGTTTTTCTTCAGCATATCGCCAGCCTTTACATAGCTGTCGCCGCCGAGATAACCGGAATGATGGAAGTAAACTTTCTTAGTCAGTTTCTTACCGGTCAGAACAACCTTATCTGCATTGATAATGATTACGTGATCACCGGTGTCCATATGCGGGGTAAAGGTCGGTTTATGCTTACCGCGCAGGACTTTTGCAACCTCTGCTGCCAAACGGCCCAGAGTTTTATCAGCTGCGTCAACAACGAACCATTTGCGTTCGATGTTGGACGGATTAGCCATAAAAGATTTCATCGCTTGTGTCCCTCCTAGATAAATTCCAAATATACAGTTCGTTGCGATCTTCTCACCGTATTTCGGGGCTAGTGAAATCAAGCGGAAAATCACGTAGATATATTATACTGAAATCAAGATAGTAAGTCAAGAGATTTTTGCACAGTTTTTTACACTTTTTCAGCAAAAGCAGCGTCGGTATAATACAGGTCGTGCAAAAATTCACGGCCACGATATTTTTTGATAAACGAACCATAGCGCCGCATACCCAAAGCCCGTGCCACCCTCAGAGAAGCCTCGTTTTCCGGCCTGATTTCCGCCACGATGCGCTCATAGCCCAAGCTGCGCAGATAATCCGCGCTGGCCTGCGCCGCCTCTTTGGCAAAGCCCTGCCCCCAATATTTCTTAGCCAGAATATAAGCGATACCGGGAACCTTTACGCCGTCGATATGCTCCATCAACGGCCCGATAACGCCCAAAAAGCGGCCGCTTTGCTTTTCTATTACAGCCAAAAAGCTAAAGCCATCATCTGCATAACGGCGCAGGTTTTCCTCCAGCCATACGCTTACCTTATCGTCGCTGAAGGCATGCTCCCAGGCGTACATAACCTCCGCATCCTGCAAAAAGCGCCGCAGTTGAGCGAAATCGCCCCGATTCAGCCGCCGCAAATACAGCCGTTCCGTTTCCATAAAAGCATACTTATCGTAAAAAACCTGCTCCAAATATAAGCCCTCCGGCGGCGCAGGCTCGTTTAAAACCGTGCCCCGCTGCGTCAGCAACTCGGCGGCAATGTCGGACGGAGCGCGCTTCCCCAACCCCACCTGTACCAAAGCCCAGACGATATTGCGCACCATATGGTACAAAAAGCCGTCACCGGCAATGCGAAAGACCAGCTCCCGCCCCTGCCGCTGCCAATAGGCCTCGTATATAGTTTTAACGGCCGAGCCTTCCACGCTGCCCGTACTGCGAAAGGCGCTGAAATCATGCGTACCGCACAAAAAAGCGGCAGCCTCGTTCATAGCCTCCACGTCCAGCCGCTCCCGCAGCTGCCAAGCATAGCGCGCCCTAAAGGGGTCATCATAATCGTTACATAAAAGCCTATACTGATAAACTTTCCAGCAGGCGCTGAAACGGGCGTGAAAGCCCTTCTCTACCTCCTGCGCGTCCAGCAGTACAATATCTCGCGGCAGCATAGTGCGGGAAGCCCGCAGAATATTGGCGCAGGGAATACGTCCGTTGGTTGTAAAGGTCACGGTCTGCGCCAGCGCATGCACGCCTGCGTCCGTGCGGCCGCTGCCTGCCGTAACCACCCTTTCGCCGCACAGCTTCGCCAGCATCTCTTCTAAAACGCTCTGCACCGTTACGGCGTTCTTCTGCTTTTGAAAGCCGTGATAAGCGCTGCCATCGTAGGAAACCACTAACTTTATAGTCCGCATACGTTCCCCCAGCGCAGCACGGCAAGACCAACTGCCAGCAATACCGTCAGCGCCAGCGCGGCGTAATCGCCTGCAGCAAAAACCAATTCATGCATACGGGTACGGCCCTCGCCGCCGCGGTAGCAGCGGGCCTCCATGGCCACCGCCAGCTCGTCCGCCCGACGGAAAGCACTGATAAACAGCGGTACCAATAGCGGCAGCATATTCTTCATGCGCTCTAGAAGATTACCGCTGGAAAAATCTGCGCCGCGGGCCGTCTGCGCCTTCATAATGCGGTCGGTTTCTTCCAATAACGTAGGTATAAAACGCAGCGCGATAGTCATCATCATCGCCAGCTCATGGGCAGGCACGCCCACGCTTTTAAAGGGGCGCAGTAAACTTTCAATGCCGTCCGTCAGCACAATGGGCGAGGTAGTAAAGGTCAGCACGGAAGAAAACAGCAGCAGCAAAATCAAACGCACAGCCATTTTCAGGCCCATATCCAGTCCCTCCTGAGTCACGCTCAAAAACTTCCAGGTAAAAATTATATGCTCGCCCGGCGCGGTGAACATATGAATCAGCATGGTCAAAATAACGATAATCCATATCGGCTTCAAGGATTTCAGCACCAACAGCCAGGGCAAACGCGAAATCAGAATCACTATGGCGGCAAAGCCTGTCAAAATACCGTAGGACAAGGGCGTCGAAGCGAAAAAGATAGCGATAATATAAATAATCGTCGCCAAAATCTTCGTGCGCGGGTCCAAACGATGAATCAAGGAATTACCTGGGAAATATTGACCTAACGTAATATCGCTCAGCATCATTTCCACCCCTTTGCCTTTTTAATCGCTTTAATCAGAGCCGTTTCGTCCTTAATACCCTCCGGCAGAGTCAAGCCCTGCTGCCGCAGCAAAGCCGCCAGCTTATAAACCTGCGGCACATCCACGCCCACCTGCACCAGCTCTGCGCCATGCTCTTTGAAAATGGATGCAGGCTGGCCGTCAAACAGCACCTGGCCGCCGTTGATAACCAGCAGGCGGTCGGCGTATTTCACCGCCTCCTCCATGCTATGCGTAACTAAAACAATAGCTATGCCGCGGCTTTTATGCAAAGCCATAATCTCGCGGAACACGGCGTTGCGGCTGCGCGGGTCCAGCCCGGCGCTGGGCTCGTCCAGCACCAGATAATCAGGATTCATCGCCACCACCCCGGCGATAGCCACGCGGCGCATCTGCCCGCCGCTCAGCTGGAAGGGCGAACGCTGGGCAAAGGTATCGTAATCCAAGCCGACAAAAGCCATGGCCTCCCGCACCTGCTTAGCCACCTCATCCTCCTTAAAGCCCTTATTGCGCGGGCCAAAGGCAATATCCTCAAAAACAGTTTCCGCAAAAATCTGATGCTCAGGATATTGGAACACCATGCCCACCTGCTGCCGGGCGGCTTTAGCCTGCGCTCCCTTGGCATTAATATTCACGCCGTCGATGGCGGCCTGCCCTTTATCAGGCTTCAGCAGACCGTTAAGATGCTGTACCAGCGTCGATTTACCGCTGCCGGTGTGCCCGATAATAGCAACTATTTCACCCTTGGCTATCTCCAAGGAAACGTCCCGCAGAGCCAGGCGCTCAAAGGGCGTGCCCTTGGAATATGTATGATAAATATTCGTTAATGCTATTGACATAATGCTTGCGCCAGCTCCTCATCCGTAATAATATTCTCCGGCATATCCACGCCGCTTTTGCGCAGCTCGCTGGCGACCTTAGCGGCCAACGGCGCTTCCAACCCCAGCTGCTCCAGCTCGTCCACACGGCTGAACACCTGACGCGGCGTCCCCGTAAAGCGGATATGCCCCTTTTCCATAACCACAACCCTGTCGGCAGCCAAAGCCTCCGTCATATAATGGGTAATATAAACGATGGTAATGTCCTTTTCCTTGTTCAGGCTGCGCACCGTACTCACTATTTCCTTGCGGCCCTGCGGGTCCAGCATAGCCGTGGGTTCATCCAGCACGATGCACTTAGGCTCCAACGCCATAATCCCGGCGATAGCCACACGCTGCTTTTGCCCGCCGCTTAATAAATGCGGGGCATGCTTGGCATAATCCGTCATGCTCACCGCCGCCAAAGCCTTAGCCACGCGGGTAGCAATTTCCGGACCGGGCACGCCGATGTTTTCAGGGCCGAACGCCACGTCCTCCTCCACAATCGCCGCCACAATCTGGTTATCAGGGTTTTGGAAAACCATGCCCACCTGCTGGCGGATATCCCACATATGCTTCTCGTCCAGCGTATTCATGCCGCCGACCTCAACGCGGCCATCCGTAGGCAGCAGCAAACAGTTCAAATGCCGTGCCAAGGTAGATTTACCACTGCCGTTAGCGCCGATGACGGCCACAAACTCGCCCTGCTCTATCTCCAGGCTAACGCCATCCAGCGCCTTAACCTCGTTGCCGTCGGCGTCGGTATAATAATGCTTTAAATTCTCTATCTTAATCACAGGATAACCTCCCATTGCCGTTATCAATGTTCCTTCTAATTATAGCTAGTTAAAAAAAAATAGTCAACCGATGATTTACCACTGGTTGACTATTGTGAAATTTATATAACTTAAACAGGCTAGAAAGCATCAGATGCTATTTCTTTTTACCTAAATAAGCAGCCTTAATATCCGGATTCTCCAGCAGCTCGCTCCCCGTGCCGCTCATCGTAATGCGGCCCGTTTCCAAAACGTAAGCCAAGTCCGCTACCTTCAGCGCCATGTTGGCGTTCTGCTCGATAAGCAGGATCGTCATGCCCTGACGGTTGATTTCCTGAATAATATTAAAAATATCCTTTATAATCAAAGGAGCAAGGCCCAAGGACGGCTCGTCCATCATCAGCACCTTGGGACGGCACATCAACGCGCGGCCTACAGCCAGCATCTGCTGCTCTCCGCCGCTCAAAGTACCGGCCATCTGCCAGCTGCGTTCCTCCAAACGGGGGAATAAATCGTAAATCCAACGAATATCCTTAGCGATGCCGTCCTTATCGTTGCGCAGATAAGCGCCGATCTGCAAATTTTCCAAAACCGTCAGATTTGGGAAAATACGGCGGCCTTCCGGCACCAGCGTAATACCATTGGTAACAATCTGCTGGGAATTTAATCCCATCAGCTGCTTATCATTATAAGTAATAGAGCCGCTATCCGGCTTCACCAAGCCGATAATACTGCGCAGCAGCGTACTTTTGCCAGCGCCGTTAGCGCCAATCAGTGTTACTATCTTACCCTCAGGCACCTCCAGCGAAATACCCTTCAGAGCTTCGATGCCGCCGTAGGAAACAACTAAATTTTCAACTTTAAGCATCCTCTTCCACCCCCAGGTAAGCCTCGATAACACGGCTGTTATTCTGAATCTCCGCAGGCGTGCCCTCGGCGATCAGCATACCGAAGTCCAAAACATAAATCCAATCGCTGATTTCCATAACCAAATCCATATGATGCTCAATCATAAAAATCGTCAGATTATACTCATCGCGAATCTGGCGGATAAATTCCGTCAGCTCCTCCGTTTCCTTAGGATTCATGCCTGCGGCAGGCTCGTCCAAAAGCAGCAGGCGCGGATTGGTAGCCAAAGCGCGCACAATCTCCAAGCGGCGCTGCTTGCCATAGGGCAAACTGCTGGCCTTTTCATTGCGCAAATCCCACAAATCAACCTCGCGCAGCAGCTTTTCCACCTCGGCCTCCATGGCGCGCTGCTCCTTATTATACCAGGGCAGATGCAGCGCAGCGGAAAGAAAGTCGGACTTCAAATGCAGGTGCTTAGCAATCATGACGTTTTCATAAACGCTTAAATCCTTAAACAGGCGGATATTCTGGAAGGTACGGGCAATACCCATTTTAGCGATGTCGCTGGGCCGCTTGCCGGTAATCTTGCGCTCCTCCTTGCCGGGAATCGTATAGAGCACGTCGCCCTCCGTAGGCGTATAAACGCCGGTAATCATATTAAAGGCCGTGGTCTTACCCGCGCCGTTAGGCCCGATTAAAGCCACAATCTGATGCTCGCGGATATCCAGCTTCAATTCAAAAACAGCGGTTACGCCGCCAAAGCGCATGGTAATGCTGTCGGTTTTTAAAACAGTGGGCGTCTTAGCCATTGTTCTTAGCCCCCTTCCGCATCATATATTTGAAGGGATTTTTGCAGAAAGCGACAAATTTATCCCAAGAAAATTCGTCCGTACCCATAATGCCCTTGCGCCAGAACAGTACGCAGGCCATAAGCAGAATGGAAAAGATAACCATACGGAAGCCTGGACGGAACAGCGGCACCGCAGTGCCGAAAAGCGTTAGCGGCTCGTCGAATACGCGCAGGAATTCCAGACCCGCCGTAACAATGATACTGCCCAGCATGCTGCCGGTGATGCTACCCATACCGCCCAAAACGATAATCAGCAAAAAGTTATAGGTCAAGGTAAAAAGGAAGTTCTTAGGGTCGACGGTACCCAGCAGTGTAGCATACAAGCCGCCGCCTATGCCAGCGAAAAACGCGCTCAGCATAAAGGCCAGGCATTTGTGACGGAACAGGCTTACTCCCATGGCCTCAGCCGCAATTTCATCCTCACGGATAGCTTTAAAGGCGCGGCCGTAAGAAGAATTTATCAGGCAGGTTACAAAAACAAAGGTTATCGCCGTAGCGATAAAAATATAACGCACGTCGTTCAGCGCTGGAATATCCTTAATGCCTAAAGCGCCGTTAGTAAAGCTCTGCGCATTGGTAATCACGATGCGGATAATTTCCGAAAAGCCCAGGGTAGCGATAGCCAGATAGTCGCCGCGCAGGCGCAGCACCGGCGTGCCAATCAAAAAGGCTACCAGCGCCGACAGCAGGCCGCCTACAATCAGCGCCAGCCATAGCGGCAGTTCAATATCGGCAATCAGCGGATTCATGGGCACGGCATAAAAAACATTTTCACGCAGCCCCACAGGCACGGTAAAAATGCCCACCACATAAGCGCCAATCGCCATAAAACCAGCCTGACCCAAGCTGAACTGACCGGCAAAGCCGTTGGTCAGATTCATGGACAGGCCGATAATCGCATAAATCAAGCACAGGTTAATAACTCTGCGAAAATAAGAATCAAGCTCCAACTGAGCGTAGCAGGCCAAGCCAAAAAGAACCACGATACCGGCTACAGTCAGCAATATATTTCTTTTTGTCATGCTTACACCTTCTCCGTAGTTTTTTCGCCCAAAAGGCCCGTAGGCTTATAGAACAGAATGATAATCAGCACAATGAACGCAAAAGCGTCGCGGTAGCCGGAAAGCTGCGGGAAGAAGGCCACGATAAAGACCTCGCCCAAGCCCAGAATAAAGCCGCCGATTACTGCGCCCTTAATATTGCCGATGCCGCCGATTACCGCGGCAATAAAACACTTCAAGCCCGGCATAACGCCCAGCATAGGCGTAATACCGGGATAACGCACGCCCCACATAAACGCGCCGATAGCGGCCAACGCGCTGCCAATCACGAAGGTTGTGGAAATAACGCGGTCGATATTAACGCCCATAACGCGGGCAATTTCGTAATCCTTGGAAACAGCGCGCATAGCCATGCCCACCTTCGTGTGGTTGACGATATGCAGCAGCACAGCTAGGCTGATAAAGGTAATTACGGGAATCAGCAGGCAGATAGCCTGAATCTGCACGCCGCCTACGGCGATATTCTGGCTCAACACAGGAATATCTGGAAAACGCAGCGGACGTCCACTGAACAGATAGTTAGCCAGATTTTCCAGCAGGAAGGATGCGCCGATAGCAGAAATCAGTACGGAATTTTTTGGAGCCTCGCGCAGAGGACGGTAAGCCGTGCGCTCGATAAGCACGCCTAACAACGCCGTGGCAATAATGACGCCCACAAAGGTAATATACCAGGGAATGTGGAACACCGTAATGCCAAAGAAGGCAAAATAGCAGGCCATCATAACAATATCGCCGTGAGCAAAGTTAATCATCAGCAAAATGCCATATACCATGGTATAGCCAATGGCAATCAGGGCGTACAAGCTGCCCAGAGAAACGCCGTTGACAAAATGCTGCGCTAAGCTCGTGGCCGACATATTGGCAATAACCTGAAATAAATCAGTTATAAAATCCATTCTTTCACCACCATTTAAGAGTAACGACCCCACGGCCGCCTTTCAAAAGATATGCTCCTGCCTCCATCGGAAGCAGGAGCACACTTTAAAGCCTTATCTTATTTTACGTCTACATAATCCAAATATTTGAATTTGCCGTCTTTAACAACCTTGATAACAGCAGCCTTAATAGCGTCGCCGTTCTTATCCAGGGTAGTTTTGCCGGTTACGGCTTCCAAATCCTTGGTTTGAGCGATAGCGTCGCGAATCTTCTGCGGTTCAGTGCTGTTAGCGCGTTTAATAGCGTCAACGGCGATCAGGTAAGAATCGTATGCCATAGCGGTCAATGCGGAAGGCTCAGCCTTGTATTCGTCGGTGTAAGCCTTCAGGAACTTCTGCGCTTCTTCAGTGGAAGCCTTTTCACGGTCAAAAGCGGTGCTCATTACGCAGCCTTCAACTTCCTTGCCGCCAACATCGATAAATTCCTGAGTTTCCCAAGTGTCGCCGCCCATGAACGGAGCTTCAATACCTAATTGACGCGCTTGTTTAACAAGCAGAGCGGATTCAGTAAAGTTACCGGGAGCAAAAACAGCGTCCGGGTTCTTAGCCTTTAAGTTAGTCAGCACAGCGGTAAAGTCCTTATCGCCGGTCTGATAGTTAGCAATGTCGATAATAGCGTTAGGATCATTAGTCAGCTTTACAAAAGCTTCCTTAAAGAATTTTGCCAGACCAACGGAATAGTCGTTGGAAACTTCCTGTACAATAGCAACCTTGCGTGCGCCCTGCTTGAAGGCGTAGTTAGCCATTACAGTGCCCTGGAACGGGTCGATAAAGCAAGCGCGGAAATAGTAATCGTTATTAGCCGTTACCTGCGGATTAGTGCAGCTGGTGCCGATGGCCGGAACCTTAGCGTCCTTTACGATATTACCGGCAGCCATAGCCAAGGAAGAACCGTAACTTCCCAGCAAGGTAACTACCTTATCCTTTTCAATCAGGCGCGCTGCTACGGAAGCAGCCTCTGCCTTATCGGATTTATTGTCGGCAACAACCAGCTCAACCTTTTTACCCAAAACCTCGGGATGCATTTTGTTAGCCAGTTTAATACCGCGCAGCTCCAACTCACCGCCAGCGGCGTTATCGCCGGTCAAGGGCAGAAATACGCCCAATTTAATGCTGTCGCTCTTGGCCTCTTCCTTTTTATCGCTGCCGCAGCCGGTCAATGCGCCCAGCATCACAGCGGAAGCCAACAACACAGATAATACCTTTTTCATTTTCATTGTTCAAACTCCTCTTCTCCCTGCTAATAAATATTGCAGCTTATTGTTAAAGTCGATTATATCATGCAAATTGTTTCCTTGCAATAGTACATTTATTGTTGCAGTATTAATCGCAATGGCGATTTTTTCGTTTTTTATGTAAATTTTTCTAAACAGCTTTGTAGACACTTTATCTTTTTTTACGTTTTTGTATTCGTTTAAGCGACAAACGTCAAAGACAAAGCCAAGCCATGTACGTCATAACAAGACAATAAAATTTTAACTTTTTTGTAAAATATCGCTTTTTACGCTTTGTTTCACATTTTTTTCAATCCTTTGCCCTTCTTCTGCCACGACAATGTAGTATACTTTAGATGTAGCAAAGATGAACTTGCTACACCCTTCCCATCAAATTCATCATAAACAGCTTTCCTAAGAGAAACACTCTGCACTATCCCCTGCAGAGTGTTTTCTCTTTGTCCGAAAAACGTGAAAAATACAAGCTGCCCAGAGAAACGCCCCACCGCTTACCGCGGCTAGTGCTTTCTCGACAGCCTCCGACTTAACCTTTAATAGATTTCAGCATCTGTAACGCCTGCAGCACATCCTGCATAGTACAGCTCTTCAAGGCTTCCAAACCTGCATCCTGCTTCACTGCTTCCGTACCAAAAACAATCTCATCGATACCGCAATCAAAAATACGCGCCATTTTTACAAGATTTTCCAGAGTCAACCCCGCTCTGCCGCTTTCAATATTGCTCATATGGGTTTGAGAAACGCCAATTTCTTTAGCCAGCTCCGTTTGATAAATGTTGTTTTTCAAGCGCAGGGTTTTAATACGCAAGCCAATTTCTTTGTAATTAAGTTCTTTTGCCATAATTCCATCATCTCCCAAAAGGATTTTTATTGTCTCACTCAATTGCCGTCATTATATAGCTAATTATATAATACACCTTATTAAACATATATGCAAGAAATATATTCTATATCACAATGGTATTTAAATCTTAACTATAAACTTTCCCTAAGCTCACGGTCTCCCTTGTTTTCACAAAGAATTTGCACATTGGTTACGTTTTTGACTTTTTGACATTTGACAGAAACAGCAAGATACCGTACAATGAATTTATCATATATTGTAAATTTATTAGGAAAACTGAAAGGAAGATGTATCCATGAGCAAAACCCTGTTAGGCGTTATCGCCGCTATAGTAATCGTCGTAGTCATGCTGTTCAGCAGCTATAACGGTCTGGTAAGCATGAACGAAAATGTTACCGGCAAATGGGCGCAGGTAGAAAACCAGCTGCAGCGCCGCAACGACCTGATCCCCAATCTGGTCAACACCGTTAAGGGCTATGCCGCCCACGAAACCGAAGTTTTCAAGGCGGTCAGCGATGCCCGCGCTAAATTAGGCGGCGCTAAAACCGTTGCCGAAGCCAGCGCAGCCAACAGCGAAATGAACAGCGCTTTGAGCCGCTTGCTGATGGTAGCAGAAAACTACCCAGACCTGAAAGCCAACGCCAATTTCACCCAGCTGCAGGACGAGCTGGCAGGCACGGAAAACCGCATCGCCGTAGCCCGCAAGGATTATAACGACGCAGTACAGGTTTACAACGCTAAAATCAAATCCCTGCCCGCTTCCCTGTACGCAGGCGCTTTTGGTTTCAGCGCCCGCGATTACTTCAAAGCGGATGAAGGCGCGCAAAAGGTTCCCCAAGTAAAATTCTAAACCAGCTTTAAAGAAAGGCGGTTTAGCCTATGAAAAAATTATTTATCTACCTAGTGCTGCTGCTGCAAACCTTCTTTGCCGCGGCAGCCTTTGCCGAGCCCAATATCCCGCCGCGGCCTGCGGCGTCTAGCGGCATCTATGTACAGGATTACGCAGGCGTTATCAGCCAAGGCGACCGGCAGAAAATGCTCGGTATCGGCCAAGACCTGGATAACAAAACTACCGCCCAGGTAGCAGTAGTAACCGTCAAAAGCCTGAACGGTTATCCCATAGAGGATTATGCTTTGGCAGTTCTGCGCCAGTGGGGCGTAGGCAATAAGGCAAAAAATAACGGCGTACTAATGGTCATCGCCACCGAAGACCGTGCCTCCCGCATTGAAGTAGGCTACGGTCTGGAAGGCGTACTGCCCGACGGCTTAACAGGCCGTATTCAGGACCAATATATGCTGCCCTACTTTAAAAAGGGTAATTACAGTGCAGGCATACTGCAAGGCTACGCCGCTACCGCAGCCACCATCGCCAAAAGCGAAGGCGTAGAGCTGACCGGCGTGCGTTACAATGGCGGCGCTGCCAACGGACAGACGGGCAGCAAAAGCTCCGGCCTGACAGACCTGCTGCTGATTGCAGGCGTCATCGTCCTGCTGATTATCGACAACCTGTTCCTTGGCGGCTTTATCACCCAAATGCTGCTCCTGAGCCTGTTCCGGCGCGGTGGGGGCGGCGGCTTCGGCGGCGGTGGTTTTGGCGGAGGCAGCGGCGGAGGCGGCGGTTCGTCCCGACGCTGGTAAAGCAAGCCGAAAAATAATTACATATGTCAGAATATGAAAAGGCGCCTCAAAGGCCGCTGTTTAAGCGGACCTCCGGGGCGCCTGTTTTGCATCTTCCAGGGCTTTACTCGTTCTTTTTCATAATGCGTTCCAGCTCCTGCATAAAATTCTTTACGTCGGCAAATTGACGGTAAACAGAAGCAAAGCGAACATAAGCGATTTGATCGGTTTCCTCCAAATGCTGCATCACCAGCTCGCCGATCTTAGCGCTTTCTATTTCGGAATCACCGCTCATGCGCAGCTCGCGTTCCACGCTGTCGGCAATTTCCTGTACCTTTTCATAAGGAACAGGGCGTTTTTCAAAGGCCTTCAGCAAACCGGCCAGCAGCTTTTTAGAGTCGAACAGCTCACGGCGTCCATCCTTTTTGCTCACAACCAAAGGCGTTTCTTCATACTTTTCGTAAGTAGTAAAGCGCCTGCCGCACTGGGGGCATTCCCTGCGGCGGCGAATAGAGCCGCCATCCTCCACGGCACGGCTGTCGACGACACGGCTATCACGGTACGAACAAAATGGACACTTCATGCTGCTGCCTCCTCTGAAATACAGTTATATATTTTTATTATATCATGTATAAAGGAAAAGAAGCAACGGAAAATTTCTACAGCGCTTCGGCGTTCAGCTGCCATAGGCGTTCGCTGAGCTGCCGTCCGCAGCCGCCTAAAGTAAATACACAGCTCGTTCCTAAAGCCAGCCCATGCTTACACGCATATTCCTGCATAATTTCCGAGCTTTTTTCCAGCTTGCGTCCATAAAATTTATCCTTAGCAATATATAAAGGATAAAGCGCCTGCTGCCACGTCAGCAAAAGATTGATTTCCTTATTATTGGAATCCTTATAAAAACGCAGCTCAGGTTCAATCCCCTGCTGCAAAAAGCTTTCCCGCACAGCGTTGACCACATAATTTTCAAAAAGATTTTTAAAATAAACGCTCTGAAGTAAAGTCGGCAAATCGCAAATTTGCAGCAGCTGCGCCGCCACGCCCGTATCCTTAAAGTACAGCTTAGGCGCTTTCACCAAACGCTTGCCAGCAATGCCTGTCACCGGCTGCAGCAAATACACCAGACCGGTGCCCGCTAAAAATTGCAACCACTGCTTAGCTGTAGGCGCAGTAATTTCCACACTTGCCGCCAAGCTGGAATAATTAACCACACTGCCCAGCATACTGGCGACTACGCATAAAAAACGATAAAACTTTATTTCATCGCTGGCTGTCGTCCGCTCCATAATATCCTGCTGCAGCAAGCGGCGCACATAAGCCGCCGCGTCATCGGTAATATTACTCTGCAAAATAGCGGCAGGAACATTATTTTTTTCTGTGCAATCGGCCAGCTTTCGCAAAACAGCAGGCTCCGGAATTAAAAGCGGCCCTCCGCTTATTCGCAGCGGCAGCTCCAGCAAGGCGACCCGCTGCCCTTGCGCTTGCTCCGACAAATAATAGCTTTGCGAGCAACTGGCTATTATTTGTCCCAACGGCAATTCGCTACTCAGTAAATAATTCAATAAAGACGGCGCATAATGCAAATCAGCCAAATAAACCGGCAAACGCAGGCCCTGCATAAACAACTGCTGATTCTGCTCCGCCTGCAAACGCAGATTAGGCAGCGATAAATCCACCTGGGTGTAATTCTTCGTCAAGGAAGCCAACAGCTCCCTTTGTTTACTGCCGCCGCAGCTGCGCAGAATAACCAATTTATTATTCAGTTGTAAATTACGGATAGCTTCTTGTAAATTATGCATGATTTCCTTTCTGATATAAAACATTCCATTCGAGCACCGAATTGACGATGCTCTGATTGTCATGCGGTTTTCAAGGTACATTTGTTTCCAAAAGACATATCTCAGGAAATTTGAAAAATTTTTCAAAAACCTATTGACTTTTAATAGTTAGTCTTTCTTTTTATTTTATTTCCTCATATATGCAGCAAATTTTTCCATTATCATTCCCAACATTTCTGGATAGAAAACTCTATTAACGAGTAATAAAACTACAGCCCAAATAACGCTAACTTTTACTACACATAATACCCAGACAAAATAATTACTACATATCATAGGAATTTGACTATAAATAACTGCTAAAGCAAGAATGCACAGTAAATCTACTAAAAGCTGTTTGCCTACTTTCGAGAAAGGATACTGCAATAAATTCTGCGAATTATATCTGCCCATCCAAATTACTTGGTAAGCCAAAGCAATCAACGCGCCGCAAGCAACACCTATTAGTCCAAAAAACTTTACTGTAAAGATCGAAATACATAAATTAAGAAACGTTGCTATAATATAATTTCCCTGCGTTTGCTTATAATGCCCGCACGCCAAAATCATCAAGTTATATGGCAATCTCAGGCAATGGCAAGCATGCGCCGCTACCAAAACTAAAGCAAACGACGGCTGAAAATAATTGGCGTCGCTTATACCCTGCGTATAAACCAGAACAAACGGTACTATTAGCAACGCCGTACAGCCAAACAAAAACATCGTCAGGTTATGCAATACCCATTCCGTCCAAGAAAATACTTTATTTAATTCTTCAAAATCTTGTTTTGCCCAAAGTTCTCCTAACAAAGCCTGTATTCCATTAGTCGAAGCTAAAAATAATTGCTTTATCCCTGAAACGACTAAAAAATATACTGTATAAATCGACACTGATTTAAGATTGTCAAAAATCGTTAAAATTATAAGCGCCGTTCCATCCAAAACAACAGCAGCAACATGCTGTGCAACGCCATTCCATTTTTGAGCAATTGGCTCTCCTATATACTTTATATTTCTATTAATTTTATAATGGTTATTTACATACCAGCGTAAAAAAATCGGTCTCAATAAATATATGACCGAAGTTGTCAACTTCACAATATGAATAGAACAACCTAATTTAATCAAAACATAACAGGCAATAGTATTTAAAATCAAGGTAATAGTTTGAGCGTTATATTGAATATAGCCTTTTTGTGCCGACGTTAGCAAAAGCCGGTCAACTACGCCAAAATAATACTGAGCAAAAGAACTTATACTAATGGCAACAATCAACAAAGCAGTATACAACCAGCCAAAAGAATCGTTCACAAGCCTTGGATAAATAATAATCAAACCAATTATATATACCAATAAAATTTGCGCTAATCGCTTAAAAAAGTTATTAGCAGAAGCAATAATAGAACTTATAACAAAGCTATCATTATCTACTAACGGCTTATACAACGACGATTGCACCACTGCGCCTACTCCAAATTCTAAAAATGCAATGATAGAAAGAAATTGCGTAATAGAATTTACTAAGCCATTAACTTCGGAGCCAAAGCTTTGCAATATTAGGCGCGGTAAAACAAAACCGCAAATTATTGTTGTTATTTGAAAAACAAATGATGATACAGTGTTATAAATTAGTCTTTTTCTCCTCACGTGATTTTCCCCTTAAATACTTATTAATACTATGGTAAACAATACATTCTCATCCCCACATTTTAGGAAATCGCATTTTACCAATCAGCACGCATCTGTCTATCACAGGCCTAGTTAAAACTTATTTCTCCGTCATCATTGAGTTTTTCTTGAATATCATAATTATATTCTTCCCTGAAATTTATTTATTTCTTCATCTACAATTCTGCCGCGGCTTATAATCAAAGCATCTTTCAATGTGTTTTCATATTTGCCCTGAATCAATTCGTCAAGGTACTTCCAAATCACTTCCGAGTTATTCCAAGTAAATGTTTTATGGAAAAGTGCTGGTGTATGATCCACAGCATAATGTAAAACTCCATCAACTATATATGTAGGGTTTTCAATTGTTGTAGGAATACTTGTTTCAATTCCACCATTACGGTCACAACTTACATCGATGAGCATTGAATTACGCTTCATGCGCTTTAAGTCGCTTCGATTAATAATGTGGTCTGTCCGCATTACATCCCACAGAACACAGTTCACGATAACATCGTATTGCTCCAATTCATCTCGAAGCAATTCTTCCATTCTACGGTCATATTGACGAACATCCGCTCCCATCATATTAAGGACTTTAATGGCTCCACGCGCCGTATTTCCACGCCCAATAACTGCCACTTTTGTTTCATACGGCATTCTCGCATAACATTGGAAAGCATGCATAATAGCCGCCTCGCCAGCGAGCTCGTTGTTACGCCAAAAAACATGTCGCCCTTTTTGGAACATTTTCTCCCAAGCAAATGCAGTCAATCCACCTTGCAATAATTTATCAGTAATATCTCTATTCTGGGTAGCATGAATCCATCCAAAAATCGTTTGATTATCAAGACCTGTTAAATAGTCAGCATCGCCAATTTTGGGATCACAAATAATGTCTTTCAAGAGGACATCTTTATGCGAAGCAATATGGCTAC
>ERZ779895.1075-NODE-1075-length-32291-cov-3.110498_pt1 | contig 32291 bp, 24 predicted proteins | sample MGYA00511093_ERZ779895 | MGnify/ENA primary metagenome ERZ779895 (study PRJEB29588, sample SAMEA2142970) | human gut metagenome | biome: human gut; feature: human-associated habitat; material: faeces | place: Denmark | collected 2008/2010 ... | reverse complement strand
TTCCTCCTAAGATTATATCTTATTAGGTCGGTGTGTTACAACTATAGTTTAGCACAACACTGGTAGCAAAACCAAAGTATGACGGTAGCGGCAATGCTAATAAGAAAAATGGGTTTGCCCTTGATTACATTGATATTAAAGGTGAGTCGGGCAAGTTCAAGATTGATTTAGGAAAAACTATCAATGATTACGGTCTTTAAATGTATATAATCGACTTGAAAGACTGGATGAGTAACAAAGGAAAATACGGCTACCAGAAATGGGCTAACAAGAAAGAGAACAAAGTCAATGATGATAAGAAAAATGTTATCGTCACTATGTACTTGAATGCTGTAACCAAGACCTACGATGGTGGAAGAAATAACTACCATGCAAAAGGACTTAATACAAAAGAAAAGTGGAAGAACGCTACACAGCATATGAGAATGGCAGGTTACCCGGAAGAGTACGACCAGCATTATAATATACCGGTGGAGTTTAAGTTCCAGGTTGATGACAAACAGACGCCATCCCATTTAATAATCGAAAGCCGAGTTGCGAATGGAAGTACGACCTACGCAAAAACCTACACAAACAGCCAGTTCCAATGGGCTGGGTCGAATGTGGTAGGTGCTACCAAAAAAATGAATGAGAGTTTTGGTGGCTACTATCATGATATAACTAGTGTAAAAAACAAGCAGTTTAAGAAAGGTTCTGCCTTTAGCGTGACTAAGGATCTTATCGACGCACTTTCGCAGAACGGGCAGTTACTATTGCGTGGTGTTCGTTTAGAGAGATATGCAGTTGACAAGACAAAGTCAGAAAAGGACACAAGCAAACAGACGATAATTACTAAATCCTATTCAAAAGGTCAGACCAGTGCTGCAAAGAAAGCAGGTTACGAGTACGGTGATGTCGCCCATGTTTATCTGGCATGTGATGCAGACACTCTGCGTGCTTTAGCCAAGAACAATAAAAAGACGACTAAAGAGTTCTCAAAGAAGAATAAGAATTTAGAGAAAGGTTCTGTTGATAAAAATACTATTGAGACAAAAGACGGAAAGATAAAAGTCGAAGACGAAGGAAAGTTTTACGAGATTGGTGTAACGAAGAAAGACAAAACTTTTTCGATTACTAAAACAAGTAATGATAAAAAAACAACCAAGGAATGGGATGCTGGAAACACACTCGGTAAAGGTGATTTCGGTAATAAAGAAGGAGAGATAACATACCAGCAATTTATCAACTATGTTAGTCAGTTGAACTTCAAAATACACCCATACGAGGAATACGACAAGTCTAACAAAAAAGTCTACGAAGACCATTTAGTATTTATCTGGGAACGCGCAGTAGAACCAAAACTCAGTATGAACACCGAGTTGGTAAGCTACGACAGCGACAGCGGAAAGTACGAAGGAACGACTTCCGGCGACTATGCACTAGATGTTCCGATGAACAAAATGTCAGACGATTACAATGTCGCAAGCACTATGGATACTCTCGGTAAGCTGGTTCCTTCAAACAACAACCTGACTTTAGAATCTTTCCTCAAAGGAAAAATTAAAGGACTCATCAAAACAGGTGACAAGTACGATGTAGGTTACTACTATAACCGACTGCTATACTCCACAGGCGATGCAGTACCGGCGATTTTGTCAGATATCAGAGTTTCATACACTGATAATAACGGAACTAAAATAGTAAAAAGCAGGACAGACTAACAAGTATTAAGGATGGACTTTCGACAGCTTTACATAAAGCTGCTTCAATGTTAAAATGTAGCTACTAAATAGGGAACTTGGTTTGTGAAAAATAAACAGGAGGGGTGCATATGGCAAAGGTTATAAGTATAGGAAATCAAAGTTTTGAGTCAATACGGGAAAAAGATAATTTTTATATAGACAAGACAAATTTTATAAGAGAATGGTGGGATAATGACGATACAGTAACACTTATAACACGCCCACGCCGTTTTGGAAAAACATTAAACATGAGTATGCTTGAATGTTTTTTCTCAAATAAATATAAGGACAGAGGCGATTTGTTTGAGGGACTTGAAATATGGAACGATGAAAAGTATCGCAAATTGCAGGGGACATATCCGGTAATATTTCTTAGTTTTGCGGGAATAAAACAGGTAAAGTATAATGAGACGGTTATAAAGATAAAAGATGAGCTTATAAGAATATATAATGAATATGATTATATAATGAAAAGTGGTATATATAATGCAAATGAAAAAATGCAATATCAATCTGTGTGCGTTGGTATGAGTGATACTGTGGCACAGGAGGCATTGAAAAATCTTTCAAACTATCTCAGCCGTTATTATGGAAAAAAAGTAATCATACTTCTTGATGAATACGACACACCTATGCAGGAAGCATATGTAAATGGATATTGGGAGGAACTTGTAGCATTTACAAGAAGTCTTTTTAATTCTACTTTTAAGACAAACCCATATCTTGAAAGAGCTATAATGACAGGAATTACGAGAGTATCAAAAGAGAGCATATTTTCCGACCTGAATAATTTAAAAGTTATTACAGTAACAAGTGACGAGTATTCAAAATGCTTCGGCTTTACGGAAGATGAAGTTTTTGCAGCACTTGATGAACAGGGACTTTCAAGTGAAAAAGAAAAAGTAAAATTGTGGTATGACGGATTTACTTTTGGGGATGAAAAAGATGTTTATAATCCGTGGTCTATAATCAACTTTCTTGATGAAAAGAAATATAAGACATATTGGGCTGACTCAAGTTCAAATGGGTTGGTAAATGAGCTTATAAGGACGGGGTCAGCAGAGATAAAAAAGACGATGGAAACATTAATTGCAGGCGGCACTGTTGAAAAAAATATAGATGAGCAGATAGTATTTGAACAATTAAAAACAAATAAGGATGCTGTCTGGAGTTTGTTACTTGCAAGTGGTTATCTTCGTGTAGAGACATTTCGTACAGAGGGAAGGTTAAATAAAAAAATATATAGTCTGAAGCTGACAAATTATGAAGTAGAGCAAATGTTTGGGACAATGATAGAGAGATGGTTTGGAGGAGCAGATGTTCCATATAATGAATTTATAAATGCAATGCTTTCAGGTGACATTGAAAGCATGAATGAATACATGAACAGGGTTACAAGGGGAGTGATAAGTTATTTTGATACAGGAAAAACTCCATCTGACGAAGAATCGGAGCGTTTTTACCATGGGCTTGTGCTTGGACTGATGGTCGACCAGGTAGATAATTACATTCTAAGTTCAAATAGGGAGAGTGGTTTCGGAAGATATGACATAATGCTTGAACCGATAGACAAAAACAATGAAAAATATCCTGGCATTGTGATAGAGTTTAAGGTATTTAACCAAAAGAAAGAAGATACATTAGAGGAAACGGTAGAAAATGCATTAAGACAGATAAAAGAAAAAGATTATGATGCAGAGCTTATCAAAAGAGGTGTGAAAGAGGAAAACATATATCATTATGGTTTTGCGTTTAAAGGTAAGGAAGTATTAATAGATGGTAGGTAGAATATAAAATTATCACAATGAAATATTAAAATGTATATAAAAATGGAGACAATCATTAAATGACAGGACAGTGATTGTCTTTACTTTGTTTTGATGTAATGTTATCATAAATACAGTAAAGTGATTTCGTGAATAAAAATAAATATGAATGAAAAATAAAAATGTGTTAGAGTTGTATTGGAGGGATACTATGAAAAAAATAGCAATAGGGAAACAAAGTTTTGAGGATATAAGGAAAAAAGATTGTTTTTATATAGACAAGACAGATTTTATAAAAGATTGGTGGGAATCTGCTGATGATGTGACACTTATCACCCGTCCGCGCCGTTTTGGAAAAACATTAAATATGGATATGTTAAAATGTTTTTTCTCAAATCAATATGAGGGAAGAAAAGAGCTGTTTGAGGGACTTGATATTTGGAAAGACGAGGAGTATAGGGAGTTGCAGGGGACATATCCAGTGATATTTTTGAGTTTTGCGGATATTAAAGGAAATACTTTTGAAATGGCACGCCAGCAGATATGTATAAAAATATTGGATTTATATGAAGAAAACGAGTATTTACTAGAGGGTGATATATTAGGTGAAAGTGAGAAGGCTTTCTATAAAAGTGTTAGTATGGATATGTCTGATGCAATTATTAGTACATCATTAAATAAGCTATGTGTTTTTATGTATAAATATTATGGAAAAAAAGTGATAATTATTCTTGATGAATACGACACACCAATGCAGGAAGCATATATGAATGGATATTGGGATGAACTTGTAGCACTTACGAGAAGTCTTTTTAATTCGACATTTAAGACAAATCCTTATCTTGAACGAGGGATAATGACAGGAATAACCCGTGTCTCTAAAGAGAGTATTTTTTCTGATTTAAATAATCTCGTAGTTGTTACTACAACATCAAATCAGTACAATACTGCATTTGGCTTCACTGAGGAAGAGGTATTTACTGCACTTGAAGAACAGGAAATTTCAGATGAGAAAGAAAAAGTAAAAGAGTGGTATGACGGATTTACATTTGGAAATAAGAAAGATATTTATAATCCGTGGTCGATAATCAATTTTTTGGATGAAAAAAAATATAAACTTTATTGGGCTGACTCAAGTTCTAATGCACTTGTAAATAAATTAATAAGGACGGCTCCCGGAGAAATAAAAGAAAAGATGGAAAGTCTTATTTCGGGAGAAAGTATAGAAACATATATTGATGAGCAGATAGTGTTTGAACAGCTTGACCTGGATGAAAATGCAATATGGAGTTTGTTGCTCGCAAGCGGATATTTAAAGGTGGAATATGTTAAAAGTGAGGACGAAACAGGTGAGACTCTGGATTTTCCAATATATTCACTGAGAATTACAAACAGGGAAGTAAGAAGTATGTTTTTAAAGATGTTTAAGGGATGGTTTAACAGATCCCTATCGGCATACAATAATTTTGTAAAATCACTTCTCAATGGTGACATTGAAAGTATGAACGAATACATGGACAGAGTTACAAGAGGAGTAATAAGTTATTTTGATACAGGAAAAACCCCGTCTGATGAAGAACCGGAAAGGTTCTACCATGGTTTAGTATTAGGACTGATGGTCGACCAGGTAGACAATTACATTCTAAGTTCAAACAGGGAGAGTGGTTTCGGAAGATATGACATAATGCTTGAACCGATAGACAAAAACAATGAAAAATATCCTGGCATTGTGATAGAGTTTAAGGTATTTAACCAAAAGAAAGAAGATACATTAGAGGAAACGGTAGAAAATGCATTAAGACAGATAAAAGAAAAAGATTATGATGCAGAGCTTATCAAAAGAGGTGTGAAAGAGGAAAACATATATCATTATGGTTTTGCGTTTAAAGGTAAAGAGGTGTTAATAGACGGACGGTAAAATCCTGAATTAAAATATATCCCCCTGCAAAGGATGCCATTATGGCATCCTTTTAAACATCCTCCTAACCATAATATAACTAAACGATGCAGTTATCACCTCTGCAATCCAAAACGAGTTCCATACACCGTAAACTCCTGCAAATCTGCTTAGGATAAATGCTGACGGGATTATTATTATCACATATCTGAGAAGAGATATGACGAGGGATTTTAGTCCCATGCCAAGTCCCTCTAATGCACCGGAGGCGGTGACGGATATTGTGGATATGATAAATCCAAGACAGATTATGCGAAGTGCTGTCTTGCCGGCGTGTATTGTCTTAGGGCTTGTTGAAAACAGTTCCATAAGCTGACCGGGGATTATAAGACATATTATCGTGCCGAATATCATTATTATGCTGTTTAATGCAAGTGTAGTGTGATATATCTGTTTTACTCTTGTTTTCTCGCCTGCACCATAGTTGTAGCCGATTATCGGACGCATACCCTGGATAAGTCCGTTTGCGGGCAGATAGAGAAATGTCTGCAATTTATAATAGATGCCGAGTATTACGACATACATTCCCGAAAATGAACTTAATATGGCATTTAGAGCCGATGTTAGTACGGATGGCAGTGCCATGTTTAATGTTGCTGGTATTCCAACTGCGTACAATTTTTTTATTATTGAAATATCAAAGCTGATATTTCTGAGTTTAAATTTTATTCCTGCATCTTTTCTTAAATAAATAAATACATAGATTAAAAATGTTGTAAGCTGTCCTATTATGGTTGCTATGGCTGCACCGTTTATTCCAAGACCTTTAACAGGACCAAGACCGAATATAAGAACAGGGTCAAGTATTATATTTACTATACATCCCGACATAAGGCTTATCATTGTAAAGGTCATTTTTCCGACTGCCTGAAATACTTTTTCAAAGGTAAGACTTACGCAGATAAATATTGAAAAAGAAAAAACAATTCTTGAGTATTTAAGACCGAGCTCTATTACTTCTTTGTCAGAGGTAAACATACCCAGAAATGATGGCATGATAAGGTTGCATATAAATATCATTAAAATACCATGTAAAATGGAAAAGAGCATACCTATTGAGGCGGCATTGTCAGCCTGCTCTTTTTTCTTTGCACCGAGAAAATAAGATATTACCGCATTGATACCTACTCCGAAACCGACCGCAATTGAATTTATAAAATTCTGTACGGGAAAAACAAGTGATAGGGAAGTCATTGCGTTTTCACTTATCTTGGCAACAAAAAAGCTGTCAACGATGTTGTAGAGAGAATTGACAAGCATAGAGATTACCATTGGCATCGACATTGACAAGATAAGCGGTAAAACAGGTTTTGTTTTCATAAAATCATTATTGTTCATTTTGAATCTCCTTAATTATGAGCAAGTTAGCAGAGTGTATTCAAATATCTGCCTGATAAATCTGCTGCATCAAAAAAGTTACTGTCTTGCAAATTTAGATATAAAAAAACACGCACTAAAATAAGTGCGTGGCGAAAAGATGATCGTACAGGAAAAATCCACTTGTAATTTTCAGTAAAAAAATGATATAAATGTAGAAATAAATTTCAGAAATACTGTTCTACATCGTAAATATCAAATTATAGATGTTGTATGTATATATGTTTGCGAATACATTATTTATAAACACATTACAGCAACGGCAATAATATACTTGATTTTTTAAATAAAGTCAAGAAAAAAATACTTGTAAAATCACTATAAAAAATGCTTGCCATATCACTTGTTTTCCTTAATGATGGTGCAAGTGACAAAATTTTTATAGGGAGGATAGATTGAAAAAAAAATTTTTCACACACAAGATTTGTGTCTGCGCACACTTGACACAAACTCGATATGCCCAAAAAACATGTGCAGAAATGATGATTTTATGAACAAAGATAACAAAACTATTCGTGATGCGAGAACTCTTGGTTTGCCAAAGATGCTTTTGCTCGGTTTGCAGCATATGTTTGCTATGTTTGGTGCCACCATTCTCGTTTCGATACTGGTTAATAATTATTTTAATGGAGAGGGATTGTCGGTTCAGGTCACTTTATTTTTTGCAGGTATAGGAACATTATTCTTTCATCTTTGCACAAAGTTAAAAGTGCCTGCTTTTCTTGGTGGGTTTGAGACGGTTGCAAAACTTGATACTGGAGTTTTTAAGAACATGACTATGGGAGAGAAACTTTCATATGCCTACGGAGGAATCGTCGTTGCAGGTCTTTTATATCTTGTGCTCGCACTTATAATCAGGATAGTGGTGGCAATCGTTCAATGCGTTTTCTGCCGCCATATATGTGGCCGTGCTCAGCTTTGTTCCTAAATTTGCCGCCATAATAAGCACTATGCCCGTTGCTATCGTCGGCGGTGTAAGTTTTATTTTTTATAGTTTGTCTGTAGTGGACAAACACTTTTTGACATTTATGTTTACTATGGACATACAGATAAATCTAAAATAATGGTATTATAAAGCTGTGCAAAACAAAAAGTTGTCCTTGCAGATTTATATTATGAAGTTGTAGTGTAAAGATGATGTTTATTTCATCTGTTTTGTAAGTGACAATCAGTAACAGTGATGTTTTTAAAGACATAGTTGATTTAAAGTATTTTGTTTAAGCAGATAAAAAGAAATGAGGGATGCATATGAATCATTTTGTTGTTGCGATAGGAAGAGAGTTTGGAGCTCAGGGCTGTGATATTGCTGAAAAGCTTGCCGAAAAACTTGGAGTTAAACTTTATGACAGACAGCTTGTCGAGGAAGCTGCAAAGAAACTTGAGATGGATGAGCATACCGTTCAGAAAGCAGATGAGGTATCTGCAAAAGATATTGAGGGTTTAAAAACTACATACGGCATCGGCAATTTTTATCTTTCAACCCAGGTGCTTGATGCACAGGCTGATATAATCGAGAGAGTTGCACAGAATGAGTCGTGCATCATAATGGGAAGATGTGCTGATTATATTTTGAAAGACAGGGATGACTGTCTGAAGATATATATCTATGCTCCGTTTGATGTAAGAACTAAGCATATTGCGGAGAAATATGATATGTCGATGTTTTCGGCAAAGAGACTTGTAAGGCAGATGGATGAAAAGCGTGATACATATTATAAATATGTTACGGGAAACAGGAGAGGTGAGCATGACGGAAAAGATGCAATGTTCGACAGCAGTATAATGGGAGTTGACGGAACTGTCGATATGCTTCTTGAAATGATAAATAAAAAGTTCGGATGATTTTAATATTTGATAAAAGGTTAATTTGATATAATACTAATACATAGGTAATAAAAGATTAATTTGATATAGTACATAAGTAATAGTGTTATAAACAGACAGAAGATTACTAATTTCTGACTGACTAAAAATAAATATAGTATATAGCGTGTCAAAGGCGACAAAACATAAAATATGTTTGCCGCTTATTTTTTTTGCAGGATTTGTGTCTGGGCACACTTGGCACAAAACTTATGTGCGAAAGGCAAAACCTTTTGCACTATGCACAAAAAAACGTGTGCAGAAACGGGGGCTAATATGATAAAACGATGGAAAAAATTAAATCTTACAGTACAGATAATGATAGGGCTTGCAATTGGTGTGATACTTGGATTTATAATTCCTAAAAGCTGGACAGGAGTTATCAAGGCATCGCAGACTATAGGAACGATTTATATGAATGCTTTGAAAATGATGATATATCCTTTGGTATTCTGTTCTCTTGTATGTGGAATAAGGAGCATGGGAAGCGTGTCAGCAACGGGCAGGATAGCAGGCAGAGCGATGGTATTCTTCTTATCGACAACCTGTCTTGCCTGTGTCTTTGGTATTTTTGTTCCTCAGACATTGGGGATTGGAAGAAATGCAAAACTCCAGCTTGAAAATGCGGATGTGGATGTGAATAATGTGTCAAACATACTCGATACAATAACTAACCTTATTCCGTCAAATCCGTTTGCCTCGTTTGTAAACGGTGATATGCTGTCAATCCTGGTATTTGCGGTTATCATAGGTTTTGCGATACTCGCATTACAGGAAAAAGCCCAGCCTTTGATGGATCTTATAACATCCGTCAATGAAGTTTCAATGAAAATATTGTTCGAGGTTATGAAATTTACACCGCTCGGTGTTCTTTGTACAATAATGCCGGTTCTTGCTACTACAGGTGCAGATACGGTTGTTTCAATAGGAACGGCGCTTCTTACGACATATGCGATAATTATCATCTATGCAGTTGTCGTTTATGGAATTATCGTTAAATTTGTTGCAAAAATGCCTTTAAAGACATTTGTAAAATCGGTAAGTCCTGCTGCACTTAATGCGTTTGGTACATGTTCAAGTTCTGCAACTATTCCTATCAGCATGAGATGTGCAGAGGATGGAATGGGTGTATCAAAGGAGATAACAAGTATAGTGCTCCCTCTTGGTGCAACTGTAAATATGGATGCAATATCAATACTTATGTCGGTTATGATAACATTTTTCGCAAATGCCTGCGGGGTTCACCTTACTTTACTTAATATGGTCGTGATAGTATTGGCAAATGTGCTTTTGTCAATAGGTACACCGGGTATTCCAAACGGTCAGGTTGCATCATTTGCAGCACTTATCCAGATAGCAGGCATCCCTGCAGGTGTTATGGGAATATTCATAAGTATAAGCACACTTTCAGATATGATAGTCACTATGGTAGATGTGTTAGGTGATATGGCATGCTGTGCTACTCTTAAAAGATTTCTCGGAAGTGAAAGTGCAAATCGTGATGTATCTTCTCTAAATACTGCTATGATGGAGCATGGAGTGGTTAATGTAAAAGAGGGATTATACAGGGAATAAGCAGGTATATTTGTATATTTACAAAAACTTTAACAGTTCATTGTGAAGCTGTTTTGCCCTCGCATACCATGTGTGTTCACGATTTGCAAAGTTAAATGCGTTTTTCTGAATTCTCTCCAGTTTATCAGTATCATTTAATGCATTTTCAAATATCTCAGGCAGTTTATCAAGCTGCTTGAGGTCATAAAATATAATATTTTCATCAGGTGTGAGTATCTCATCAAGGTATTTGCTGTGGTCTGTTATGCAGACTGCTCCGTTGCACATAGAGTTAAATATCCTGTCATGGGCACCATCTTTAAACCACGGCATGACATTTAATGAAAGTCTGCTGTCGGCGAGTGCTTCAAGACATCCATAGGAAAGCTCATCAGGATTCATATCGAGATTTTCGGGATGTTTACACCTGAGTTTATCGTAACCTTTGCCGACACAGTGTATCTTAAAGCCGGCATCGGCAAGAGTTTTAATCACTTCACCTCTGAAATAACATCTGACATATGTATCAATGAAAATCATGTTTGGAATAGCTGTTTTTACTTCCTCATGTGTGATTCCGGGAATAGCTTTTTTTAAGTGTTCTTCCATTGTCAGATCATCCGGTTTGTCGGGATTGGTGATAAGATCATGTATTATCTCAAGATAAAACATTGCATATTCGTCACCGAGTCTGTTTATTGCATCGTCAAAGACTTCTGGTGGTGTGTAATTACCGGTAAAACATATGTCATATTTTCTGTCAGCCATCTTCTTGTAATCTCCGTTTGGGGAGAGTGGAGTGCCGCCTAGTGGAAGAAAGGTTCCGCTCATAAGTTCCGGATAAAATCTTTTCATATATCTGTCATGGTATCTGTCGATTGATACTTCATAAAAAATATCTGGATGTATATCGAAAAGTTCGGGATAAAAATATGGATGGTCAACGGCTATGTTGACGCATGGGATTTTGCGTTCATCCCAGATAGAGACTCCATTCATGTTAAAAAGTGAAGTCTCATAATGAATACCGTCAAAGTTAAAAGTGACAAGTATCGTGTCATAAGCTGTTGCAAAATCGTAAAGTTTTTCTGCACTTTCTTCTTCTGTTGTCTGGTCGAAAAGAAAAGTCTTGTATCCTAAGGCTTCAAAGCCTTTTTTTAATTGCAATGAAAAAAATTCAAGGGTTTCGGTTCCGCCTGTCATAAGCACTATTTTATGTCTCATTTCATTCTCCATTCCTGCATAAATATATAAAATTATAGCATACATTTTGTGGATTGTATATCATAAAGAAAAAATTCAATAATAATGGGTAACAGTTGTAGATTATGTACTGATAAGTAAATTTTATAAGATTGCAGCCTGTTTTATGCAGATGGGTGAACAGTAACTTTTACTTGCCCTAAAAGGTGCTATATATTATAATTAGTTCACATTAAGAAAAACCGGGTTACAAAATATTGCCGCTCCCGCTTATGGTGTGAACGGTTATCGCAAAGGCTGATTTCATGTCTGCGGTGTGAATGGCAGTTTGCAAAGTATGTACTCTATGAGTTCTTCGTTCAGAAGATTTCGTGAGCACATAAGTACGGAAAGGAGAAAGAATCTATGATGAGAAAGAACAGAAAGAGTATTTGTTATGTAATGACGCTGGCTTTGTGTGTGACATTGGGAAGCAGTTATGTACGGGCTGAGGATACAGAGGCACAGGGGATAAATGTGGCATATCATACACAGGATGAGATAAGAGCATTTTGTGCAGAAAATGCTGCGGGCTTAAATGATGCACTTACATTTGCAGAAAATCCTGTTGTCAGTGGAGATTATTCTGCCGGAAAGCTATCTGATAAGACATTAAACAGTGCTATCAATATGTTTAATCAGGTGAGATATATAGCGGGGATTTCATACGATGTGCAATTAGACGATACATACAACAGCCTTACACAGACGGCAGCACTTGTAAATTATGTAAATGGTGAACTCAGCCACTATCCGTCAAAACCTGCTGATATGGACGAAGATTTATATAATCTTGGAGCAAAGGGAGCAGGAGAGAGTAATATTGCATGGGCTTCATGGAAAAATGCCGGTATGAACCAGAGTTTGGTAAACGGCTGGCTTGATGATGGAGATGATTACAATATCGACAGATTAGGGCACAGAAGATGGGTGTTAAATCCAAATATGAAATATACCGGTTTTGGAGCAGTGACTGGAACTAATGGAACATACAGTGCGATGTATTCTTTTGATATGAAAAATACAAAAGCGAGTGAGTACGGAGTTGCATGGCCGGCACAGAATATGCCTGTAGAATATTTTGGTACGGATTTTCCGTGGTCCGTATCTATGGGAAAAAATGTAGATATTACTTCTGTTAAGGTAAAACTTACAAGGGAAAGTGATGGCAAGGTATGGAACTTTTCAAGTGAAGAAGCAGACGGTTATTTCAATGTAAATAATGCAGGTTACGGTCAGAAAGGATGTATTATATTCAGACCTGATACCAGTATAAAATATACAGCAGGTGATGTGTTTGATGTAGACATAACAGGTCTTGGCAGTGATGTAAGTTACACGGTTAATTTCTTTAGTCTTGAAGACGGTCAGGCTGTGACAGCAAAACCTACGGTAAAGCCTACAGAGACACAGACGGCAGCACCAACGGAAACACCGACGGCAGTGCCGACAAAAGAGCCTGAAATCACAGAGGAACCTGAGGAGACAGAGGAACCAGAAATCACGGACGAACCTGAGGAGACGGAAGAACCGGATGAGGAGCCTGAGGAGACAGAAGCTCCAACTGCAAGACCAACAGTGACACCGACAGCAAAGCCGGTGACAAAGCCTGCAAAAGTTAAGATAAAAAAGTGGAAGATAAATAAAAATAAGGTCACTGTTTACTTTGGAAAAGTAAAAAATGCATCGGGTTATCAGGTGAGATATTCGACGAGCGTAAAATATAATAAAGACTTAAGCAGCAAAGCCGTATCTTGCAAATCAACGAAAACTATGGTTAGATTGAAGAAGTCAAGGAAAAAACATTTTATACAGATGAGGGCATATACTAAGAAAAACGGAAAGAAAGTATATGGCAGTTGGGGAAATACGATTAAAATATATAAAAATATAAAATAATGCAAGGGTCAAAAGCATATGAAATAAGGCATATGCAAAATGGCACATGGAAATGGAGGGAATTATGAATTTTACAAAAATGCATGGTTGTGGCAATGATTATGTCTATGTTGACTGCACAAAGGGGATGATAGAAAATCCGGGTGAGATTTCAAGAAAAGTCAGTCACAGACATTTTGGAATAGGTTCTGACGGTCTGATACTTATATGTTCATCTGATGTTGCAGATTTTAGAATGGCTATGTATAATGCTGACGGCTCAGAGGGAGCAATGTGTGGCAACGGTATCAGATGTGTTGCTAAATATGTTTATGATAAAGGACTTACCGACAAGAAAAATCTTTCTATCGAAACAAAAAGCGGAATAAAAAAACTTGAGCTTACAGTGGAGGATGGAAAGGTTTCACTCGTAAAAGTAAATATGGGAGCACCTATCCTTAAGTCAAAAGATATTCCCGTTGCGGTTGATACGGATAAATGTATAGATGCGGATATAAATGTTGACGGAAAAGTCTATAAGGTAACCTGCGTCTCAATGGGAAATCCTCATGCAGTTACTTTTATAGATGAGGATGTAAATAAATTCCCACTTGATAAGATAGGTCCTAAGTTTGAAAATCATCCTATGTTCCCTGACAGGGTGAATACGGAGTTTGTCCAGGTGTTAAACAGACATGAAGTAAATATGCGTGTCTGGGAGCGTGGCTCAGGTGAGACACTTGCCTGTGGTACGGGAACTTGTGCGACAGTCGTTGCCTGCGTTTTAAACGGTCTTACCGAAGATGAGATAACGGTTCATCTGCTCGGTGGTGATATATTGGTAAAATATGACAGAGATAACGATACAGTTTGGATGACCGGACCTGCAGCTATTGCATTTGAGGGAACGATAGAGATATAACAAAGATTAAACTTATGGCACTGCTTTGTAACAGCGTCTTAAAAAATTTATTATATTTGTTTTGATAAAAAACGGAATGGAGAATATAAATGAAACTTTTAGAACTGATAAAAGATTTAGATTTTGAGTGTGTTCAGGGAAGCACTGACATTGATATTACTACACTTGTATATGATTCACGAAAGGTTGAGGATGGAAGTGTTTTTGTATGTATAAGCGGTGCGGTAAGGGACGGACACGATTTTGCAAAAGATGTTGTTAAGGCAGGAGCAAAGGCTCTTATCGTTGAAAAGAATGTAGATGTGCCTGACGATGTGACTGTTATTAAAGTTGTTGATACAAGACTCGGTCTTGCTGTTTCATCAGCGGCATACTTTGGAAATCCTGCAAATGAACTTACAACTATCGGAATTACGGGAACAAAAGGAAAGACAACTTCAACTTATATGGTTCGTTCCATATTGGAGGAATCAGGCATCAAAACAGGACTTATCGGAACTATCGAGAGTATTATCGGTGACGAGGTCATTCCATCTGCAAATACCACACCTGAGTCATATGTAGTTCAGCAGTATTTCAGAAAGATGGTTGATGCAGGCTGTAAATGTGTTGTCATGGAGGTTTCTTCACAGGCACTTATGCTAAACAGAGTAGGCGGCTTTGTATTTGATTACGGAATATTTACAAATCTTGAGCCGGACCACATCGGACCAAATGAACATAAGGACCTTGATGATTATATCCACTGTAAGAGCCTGCTTTTCAGACAATGCAAACAGGGTATCTTCAATGCGGATGACAGCCATCTTGAAAAGATACTTGAGGGTCATACCTGTAAAGTTGAGACATACGGTTTTTCTGAAAATGCAGATATAAAGGCATCTGATGTTCATCTTATGGATAAAGGTGGAACGCTCGGAGTTGCATATCATATGAGCGGTCTTATGGATATGGATGTTGAGATAGACATACCGGGCAAGTTCAGTGTTTACAATTCAATGACCGCAATCTCAATATGCAGACACTTCGGTGTAAATAAAGAAGTTATACTCGACTCGCTTTCAAAAGTCAGAGTTAAAGGCAGGGTTGAGATAATACCCGTATCACCTAAGTTTACGATAATGATAGATTACGCTCACAACGCAATGAGCCTTAACAGTCTGCTCACGACACTTAAAGAGTATTCGCCAAAAAGACTGGTATGTCTGTTTGGATGTGGTGGAAACCGTTCGAGAGAGCGTCGTTTTGAGATGGGTGAGGTTTCTTCAAAACTTGCAGACTTCACGATTGTTACATCCGACAATCCGAGAAATGAAGAACCACAGGCTATCATTGATGATATAGTTACAGGGGTAAAGAAAGCGGATGGTAAATTTATAACCATCATCGACAGGGCAGATGCGATAAAATATGCCATTGAAAATGCAAAAGAGGGTGATGTTATCGTGCTCGCAGGAAAAGGACATGAGGATTACCAGGAGATAAAAGGAAAGAAATATCATATGGACGAGAGAGAACTTGTCGCTGATGTAGTAAAAGATGGTAATTTTATCAGATAACTGAGCCAAAGGAGCAGGACTTCCTAAATGGCAGTTAAAGAAGATACAAAAGGCTGAAGGCGGGAAAATTTTAAAGCTGAAAGTTTATGGGAGTCCTGGACGATAAAAAATTAAAAAGAAAAATTAGGAGAAAGAAATGATATTTGCTGATGTAATAATAGATATATCAGTCAAGAGTCTTGACAGACCATTTCAATATATAGTTCCTGAGGAGATGGAGTTTGATGTTGATATAGGTTCGGTCGTAAAAATCCCGTTCGGCATGGGAAATCGAACTATGACAGGATATGTCGTTGGTCTTTCGGGCGAAGCGAAGTTTGATATATCAAAAACGAAAAGCATACTTGAAATAATAAAGCAGGGAGTGGTCGTGGAATCACACCTGCTTTCCCTTGCTTATTGGATAAAGGAAAATTACGGCTCAACGATGAATGATGCCATAAAGTCTGTTATGCCTGTTAAAAGGGAGATAAAAGAGCAGATAAAGAGAGTTATATATCCTGCTGTCAGCATGGATAAGATGAGGGAAAAAAGAGACGAGTTTGAAAAAAAGCATAATAAGGCAAGAGTAAGACTTCTCGATGAATTTCTTAAGCTGGATAAGACGGCTTATAATGCGGGACTTGATTATTCTTATGCCACAAAGAAACTAAGCCTTACAGCGAGCGTTATAGAGGGACTTAGGAAACTGGATATAATAACGGTCGATGCCATACAGCAATACAGAAATCCTATTGGAAATATTGATGAAAGACCGGAGGTGCGTCCTGTTTTAAACAGAGAGCAGAAACACACGGTAGATTCGATATTAAATGATTATATAAGAGATGTAAGAGGAACATACCTTATTCACGGGATAACAGGAAGCGGCAAGACAGAAGTGTATATGAATATTGTTGAAAAGGTAATCTGCCTCGGAAAGCAGGCTATAGTGCTTATACCGGAAATCTCACTCACATTTCAGATGGTAAACCGTTTTTATAAAAGATTTGGAAACAGAATATCAGTCATGCATTCAAGGCTTTCGGCGGGGGAGAGGTTTGACCAGTACACAAGGGCAAAAAACGGCGAGATAGATGTTATGATAGGACCGAGGTCGGCACTTTTTACACCGTTTCAAAATCTCGGACTTATCGTTATCGACGAGGAGCATGATTCAAGCTATCAGAGTGAGATGCCGCCAAAGTACCATGCAAGAGAGGTTGCGATACAGAGGGCTAAAATGGTCGGTGCAAGCGTTGTTTTAGGCTCGGCAACACCATCGGTCGACTCGTATTATAAGGCAATGCAGGGAGAATACAGATTATTTGAACTAAACGAGAGAGCCGGCAATGCAGTTTATCCGTCAGTGTATATAGAAGATTTAAGGGAGGAATTAAAAGCAAAAAATTATTCAATATTCAGCAGAAGACTTGATGAACTTATGCGTGACAGACTGGAGAAAAAAGAACAGATAATGCTTTTCTTAAACAGGAGAGGATTTGCGGGGTTCGTTTCGTGCAGGCAATGTGGCGAGGTTCTTGGCTGTCCACACTGTTCGGTCGCATTAAAACCACATTCTGTAAATGGGAGAGTTTCCTATCTGATGTGTCATTACTGCGGTTACAAAATTCAGATGCCGGATAAATGTCCATCCTGCGGTTCGCTTTACATAAGCAGTTTCGGGATTGGTACACAACAGGTTGAGCAGATGGTTAAAAAAAGATTTCCACAGGCAGATGTACTTCGTATGGATGCTGATACGACAACGGGTAAAAATGCACATGAAAATATTTTAAAAGAATATTCAAAAGGTGGTGCGGACATACTTATCGGAACACAGATGATAGTAAAAGGACATGATTTTGCAAATGTTACGCTTGTGGGAATACTTGCAGCAGACCTTTCATTAAATTCAGGTGATTATCGTGCAGCGGAAAAGACTTTTCAGCTTACAACACAGGCGTGTGGTCGAGCAGGCAGGGCAGATAAGCCCGGAGAAGTTGTTATACAGACATATCAGCCTGAGCACTACAGTATCGTCTATGCAGCAAAAAATGACTATAAAAATTTTTATGAACAGGAAATTGTTACAAGACAAATGTTGCAATATCCGCCGATTTCAAATATACTAGGAGTGTTGGTGCTTTCAGAAAATGAAAGAAATGCGGATAATCTGGCACAGATACTCGCCGATAAGATGAAACTCTATCAGGATGTAACGGTGCTTGGACCTGCACCTGCGGCACTTTCAAAGGTGAAAGATGTTTACAGGCGTATGATATATGGAAAGTGTGCAGATTATGGGATACTGTGCTCCATAAAAAACAGTTTCGAGGAATTTATGCATGAAACGGAGTCGTTTAGGGACTGCAGGCTTAATTTTGAATTTAATCTTATATAACACATAATAAAAACGGAGGAAATATTACTATGGCAATAAGAAATATCAGGACAATCGGTGACGAAATACTTACAATGAATGCAAGACCTGTAAAGGAGATGACACCGAGGATAAAGACACTTATCGAGGATATGCTCGATACAATGTATGATGCACAGGGGGTAGGGCTTGCAGCACCTCAGGTCGGTGTGTTAAAGCAGATTGTTGTTATTGATGTGACTGAGGATGGCAGTCAGCCTATTGTACTTATCAATCCACAGATAGTAAAACTGTCAGGTACACAGACAGGACAGGAGGGATGCCTTAGTGTGCCGGGCAAGGCAGGAATAGTTACAAGGGCAAATTATGCTAAGGTAAGAGCCTTGAATGCGGATATGGTAGAGATAGAGGTAGAGGGCGAGGAACTTTTGGCAAGAGCACTCCAGCATGAGATAGACCATTTATCAGGTGTACTTTATGTATCAAAGGTAGAGGGCGAGCTTATGAATGCATCTGCCGGGGAAGAGTAAATATAAGCCTGTTGCAAAATACAGTTTGTTACAATTCAAAGATAGATATTAAACTAAAATGCAATAATGTACTCTCGAAATTTTTCGTTCAGGAGATTTCGAGAGTACATAATATGCGAGAGGAGGAAAAGTATGAATATAGTTTTTATGGGAACACCGGATTTTGCGGTAGGGACTCTGGAAACACTTATAAACAGTGAGCATGATGTGACTGCTGTAGTAACTCAGCCGGATAAGCCAAAAGGACGCGGTGGGAAAATGATGTTTACTCCCGTGAAGGAGGCAGCAGTCAAAGCCGGTATTGAAGTATATCAGCCGCAGAAAGTAAAAGATGCGGAATTTATCGGAGTATTAAAAAAATTAAATCCTGATGTTATAGTAGTAGTGGCATTCGGACAGATACTACCAAAGGAGATACTTGAACTTCCAAAATACGGCTGCATTAATGTTCATGCGTCATTACTTCCGAAGCTCAGAGGTGCAGCACCAATCCAGTGGTCCGTTATAGATGGAGACGAGGAGAGCGGTGTTACTATTATGCAGATGGATGAGGGACTTGACACAGGAGATATGCTTCTTGTAAAAAAATATAAGCTTGACAGGAAAGAGACAGGCGGAAGTCTTTTTGACAAGCTGGCTTCATTTGGAGGACCCATGATACTCGAAGTCTTAAAACAGGCAGAAGAGGGAAAATTAAATCCGGTCAAACAGGATGAGTCAAAACAGACTTATGCAAAAATGTTAAGCAAGGCGACAGGTGAGATTGATTTTTCAAAAACAGCGGTTGAGATAGAGAGACTTATAAGAGGATTAAATCCTTGGCCTAGTGCATTTACCCATATTCATGGAAAAATGTTGAAGATATGGGAGGCAGATGTATTAGACGATGAAGAAGTTAAAGCATTTGATATTACAAAGACAGATTGCGGAAATATCGCATATGTGGACAAAAATAAGATGCTTATAAGCACGGGAAAAGGTTATCTTGATGTGAAAGAGCTTCAGCTTGAGGGCAAAAAGCGAATGAATATAGCTGCTTTTCTTCGTGGATATAAAGTTGAAAAAGGGGAAACTCTAAATGGCTGATGAAGTAAATTTGAGAAATCTTGCACTTGATGTTATAGTATCTGTAATGGATAAGGGGGCTTATTCAGACAAAGCTATACACGCTGCACTTGAAAAACATCCGGGACTTGAAAAGAGAGACAGAGCATTTTTTACGAGACTTTGTCAGGGAACCATAGAATATGCGGTTTCCTCAGATTATATTATAAATATGTTTTCAAAGACAAAAGTAAAAAAAATGAAACCTGTTATCAGAGAAATACTAAGAATGGGAGTTTACCAGATAATGCATATGGATAGTGTTCCTGACAGTGCAGTGTGCAACGAAGCGGTAAAGCTTGCCAATAAAAGAAAATTTACAAATCTCAAAGGTTTTGTAAATGGTGTTTTAAGAAATATTTCAAGAGAAAAAGATAAGATAAAATTTCCTGACAAAAAGGACGGATTTTGTGCTTATGCCTCAGTCAGATACTCAATGCCTGAGTGGATAGTAAATTATTTGTGTGAGGAGTACGGCGAGGATGAGACAGAAAGGATTTTTGAGGGATTTCTTAAAGCAGACAGAGGCGTGAGTGTAAGATGCAATGTCTCAAAAGCAGAACCGCAGGAAGTGTATGATATGTTAAAAAAACAGGGCATCAGTGTTAAAAAGAGTGAACTTTTTGATTACGCTTTCTCGATAGATGATTTTGACAGACTGCAGGATGTTGAGGCACTTAAGAAAGGTTATATACAGGTGCAGGATTTCAGCTCGATACTTGCAGGCCATATCCCTGAGATAAAAGGCGGGGAAAATATCATTGACATATGTGCCGCACCCGGAGGAAAGACGCTTCATATTGCCGACAGATTAAATGACAGGAAACTAAATGGCGGAGGAAAGATAATTTCCTGTGACCTTACTGATGCAAAGACGGCACTTATAAAAGAAAATGTCGAAAGAAACGGTTTTGAAAATGTTTCCGTTGTTAAAAATGATGCACTCGTATTTAAAAAAGAGTGGGAGGATACGGCAGATATTGTAATCGCTGACCTGCCTTGTTCAGGGCTTGGAGTTATCGGAAAAAAATGTGATATAAAATATAAGACCTCGATAGAAGATATAAATGCATTGTCAGAGATACAGAGGGAAATATTAAAAAATGTAAGCCGTTATTTAAAAAAAGGTGGACAGCTTCTTTACAGTACATGTACAATAGCAATGGAAGAGAATGAAGATAATGTCAGGTGGATGCTTGAAAATCTTCCTTTTAAGAAAGCGGATATAAGAAAAAGAGTTCCAAAAAAAATCAGAAATTATATGAAAGACGATGGATATATACAGATATTACCTGATATGACAGAGTCAGACGGTTTTTTTATAGCGGCATTTATAAAACAATAGGATGGTGATATATTGACTGAAGATAAGATTGACATTAAGAGCCTGAATTTTACTGAATTGCAAAAACTTTTAGAGGAGATGGGCGAGAAGAAGTTTAGAGCAAAACAATTATATGAATGGATTCATAAAAGACTTGTTTTAAGTTTTGATGAAATGACCAATCTCTCAAAGGATATGAGAAAAAAACTTGATGAAAGCTGTACGATAGAAGGTGCAAGAATAATAAAAAAACAGGTGTCATCTGACGGAACAGCAAAATTTCTCATGAGACTTTCAGACGGAAACACGGTTGAGAGCGTTCTTATGAAATATAAGCATGGAAACAGTGTATGTATTTCAACTCAGGTCGGATGCCGTATGGGATGCAGATTTTGTGCATCTACGGTGGGGGGACTTATAAGAAGCCTTAAGACTTCTGAAATGCTTGACCAGATTTATGAAATTCAGCGGACAACCGGAGAGAGAGTTTCTAATATTATATTGATGGGGATAGGAGAACCACTTGACAACTATGATAATGTTGTTAAATTTATCAGGATGATATCTGATGAAAATGGTCTTAACATCAGTCAGAGAAACATCACCTTATCTACCTGCGGTCTTGTTGACAGATTAAAAAAACTTGTCGATGAAAAACTGACTATAACGATAGCTATTTCCCTTCATGCTCCTAATGATGAATTAAGACGTGAAATGATGCCTATAGCCAACAGATATTCGATACATGAGATAATTGATGCGTGCCGCTATTATGTTGACATGACAGGAAGAAGAATTACCTTTGAATACAGTATGGTAGAAGGAAAAAATGACAGCAGGGAATGTGCGATGCAGCTTGTAGAACTCGTAAGAGGGCTTAACTGCCACATAAATCTCATACCGTTAAATCCGGTTGAGGGAAGAATGGGACAGCGTTCTAAAGGAGCAGACATACAGAATTTTAAATTGCTACTTGAAAAAAATCACACAAATGTTACTATAAGAAGAGAGATGGGCAGGGATATTGATGCCGCCTGCGGTCAGCTTAGAAATAAAGAACGAGGAGGAAACGACGATGAAAGCATATGCAAAGACTGATATCGGGAGCAAACGAGCCATGAATCAGGATTCCGTTTACTGCAATGAAAATTCAGTTGGTGGTTTCCAAAATCTGTTTATTGTAGCAGATGGCATGGGTGGACATAAAGCAGGAGATTATGCGTCAAAGCTTTGTGTTGAGAAAATGGCTGAATCCATAAAAAACAGCGAAAGTATAACTCCGGTAACGACATTGGAGGAGGCGGTAAAGGTCGCCAATAATGCTGTTCTTGCAGAAGCAAAAGCAAATGTTGAATATGAGGGCATGGGAACTACTATGGTAGCATGCACTGTTATGGATAATACATTATATATCGCTAATATTGGGGATTCCCGTCTGTATATCATAAGTGATGATATAAAACAGATAACAAATGATCATTCATGGGTGGAGGAAATGGTCAAAAAGGGTGAACTCACCGAAAGTCAGGCGAGGATACACCCACAGAAGAATATTATTACAAGAGCTTTAGGAATTGACGAGACAGTTCATGCAGATTATTTTGAGGTAGATGTAAAGCCGGATGATAAGATACTTATGTGTAGTGACGGTCTTACAAACATGGTTGAGGATGATGATATAGAGTATATAGTGCGTCATAGCAGCTCTATAGAAAAAGCAGTAGACAGTCTTGTTGAAAAAGCTAATGAGAATGGTGGAAAAGATAATATTACAGTTATTTTGGTTGAAATATAGACCAAATACATATAGCCGGATCCGGATGGATACATCCGGAAAAAAAGATTATAAATGAGATTTATGCCTGATGGCAGAATGGAGGAAAGTATGATTAATCCCGGAATGATGATCAGTGACAGATATGAAATTATTGATAGAGTGGGTTCGGGTGGAATGGCAGATGTCTATAAGGCCAAATGTCATCGTTTGAATAGATATGTTGCAATAAAAGTTTTGAAACAGGAATACAGCAGTGACGCAAAATTTGTTGCAAAATTCAGGGCAGAGGCACAATCCGTTGCAGGATTGTCACATCCGAATATAGTTAATGTGTATGATGTTGGAGAGGATAATGGACTTCATTATATTGTCATGGAACTTGTTGAGGGCATCACATTAAAGAAGTTTATCGAGAAAAAGGGCAAGCTTGATGTGAAAGAGGCTGTCGGCATCGGAATACAGATAGCACAGGGAATGGAAGCAGCCCACAATAACCATATTATACACAGGGATATTAAACCACAGAATATAATCATTTCAAAAGAAGGAAAAGTAAAAGTAACGGATTTTGGAATTGCAAAAGCGGCAACATCAAATACAATCACATCAAATGCTATGGGGTCTGTTCATTATATAAGTCCTGAACAGGCAAGAGGCGGTTACAGTGATGAGAAGAGTGACATATATTCACTTGGTGTGACTTTATATGAGATGCTCTCAGGAAAAGTGCCGTTTGAGGGAGAGAGTACGGTCACGGTTGCCCTCGCCCATATACAGGATGAAGCGGTTCCACTTCAACAGATTGATCCTAATATACCGTTAAGCCTTTCAAAAATTGTGCAGAAATGTATGCAGAAGAAACCGGATATGCGTTATATGTCTTCTGCGGCACTTATTTCTGATCTTAAGAGATCTTTGTCAGAGCCGGATGGGGCATATGTAAATATTGTAGATGATGAGGATGATTTTTCGCCTACAATCAAATTTTCAAGTGACGATGTAAACAAAGTAAGAGATGCATCAAGAGGAAGATATGCTCAGGAGGAGAACATAGAACCGCAGGAGGAAGAAATCGGCGATGATGAAGCGATAGACCCTAAGCTTGAAAAGATATTAAAAATATGCAGTGTGGTTGTTGCCGTTATTATTCTTATAGTGATTCTTCTGATAATCGGAAAAGTGAGCGGCTGGTGGGGCAAGGGCTCAGGAAAAGACGATAAGGATGTGACTTCAATAACAACGGAGGCACCGGCAGAAACAACAGCAGAGGCAACAGAAGAACCTAAGGCAGGCATGGTAGAAGTTCCTAATATAAGCGGCAAAACACTTGAAGAAGCACAGGAGATACTTGAAGAAAAGAAACTTAAGTGGAGACTTGAACCGGTGGAGTCAGATGAGACACCAAATACGGTCTTAGAGCAGAGTCCTGATGCGGGAAGCAGCGTTGAAGAATATTCACGCGTAACCATTAAGTATAGTAAGGGAAGCAGTGGTGTTACGATACCGGAGCTTACAAAGTTTACAAAGGATGATGCTACAAAGAAACTTGAAGCTTTGGGACTTTCCGTTTCATCAACATCAGAAGAATACAGTGATACGGTTGATAAGGGACTTGTGTGTGGCACGGATCCTGTTGTGGGCTCAAGTGTAAAATCAGGCTCATCCGTAAAACTTATCTTAAGTAAAGGTCCTGAGAGTGATAATGTTACAATGCCAAATATCGTTGGTATAAAAGAGGCGGTTGCTCTTGACAGGCTCACGGCAAGAGGTCTTACGGGAAATTCATCAAATGTTTCTTATATTTACTCAAGTAAGTATGCAAAAGGAATCGTTGTAGGTCAGACTATTGAAGCCGGCACAAAAGTTCCGGTCGGAACAGTTGTGGATTATACAGTCAGCATGGGAACAAAAAGCTCTGACACGAAGCCGACAGCAAAACCAACACCAAAGCCAGTATATAATTATAGTTATGAGGGCAGTGTTACGGTAAGCGGCAATCCGTTTGATTATGAGGATGATGAACCTGCTGTTATCAAACTTGTTCTTGAGCAGGATGGAAAGACTAAGACTATATATAAGGGAACACTTTCCTATGATGATTTTCCAAAGAAATTTTCAATAAAGGGCTGGAGTGAGAACAATGGTACAGTAACATTGTATAAAGGCGATGTTGCAACTGGTAATTCATACAATGTTGAATTTAAAAAGGTTAGGCAGTAATGCAGGGAAAGATTATAAGAGGAATAGGCGGCTTTTACTATGTTGATACAGACTTGCCGGGAGTTGTGGAATGTAAAGCAAAGGGAATATTCAGAAATAAAAAAGTAAAGCCGTTAGTTGGAGATAATGTAGAAGTTAAGATACTTGACAGGGAAAAAATGCTAGGGAGCATTGAAAAGATACTGCCGAGAAAAAATTCCATAATAAGACCTGCCGTTGAAAATGTGGATCAGGCTGTTGTGATATTTTCGGCATCAGTCCCAAAGCCAAACCTTAATCTGCTGGATAGATTTCTGCTTATGATGCAGACACAGGGGATTGCAACAGTTATCTGCTTTAATAAAAAAGATGATGCAGATGAAAAATATCTGGCAGAACTTGCGGATAATTATCGTGGGTGCGGCAGCCGGATATTTATGACAAGCACATTTACAGGCGAAGGAATCAAAGAATTTGGAGAGCGTCTTAAAAACAACACATCTGTACTTGCAGGCCCATCAGGTGTAGGAAAGTCATCTATAATAAACAGACTGTTTCCGGAAGCAGGGATGGAGATTGGTGAGATAAGTGAAAAAATTAAAAGAGGAAAGCACACAACAAGACATTCTGAACTTTTTTCACTTGGTGACGGAATTTATATTATGGACACACCGGGATTTACTTCTCTTGGACTTCCAAATCTTGAAAAAGAGGAACTCAGGGATTATTATCCGGAATTTGAGGAGTATAAAAATAGCTGTAAGTTTTTGGGATGTGTTCACATACATGAGCCACAGTGCAGTGTAAAGATTGCACTTGATGAGGGCAGGATTCCAAAGGGACGATATGATAACTACAGACAATTTTTTGATGAAATTAGCAATAAAAGAAAATATTAAGCACAGGAGGAACTCTATATAATGGAGGAAAAAATAAGTAAACTTGCACCGTCAATACTTTCGGCAGATTTTTGCAAATTAGGGGAACAGATACATGAGCTTGAAGAATGTGATATTGAGCTGCTGCATATTGATGTAATGGATGGGGAGTTTGTTCCGTCTATATCTTTCGGTATGCCGGTTATAAAATCAATCAGGAAAATAACGGATATGTTTTTTGATGTGCATTTAATGGTAAATGAACCGGTAAGATATGTTGAGGATTTCGCTAAGTGTGGAGCTGATCTTCTGACGGTTCATTATGAGGCCTGTAAAGATGTAAGGGCAACTTTGGAAAAGATTAAAGAAGCAGGCATGAAATGTTCTGTGGCGATAAGTCCTGATACGGAAGTGTCAAAATTAGAAGGTCTTTTGGACATTGTTGATGTTGTACTGGTGATGAGTGTATATCCGGGATTTGGCGGTCAGAAATTTATAAGAGATTCATTGGAAAAAGTTAGAAAGCTTGACAAAATCAGAAAAGAAAGTAAATTTGATTTTCTGATAGAAATAGACGGTGGAGTAAATATTGAAAATGCAAAAGAAATAGCTGAAAACGGAGTTGATTGGATTGTTGCCGGAACTGCCGTATTTGGCGGTGATATTAAAGAAAATATAAGAAAATTAAAGGGGGAATTTTAAATTGCTTCTCGAAAATATACCTTTAGGAAGAACGGTAGAAATATTTGTTGATAGAGAGGGGTATAGGTACAGACTTACCAGTAAAGCAGAGTATGTTGACAAAAAAAAGATCTGCGTGACACTTATTGCTGCAAGAGGAAAAGTTTTTAAGTTTAATCCAGAGGATTCTATAAGTGTTGTTTATAGAGACAGTGATAATATGTGGAAATGGGAAGAATGTCGGGCAGGTATGGCAAAGCTAGACAATAGTCTTATTCATTTTTTTGAGATAAAGGATAAAGGGAAATCCTTTAACAGACGTAATGCATACAGGGTAGATCTTGATACAGAGACTATGTTTGGTTTTTATATGGATGCGAAAACAGGACTTAAAGTTTCAGAAATGCCTTATCCGGATGTTGATGACCCTGAATTTGCAGCATATAAGACACCGGTTCCGGAGTTTGTGCAGGGATTTATCAAGGATGTCAGTGAAACAGGAATAAATATCTGTCTTAACATAAAATTAAAGACGGATGATGCGGTATTTTTTATTATTCCATCAAAATTCGGCCAATTAAAAGCTAAGGCACAGGTCGTAAGAAAAAGCGATATAACGACAAAGGGAAGTAAGTATTCATATTCATATGGCTGTGTATTTTTGCAGACAGATAAAAGGCTTATAAAATACATATATGATATTCAGCGTGAAGCGTTGAAGCGTCAAAAAGAGATGTATTATATGGAAAAAGAGTTGCGAAAGAGCCATCAGACAAAGACAGGAGAAGTTCCAAAGCCCGAAAAGGAAGAAATAAGTGAAAATGACTGATAATAAAACATTTGGCAAAACATTGCTTCTTAGTGGAGGCAAAACAGACATAGACTTTGTGAGTATATACCTTAAATCACATAAATTTGATACGGTGGTATGTGCTGATTCAGGACTTGAAACAGCGTGTAAACTTGATGTAAAAGTTGACTGTTTTATGGGAGATTTTGACAGTGTATCACCTGGAATTCTTGACAAATATATGAATAAAATGATAAAATCTTCAATAGATGCACAGTTTATACGATATCCTGCGGAAAAAGATGCGACAGATACAGAGCTTGTTCTTGATTATATTTTAGAAAATTACCCGTCACAGATTATTATAATAGGTGCAACAGGAGGGAGGATTGATCATCTTCTCGCAAATATTGGAATATTATCAAAAGCATTGGAAAATGGTGTTGAAACATATATCATTGATTCTTACAATAAAATTTATCTTATAGACGGGGAAACAGAGTTGTATAAAGATGATATATGGAGTAAATATATTTCATTTTATCCTTATACGGATGAAGTGAAAAATTTACGATTATCAGGATTAAAGTATGAACTGGAAGGAGTTGATGTAATAAAAGGCAGCAGCAGAACAGTTAGTAACGAATTTGCTGAAGGCATTGATAAAGCTTATGTATCGTTTGACAGTGGAATTTTGACAGTTATACAGTCGAAAGACAAATGATATGAAAGTGTGGGCTAAGGTTGGTTGCGCATACTTGCCAACGATAGTCTGAGTACAGGTATGCAGGAAGAGAGAAGCGATATGAGTTTGTATGAAAAAAATGAACTGGAAAAAATTGAAGAAAAGATTCTTGTAAAATACAGAAAGTACAGCAAAAAAACAGAACGTGTGAAAAAGACAAATCAGATGGTTATAGTATGTATGTCCATAATAAAAGGCTTTTTATTGCTTGGCTTTATAACTCAGATTTTATTGGGTAAACAAGGAGCCGGATTTATTGGAATTCCGGCAGTTTTGCTGGGACTCGGTCTTATAGCAGACTGGGTATTGTATATAAGAGATCATTCGTCTGTTATTTTAAAAAATGTCATATTGTATGGATTTCTGCTTGTCTATGCGATACTTAATTTTATGAACGGTTCTCAATTTGTTATTCTTTATATAATCCCTCCATTATTTTGCTGTATGCTTTATTATCATAAGCAGTTTAATACAAGTATAGTTATAATTGCAACAGCTATACTTGTAATACGTGCCATAAAAGATATTATAATAGTTGGAAATTTCAATCAGTCAGAATTTATGATGATAGTGATTGCTGTTATGGCAATGTTGTTTTTTCAGTGGTCAACAAGGGTTCTCAAACAATTTGATCATGATGCAATACATACGATGAGAGATGAGCAAAAACGACAGAGTGCCATGATGAAAGATATTTTGGGTGTTGCTGATACAACCAGAGGTAAAGTAGAAGAAACATCAGAAAGGATGATGTCATTAAAGGATTCTACAAGTCATGTAAATCAGTCATTACATGAAATAGCACAGGGAATATTAAGTACGGCAGAAAGTATTCAGGAACAGTCAGAGATGACAGGAGAAATTCAGAAAGCTGTCAGTGTAGCAAAAGAAAATACGATTGAGGTTGTTAAAGCAGCTCAAAATTCATCAGAGCAGATGAGTAATAATTCAAAAAGAATGGAAATACTTAGAAATCAATCAGAAGATATTGAATCTGTAGAAAGAGATGTACAGATGGCGATGAATGAGCTTAAAGCAAAGGCAGAAGAAGTTTCGGAGATAACAAAGGTCATATTTTCGATATCAGACCAGACGACTCTTCTTGCATTAAATGCATCCATTGAAAGTGCGAGAGCAGGTGAGGCGGGCAAAGGTTTTGCGGTTGTTGCAGATCAGATAAGAGATCTTTCAGATCAGACCAAAAAGTCTACCGAACAGATTGAACAGATTGTTAATGAGTTAAACAATAATGCAGATCTTACTGCAAATCTTATTGAGAGATCAAAAACCGCAACAAATCGTCAAAAAGATCTTATTGAAGAAAATGTCAAGAGTTTTGATGAACTTAGCAGGCAGTCAGAGGAGTTATCAGGAAGTGCAGATAATCTTGAAAGAGAGATAGAGAGACTCTTTGAATCAAATAATCGAATTGTAGAGAGTATTACACAGCTTTCTGCTGTAAGTGAAGAAGTAACAGCAAGTACTCAGGAAGCAAGCAATATGAGTGAAAATGACATGAAAGAATTAGATTCAGTCGCAGCAAGTGTAAGAGGATTGCAAGAAACAGTGGAAGAACTAAAAAAATATAATTCCGGTACAGAAAATGATGCAAACGAAACAGTATAATTGTAAGTTTCAATAAATATATCGATTAAAAATCCAATTTGCAAATAAGATGCAGATTGGATTTTTTTGTTTCAGACCAAACTGTTACCGTTTGATAATAAATTTTTTGTGATTTCTTGTATTTTTATATTTGCTTTGGTAAAATATATTAAATAAAGTAAATTCCGTATGTCAAATTCGGAAATGACCTAAGAGGAGGACTACAGATGGATTTTTATAAACGAGCAGTTGAACTTAAAGATGAGACTATAAAAAACAGGCGTTATATACACGAACATGCTGAGACGGGTCTTGATATACCTGTGACAAAGACATTTGTTATAGAGAAACTTAAAGAATATGGCATAGAGCCCAAAGAGTGTGGATATGGTATTACTGCAGTTTTAGGAAAAGGCGGAGGAAAAGTGCTTTTACTTCGTGCTGATATGGATGCACTTCCGATGCCGGAGCAAAGTGGTGAGGAATTTGCCTGCCCTACCGGAAAAGCAGCACACACCTGCGGTCATGATTTTCACGCAGCAATGCTCCTTACGGCGGCAAAGATGTTAAAGGAAAACGAAGATATACTTGAGGGAACGGTCAGGTTTATGTTTCAGCCGGCGGAGGAGACATTTGAGGGAAGTAAAAATATGATAGAAAATGGCATACTTGAAGCACCGAAGCCTGATGCAGCACTTGCGTACCATGTTTCTCCGGGAAAGATGCCCGTCGGAATATTTATGTATAACTCAAAAGACACAATGATGTATTCGGTAGATGGATTTAAAATAATCATAAAGGGAAAAGGTTCTCATGGTGCATATCCTCATGTTGGAGTCGATCCGATAAACATTGGTGTCCATGTTCATCTTGCTTTGCAAGAACTTATCGCCAGAGAGAGTGATCCTTCAAAAGCCTGTGTTCTTACGATAGGTCAGTTTAAAGCGGGAACGGCAGCAAACATCATACCGGAGGAGGCCATTTTGCAGGGGACTATCCGCACAAATGACAATGCCGCAAGAGAAAAGCTTGTCAGAAGAATGAAAGAGGTTGCACAAAAGACTGCTGAGGTTTACAACGGTTCAGCAGAGATAGAAATGATCTCGGAGGTACCACCGCTTATATGTGACACTGATATGACAAACGAGATAGTTGGTTTTATGAAAGAACTTGATATACCGGGACTTACACCGTATCCTGATGTATCGGCAAGTGCTTCGGAGGATTTTGCTGTCATAGCTGAGAAAATACCAAGTACATTTATGTATTTGTCAGCAGGTTACATGGACGAGCGTGGAGAGTTCCCGGCACATCATCCAAAGGCGAGATTTAACGAGGATGTATGTCCTATAGGAAGTGCCTGTCTCGCACACTGTGCTGTGGAGTGGCTAAAAAAACATAAATAAAAATAGTAATTTGAGATATCAGTTGTGGCAGAATGTTTTTTGCATCTGCCATCATACAGATGCTTAATGAGTATGATGAGCGTATATAGAGTGGATGATAATATTCTAAAAATCAGAAGTACGGGGAGAAAAAATATGGCAGATACACAGAATATACAGGTGGCGATACCGCTTCCGGAAAAAAAGAGAAAATTTGTTCAAGCAGGATGCATATGCATGATGCTTTCTGTAGCAATGTACGGACTTGTTTTTGCAACTTTGACATCACCGATATTAGAGAGCGTAAATGCTATGGGATATGTCGGATTGTTTTCGATATTTTCAGCACTTGGTCTTTCAATAATGACACCGATAGGCGGAAAACTGGGAGATTTAATAGGAAGAAGAAATATAGTTGTTATACCGGGAATCATTTGTGCTGTATGTGGCATAGCATTTGCATTTGTCCGTTCACTTGTTCCGCTTATGATATTAAGATTTCTGATAAGTCTTGCACAGGGGGCATTTACTGCTGCACCGTACATTATAACCGGATTGATAAATGAAAGAAAAAAGGTTCCAAAGGCAATGGGGATGCTTGCAACATCGATTGCGGTAGGAGGATTTGGCGGCAGTATTTTAGCTGGTGTGCTCACTGATATGGGTATGCTTAAAGCAGCAATAATAATGCCTGCCATACCTCTTATAGCAGGAGTTATGCTTATAGGTTTTAATCTTCCAAATCAGAAAAATGAGGGAAGTGTATCACTTGATATACCGGGTATCATAACGCTGGTGATAGCATTGTGCGGTATATTACTTTCGCTTAACTTTGGCTCATCAATGGGATTTGCACATCCTGCAATTATAACAGGTTTTGTTATCGGTGTTATAGCATTGATATTGTTTGTGAAAATTGAAAATAAAACGAATGAGCCGCTTATCCCCATGTATTTGTTTAAAAATAAGAAATATACAGTTTTACTTGTGATAGGATTTATATGTTATTTTTACCAGAATGCGATGAATGTTTATGCACCTGTTGGAGCATTGCAAGTTATGAAAGCATCTG
>ERZ779895.1060-NODE-1060-length-32637-cov-4.082162_pt1 | contig 32637 bp, 30 predicted proteins | sample MGYA00511093_ERZ779895 | MGnify/ENA primary metagenome ERZ779895 (study PRJEB29588, sample SAMEA2142970) | human gut metagenome | biome: human gut; feature: human-associated habitat; material: faeces | place: Denmark | collected 2008/2010 ... | reverse complement strand
CGGCTTTTCTGTTACCCTTTGAACACATCATCAAAGGATGAAACGCATGTACGATGAAGATAACGATTATTCCGTACCGTTCCCCGATGGGACAGTATCAGAAATTATTGAAGCCTCAGCAAAACTCATAGAAGGTAATTATTATGAAGCAGGTTATTGATAACAAGAAAAAGAAGTCTCTCCCCAAAGGTATTCGCCATCTTGCATCGGGTAAGTTTATTGCGGATGTCTGCATTAATGGAAAGCGTAAAACAAAAACGGTTGATACATTGGAGGAGGCCATTATTGAACGTCAGAAGATGTTGCAGCAATACAGAGATTTTACCGCAAGTGACGCTTCCGCCTCCACTGCCGCTGGTAATGATGCTGATTTGTGTACATTGGATATGCTTTTCAAACGAACGTATAATCTTTACTGGAAAGACACCTCATGGGGAAAAATTGCAAAAAATCATTATAAGCAATTGTCCACCTTTCTCGGTGGTGGCGATCATCTTTCCGCTTATTTTCACGAGTGTGGAACGGATCGACACGGTCAGCAACGCAATGGAGCTGCGTGGATTTGGAAAGTACAAAAAGCGCACCTGGTATATGGGAAGAAAATTACAGCGGAACGATTACCTTACATTGATCGCGGTGCTTTTGTTTGCAGCGGCAGCGCTTGTCATTACCTATCATGACGGAAGCAGATTTTATAATCCGTTTGTGTAGGACACATAGAAAGAAAAAATAAAATATAAGAGACGCAGGTTCAGTTTCCGGCAAAATATGCCGATAAACAGGTATATGAGAAAAAGGAACAGGCGGTCCATGGAGGGAACACAAAAGGCAGATGCCTGTGTTCCCTTTTTTGAATCATAGAAAATTCCTTCCTATGATTCAAAAACGCTCCGCGGGGATGCGCAGCTCGCGGAGATGAAGTTTATGTTGAACATACCGCTCGCGCGCGAAAGTGTGCGGTAAGCGCACACTTTATTTTAATGGCGACGAGGAAAAAGGAGGCATGGTTATGAAAGTAGAAAAAGTAAGCAGCGCATATGCGCCGGTTGACGCGGTATCGCGCGTAAACGTAAAGATCGATTCGTCAGTGCAGTCAGGTGAGAAACGGGATGCGTATACAGCATCCAGCCATATGGCATCTTTTGAGGAAAAATTTGCGCTGGCGCAGGAATATCAGGAAATGCTTGAGCGGATGAAAAAGGAAGATCCCGGGCGTTATCAGCAGATGAAGCTGGACGAAGCGCTTTCCGAGTGCAAGTCCCTCGGACGGCTCACGGAGATCGCGGAGGAAAACGGTGGAAGCGTTACTTATAACGGCGTGACATTAAATTTTGATATGAAGAACAAAAAGATGTGTCTTGGAAATATGGACAGCGGAGATGTGATAAATGCCGGCATGCTCTCAAACGGTTACTGTTTTTATTTTAACCGGGAAAATATCGGGGACATTGCGAAGATCCTCGATCTGTTTTCGCCGGAGGATGTCAATAAGATCATGGCAGCGATCGAGACGGACAATATGGCGGATCGGATGAAGAATCAGGTGGAGGATGAAAAGGCGAACGGCGTGCAGGGCGCGGAGACGGCGGAGGAGCATTAGTCCACGCCGCCTGCCCACTGTCTGACCTGCCGCAGATAGAGAGAGACCCCGATCACCCCGGTAATGATCTCTGAGGCGGGAAAAGCGATCCAGGTGTAGGAGAGACCGATCTTGGAGAGCGCAAAGAAGATTGGGATCAGACATCCTAACTGGCGGATCAGTGACAGCAGCGCGCTGATCCGTGCGTTTCCGATCGCCTGAAAAAATACAGGGGACAGCAGCGATACCACAGCCGGCAGAAAACTAAGCCCGATGATCCGGAAAGCCGGAATACCGATCGAAAACACGTCGGGGTCGTGCGAGAACAGTCCGAGGAGCGTGCCCGGAAGCAGTTCAAAACAAAAAAACCCGATCAGCATAAAGAGCATGGAAAATAAAACGGATTCGTTTAGGATCGTCTGGCACCGTTTGTATTTTTTGGCGGCATAATTATAACTTAAAACCGGAACAATGCAGGTTTGCAGACCTAAAAGTGGAATGAAAAAGAAGGTCTGCATTTTGTAATATAATCCGAGGACAGTGACCGCCGCGCCATCTGCGTGTTGACGCCGACACCGGTTCCGACCGCGAGCGCCGTGATGATAAGCTGTATCGGAAAGATCACGGAGAGGGCAGTCAGCCCGTCGGGGGGAGTATTTTCCTACAAAATAGCTGTCTACAATATTGTAAAGAGCCTGTATCAGCTGCGCGAACATGACAGGCGGAGCAAGACGCAGCAATATTTTATAAATCTTTTCGGTGCCAAACATCGAAGTCTGTGTTACATTGTCATTCATTGTGATTTCCTTCTTTTGTTACATCTGTATTTGTCTGAAGTGAGATACTTTCTTCCAGGATCTGACCAAATTTCATCGCAAGGGCAGTCATCTGGCGGATCTCTTCTTTTCCCATTTTTTCGGAGGCAAGCGTCTCAAATTCCAGTATGGGTTCCATGATCGAACGGTAGTAGGCTTCTCCGCTTTCGGTGAGGGCAAGGATCTTTTCCTTCGCGTTTTTTCGCCCCGGAATGAGTGTGAGATAGCCGTCCTTTTTTAGTGAAGTGATGATATTGTTTACGGTCTGTTTGGGCAGCCGGTAACTGTCAGCAATCTTTTTTTGGGTGCATTCTTCGTTGTCGCGCATGGCATAGAAGATGAGAACTTCGTGATAGTTCAGTCCGTGGACTTTGGCCCACATGGCGTAAGCCGCCCGGATCTGTATGATCGAAGTGTTTACATTGCTCATGAGCAGCCGGATTTCTTCATTCATGTTTTTCGTACCTCTTTTCAAAGATAAGATAGTCCTAATTAAGACTGATGCCAAGGATGATTTGGCGGAGGGAATTTAAAAGTGCAGGAAAATCGTGATTTTAAAAGAGAAAACAGGATAGGAAAGATATAAATTTACCTTTGAGGTAAATCCATAAATTGACTATTTTACGTTGTTATGTTATTATAAATTTACCTCGAAGGTAAATTGAGAAAGAGGTGGTGCGTTGGATATTACGTACAAAAATAAGAAGATTGAAAAAGTTTGTACGGATGCCAAGATGTCTGACAGAACATATGGAAATGAAATGTCAGAAAAGATCCAAATGCGTATAGGAGAAATGGAAGCAGCCGATACTGTGGAAGAAATGATCAAGCATCATATTGGCAGATGTCATCCGTTGACCAATAATCGCAAAGGACAATATGCAGTAGATTTGGTGCATCCGTATAGATTGGTGTTTGAGAAACATGGTAATGAAATTCAAGTGGTGCATATCATGGAGATAGTTGATTACCATTAAGAAAAGGAAATCAGATAGGAGGTAGCACTATGGTGAGAAGTCGCAGTTTTATTGCAACACCACCTGGAGCGACAATTAAGGAACAGCTGAAGGACAGGAAAATGAGCCAGAAAGAGTTTGCCGCAAGGATGGATATGTCTGAGAAGCATATCAGTAAACTTATTAACGGTGAGGTTCAGTTGACTCCAGAGGTGGCTGTTAGATTAGAAATCGTATTAGGAGCGCCTGCAAAGTTCTGGAATAACCTGGAAGCTATTTACAGAGAAAAGTTGATAAAGGTTGCGGCGGAGAATGCAATGGACAAAGATGAAGCCCTGGCAAAGCAGCTTCCATATAATGAAATGGCTAAGTTTGGATGGATTCCTGAGACGAGAGATTCGAAAGAAAAAGTAATGAATCTGAGAAAGTATTTTGAAGTTGTGGAATTATCGTTATTGGAAAATAAACAAATAACCAGAATAGCCTGCAGAAGACTTGCTGTAACAGAAAAAGGTGATTTTGCGTTGCTGGCATGGGTGCAGGAAGCAAAGATAAAAGCGCGTAATATCGAGACATCACCAATTAATATGAAAGAGTTGATAAGGATTATTCCTGAAATCAGAACAATGACTGTTTTGAAACCAAAGGAATTTTGTCCAAAGATAAAAAGAATGTTAGCAGAGTGTGGAATAGCACTTGTTTTTTTACCACATTTAAAGGGATCCTTCCTTCAGGGGGCTTCATTTATGGATGGAAATAAGATTGTTGTAGGACTTACAGCAAGAGGTAAAGATGCAGATAAGTTTTGGTTTAGTTTATTTCATGAATTAGCTCACATTATTTTAGGTCATACAGGACAGATGGATGGAACAACCGATCAGGATGAAAAAGATGCAGATATTTGGGCACGGGATACTCTGATATCAGAAGAAGCTTTTGAAGAATTTAGAGAAAAATCGAATTTCTCAGCAGCAAGCATTCGAGCATTTGCAAAGAGGATGGGAATTGCACCTGGTATAGTTGTGGGAAGATTACAGAATGAAGGATGCATTACGCATAGTATGCTGAATGACCTGAAAGAGCATTATGAGATTGCAGTGTAGGAAAATCATGATCTTAACGGCAAACCCCAAACCTTACATTTTTGTAAGGAAAAGGTAAGGCACTTCGATGGATTCCGTGTCTTTGATCTGCTAAGATAAATGCATGAAAAAACAAACGAAGAGCGAGGGAACGATCATGAAAAGATTTATTCAGGCAGTATCAGGAAAGAAAGCAATGTATGTCGCACTGATCCTTGTAAGCATCTGTACGGTACTTGACATCCTTACATCCATACGTCTTGGAACGAAACCGGATTTCACTCCGATCACAGTGATATACTGCGTGATCGCGGCGTGGGCGGTGTGTCTCTCCGATTGACGCAGTTTGTGCAAATTGCTATAATAGCACTACGAGTACAAAGGAGAGAAGAAAATGGCATTTGCACATTTACACGTCCATACAGAATACAGTCTTTTGGACGGTTCCAATAAAATACAGGAATATGTTGCGCGGGTCAAAGAACTTGGCATGACAGCGGCGGCAATCACGGATCACGGTGTCATGTACGGCGTGATCGATTTTTACAAGGCGGCAAACGCGGCGGGGATCAATCCAATCCTCGGCTGTGAGGTCTATGTCGCGCCAAATTCCAGATTTGACCGTGAGAAGGTGAGCGGAGAGGACCGCTATTATCATCTGGTGCTGTTAGCCGAGAATAATACCGGTTACAGCAACCTTATGAAGATCGTCTCCAAGGGGTTTGTGGACGGTTATTACTATAAGCCGCGTGTGGATATGGAGGTATTAACTACCTACCATGAGGGCATCATTGCGCTCAGTGCCTGCCTTGCCGGCGAGGTACAGCGAAATCTGGTGCGCGGCATGTATGACGAAGCAAAAAAAGTAGCGGAAAAATATGAAAACTGCTTTGGAAAAGGAAACTTCTTTTTGGAGCTTCAGGATCACGGCATCCCGGAACAGCGTCTGGTCAACCAGCAGCTGCTTCGTTTAAGCCAGGATACCGGGATCGAACTTGTGGCGACGAATGACGTGCACTACACCTATGCGGACGATGCCGAGGCGCATGACATCCTGCTCTGTATCCAGACCGGAAAGAAGCTGGCGGACGAGGATCGCATGCGCTATGAGGGCGGACAGTATTATGTGAAATCCGAAGAGGAGATGAGGGAGCTGTTTCCGTATGCGCTGGAAGCACTCGAAAATACCCAGAAGATCGCGGACCGCTGCCATGTGGAGATCGAGTTTGGAAAGACGAAGCTGCCGCATTTTGACGTGCCGGAGGGCTATACGACCTGGACATACTTAAACAAGCTCTGTTATGAGGGGCTGGAGGAAAAATATCCGAAGGAGCAGGCAGAAGAGCTGCGCCCGCGTCTGGAGTATGAGCTTTCCGTCATCAAGGAGATGGGCTATATTGAGTACTTTCTGATCGTGTGGGATTATATCAATTTCGCGCGGACGCACGGGATCCCGGTCGGACCGGGACGAGGCAGTGCCGCCGGAAGTCTGGTTTCCTATACGACAGGGATCACAAATATCGAGCCGGTGCGTTACGGACTGATCTTTGAGCGTTTCCTGAACCCGGAGCGTGTGTCCATGCCCGATATCGACGTGGATTTCTGTTACAACCGCAGACAGGAAGTCATCGACTATGTCATTGAAAAATACGGCAAGGACTGTGTGACGCAGATCGTAACCTTTGGTACGCTCGCGGCGCGCGGTGTCATCCGTGATGTCGGCCGTGTCATGGATCTTCCGTATGCGTATGTCGATAATATCGCGAAGAGTATTCCGAATGAGCTTGGCATCACGATCGAAAAGGCGCTGGTGAAAAACCCGGAACTGCGCACTCTCTATGAGACGGATACGCAGGTGAGAAAGCTGATCGATATGTCAAAGCGCTTGGAGGGACTGCCGCGCCATACATCCATGCATGCGGCCGGTGTCGTGATCTCGGAAAAGCCGATGGACGAGTATGTGCCGCTCTCCCGTGGTTCGGACGGCATGATCACAACGCAGTTTACGATGACGACGATCGAAGAACTCGGATTATTAAAGATGGATTTCCTGGGACTTCGTACGCTTACAGTCATCGATGATGCGGTAAAGATGGTAAATAAGAGCAAGGGTGTGAAGATCGATATCGACCACATCGATTATGACGATAAAGAAGTGCTGGCATCGCTTGGCACCGGAAAGACCGAGGGCGTGTTCCAGCTGGAAAGCGCCGGAATGAAGAACTTCATGAAGGAGTTAAAGCCGGAGAGCCTGGAGGACGTGATCGCGGGAATTTCCCTCTACCGGCCGGGTCCTATGGATTTTATCCCGGCGTACATCAAGGGAAAGAACAATGCAGCGACGATCACCTACGACTGCCCACAGCTTGAGCCGATCCTTGCGCCGACCTACGGCTGTATCGTCTATCAGGAGCAGGTCATGCAGATCGTGCGTGATCTTGCGGGCTATACATGGGGACGGAGCGATCTGGTGCGCCGTGCCATGTCAAAGAAAAAGACCAAGGTCATGGAGGAAGAACGGCAGAACTTTGTATACGGCAATAAAGCTGAAGGCGTGCCGGGCTGTGTGGCGAACGGGATTGATGAAAAGGTTGCGAACAAGATCTATGATGAGATGATCGATTTCGCGAAATACGCGTTCAACAAGTCACATGCGGCGGCTTACGCAGTGGTTTCCTATCAGACCGCTTATCTGAAATATTACTATCCGGTGGAATTCATGGCGGCGCTTATGACGTCCGTGCTTGATAATTCCACCAAGGTTTCCGAATATATCTTAACCTGCCGCCGGATGGGCATCGAGATCCTGCCGCCGGATATCAATGAGGGAGAGAGCGGATTCTCGGTATCCGGAAATTCGATCCGCTACGGGCTCTCCGCGATCAAGAGCGTGGGGCGTCCGGTCATCGAGGCGATCATCGAGGAGCGCAAAGAGCGCGGGGTATTTACAACTTTGAATGATTTTATCACAAGGATGTCGGGCAAAGATGTCAACAAGCGCAGCATCGAAAACTTCATCAAAGCAGGAGCACTCGACTGTCTTGAGGGGACAAGAAAGCAGCTCCTTATGGTGTACTCCTCTGTCCTGGATTCGGTCAATCAGGAGAAAAAGAATTCGATGGCAGGACAGATGACGCTGTTTGATCTGGCACCGGAAGAAGATAAGGCGGATTTTGAATTAAAACTGCCGGATGTGGGAGAATATCCGAAAGAGGAACTGCTCGCATTTGAAAAAGAGGTGCTTGGCGTCTACATCAGCGGGCATCCACTGGAAGCCTATGAGGAAAAATGGCGGAAAAATATTTCCGCAGTCACGTCTGATTTTATGCTGGACGAGGAGACCGGGGCGACAAAGATCCATGACGGCGAAAAAGTCGTGATCGGCGGAATGGTCACGGCAAAGACCATCAAATACACAAAGACGAATCAGGTCATGGCATTTTTTACGATCGAGGATCTGGTCGGCACCGTGGAGGTCATTATCTTCCCGCGTGACTATGAAAAATATCACACATACCTCGAGGAGGACGCAAAGATCTTTGTGACCGGAAGAGCCAATGTGGAGGAAGAAAAAAACGGAAAGGTGATCTGTGAAAAGATCATCGGCTTTGATGACAGCCAAAAAGAACTCTGGCTTCAGTTTGCGGATCTGGCATCCTACCAGGAAAAGGAAGCAAAACTCTCCGGTATGCTGGCGGGTTCGGATGGCAGAGATGAAGTGATCATTTATCTGGCGGCGGAAAAACGGATGAAACGGCTGCCGAAAAGCAGGAGTATCCATGTGGAGCCGGGACTGCTCCAGACACTCTTTGGATATTTAGGCGAAAATAACGTAAAAGTCGTTGAAAAGTCTATTGAAAACAGCTAGAAAAACATCTAAAATGAAAAGGTCGATTACAATTATCATTAGGAGGGTTTTTACATGGAAAAACAGATAAAGACGGTCGGCGTTCTTACAAGCGGTGGTGACGCACCGGGAATGAACGCGGCGATCCGGGCGGTTGTCCGTGAAGCACTGGCAAAGGGTCTTTCCGTAAAGGGGATCAAAAGGGGGTATGCCGGACTGCTTCAGGAAGAGATCGTGGACATGGACGCAAGAAGCGTGTCCGACATCATTGAGCGCGGCGGTACGATTTTGCAGACTGCGCGCTGCAAGGAATTTACGACACCGGAGGGACAGAAAAAAGGCGCGGACATCTGCAAAAAGCACGGGATCGACGGTGTGATCGTGATCGGTGGCGACGGTTCGTTTCAGGGGGCACAGAAACTGGCGGCACTTGGGATCAATACGATCGGTCTTCCGGGAACGATCGATCTTGACATTGCGTGTACCGATTACACAATCGGATTTGATACCGCAGTCAATACGGCGATGGAGGCGATCGACAAGGTGCGTGACACCTCGACTTCGCACGAGAGATGCTCGATCATCGAGGTTATGGGACGCGGGGCAGGCTACATTGCGCTGTGGTGCGGAATCGCAAACGGGGCGGAGGATATCCTGCTTCCGGAAAAATACGATTATGATGAGCAAAAGCTGATCGATAACATCATAGCGTGCAGAAAGCGAGGCAAGCAGCATCATATCATTATCAATGCGGAAGGCATCGGTCATTCGACCAGCATGGCAAGACGCATTGAGGAGGCGACCGGGATCGAGACGAGAGCAACGATCCTCGGTCATATGCAGCGTGGAGGAAGTCCGACCTGTAAAGACCGTGTCTATGCGTCCACGATGGGATGTTATGCGGTCGATCTGCTCTGCCAGGGCAAATCCAACCGTGTAGTGGCATACCGGAACGGCGAATTTGTGGATTATGACATTGACGAGGCACTCGCAATGAAAAAATCCATTCCGGAATACCAGTATGAGATCTGCCGCAACCTGTCGATCTAGGACGGGCTGTCAGAAAGAAAAAGGGGACAGGAAAGCGCGTACTGCCGCACTTCCCTGTCCTTTATCATGGCAACGAGGAAGGAAAAAGATGATTACAAGTACAGCAAATAAACAGATCAAAGAGCTGACACAGCTGATCAAAAAATCAAAAGCGCGAAGGGAAGAGCGGGTCTTTGTCGTGGAGGGGATCCGCATGTTTGTGGAGGCACCGAAGGAGCAGGTGCAGGCGGTCTATGCGTCGGAGAGTTTTTTAAAAGACCCGGAGCATATGGCATGTTTACAGGGATATGACTATGAGGAAGTTTCTGATTCCGTCTTTGCATCGGTCAGCGATACCAAAACGCCGCAGGGGATCCTATGCGTGGTGCGTATGCCGGAATACAGCAAGGAGGCGTTTTTTTCGGAGAGCGGAGGTCTTTATCTGGTGCTTGAAAATATCCAGGATCCGGGAAACCTCGGAACCATGTTCCGGACCGGAGAGGGAGCGGGAATTTCCGGCGTTATTTTAAGCCGTGACACGGTGGATCTGTTCAATCCCAAAACGATCCGTTCCACGATGGGAAGTGTATACAGAGTGCCGTTTCTGATCGCGGATGATTTAGAGGCGGTGATCGGGGAAATGAAAAAGCAGGGCGTACACCTGTATGCGGCGCATTTAAAAGGCGAGCAGTCTTATGAGCAGTTTGATTACCGGGAAAGTACCGCATTTCTGATCGGAAATGAGGGAAATGGACTGAGCGAGCGGACAGCTTCACTTGCGGACACCTATGTGCGCATTCCGATGGAGGGAAAAGTAGAATCATTAAACGCTGCCATGGCATCGGGGATCCTGCTTTACGAAGCGGCGAGACAGCGGCGCGCGGCAAAATAACGGCAAAAGCAGCAGAAAGGAAGAAAGCGATGTTCCGTTTATGGGCAAAGGAATTTAAAAATAATCATATGATGCGGGATACCGTGATCTGCGATGACACGGAAGACACCAGGACACACAAAGTATTCCGGGCACTCGAAGAGGTGTGCTACGAATTTGACCTTGGAAAGCCGCTCTGGCTGGACGCGACGGTCGAGGAATTCAAACGTCACGCAAAGACCAGATTTTATCAGGACAATTTTATCGAGGAGATCGAATTTGACTATCTGGAGATCCATGTGATCGAGGAGGATTAGGGGCAGACAATTTCCGAAAAGTATGATATGATAAAAAAAGTATGAACCGGAAGGAAGGGAATCAGATGGATATGCCGGAAAAGCTGAATGAGGGAATTGACAGTTGGAATACGGTCATGCTTTTGTATCATTCGGCCTTAAAGGAAGTCGGCACAAAGCTGGAGATCTTAAATGACGAGTTCCAGCATGTGCATCAGTATAATCCGATCGAATATATAAAATCAAGGATCAAGACGCCGGAGAGCATTGTAAAGAAGCTGCGGCGCAACGGATACGAAAGCACCATAGATAATATGGTCAATTATGTGAATGATATTGCGGGGATCCGCATCGTATGCTCCTTCACCTCCGATATCTACCGGATGGCGGACATGATCGGAAAGCAGAACGATCTTACCGTGGTGTGGGTCAAAGATTATTTTAAGAACCCGAAGGACAGCGGATACAAGAGCTACCATATGTTAGTGACGGTTCCGATCTTTTTATCGGACCGGGTGGTGGATACCAAGGTGGAGATCCAGATACGGACGATTGCCATGGATTTCTGGGCGAGCTTAGAGCACAAGATTTATTACAAATTTGAAGGAAACGCGCCGGATTATATCAGCGAGGATTTAAAGGAGTGTGCGGATATTGTATCCATGCTGGATGCAAAGATGCTCTCATTAAATAAGGCGATTCTGGAAGCGAAAAAAGCGGAACAGTAAAAAAGAGCAGATGCTCCATGTGTGATGCATGGGTATCTGCTCTTTTCTCTGCGGTCTCTGGCAGATTAAGATCTTCCTAACATTCTTCCGGTTCCGGATATTCAACGCCGAAGGTATCGACAGTTACTTTTTTCATGATCTGCGGAGTCATCGGGCGGTCACTGTAATCGACCGGGGTCTCTGCGATGTGGTTTACAACATCCATGCCCTCGATGATCTTTCCGAATGCAGCGTAAGCGCCATCGAGATGCGGGGCATCTTTGTGCATGATAAAGAACTGGGAACCTGCGGAGTCCGGATGCATGGCTCTTGCCATGGATAAAACGCCTGCGGTGTGCTTTAACTCATTGTCAAAACCGTTCTGCGCGAATTCGCCGTAGATGCCGTAGCCAGGGCCGCCCATTCCGGTTCCTTCCGGGTCACCGCCCTGGATCATAAAGCCTTCGATCACGCGGTGAAAGATCAGTCCATCATAAAAACCTTTCTGAACCAGAGTGATAAAGTTATTTACGGTATTCGGAGCGATCTCCGGATATAATTCCGCTTTCATGATATCGCCGTCTTCCATTTCAAAAGTAACAACTGGATTCTGTGCCATTTTATTTTCCTTCTTTCTTTTTGATTTCCTTTTTTCAGATAGCTTTCATTGTAACGAAAAAGTACGGGATTGTAAAGCACGGGAAAAATAAATATAATAAAGCGGAAACAAATGAGAGGAGGAACTGCCGGTGGCATTAAAATTTGTGATCGCCTGGGAAGCGGAACTGCCCGGGGAAGAACATGCGGATCTTTCCATATCCGGTCTGTTATCCGGTTTACATAAATATGGCGCGGAGGCATTTCTGATTCCCGCTGCCTACGCGGAGGAAAAAACGCTCGCGCAGATCTTAAAAGAAAACGGTTTAAAACCGGAGGAGGGGCTGGCGCTTGTGGCAACCGACGCTTCGCTGGCGCAGACGGCGGGGCTTCCCATCGCGACTGTCGCGTTCCTTCATCCGGCATTTCCGAGGCAAAGCCTTCTTTCGGCACAGATTCTGGTGGAGGGATTTGAGGAAGTCGATTTTTATTTCCTCGAACGGATCTACGACAGAAAACACAACATCCCGTGGCGGGTCATTGACACGGAGCGCTGTTACCTGCGGGAGATGAAAGAGGATGATCTGGACGCGCTCTATGAGCTGTACGCGGGAGAGGGCATGACCAGATATATGGAGCCGCTCTATGAGGACAGGCAGGAAGAGGCGGAATATATGCGCGCCTATATTGCGAGCCAGTATTACTATTACGGCTATGGCATGTGGGTGGTGATCGAACGGGCAACCGGGAAGCTGATCGGGAGAGCGGGACTTGACAACCGGAACATACACGGTGGGATCGAGCTGGAAATGGGATATGCCGTCGCCGCGGATCATCACAGACAGGGATATGCCACGGAGATCTGTCTCGCGATCCTGAAGTATGCCGGGGAATTTCTGGAATTTTCGCGCGTCAACTGCCTGGTGGATAAGGAAAACGAGGCATCCGTACAGCTTCTTTTAAAACTGGGCTTTGTATGGAGGGAAGAACTTTTTATGGACGGCGCGGATATGCAGCGCTATGTTTATTCATTTCCCGAAGCATAAAGCGTGGCCCCTTTGCATATAGTTTGGGTAAAGGGGGATCTGACAATGGAAAAATCAAAAACAATATTTCTGGTCGTAAAGGTGCTGTTTGCCATGTATATCGTTACAGGGCTGATCCTGCTGCTTCTTACGGCACTGCTTTATAAATTTGATATCGGAGAAAACGTGATCAACCTCGGCGTGATTGTGATTTACATAATCTCTGGATTTCTGGGAGGATTTATTCTGGGGAAAGTGAAAAAAACGAGAAAATTTCTGTGGGGCATGGTGATCGGCGGGCTGTATTTTCTGATCCTGTTTGCGGCATCCGTGCTGTTTGAAAAAGGACTCGGAAATGACGCGGGACATTTTGTGACTACATTTGTTCTTTGTGTGGCATCCGGCATGGCGGGCGGAATGCTTGGCTAAAGATGAAAAAAATGCTTTTCTTATGAAAAACTATGTGCTATACTATACAAAGGTATTTTTGGAAAGGAGAACGAATATGAAACACGTAAAGACATTAAATACAAGAAAATTACAGAATACAGTAAGAAAAGGTGGATGTGGCGAATGTCAGACATCCTGCCAGTCTGCATGCAAGACTTCCTGTACTGTAGGAAACCAGACATGTGAGCAGTGCAAATAAGCACGGAAATGTAATGGAATAGTGTGATACAAACGACCGTTCGCGAAGGCGTGCGGTCATTTGTTCGTTTACAAGAAGAAATTTTTTTAGAATTAGAAAGAGAGGACTGCATCGTGGTTCATCAGTATAGAAATAACGGCTACAATATCGTGTTGGACGTCAACAGCGGTGCGATTCATGTTGTGGATGACGTGACATATGATGTCATCCCACTGTTTGAAGCACATACCACAGGCGAGATCGTGGCTGCCCTGAAAGATAAATATAAGGAAGAAGAGATCAAAGAAGCCTGCGAGGAAGTGAGCGAGTTAAAAGAAAACCAGGAATTATTTACACCGGACGAGTATGAAGATTACATCATGGACTTCAAGAAACGTCCGACCGTCGTAAAAGCGCTGTGTCTCCACATCGCGCACGACTGTAACCTCGCCTGTCGCTACTGCTTTGCAGAAGAAGGCGAATACCATGGAAGAAGAGCGCTCATGTCCTACGAAGTAGGAAAAGCAGCATTGGATTTTCTGATCGCCAATTCCGGAAACCGGAGAAATCTCGAGGTGGATTTCTTTGGCGGAGAGCCGACATTAAATTTCCAGGTGGTAAAGGATTTAGTGAAATACGGCAGGGAACAGGAAAAGATCCACAACAAGAATTTCCGTTTTACCCTTACAACAAACGGTGTCCTTTTAAATGACGAGATCATGGAGTTTGCCAATAAGGAAATGGCAAATGTGGTCTTAAGTATCGACGGAAGAAAAGAGGTCAACGACCGTATGCGCCCGTTCCGAGGCGGACAGGGAAGCTACGATCTGATCGTTCCGAAATTCCAGAAATTTGCGGACAGCAGAAACCAGAACAACTATTATGTGCGTGGTACCTTCACACACAACAATCTGGATTTCTCACAGGATGTACTGCATCTTGCGGATCTCGGATTTAAGCAGATCTCGGTTGAGCCGGTTGTTGCGCAGGATACCGACGACTACGCGATCCGGGAGGAAGATCTGCCACAGCTGTTCGCGGAATATGACAATCTCGCGGCAGAGATGGTAAAGCGTCATAAAGAGGGAAAGGACTTTAACTTTTTCCATTTTATGATCGACCTGGAAGGCGGCCCATGTGTGGCAAAACGTCTTTCCGGCTGTGGCTCCGGAACCGAATATCTCGCGGTGACACCGTGGGGAGATCTCTATCCGTGCCATCAGTTTGTCGGAAATGAAGATTTCTTAATGGGCAATGTATATGACGGGGTCAAGAATACGGAGATCCGTGATGAATTCAAGTGCTGCAATGTCTATGCGAAGGAAAAATGCAAAGAATGCTTCGCGAGATTTTACTGCAGCGGCGGATGTGCGGCCAACTCCTACAACTTCCACGGTAATATTACAGATACATACGACGTCGGATGTGAGCTTGAGAGAAAGCGTGTAGAGTGCGCGATCATGATAAAAGCGGCACTGGCGGACGAAGATTAAAACACAAGAGAGGTAAATGACCATGAAAAAGAGCAGAGGTATCGCGATCCTTGCCGCCGTCCTTATTATTCTGGCAGGGCTTGCGTATAGTGCATCTATCATTCTGTCGTCTACGGGCAAGGGAGAGAACCATAACATCAAACTCGGACTTGATCTTGCAGGCGGTGTCAGCATTACCTATCAGGTAATGGATGATAATCCGACAGATGAGGAAATGAGTGATACGGTTTATAAGCTTCAGAAACGTATTGAATCTTACAGTACGGAGGCACAGGTTTACAAACAGGGCGATGACCGTATTACGGTTGAGATCCCGGGTGTAACAGACGCCAACGAGATCCTTGAGGAACTGGGAACACCTGGTTCTCTGGAATTCCGTGATCCGGACGGAAATGTGTGCCTGACCGGTGATGATGTGGAAACCGCAAAGGCAGTTGCCCAGACAAACAAGATGGGCTCTACGGAATATGTTGTAGACTTAAAGTTCAACGAAGAGGGAACCAAGAAGTTTTCGGATCTTACTTCCGCGCATGTCGGAGAGGTTTGCCCGATCGTATATGATGAGCAGACCATCAGTATGCCGCGTGTCAACGAAGCGATCACCGGAGGCTCCGCGCAGATCTCCGGTATGAGCAGCTATGAGGAGGCAGAGACACTCGCTTCCAATATCCGTATCGGTTCTCTGTCCCTCACCCTGCAGGAACTGCAGTCAGAGGTTGTCGGAGCGCAGCTCGGAAGCGAAGCGATCTCGACCGCTTTGCAGGCGGCAGCCATCGGTCTTATCTTTGTAGCGGTATTTATGATCGCGTACTACTGGATCGCAGGTGTTGCGGCAACGATCGCGCTCGGTGTTTACTCTACACTTGTGGTAGCGATCATCTACTTATTTGATGTCACACTTACTTTGCCTGGTATCGCGGGTATCATTCTTTCCATCGGTATGGCGGTAGACGCGAACGTCATTATTTTCGCGCGTATCCGTGAGGAGATCGCTTCCGGAAAGACGGTCCGCACCTCGATCGAGACCGGATTTAAGAAAGCGCTTTCCGCAATCCTCGATGGAAATATCACGACCCTGATCGCGGCGGCGGTACTTGGGATCAAGGGAAGTGGTACGGTAAAGGGATTTGCCTATACATTGGCGATCGGTATCATCCTTTCCATGTTCACTGCGTTAATCGTAACCCGTTTTCTGGTAAGAGCGCTTTACGCGGTCGGATTCAAGGATGCGAAATTCTATGGAAAATCCAAAGAACGTAAGGTGATCAGTTTTGTATCCAAGCGCCATGTATTTTACATCATTTCCCTGGCGATCATTGCGGCCGGATTTATCGGAATGGGTGTAAACAAGGCAAACGGAAAGGGCGCGCTCAACTTAAGCCTTGAGTTTGTCGGCGGTACTTCAACTACCGCAGACTTCGGCAAGAACTATACCTTAAGTGAGATCGACAGCGAGATCGTTCCGAAGATCCAGGAAGTAGTCGGAAGCGGAGAGATCCAGACGCAGAAGATCCAGAACAGTACCCAGATCGTATTTAAGACCAGAAATCTGGATCTTGACGAGCGTGAAGCATTAAATCAGACACTGGCAGATAACTTCGGTGTAGATGAAAAGACGATCTCCAGCAATACGATCAGCTCCACGATCAGTTCGGAAATGACTTCGGACGCGGTATGGGCAGTTATCATTGCGACGATCTGCATGCTGATCTACATCTGGTTCCGATTTAATGACATCCGTTTCGCGACCAGCGCGATCCTCGCCCTGGTGCATGACGTACTTATTGTACTGACCTGTTATTCCCTGCTTCGGATCTCGGTCGGAAGTACCTTCATTGCCTGCATGCTTACGATCATCGGTTACTCGATCAATGATACGATCGTTGTATTTGACCGTATCCGTGAGACATTAAAGAATGTGCGCACGCAGGATGAGGCGGCGTTAAAAGAGATCGCGGACAAGAGTATCAACCAGACAATCTCACGAAGTATCAATACCTCACTTACCACTTTTGTCATGGTATTTTTACTGTGGCTGCTCGGCGTGACATCGATCAGGGATTTCGCGCTGCCGCTCATGGTAGGTATCGTAAGTGGTACTTATTCGTCCATCTGTATTGCAACGAACCTGTGGTTCTCTTTTCACAAGCTTGGCAGCAAGAAAGCAAAGAAAAAGTAAAGAAAAAGAGAAGGATGCTTCTGCGGCGGGGTGCCGCAGGAGCATTTTTCCTTATCGGGAGAATAAAATGCAAAAAACAGTTCTTTTTGTTGGTTATCTGATCGCGGTGAATCTCCTTGGCATTGCCCTGATGGGGATCGACAAACAAAAGGCGAGAAAAAGAAAATGGCGGATCCCGGAGCGGACGCTTTTCCTATGCGCGCTGCTTGGCGGAAGCGCAGGGGCGTGGGCTGGAATGTATCTGTTCCGCCACAAGACCAGACACTGGTATTTTGTCGTCGGAATGCCGCTTATTTTGGCAGTGCAGATCGCGGTGGCAGTCTGGCTCTCCAACGGCGGCGCGGGTTTTACATTTGCCTGAAATATGATATAATCACGGTATCGTGCGCATAAACGGCATTTTTGATGCAAAAATATGCGTGGTGAAAGGAAAATGTGGGATGAAATTATCAGTATGCAATATTGCCTGGACGGCGGAGCATGATGCAAAAATGTACGGGAAGATGAAAGAACTCGGCATGGAGGGCATTGAGATCGCACCGACCAGGATCTTTCCGGATGCGCCCTATGAGCATTTAAGCGGGGCACGTCTGTTTGCGGAACAGTTAAAAAAGGAGTACGGGCTTTCGGTCGCCTCCATGCAGTCGATCTGGTATCAGAGAACAGAGAAGCTGTTTGGCAGTGAGGCAGAGCGTGAGGCACTTCTTTCCTATACAAAGCAGGCGATCGATTTCGCGGAGGCTGCAGGCTGTCCGAATCTGGTGTTCGGATCGCCAAAAAACCGTGTGACGCAGGGGGCGGACTGTCATGAGACGGCGGTTCGGTTCTTTGGTGAGCTGGGGCAGTACGCAGCGGAACATCATACCTGCCTTTCGCTGGAGGCAAATCCGGCGATCTATGGAACGGATTTTATCAATCGTACCACAGAGGCGTTTGCACTGGTAAAAGAGGTGGATTCCAAAGGATTTGCGGTAAATATTGACTTTGGTACGATCCTGGCAAACGAGGAGGATCTTTCTTTCCTTACGGAGGAGAACCTTCCTTATATCAATCACATCCATATCAGTGAGCCGTACCTTGCGCCGGTGCAAAGACGCAGTCTGCATGAGGAATTCGCGAAGCGGCTTGGCGCGCTCGGCTATGACCGGTATGTGTCGGCAGAGATGAAAACGGCGGAACAGACAGAGGATGTGTTTGCGGTACTTTCCTATATGAAGGAGGTATTTGCGTGATCGTGGAAGGAATATCCGGCGTACCGAAATATGAGTGTACGCAGTATCAGGAAAAACAGTCGGATTACTGTGTGTTGATCCCGATCATCAACGAGGGAGAGCGCATTGCAAAGGAGCTTGCGCGGGCGAAAAAGGCAGGAATTGATCAGATCGCGGACATCATCATCTGCGACGGCGGTTCTACCGATGGCTGTACGGATGCGGAAACCTTAAAAAAACTTGGCGTCAATACGCTTTTGGTAAAGCGGGACACCGGAAAACAGGGCGCTCAGCTGCGCATGGGCTTTCATTTTGCACTGGAACAGCGAGAATATCTCGGAATCGTTACGATAGACGGAAACAACAAAGACAGCATAGAGGATGTCGGACGGTTTATCGAAAAATTAAAAGAGGGCTATGATTTTATCCAGGGCTCCCGTTTTATCAGAGGCGGGAAAGCGGTAAATACCCCGAAGGTCAGATACCTTTCGGTCAGACTGCTGCACGCGCCGGTCATCTCACTCACGGCGGGACACTGGTACACCGATACGACCAATGCCTACCGTGGTTATTCGGCGCGTTATTTAAAGGACGCGCGTGTCGGGATCTTCCGGGATGTCTTTATGACCTATGAGCTGCTGGCGTATCTGTCGGTGCGTGCCGATCAGCTCGGCTTAAAGACCTGTGAGATCCCGGTGACAAGGGCGTATCCGGCGAAGGGGAAAGTGCCGACCAAGATCTCATTTGTAAAAGGAAACAGCGAGCTTTTAAAGATCCTGTTCGCGAATCTGTTTCGGAAATACAATGTAAAGTAAGGAAAGTCAGGGGAAGAAATGAATTACGATAAGATAATCCTCGGAGCGGGACTCTACGGCCTCTACTCCGCGCTGTTTTGCGGGAGGCGGGGCGAAAAGGTCGCGGTCTTCGAGTATGATGACGCGCCGTTTCGACGTGCAACCTATATCAATCAGGCGCGTGTCCATATGGGGTATCACTATCCCAGATCTTTTTCAACGGCGATCAAATCTGCCGGTTATTTCAGACGTTTTAATGAGGAATATGGCTTTTGCGTACACCGGTCTTTTGACCAGATCTATGCGACATCAGCGGCATTTTCCTGTACGGACGCGGCGCAGTTTGAAAAGTTCTGCCGCGCGGCGGGGATCCGGTGTGAGGAAGTTGCGGTGTCGAAATATTTTAACAGCGGGATGTGCGATGGTGCGTTTCTGACCGAGGAGTACACCTACGACGCGATGATCTTAAAAAAATATTTTTTGGAGGAGCTCGCAAAGCATCCAAACGTGGAGCTTCATTTTCATGCAAGGATAAAGGATATCTGCCGCAGGGAGACGCATTATGAGGTGACACTGGCGGACGGAGGAACATATGAGGCGGGATTTCTGTTAAACGCGACTTACGCGTCGGAAAACCAGATCCTCGCAAGGCTTGGATTTGAACCGTTTCAGATCAAGTATGAACTGTGCGAGATCATTCTCTGCGAAGTGGATGAGGTCTTCAAAAAGTTTGGGATCACCGTCATGGACGGACCGTTTTTTTCCATTATGCCGTTTGGAAAGACCGGCTTCCATTCCCTCACGTCAGTGACATTCACGCCGCATGAGACGAGTTATGACACACTGCCGGCTTTTGAGTGCCAGAAGGGGAATGAAGCGTTTTGTTCGCCGGTGCAGCTTGGAAACTGCAATGAATGCAAAAACCATCCGGAGAGTGCGTGGAGTTATATGTCAAACCTGGCGAAAAAATATTTAAAGGACGAGTACCATTTTGCGTATCAGTCCTCTCTGTTTTCCATGAAGCCGATCTTAAAATCATCGGAGGTGGATGATTCCAGACCGACCGTTATCCGGAAATTCAGTGAGGGACCGACGTTTGTGAGCGTGCTGTCCGGAAAGATAAATACGGTATACGATTTGGATGAGGTGCTGATTGATGGATAATAAAATAAAAGAGGCAAATTTTGTCTCCGCAGTTATTTACATACATAACAATGAAAGAGAGATCACGCCGTTTTTGGAGTGGCTCGATACCCAGTTGGATTTAAACTTTAAAAAATACGAGATCATCTGCGTGGATGACGGCTCCATGGACGCAAGTGAAGAGGCGGTCCGCGCATATGGAAAGAACAGGGCAAAAGAAGCGGTATCTCTGCTTCATATGAGTTATTTTCAGGGGCTTGAGGTCGCAATGAATGCGGGAGTCGATCTCGCGATCGGAGACTTTGTATTTGAATTTGATACGGTGTGCATGGACTACAAGACTGAGCTTCTGATGCAGGTCTACCGCCGGTCGCTCGAGGGATTTGATATTGTGAGCGCTTCCGCCATGCGGAAAAATAAGTGGACTTCCAATCTCTTTTACCGTGTGTTCAATCATTTCTCAAAGACGCAGTATAAGATACAGAATGAGACGTTCCGTATTCTCTCCCGCAGAGCGATCAACCGCGTACATTCGCTCAGTAAGACCATTCCCTACCGGAAGGTGCTTTACGCGAACTGCGGACTGCTCGCGGACTGCATTTCCTATACGCCGTCCCAAAAACTTGAGCGCAGCTTTTCTGATGAACAGGCAAAAATGCGCCGGACGCTGGCGGTGGACTCTCTGGTACTGTTTACCAACATCGGCTACAAGGCGGCGGTCACCATGACCGGAGTCATGATGGTCGCGACGCTGGCGGCGGCGATCTACGCGGTCGCGGTTTTTGCGCTCGGAAATCCGATCCAGGGCTGGACGACCACGATACTTTTTCTGGCAGTCTCCTTTTTCGGACTGTTTTCCATTCTGACGATCATCATCAAGTATCTGTCGCTGATCCTGCAGCTGGTATTTAAAAAACAGAAGTATTCGTTTTCATCGATCGAAAAGATTACAAAATAGGAGGGATTATGGACGCAATCGTAGGATATACCGGCTTTGTCGGCTCGAATCTGTGCAGCCATCACACATTTGCCGGTCAGTATAACTCAAAAAACATCAAAGAAGCGTTTGGCGGCAGGCCGGAGCTTTTGGTCTATTCCGGTGTTCCGGCGGAAATGTTTCTGGCAAACAAGGACCCGGAGGGAGATCTTGCCATCATAAAAAACGCGATCGAAAATATCAAAAAGATCATGCCGGAAAAACTGGTGCTCATCTCCACGGTCGCGGTGTATCCAAAGCCGAACGGAGTGGATGAGACAGACGTGATCCGGACAGAGGATCTGTCAGCGTACGGCAAAAACCGGCGCTATCTTGAGCAGTGGGTGGAAGAAAATGTAAAAGACCATCTGATCGTGCGTCTTCCGGCGATCTACGGGATCCACATGAAAAAGAACTTTATCTATGATTATATCCATGTGATCCCTGCCATGTTAAATCAGGCGAAATATGAGGAGTTAAAGGAAAAAGATCCGTTTTTTACAAAATATTATACCTTGCAGGACAACGGATTTTACCGGTGCGGCAATCTTGATAAAGAGGACGCGGCAAAGCTCAGGGATTATTTTAAGCGTGTGGGATTCTCTGCGCTTAATTTTACGGATTCGAGAAGTGTCTATCAGTTTTATGCGTTAAAATATCTCTGGACACACATCGAACGGGCAATGAAGCTTGGGATCCGCAAGCTGAACCTTGCAGTGGAACCGTTATCGGTGCAGGAAGTCTATGCTTACTTAAACGGAGGGCAGTTTGTAAATGAACTGGCAAAAGAACCGTTTGATTATGATTTCCATACGATACACGCAGAAGAATTCGGCGGTGCGAACGGGTATCTGTTTTCGAAAGAACAGGTGCTTGGGGATCTCGCGGAGTTTGTAAAGGAACAGACAGAGGAATTGAGATAAAGGAGAAAACAGTTATGAAACAGAACAAAAAAAGAGCGCTCTTTTATGTGCTTCTTTTTGTGCTCGGTGTGGTGTTCGGACTTACGAAGATTAACGGACAGGCGGAGGACGGCTATCTGTTAAAGGCGGACGAAAAAGGAAATGACGATCTGATCTATGATTATCCGCTGGAAAAAGACCAGGGGGTATCCGAAGAATACCTGGTCGGAAGGAGTACGCTTGAGGGATTCCGGCTTTCTGTGGGACGGAACCAGAAGGATATCCGTTTTGATGTCAAAATCGAGGAAAAGGGCGGCGGGATAACCAGGGAATGGAAGGATCTGACAGAGCAGGATTTAGATGACAGAGGAAGGATCTGTCTTTTTTTCGACGAAAAGGAAAGAGACGCGAAGGGAAAGGTATTTCTCGTGCGGATCACGGCACGCACCGCAGGGTTAAATATCCGCATGTATCCGCAGCCGGACGGGAACCTTGGCACTTCGGATGTGGATGGCATGGCGCTTGATCTGCAGCTGATTTACGACAGGGTGAGCGTCCTTCTTGTAAATCTGCTGTTTATCCTTGGATGCGCGGTGGGAAATCTTTTGCTGTTTTTGCTTTTGAACCGCGAAAAAGTATCGATGGTAAAAGTATTTCTTCTGCTGTATGGCGCACTTGGAGCGGTATATCTCGGCGTGATCCCGTTTAGCATGGTGCCGGATGAATCCATCCACTATTTCCGTGCCTATGAGATCGCGGACGGTAATTTCATCTCGGATATTACCGATGAGGAGGGACATGCCGCGTATCTGATCTCCTATCCATGGGAATGGGAGGAGACGAAAGATCACCTGATCACGCAGTATGAGGTGAAAGAGCAGACGGGGCTTGTGGAATCGGAAGAAAATGATGCCGGACATAGCTTTAACGCGACGGCGCTCTATTCACCGCTTTCGTATCTGCCGCAGTCGCTCGGGATCGCGGCGGCACGGCTTTTTACCGGAAAAGTCTGGATCCTGTTTTTAGCCGGCCGGATCTTTAATTTCGCGGCGATCGGTGCGGTCATGGCACTTGCGGTGCATCTGATGCCATACGGAAAGAAATATCTGATCCTGATCGCGCTCATACCGATGAACCTGCATGAGTGTATCTCGCTTGCGCCGGATGGTATGGTGACGGCGTTGGTCTTTTTGCTGATCGCCTTTGTACTGTATCTGCGGGAGCGGGGAAAAGAGCCGCTTACGCGCGGTCAGCTTGCGGCACTGTATGTGCTTGCGGTCGCGATCAGCCTTTACAAGATCGTATACCTGCCGTTCTGCCTGCTGTATTTTTTGATCCCGCGGGAACAGTTTGGAAGCAAAAAGAGGTATTTTGGCCATGTGGCGGGCGTGATGGCGGCAGTCGCGGTATTTCTCGGAGGATGGATGCGCATTTCTTCACGCTATCTGTTCCCGTTCAATCCGGGCGTGGATTCCGGGCAGCAGACCCATGAAATACTGACGCACCCGTTTTTCTATGCGGGAGTTGTGATAAACACACTGGTGGAAAAGGCAACTTACTATTTTAATACCATGCTTGGGACAAAACTCGGATGGCTGAATGTGGAAGTGGATGAGATCTTGCTGTATCTGTTCGCGTTTGTCGTGGTTGCGGCGATCGCAGCGGATGCTGCAAGAAAAAAGCGCACCGACCGCCCGCTCGCGTGGGTGACGGTTTTGATCCTCGCAAGTACCGTGCTCCTAATCCTGACCAGTCTCTATGTGGAGTGGACTGCGGTGCGCGCACAGGTCGTGGAAGGGGTGCAGGGAAGATATTTTATCCCGCTTTTACTGCCGCTTTGTCTTGCGATCGCGGGAAGACGCGACGACGAAAATGAGCTTCGGGAAAATGACAGACTGGGGCTTACCCTGTCGCTTGGCGTAAACAGCTGCGTGCTTGCGGTTTTGATCATAACATTTCTTCCATAAAAGGAAATTGTGGCGGAATTTGGAAAAGTGGTTGAAATAAAAAAATGATTCTTATATAATTATGCATAATAGGAATTGGGTCGAAAGGAGATTTTTTATGTACACACTAGAAGATATAAAAGCAGTTGATACTGAGATCGCAGACGCGATTTCCGCTGAATTTGACAGACAGAACAGCCACATCGAGCTGATCGCGTCGGAGAACTGGGTCAGCCATGCGGTCATGTCCGCAATGGGAAGCGTTCTGACGAATAAATATGCAGAGGGTTATCCGGCACACCGCTATTACGGCGGCTGCGACTGCGTAGACGTGGTAGAGGAACTCGCAAGAGAGAGAGCAAGGGAGCTGTTTGGCTGTGAATACGTCAATGTACAGCCGCATTCCGGCGCACAGGCAAATATGGCAGTGCAGTTCGCAGTGTTAAAACCGGGCGACACGATCATGGGTATGAACTTAGACCACGGCGGACATCTGACACACGGAAGTCCGGTCAACTTCTCCGGTACTTATTTCCATGTCGTTCCGTATGGTGTCAATGACGAAGGATTCATTGATTATGACAAAGTGATGGAGATCGCGATGGAATGCAAGCCGAAGATGATCATTGCGGGAGCTTCCGCTTATGCGAGAACCATTGATTTTAAGAAGTTCCGTGAGATCGCGGACGCATGCGGCGCGCTTCTTATGGTCGATATGGCACATATCGCAGGTCTTGTGGCGGCAGGACTTCATCCAAGCCCGATCCCGTACGCGCACATCGTTACGACAACGACACATAAGACCCTGCGCGGACCGAGAGGCGGCATGATCTTATGTAAGGACAAAGAGATCGCCGATAAGTATAAATTAAACAAAGCGATCTTCCCGGGCATCCAGGGTGGCCCGCTCATGCATGTGATCGCGGCAAAGGCAGTCTGCTTCAAAGAAGCGCTTCAGCCGGAATTTAAGGTATACCAGAAGAACATCGTGGACAATGCGCAGGCACTCTGCAAGGGTCTGATGGACCGCGGTATCAAGATCGTTTCCGGTGGAACAGACAATCATCTGATGTTAGTAGACCTTACCAACTTCGGACTGACCGGAAAAGAAGTGGAAAAATTGTTAGATTCCGTAAACATCACGGCAAACAAGAACACGATCCCGAACGATCCGCAGTCTCCGTTCGTAACCAGTGGTGTCCGTCTTGGAACACCGGCAGTTACCTCAAGAGGATTGAACACAGAGGATATGGACAAGGTAGCGGAAGCGATCGCGATCATGATCAAAAACGGTGAGAGCGGCGCAGAGCAGGCAAAAGCGATCGTTAAGGAATTAACGGATAAATATCCGCTTAAATAAAAGAAAATTTAAGAAAAATTAAGAGTGCGCGGGATGTAATTTCGCGGCGGATATGATAGGATGATTAAGAACGAAACAGGTTTTTGATCATCCTGTTTTTTATTATAAAAAAAGCAAAGCAAAGATCATCTGAAATAGAAAAGGAGAAGAGATGAGGAAAAAGAAGATCGGGGTCATTCTTGGGACAGTGGCAGTGCTCGCGGCAGTCGGTGCGGGCGGCTGGTACCTTTACGGAAAGTTTTACAAAAACGCGGCAAAGAGCTGCGAGGACAAGGTATATGTGGAGTCGGTAGCAAAGATCATGCAGACGGCGACCGGCGCAAACAACCGGTATTCCGGTGTGGTTGAACCGCAGGATACCTGGGAAGTGAATCTGGATACAAGCAGAAAGCTTCTTGAGGTGTATGTGGAGGAGGGCGATGAGGTGGAAGAAGGAACACCGTTATTTTCCTACGATACCTCGGATCTGAAGCTGGAACTTCAGCAGGCGGAGCTTGAGATCGAAAATATAAACAATCAGATCACGACCTACACCGAACAGATCACAGCGCTTACAAACGAGCGGGATAAAGCGACGACCGATGACGCGAGGTTTGATTACACGACGCAGATACAGACGGTGCAGACTTCGATCCGTCAGTCTCAGTATGAGCTTGCAAGCAAGAAAGCGGGGATCGACAAGATCAATACCTCGATCAGTGATTCCGTGATCAAGAGCAAGATACCGGGTGTCGTGAAGAACATAAACACCGCCGGGAATGATGATACGGGATCGGGCGGCGCGTACATGACGATCCTTGCGACCGGGGAATTTCAGATCAAAGGAAAGGTCAATGAACAGAATATCGGCGGTATCAGTGAAGGACAGGCAGTCATCGTCCATTCCAGAGTGGATGAGAGCCTGATCTGGCGGGGAACGGTCGTAAAGATCGATACGGAGAGCACACAGACGGATTCGGACTCTTCGATGTTTTACAGCAGCAGCAGTAGCGATTCGATGCAGCAGTCATCCAGTTATCCGTTTTATGTGACGTTGGATTCGGCGGATGGACTGATGCTCGGACAGCATGTATACATAGAACCGGATTTCGGACAGCAGGAGGTCAAAGAGGGGATCTGGCTTTACGGCAGTTATCTGGTGTTTGAGGAAGAGACGCCTTATGTATGGGCGGCGGATGCCGATGGAAGACTGAAAAAATGTCAGGTGGAAACCGGGGAGTATGATGAGAACCTCGATGAATACCAGATCGTTTCCGGGCTTGAGGAGACAGACAGGATCGCGTATCCGATGCCCGGTCTGTATGAGGGAGTGGAAGCAGTTGATGATGAAGCCCTGGTGGATTACAGTTCGCCGCTTTATACAGATATGTATGGAACCGAAAGCTACGACATGGAAAGTATGTACGGAACCGAGAGTTATGATATGGAGAGCATGTATGATACGGAATATGGGGAGGTGGCGCCATGATCCTTGACCTCAGACATATTTTTAAGGACTATACGCAGGATAAGCTGGTGATACCGGTGCTTAAGGATGTATCTCTTCAGGTGGACAAGGGCGAATATGTGGCGATCATGGGTCCATCCGGATCCGGAAAGACCACATTGATGAACATCATCGGCTGTCTGGATCATCCGACTTCCGGAAGCTACGAACTGGACGGGCAGAATGTACTCGGGTTAAAAGACCGCGCGTTATCCGATCTCAGATTAAACAGCATTGGCTTTGTGTTTCAGAGCTTTCATCTGATGCCGAGAGAAACCGCACTGGAAAATGTGGCGCTTCCGCTTTCCTATGCGGGAGTCGGGAAGCGGGCAAGGCGTGAGGCGGCAAAGAAAGCGCTGGATCGTGTCGGGCTTTCGGATCGTGTCACATTTAAGCCGACACAGCTTTCCGGTGGACAGAAACAGCGTGTCGCGATCGCGAGGGCCATGGTCAATAACCCCAAGATCCTTTTGGCGGATGAACCGACCGGGGCGCTGGATTCAAAATCGGGTGCGCAGATCATGGATCTGTTCCGGAAACTGAATGAAGAAGGCGTTACGATCGTTATGATCACCCACGATGAGAAGATCGCGGCGCATGCGAAGCGAACACTCCGCATTGTGGACGGTGAGATCTTAAAAGAGAAGGAGGATGCTTCATGAAAAAGAAAATTCTTGTCTTTTTGCTCACTGCGGCAATCCTTGGCGGCGGAGGCGCGGGCGGATATGCAGGCTATAAAAATTACCGGGACAAACATACGGAAGCAGAAGTCTGGTCGGTTGCGTCTTTGGACTGGGGATACTGGGGTTCGGATATGGAGTGCTCCGGTGTGGTCACCAATGATGTGGCGCAGCAGATCTATCTAAACAGTGAACAGCAGGTGGAGGAAGTTTATGTGGAAGAAGGTCAGACCGTGTCGGTCGGAGATCCCCTGTTAAAATACGATGAGACTTCCATACAGTATGAAATCCAGATGAAAGAACTGGATATAGAGACCATTCAGAATAATACAGCGATCGCGGAACGGGCGTTAAACAGGTTGCAAAATATGACGCCGATCGAGGAAAAGCCGGAAGAACCATGGATCGAGGAGGATACCGAAGAGGAAACGACAGCAGATGTGACGCCGGAGGACGACCGGGAGGACTGGCTTTTTCAGCAGCAGGAGGACAGTCAGCAGTCCGGAAATCCGAATGAGATCAGCGATGCGTATGACGCGGCAGATCTTGAGATGGATGAAACCTGGGAAAATGTGATCGAACCGGAAGCTACGGAGGAACCGGTACAGCCTGAGGAAGAGCCCGAAGAGGATACGGAGGTGGGGATCGGCTATACAAAGGAAGAACTGGCAAGAGAGATCTTAACGACCAAGAATAAACTAAGAGATCTGGATGTAAGCCTGCGCATGGCGCAGCTGGAGCTGACCAAATTAAAAAAACAGGCGGAGGACGCAACGGTATACGCGTCCATAAACGGTGTGGTAAAGACGCTTCAGGATGTGGACAATCTGCCCGGTGACGGCAGCGCATTCCTTGTGGTTACGGGATCGGACGGACTGTATGTCAAAGGGCAGATCGGCGAGCTTTTGTTAGATCAGGTGACACCGGGCACACCGGTCTCACTGACTTCCTGGCAGAGTAATGCCATGTGTGGCGCAACGATCACGGAGATCGCGGAATACCCGTCCGACGACGGATACTACGGTTCCGGCAATCCAAACAGTTCCTATTATGAATTTACCGCGTACATTGAGGATGCGGGAGCCCTGACAAATGGAGAAGCGGTGGACATCACGATCCAGGGAGATCAGGATGTGTCCGCAGACGCGATTTATCTGCAAAAAGCCTATGTCAGAAAAGAGAACGGAAAGTATTATGTTTTAAAAGAAGACGGGGACGGACGGCTCAAAAAGCAGTATGTAAAGACCGGAAAGACGGTATATGGAAGTGCCATAGAGATCAGATCCGGTATTACGGCGGACGATTATATTGCCTTTCCCTATGGGAAAACAGCAAAGGAAGGCGTTCGTACCAAGCAGGCAGACACCACCTATTACGGGATGACAGAGAGGAGGAGTGCGAATGTTTGAGAATATCCGGCTTTCGTTTAAAGGCATCTGGTCACACAAAATGCGCTCCTTTTTAACGATGCTCGGTATTATTATCGGAATTGCGGCAATTATCGCGATTGTTTCCACAATTAAGGGGACAAATGAGCAGATCAAGGAAAATCTGATCGGATCCGGGCAGAATACGGTGAGCATCCAGCTCTATCAGGGCGATTATCCCTATGATATGAGTTATTCCGAGCTGCCGGCCGGGGTACCGGTCATCGGGCAAGAGGAGTTAGAAGAGATCCGGCAGGCAGACAGGGTGAAAAACGCGTCGGTTTATCTGAGCCGTCAGGATTATGACGGAGTATATTATCTTGAAAATTCACTGTCCGGCGGATATGTGATGGGGATCGATCAGAATTATCTTGCCACCTGCGGTTATATTCTGCGGGAGGGACGGGGATTTGATACCTCTGACTATGAGAATTACCATAAGGTGGCGCTGCTCGATGAAAATTCGAGTGAGGCGCTGTTTCAGGGAGAGGACGCGGTCGGAAAGGCGATCGAGATTCAGGGGGAACCGTATCTGGTCGTGGGGATCATAGTTGCGCAAAAGACATTTGAGCCGGTCATAAACAGCATTGATGACTATTACACTTACGCGGAAGACAGCAGTGGAAAAGTTTACATACCGGATACGACCTGGCCGATCATTTATCAGTATGATGAACCGCAGAATCTGATCGTGAAGGTGGAGAGCACGGATGATATGACTGTGGTCGGAAAGGAATGCGCCGGAATTTTAAACGACCACTTAAGCGTTTCCGACGATACGATCCAGTATAAGGCGGAGGATCTCTTAGAGCAGGCAAAACAGATCCAGGAACTCAGCGCGTCCACCAACACAATGTTGATCTGGATCGCGGGGATATCCCTTCTGGTCGGCGGTATCGGCGTTATGAACATCATGCTCGTGTCGGTGACGGAGCGCACGCAGGAGATCGGGTTAAAGAAAGCGATCGGGGCAAGAAAAGGAAAGATCCTGGCGCAGTTTCTGACCGAGGCGGCGGTGCTCACGAGTTTCGGCGGGCTCATCGGTGTCGCAGTCGGGATCGCGCTTGCCGAGATCATCGCAAAAGTGAGCGAGACACCGGTTGCCATCAGTGCTCCGGCGGCCGTGGGAGCCGTGCTTTTTTCCATGGTGATCGGAATCCTGTTTGGGATGCTGCCGTCGTATAAAGCGGCAAATCTGGATCCGATCGAGGCGCTGCGGCATGAATAGCGGAAAGATAAAAAACAGAAAATAGTGGAAATAAAAAGTGCATTATATTATAATGGACAGGCAAACCAAACACGAAAAGAGGAGGAGTTATCAGAAAATGAAGAAAAAATGGTTAGCTGGTATACTGACAGTCGGTATGCTGTTTGCTTCCACTCCAACCACACTGTTTGCAGAGCCTTTTCAGGCAGAGAGTGAACAGATCGTTGTCGAGGAGACAGAAGCGGAGGCAGAAGCAGAAGAGGCACCGGTTGTCGATGAGGCAGAAGCAGAGGAAGAACCGGTCATTACAGAAGCGGAAGCAGAGGATGACATGGCGCTCCCGGAGGCGGAAGCAGGGGAAGAACTGTTTGCGGCAGAGGACGGAACAGACGAGGAAACAGATATCGTTATGGACGCGCCGGAAGGAGATGTGATTGAAACAGAATCCGGTGTGCCGGAGGGTACTGTGTTCCAGGAAGAAGTGATCGGACAGACCGAGGATGGACAGGATATCTACGGTGGTTATGTTGAGGCACCGGAAGATACCGATGTACCGCTTATGGATGATGTGGAACTGGAAAATGAGGCGCTGACGGCATCTTCGATCCCGGCGACCTACAATCCGAAAGCTTCGGGATTTACCGGAGGATATAAACTTCCGGCAGTGCGCAACCAGAATCCGTATGGAACCTGCTGGACATTTGGTTCGCTTGCTTCGGCGGAAATGAGTCTGGCGCGCAAATATAATGTGTCAAAGGATCTTTCCGAGCTTCAGCTTGCGTATTTTACCTATCACGGAGGCAAGGATCCGGTTGGTGGAACTGCCGGGGATTCGGTAAGCTATCTGTCTAATGCGTCGGAGAATTATCTGGATCGTGGTGGAAACTATATCTATTCCACAGTATCTCTGATGAACTGGAGAGGGGCTGCGGATGAATCCACAGTTCCGTACAGCAAGGCGAGCAGCACCTTAAGCAACGGACTGAGCAGCGGGTATGAATATAATAAGGATACTGCACATGTGCAGGGGTATTATCTGATCGATATAAAGACCAACCCTAATGGTGCGAAAAAGGCGATCATGACCTACGGAGCGGTTGCGGCAAGTTATTATCACAGCGACAGCTACTACAACTCAAGTACCAATGCGTACTACAATTATTCATCCGCCTATACGAATCACGCGATCTCTATCGTAGGATGGGATGACAATTTTTCAAAGACCAATTTTAAAAAGCAGCCGTCGAGAAACGGTGCCTGGCTGATCCGTAACAGCTGGGGCAAAGATAACATGAGCAAGTACGGATATTTCTGGATGTCCTATGAGGATACATCTTTAAAGAATGCGGCATATGTATTTTTGACAGAGCCGGCAAACAACTATGGACATAACTACCAGTACGACGGAAGTATCGCGTCTGTCAATATCAGTATGGCTTCGGGCGGTAAAATGGTAGCGGCGAACGTATTTAAAGCGAATTCAAATGCGTATGAGGAATTAAAGGCGGTATCTTTTGTATTGCCGGAGAATTCCAAAGTCAATTATAAGATCCGTGTATACAAAGATCTCAAAGACGCGTCCAATCCGGAAAGCGGAACTTTGATATCATCGGCGACGACAACAGGAAAGACTTCCTACGCGGGAGCGTATACGGTCAAGCTGAATAAGAGCGTAGTTTTAAAGAAGGGGACAACGTTCGCAACGATCGTTGAACTGGAAAAGTCCGGAGAGAGTATATCGGTTCAGGCAGAACAGAGCACAACCTTATGGAATTCGATCAAGTGTGTGGCAACTGCGAAGAAGGGACAGAGTTTCTTTAAATCCGGAACAAGATGGGTTGATTATGGTGTAAACCACAATAAGAACTTCAGAATCAAGGCATATACAAGCAATATCACACCGGCTACTTACAAAGTTACGTTTAACGCGAACGGTGGTTCTGTGGGTACGGCATCCAAAACGGTAGTATCTGGGGATGTATACGGAACACTGCCGACGCCGACCAAATCAAACAGCCAGTTCCTCGGCTGGTTCACAGATCCGAACAGCGGAACGCAGATAAAATCAGGAACGACCGTAACGATCAAAGCAAACCAGACGCTGTACGCGCACTGGAAGACTTCCGGTACACAGGTAGGAAGCTATGGCGGAAAGACCTTTATCAAGGGAAGCGATGGAAAAACACGCTGCTACAATGAAAAAAATCAGCTGGTGACAAACCAGTTTGCTTTTGACGGAAGTTATACCTACTATATGCAGGCGGACGGAACATCGATGAAAGACCGTCTGACTTACCATCCGGACGGAGAGCATATCATCTACTTTGACACGGAAGGACATGAGGTATTCACGAACTTCCAGTACTGCCCGAGTGTGGGATATACCTGCTACTTTGATTCC
>ERZ779895.1056-NODE-1056-length-32740-cov-3.578155_pt1 | contig 32740 bp, 34 predicted proteins | sample MGYA00511093_ERZ779895 | MGnify/ENA primary metagenome ERZ779895 (study PRJEB29588, sample SAMEA2142970) | human gut metagenome | biome: human gut; feature: human-associated habitat; material: faeces | place: Denmark | collected 2008/2010 ... | reverse complement strand
ATCGCGGACCCTAATGTGGTGGTTCCCCTGGCTGCGCTAAGAGAGCTGGAAAAGGAAGGCGAGTTCGGCGAGCTTGTCAACTATTTGTGAAACAGCTTCTTTCACGAATTAGTTGAAAATGGAACCTCATTAGTTAAAGCCTGATGCCAACCAGATTTATCTAATGTAATATCGAATGTAGTAATCATACCTTCATGGAAATACTTTACAGTATGAATACGGCGAATGAATGCCAACCATGTCTCGTAATTATCCAACTGTGCAACCGTGTACTGTTTAGCAAGAGGGATATTTGATATTATGTAAACCTTTGTAAAGCAGGCATACTTGTTTAAATACCGACATGGAAGTTCGAGCGGATAACCGTCCAGATACTTAAGCATATCAGCAAGAAGAAGCGAGGAACGGAACTCATCAAAAAGAATCACATCTTGACCGGAGTAAGCGTCGAATGGGTGAGAATAATCAGTAACCCGGAAGACGTTTGAATAGCCATGTCCTTCCATAACACTGCGAGTCTTGCCAGTGCCCGTATCACCCCAGATATAAGTGACATCGAGATCACGGAAGGTTTCACGGAATTTTTCTTGCACCACAAGCTGTCTTGTTTTCTGGATCGTGTCCAGGAGAGTCATATAAGTGGGATCTTCATTGACGATATCATGGTCATTCATTCCGGACTTGATCATATCATACAGATCATCGAGATCGTTTCGTTTTCCTTGACGTTCCACTGGCATCTCTCCAAATTCTTCAAATGTGCCATCGACACAGGTTTCATGTTTACGATCCTTTTCCCACTTGCCTGTCTTGGAAACATATTCCATGTTCTGCTGGCAGGTTCCCTTGCACATCTCAATGTGTGCGGCAGGAAAAAGTTTCTTGATCGTACTAAACCGGATTGCGGATCGTGCGGCAAGAAAGATGTGTGTATGTCTCGTTCCCTCCTCACCGATCTCGTCAGCCATGCACCAGTAGATGACTGATTTCATGGTTCCGACCGCGATTTTAATAGTATCATGTGTTACTTCGTGATAATCCGGATTGTTAATGGTCAGCTGCCATTTCCGGGATTGTGAATCTTTTTCCATGTTGTGTCCCCCTATATGATTTTCAATGTACTCTGCGACAGCGACATTTGCGACAAGTTCATGTCGCAGTGGCTTGAGCCAGTATAAAATAAGAGTTTGTTGTGGCTTGCGACAGAAGTTGCCGGTAATACTAACGGCAACTTCAACCACCACGCCCGCGGGCGCGAAGGGCATAATCAACCGTGATAGACGGTCTGCCAGCCCCAACGCACCGACCACGCCGCCACGCAAAGCGCCCACCCATCATTCTGGAAGGGCGGGCAGACAACGCCGCCCAGAGGGCGCCCGGCGTTAGGTTTGTGGGAGAGTGCGCTAATTTTTAGCGGGAATCTGCTTTACATCACAGATAGAACCGCGCTGGTTGAATGCAATGTCAACGGTATCACCCGGTAAGAACTTGAGAGAGATGCCAAGGTTGTCGGAAACGAAGAAGTTGGAAACAGCTTCACCTTCCACCTGCTGGTCTTTGTAAGCACAATGCAGAGAAAGACCCTTTACAGGGTTGCCAGTTTTACGAGATACATAGTCGAGATACTGGATACCTAAAACGCGTGCGATCATATAAAATACCTCCATTTGTTATTTATTTGTCAAAGTGGCTATTCCCGGAGTTTACATCGACGAGAATGAACTGGATTGAACAGCTTAAGAATAACATTTTCACCGGTTACCAATGAGACCGGAAAGAACAGCGCTTACAAGAGATCCCGCCTATCATTGGCGAACACCTAAGGGGGACTTAAAACTAATCGGACACCCCACCTATCATTAGCAACTTAACGCCTAAGGGGGGACTTCATGAACGCGGTTCCTGTTCTCACTGCTACAAAAGTATGTTCTCGTTGCTACTGGAAGGGCGTTCATGATATAATGTTGTTAAGCGATAAAGTGAATAAAAGTGATTCACTTTGATCTACCTTTATTCTACCACAAAGGTGATTCAAAGTCAATCACTTTTGAAAAGGAGTAGGAAACATGCCAACAAACAAAAACAAAATGCAATATTTGTTAGATGACGCATACTATCACAAGTTTAATGTTCTATGCAAAAAACTAAAACGTAAGAGTGCAAGCGATATGACTAAGTACATCGTAGAAAAATTCATAGATGACTATGAAGAAATCCACGGCGAAATAAAAGTGGAAGAGATAAACAATTCTGACAATTAAGTTCCGGCCAACGCGGATCCAGCCGAAGGAAATGAATATTGTCAGATAATTCCACCCGCAGAACAGACCCCGCGCACGCCACTGGCTTTTGCGCGGGGTCTCTGTCTATCTACTTAATCCCAAGAAACGGGATCTTCCGTAAGATGAACATTGTAAGCTTATACGCCTCATCAAAGTTAATCACGATCAACAGGACGGGAAGAAGGAGTTTAAGCATGTGGATATCGAGGAAGATAGAGAGTAAGCCTATTCCACCCTCCAGATAACCGAACAACTCATCTATAACCGATGTGATCTCATCGGGGAACGCGGGTAAGCTGATCCAGCCAAAAACAGCCTTGATCATAGCAATCAGCGCATTCATGACAGCTTCAACAATCAATTCTGCATCACCTCCTCAAACTTCCGGTGGATCAGAGATACAAGCGCACCAATCATCATGACATCAGTAAGGAAATACAAATATTTTTGTACCTGTTTAAACGCCGCAATATCCAGAATATCGAACTTGACCGTCTGAGCGACAAGAAGGACATGACCGTCCCACGAAAGCTCCGGGAACGGGATCCCGTCAAAGGTGTTACTTGCACCATAGATCAGATTGACAAACCGGACAAGTAAGTCAATCGGAGTATAGAGGAAGCCAAAACGATCCTTGAAGAACTCATTAAGATCGGAGAACTTCGCGTTGAAATACTCATCCGAAGGGATAAAGAGAGATTTAAGCCCCTCAATGATGAAGTTTCCGTGTTTCTGAATTGCCTGATCCGTCTTTTCCTGGTTACTGTTTGCGTTGCTGATAAGGTCATTGGTCTGCTCCGTGGTGGAGTTGCTGATCTGATCCGCGATCTTTTGCAAATCTGAACCCATGGAGATATTCTGAATGGAAAGCAGGATCTCCTGTAATTTGTTGTAGGTCGGAACATGACAATAGTTGTAGATCTGATCCCATAGAGCTGCCAACTGATTACTAATGTGCTGCATCAACTGTTGAATGGACTCGTAAACCTCATTGACGGATGATGCAATCTGCGTTGTCGTGGATGCAATGCCGGACTGGATATCCGTATTTGATGGAGCAGTACCGGGAGTCGTATAATCTGGAGTAGAAGTGGACTGTGAAAAGTTAATAGACATCTTTCCACCGATCGCGCCACCAGAAGATACAGCGTCCTTCAGATATAGATTAAGAGCAAAGTTCTTTACATTTGATTGAATAGATAGAACCATGGACGCGGAAATATCACCAGAATTAACACGCGTGTTAGGAAATGGAGATCCATATGATTTCCCCTCCTGATTTTTAGCCGTCCAGGAAGACCAAATACCACAACCATCATAAGAAAGATCAGTATCAGACGCAAAATCAAAAGTCATCTTATACTTTCCAACAGAAGGAAGTGAAGCAGTCGGATGAAGCCAAAAAATAAGTTCACTAACCTTTTCACCAGACGGAACTATATAAGAAAACGTACCACCAATAGAAAGCGGAACCTGATGGACATAAGAATAACCGCCAGATGAATTTTTATAACGGATCTCAACAAAGCATCCTGAAAAATCAACCGTATTGTTTACCGTAGCGACCGAGGACGCAACCGAAACATTATGATCCCACGACTTATTCCGGAGCGCATTAGATGCAGAAAGCGCAAGATCCTTATAGGTATCAATCTGTTTGGCGAATCCATCTGGCGTGTAAAGTTCCGCAGCCATTGCAGGAGAGGAAGAGCAGGAGACACAGAGAAGAGCAAACGCACCTGCGACTACACGCTTAAATGCGAAACCGATCCGGCGAGAAAAACGAACGCGCAACCGTGAAAAGCAGGAAGAGAACCGAACAGAAGAGAAGAGTTTTAAACTCATATCCTTTCACCCCCTCGTAAAGCGCCGGGAACAGGTCACCAACGTCACTGTATACCGGATACCCATTTGGAGAGAGTGAAAACGCCCCCTCAGTCCCTTGTGTGACCTGCGTACGGCTGTTATAGTTACCAACGTAATAATTGACGTATTTAGCAGAATCAGCGGAGAAACGCCCGTTCTGGAACGTCAGATCATCACTGTATACCAATCGATAGTTATACTGATCGGAGCGGAAGAGGACATAATGGGAAGACGGCGGAAGCTTCTCAACAACGCCAGAAAAGTACGTAGTATATGTTGTACTGATCGTACCATCATACGGCGTACTATATGACGATAGAAGCATTATTGCGTCCGATGCCGTCATCACATCATCAGCCGGAACTTCAGGATCCTCATAACCCTCCGCATCCAGAACCCAAATTTCCGCGAAAGCCGGTACAGGGTGTAGAGAATACAGAACCAAACAAAATAATAAGCTAAGCGCATACTTTATCCCCTTTCTCACAGAACAATCTCCCCCTTAAATGCCATGCCAAGGAACAAAGTCACAAGGCGCTGGCCGAGGGCAAAAACAACCGCATAAGGCGCGGCATCAGCTACTAACATACCAAATAATTCAATCGCGTTTTGCATTGATCGGCCTTCCTTTCCATTCATTCTTGTAACGCCGCATTTTAGCGTATGTATCATAAGAGTCATACAGATCAGGAGAGTGGAACCAGTAAAAACGCTTAACCGTATCTGTGACAAGGTGTCCATCTTTTTCTACTGATTTTGCCCCATCAATGAGGGTATTAAGCTGGAACACACGCCCAATACAATTACAGAGTACCGCGTTCTTGATCTGTTCCCGGAAGGGCTTTGCAAGTCTGCCATAGACCTGCGTTGTCCCAACAATATGTTTTCTTTGTTTTCTCTGCTGAGAGACTTCCACCATGACCTCAATATCAATATTTTTAGACTCAAGGGAATTAAATTCAAGGTGAATCTCATCGATCAGATAGATAACCCCGGCGTATCCATTTTCAAGATTCTTAAGACAGTCAAGGCCATCATATTCGACCACCTTTGTATCTGGCGGGAGACCATGGATCTCCACATTAGTACAAAGGATTGCCTTCGGATATTCCTTGCAGAGCTTCTTTACATACTGAACAGCAGATAGCGTTTTACCAGAACCTTGCGCACCGCAAAAGATCAGCAGTCCTTCCGGCCGGAAATAATCCGGGTGAAGAGAGTAGAACGCCTGATTATGCTGAATCACCTTTACAATGTTATATGGATTCATGGACCCATCTAAAAGCTTAGTCTCCATTGATACCTCCATAAACGAAAAGCCCCCCGCAGACGCAGGAGGCTAATTGACAGGAACTAAACGGACAGCTTGCCACGTCTGAAAGCACCCATGACAGTACGAACAAGTTTCCGAACGCCCCACCACATGAACACAAGACCGATACCGGCCGTGATGAACGTGGCGAGTGCCGCAACGATCGTAGACACAGAAATCTGAGCCGTTAAGGAAGTAAGAATTGCGGACCAGTCAGACGCAGATACCGGAGTTGCTGTGGTAGGACCTTCAGCAAATGCCGGGAAAGCGGACAATGCAGTTCCAGCAAGCGTAGCCGGTACAAGATACTGTTTTAACTTGTCATTCATACAAAAACCACCTTTCATTTAATTTATCGTAACCCCGGAAGGGGATACAATCTTGACACGTAAGACGGGAGGGAGTAAAATGGTCTTGTTTCCAACTATTCGTGAAAGAACAGTTTATCGAATAGTTATGGCGAAATTCCGGTGATTTACCATGTTTTCCATGAAATGAGGTTTTCTAATGAAATTGCAAAGACTTTTAAGCCTGGTTCGTCAGGCTGTTGATGATTATACTCTCATCGATGATCAGGACCATATTGCTGTCGGTGTCTCCGGCGGTAAGGACAGTCTGGCTCTTCTCTATGCGCTCCATGAACTGCAGCGCTTTTACCCGAAACATTTTACGCTTCATGCATTCACAGTCGATCTCGGATTCGGAATTCAGGATTTCAGCGGCATAAAGGCCTTTTGCAAAGGTTTTCAGGTACCGCTCACGATAATCCCCACCGAGATCGGGAAAATCGTTTTTGAGACCCGTAAAGAGTCCAATCCATGCTCTCTGTGTGCGAAAATGCGCAAAGGAGCCCTAAACCTTGAGGCAAAGGCCGCCGGATGCAATAAGATCGCTTACGCGCATCATAAGGATGATATTATTGAGACAATGCTGTTGTCTTTAATGTTCGAAGGACGTTTTTATACATTCCTGCCAAAGACATTTTTGGACCGCACAGAGCTTACTGTGATCCGCCCTCTCATGTATGTCTCTGAAGCTGATGTGATCGGATTTAAGAATAAGTATAATCTTCCTGTGTGCAAAAATCCATGCCCCGCGGATGGACATACAAAACGCGAATATGTTAAAAATTTAACCAGGCAGTTAAATAAAGATAATCCGGGAATTAAGGAACGGCTGTTTCATGCGGTGACATCTGGAAATATTGAAGGCTGGAATTCTGGGAATATCGGAATGGCTGGAACATCTGAGGAAGTGGCTGATAAAACCTGTCGATCAGAGACATCTGTGAAAATGCAGAGCGATCAGACCGGTGCGGAAGAACAACTTTCCGAATCACATAATTGCCATGAAAATGACCGTGAAAGCAAGAATAAAAAGGAGGAATTCTGATGGCCACACTCTCCTACCATGAACAGAAGGATATTGAAAATATCAAGAAACTTCGGGAACTGCAGAAGGAACTCCCTTCTTTCTGTTCCGATTTTTTCCGCGGAATCGAGACAAGCACGTCCACAAGAACCAGGATTGCCTACGCATATGATCTGAAAATATTTTTTCAGTTCTTAAAGACCGCCAATCCCGGCACCTTTGACAATCCGTCCCATACTCTCACACCGTCTGATCTTGAAAAGCTGACGGTGACAGATCTGGAGGAATATATTGATTATCTGAAATGTCATCCGAGTGATACAAATGAAGATGTTATAAATACAGAACGTGGACTCATGCGGAAGGTCTCTTCTCTCCGCAGCTTCTACAGCTATTTCTTCCGAAATGAGCGGATCGAGAAGAACCCCGCCGCCCTCGTGCGCATGCCGAAGCTCCACGAAAAGGAAATTATCCGTCTGGAGATCGATGAGGTGGCAAAGCTCCTCGATGAAGTTGAGGAAGGTGATAAACTGACCGAGAAACAGAAACTTTACCATGAGCGAACAAAAGTTCGAGACCTTGCAATGATGTCACTCCTCCTCGGAACCGGTATCCGTGTTTCTGAATGCGTTGGATTAAATATCAATGATATCGACCTTGATACCTGCGGTGCCAGAGTTTACCGGAAAGGCGGAAAGGAATCCGTGATCTACTTCAGCGATGAAGTCCGTGATGTGCTGGAAAACTACCTTGATGAGCGGGAAATGATCGATGCCGTTCCAGGAAATGAGGATGCCCTCTTCCTCTCCATGCAACGAAAACGGATCAATGTGCGCAGCGTGGAAAATCTCGTAAAAAAATACGCGAAACTTGTCACACCGCTGAAAAAGATCACTCCACACAAGCTCCGCAGCACCTACGGTACAAGCCTTTACCGGGAAACCGGCGATATCTACCTCGTCGCCTCCGTCTTAGGCCATAATGATGTCAATACGACCAGAAAACATTATGCGGCTCAGGAGGAAGAACGCAGACGGTCGGCGCGGAATGTTGTAAGACTGCGTGAAAGCTAAAAAAAGTTTTAGATGAAAAAGACTAATTTCTTTCACACTATCACCCCCCGAATCACACGCGCTCAAATGACAGATATCTCGTTCCCTGAAACGTAAGTTTCCCAATGTCGCCTTCCGCCAGCATTCCATATTCTCTACCAGAAACCGGCAATTCCATCCGGTCACCGCTCTCTACCTGAAACGTGACATAGTAGCTGGTACTTGAAGTCGAATGGTAGCCATGAGTTCCAGACAGGTCACCCGCATTTGCATGGCTATGATGTGTGATATTTTCACGCTTTGCAACGATGGTTGCACTCACCGACAAACGCGGTGACTGATTGTTTTTATGCCATGTTCCGATTCCTGTCACAAACTGGAAGATGATCATGCCAAAAACCATTACGAAGATAATCGGAAACATAAACTCAAACAGCATAAACATATAGCTCACCTCTTCTTCATCTTTCGTCCAATGATTACTCTGAGCACAAAACATACGACAATCACGAAAAGCGAGGCAGCGATATACAGTAATGCTTCTGTATACCACGGTGCAGAATACGATTCGTATAGTTTCGGAAAGCGCTTATACCCATAGAAATCCATACCCGTTTTAATCACAATCATGTAGAAACTTGCATAGATAATATATTTGTAACTGTTCAGTAGGTCTGCGCACTTGCTGCGCTGACCGTAAGAAAACATAGGCTGGAAGGCAAAAATCCCATCAGCGAAGCTGATCTGGAATGGATTTTTGCACGTAACTATGAAGGTACTGAATAGTTACATTTATTCTATGTATAGGGGCATTATTGGTGGAACGACACTTCTGCCTGTATAAAAGTACAGGCAGAAGTGAAAATAGTCTTTACAAATCGGTGCAGATTATAAATCACTCGCTAATGCAATTTCGCCCTTAATAGCAGACGCTGTAACCGTCGCTGCGGATCCAAGATATACCTTGGAGCTCGGATGACCTGCGCGGCCCTTGAAGTTTCTCGTACCGGTGCTGATCAGGACTTCGTTCTCGCCGATCACACCCTGGCAGCTGCCCCAGCATACGCTGCAGTTCGGGTTCATAACAATTGCACCGGCTTCCATAAAGATGTCGATCAGGCCTTCCTTCAGTGCCTGGAGATAGACAGTCTGGCTTGCCGGAACCACAAGGAAACGAACTTTTTCAGCGACTTTCTTTCCTTTAATAATAGAAGCGCCGACTCTCAGATCCTCGATACGTCCGTTGTTGCAGGAACCTAAGAATGCCTCATCGATCTTCACGCCGCGGACTTCCTCAGCCGGAACCAGGTTGTCAACGAAGTCCGGTTTCGCCACTACCGGGCGGATCTTGGAGAGGTCAAAGGTATATTCTCTTGCGTAGACTGCATCCGGGTCGCTTGTGAAGAGTGCCTTCGGCTTTCTTCCGTGAGCTTTCAGGTATTCGATGGCTTTCTCGTCCGGCTCGAAGATACCGGTCTTGGCACCTGCCTCGACAGCCATGTTGCAGAGGACCATACGCTCGCTGATGCTCAATGTCTTAGCGCCCTCGCCTGTGAACTCCATAACCTGGTAGTTGCAGCCGTTTGCGCCGATGGTGCCGATGATGGTCAAGATCAGGTCTCTCGCGTAAACGCCTTCCGGCAGCTTTCCGACGAGGTTGAATTTTACAGTCTCCGGAACGAGAACCCAGGATTTGCCTGTCACCATGCCGTAGAGAAGGTCGGTACAGCCAACGCCGGTACCGAAGGCACCGAGAGCGCCGTAAGAGCAGGTATGGCTGTCAGCACCAAAGATCAGTTCACCCGGACATACATAATGTTCCATCATGACCTGGTGGCAGACGCCTTTTCCCTCCCAGAAATCAATGTTGTTTTCCTTCGCGAAGTCGCGCATCTTCTTCTGGGATGCCGCTGTCTTCGGGCAGTCGGACGGAACATTGTGGTCTACAATGAATACCATCTTCTTTGTGTCCGCGATATGCGGATGTTTTAATTTATTGCGGTACATGTCAACGGTCAGATGGGTAGTTCCGTCGTTACTCATCATACGGTCTAATGTTACAGTATGGATATCTCCCGGTTTTACGTAGTCAACACCGGCTGCCGCTGCGATGATCTTTTCTGCGATTGTCATTCCCATTGTCCTACTCCTCCTCACGGTTTAAAGAAGCGATCAGTCCGCCCTGATTTAAGATGTTCTGCATGTATTCCGGCAGCTTTGTGCAGGAATATGTCTTTCCGTTTGCGTGGGCAGTTCCGTCAGACATGGAAAGTTCCATGGTGTCGCCGGTCTTTACATCGTCAGGCAGATCTTTACAGACGATAACTGGAAGTCCGATGTTGATGGCATTTCTATAGAAGATCCTCGCGAAGGATTTCGCAACAACAGCCTGTACGCCGAGAGCCTTTAAGACGCCCGGTGCCTGTTCTCTGGAAGAACCGCAGCCGAAGTTCTCACCGCCTACTACGAAATCACCAGGTTTTACTTTTTTCGGGAAATCCGGGTCAAGAGACTCGAATGTGTGCTCTTTCATCTCTTCCAGATTTGGTAAGAGAAGATACTGGGATGCAATGATCTGATCGGTATCAAGGTCATTATGAAATTTAAAGATCGTTCCTTCTGCCATGACTTTATATGTTCCTTTCTTATCTAAGAAATATTAAAAGACAGCTGCAAAAATCCAGACCGTCAGCCGCCTTAACAGTTCATGAATTCTTTCGTTTCCTCATTATAGCATAGGATTAGGCATAAATAAAATGGCGTGTATTGATATGGAACATAACTTAAAGTTATAAAATTATAGTACTCTCCAGCGCCGGGAAAAGGACATAAAAATTGCTGCAGTTAAACTCTGTATTTGAGCGGACATGACAGCTGTATCTTTACACTGCCGGTCGGATCATCACGGAAAACTGCAGCAAAAATGGAACTTATCTGGTTATTTCAGCTTCAAAACCGCCGTTTGCGGTCTCGTCTCAGCCGTCAGCACCAGTGTGTTGGAGTCGTACTCCACCACATTCCGGCAGAGTCCTGTAAATTCCTCAAGACGTCCGATCACCGGATAGCCGAAATGGTCAGAACGGTAGTGCATCGGGATCACAACGCGGGGCGCGAGATCATCCACCACAGCCTTCGCCTGGACCGCATCGATCGTATAATAACCGCCCACAGGGATCAGGATCGCGTCGAGATGCTTTAACAGATCCTTTTGTTCTCTGGTAAGAGGACATCCGATGTCACCCATATGGGCAATTTTAAGTCCATCTGATTCTAAAATGTGGATTCGGTTCGGCCCGCGGAGCGCCCCCTGTTCCGGGTCATGCCAGGTGTCAATCTTCGTGATGGAAAACGGGTTCTTTGTCCCGCTGTGCTTTAAGGTTACTGCGTCCGTGTATCCGTGGTCACCGTGCTCATGGCTGCAGAGCACCATGTCCGCGGTGAGGGAGAGTGGAGCAAGCCCCGGCACCGTATTCGGGCCATATGGATCAAAAACAATGGAAAAACCATCTTTTTCAATGGAAAAACAGGAATGACCATTCCAGGTGATAGAAATAGAATTCATAATTATGTCCTCCTCTCGAGCAGTTAGAAATGATTGAGCAGATGACTATATTTTATCATGAAACGCAGGGAGATTCAATGGACGAAAAGCAAGGTCCCATCTGTGCCGGAGTGGGAAATTTATGTGATCAGTGCTTGAGAAATCAGGAGCAGCCGCGGTATAATAGTGGATATAATATCGGGAATAACAGGAGGAAATGACGATGGATCTGACACAGGTAAAGCACGAGATCGAAACATTGGCGGAGAAACACCGGGATGAGTTTGAGACGGTCAGTGCATGCATATTTGCTCATCCGGAGCTGGCATACCATGAAACGCTGGCGCAGGATCAGCTATGCGGGCTGTTGGAAAAGCATGGCTTTAAAGTACAGCGGGGAGCCGGCTCTCTGGAGACCGCATTTGTGGCAGAATACCGGAGCGGAAAGCCGGGAATGACCTTTGCCTTTATGTGCGAGTACGACGCACTCCCTGAAATTGGACATGCATGCGGACACAATCTGATCGGCACCAGCGGAGCCGGCGCCGGTGTGATATTAAAAGAGATCATGGAAAAATACGGGATCGGCGGAACCCTGAAGGTTCTTGGAACACCGGCAGAGGAAAACGGAAGCGGAAAGATCACGATGCTGGACGAAGGAATCTTCGATGGTGTGGATATGGCGCTGATCATGCATCCGAGTGATATGTCCATGGCAGATGATATCTCATTTGCAGCCGTAAATAAGACCTATACCTTCACCGGAAAACCGGCACATACCGCAGCGTGCCCGTGGATGGGGGCCAGCGCATTAAACGGAGTTCTCCAGATGTTCCATGCGGTAGATTCCCAGAGACTTCATTTTAAGGATTACACGAGGGTTCATGGAATTATCCTGGAGGGCGGAACCGTTGTGAATATTGTTCCGGAGAAAGCTGTATGCCGGTTTAATATCCGGGCATTAGACGCAGGCTATTTAGAAGAAGTGATCGCAGTCATTGACCGCTGTGCAAAGGGTGCGGCGATTTGCGCCGGTGTAGATGTTGAGATCAAACAGGACGGTTATCTCATCAAGGATGTGCGCAACAACCGGGAACTTGTGACGGCAGTGGAGAAAAATATGGACCTGATCGGAGAACACCACATTCCGCGGGATCTGACTCAGGGAATCGGATCCACGGATGTGGGAAATGTGACTCAGGCACTTCCGGCTGCCCAGTTTTATATCGGTGTGGGCGAAGGCTTGGGAACCCATACAGCAGCATTTGCGGACGCTGCAGGAGGTGAAGCAGGAAGACGTGCTCTCACTGCCGCAGTAAAAGTGCTGGCAATGACAGGACTTGATATGATGTCCGGCCGATCATAAAAAATAACAAAGCATGAAGGTGATTGTTCATGCGATCGGGACGAAGATGAAAGAAATCTAAGAAAACGGAAGAATCGACAGAAATAAAAATCTCTGCCCGGACACATCAAGGTGTGACCGGACAGAGATTTTTGCTGTATTACAGCGCCGTCGCCTTCGGCAGCGTAAAGATAAATTCCGACCCGACCCCCTGGGTGCTGATCACATCAATATTTTCCCCGTGTGCCTGTATGATCTCTTTTACGATCGCCAGCCCGAGTCCTGTTCCCTTCTTATCTTTTCCTCTGGAGAGATCCGACTTATAAAAGCGGTCCCAGATCTTCTTGATACTTTCCTTCGGAATACCGATTCCCGTATCCTTCACGGAAACAAAGACTTTCTCGTACTTCAGCGAAGTCTGGATATAGATCACAGAGTTCTCACGGCTGAATTTGATGGCGTTGTCGATCAGATTGTAGAGTACCTGCTGGATCTTACCGAGATCCGCATACACCATCTGGATATCCGCAGCGAAGGTGAGATCGAGAACGATATCCTTTGCATTGCAGGTTCCTTCAAAGGTTGCCGCAGTATCTTTAATAACGCGGTTGATGTCGAAGTTGCTGCGGGTCAGGAATCCTTTGCTGTCGAGAGAGTTTAACGTCAGCATGCCCTGCGTGAGCTTGTTCAGACGCTCGGTTTCAGAGATCAGAATGCCGAGGTATTTGTCATAAAGTTCCGGCGGGATCGTTCCGTCCTTGATCGCCTCGAGGTATCCTTTGATCGAGGTCAGCGGGGAGCGGAAGTCATGGGAGACGTTCGCGATGAAGGAGTGTTGGTATTCCTCCATTTTATTTAACTCACTGGACATATAATTTAAAGTATTAGCAAGATATCCCATCTCGTCGGCGGAAGTTACCTTGATCGTGTGATTTAAGTTCCCGGCCGCATATTCTTTTGCGCCTTCCGTGATCTTCTTTAAAGGGAAGAAAACGGTTTTTGTGAAGACGAGGAGAATGATCAGGGACAGGATGAAGATGACCAGTGCCGTAATGTATACAATGTTCAGAATACGGTCTTTCCCATGAACGATCTGTTCGATAGGCATGTGGATCACCACGTATCCATACGTGTTAAAATTTCCTGTGATCGGTGCGATGACAGACAGCATGTCCTCATCAAACATGCCGAAAAATCTGCCGGTCATGTACGAGCGGTTTCCCGCCGCTGTGGGGTCAAAACCATCGATGGAGGTGCCGATGTGGGAGGCAGGAGATGTCTCCGCAACGACGCTGCCTTTCTGGTTGATGACCCAGGCCTGGGCCTTTAAGTAAGTGGCGACAGCCTGTAGCTGCGGGTTGGCTGTCGAAAGACTGATATTTTTTCCCTGATAGATATCGCTGTAGGTGGAGGCGAGAAGATTTGCCTCATCATAGAGGGATTCGGATCGTTCCTCCAGAAGATACCGGTAAGTGATCTCGGAGGACATGGTCGCGATAAAAATGAATCCCAGAAGACCGAAGACGAGATATCCCAGAAGGAATTTACTGTAAAGAGAACGGGTCATCGTCTTACCTCGAATTTATAACCGATCCCCCAGACGGTGGACAGCGCCCAGTTTTCATCGTCGCGGATCTTCTCGCGAAGGCGTTTGATGTGGACGTCTACGGTCCGGGTATCGCCGATATACTCATATCCCCAGATATGGTCCAGCAGCTGCTCACGGGTGAAGACCTGATTCGGGGAGGAAGCAAGGAAATATAAGAGTTCCAGCTCCTTTGGCGGCATGTCGACCGAATGGCCTTTATAGAGGACTGAATAGTTCGTCAGGTTGACGATCAGGTTCGGATATTCCACATATTCGCCCTGCTGTTTTGTTGCGGCTGCCATGCTGGCCGGAGCCGCCTGGTAGCGTCGGAGAACTGCTTTGACTCTCGCGACGAGCTCTTTGGAGTCAAACGGTTTGATCATATAGTCGTCGGCGCCCAGCTCGAGACCTAAGACCTTGTCGAAAACCTCGCCTTTCGCGGACAGCATGATGATCGGTACCTGGGAAGTCGTGCGGATCTCCCGGCAGACCTGGTAGCCGTCCATGCCCGGCAGCATCAGGTCGAGAAGAATCAGATTCGGCTTAAAGACCGGAACCTCCTTCAATGCGGATTCTCCGTCCCCGACAATTTTTGTCTCATAACATTCCTTCATCAGGTACAGGGAAATTAATTCTGCAATGTTTTCATCGTCATCCACGATGAGGATTCTCTGCTTATCGACCATTTGAGGCCTCCTTCTTATGAGATGGTCCCATGAAAGGACTGACAGCGCGCAACGGCCAGCTTTCATGGAAGTTGAAGTCTGCATCAGCAGACAGATCAGTTTCTTAAGTTACTTGAATGTCACGATCGTGACGCCGGTATCACCTTCTCCGAACTCACCGAGCCGGAATTCTTTCACATATTTGAGCTTTTTCAGATGCTTATGGACCGCAGCTCTCAGAGCACCGGTTCCCCGTCCGTGTACAACGCGGACCTGCGGAAGATGGGCGAGGTAAGCGTCATCCAGATATTTGTCGAGGACAGGCATCGCCTCGTCCGTGGTCATTCCGATCAGATTGACTTCCGGGGAGACAGAGAAGGACTTCGCCATCTTGATCTTTCCGCTTCCCGTGTTGTTCCGCTTCATGGCAGCCGGATCGAGTCCCGGTCCGGATACGGATGCCTCGTCTAAAAGTTCCAGATCTTTGATATTCACAAGGGAGCGCAGGATTCCCATCTGCACATAGAGATCGCCTTTTGCGTTCGGCAGTGTGCTGACAGTTCCCTTTAAGTTCATCGTGAGAACTTTGACACCGTCGCCGATCTTTAATTTCTTCGGCGAGATCGTCTTTTTCGGTCCCTTATTGTTCTTGAGACTTAAGTTTTTATCGACTTTGTCCAACTTTTCGCGGAGCTTTGTCCGTTCGGCTTCCAGTTCTTTTCCGACACCGGAACTTGCGGCGAGCTTGTTGATATTCCGGATCGTCTGGTCAGCGGTCTCCTTTGCTTCGCGCAGGATCCGCTGTGCTTCCTCGTTGGCATTCTTTAAGAGCTTTTCTTTCCGCTCGTCAAGACGCTCTTCCTTCTGCTCGATATTCTTCTTTAAGCGGGAGATTTCTTCTTTATAGCTTGCAATCTCTTCACGCTCTTTCTCGATCGTCACGCGGCTCTGTTCGAGGTTCGCGAGAAGATCCTCAAATGCCTCATCATTGGATTCGAGGTGTGTTTTCGCGTCGTCGATAATATAATCCGGCAGACCGAGCTGCTTGGAGATCGCGAACGCGTTGCTCTTTCCCGGAATTCCGATGAGGAGCTTGTAGGTCGGACGAAGTGTCTCGACATTGAACTCGCAGCATGCATTTTCGACACCCGGAGTAGACAGGGCAAATACCTTTAACTCACTGTAGTGGGTGGTCGCCATGGTCCGGCACTTCATATTGTGAAGGAAGGACAGGATGGAGATCGCCAGTGCGGCACCTTCCGTCGGGTCTGTTCCGGCACACAGCTCATCGAAAAGACAGAGAGAGTGGCTGTCTGCCTGATTTAAGATCTTCACGATATTCGTCATATGGGCGGAGAAGGTACTTAAACTCTGCTCGATGCTCTGCTCGTCGCCGATATCCGCGAAGACTTCATCGAAGACGGAAAGTTCTGATCCGTCAAAAGCCGGGATCTGAAGTCCGGACTGTCCCATCAGGGTAAACAGGCCGACCGTCTTTAGGGAGACGGTCTTACCGCCGGTATTCGGTCCGGTCACGATCAGCAGGTCGAAATCTCTTCCCATCCAGATATTGATCGGAACGACCTTTTTCGGGTCGAGGAGCGGATGACGGCCGTCTTTGATATGGATGTAACCTTTCCGGTTGAATTTCGGCATGGAACAGTTGTAGATCCTGGCCAGGGCCGCCTTCGCGAAGATGAAATCCAGCTTTGTCAGGATCTCAAAATCTGTTGTGATCGGCTCGATATACGGAACAAGTTCGGTACTCAGGGCAGCCAGGATCATCTCGATCTCTTTCTGCTCTTTTAATTCCAGTTCACGCAGCTCATTGTTCAATTTGATAATCGCCATCGGTTCGATAAAGAGTGTGGAACCGGTGGAGGACTGGTCGTGGACCATTCCGGCAAACTGGCTCTTGTACTCCGCGCGGACCGGGAGACAGTAGCGTCCGTCGCGCATCGTAATTACGGCGTCCTGCAGCATGGTCCGGCTGGAATTTAAGATCGCGTTCAGCTGAGTGTGGACTTTGTCCGCGGTGATCTTCATCTGGCGGCGGACATGGTGGAGTCCCGGACTTGCGTCATCGGCGATCTCATCTTCTCCGAGAATACAGCGGGTGATCTCACTGTTGACATTTGTCAGCGGTTCCAGTGTCCGGAACATCTCATCAAGAGAATCGTCAGGCAGCTCTGTATTTTCCGGGTGACGACCGTAGTTTTTCGCACGCGCCGCGCATGTCAGAAGTCCGCTGACGGAGAGGAGTTCCATAATGCTTAAGGAACTGCCGATCTCCAGGCGTTTTAAGGAATCTCTCACATCCCGGACTCCGGCCAGTGAGAGACTTCCTTTCTGGCGGACACGGGTCACAGCGTCCGCAGTCTCGGTCTGCGCCTGAACGATCTCGTTGAAATCTGAGGACGGGGTCAGTTCCCGGCACATCTTCTTTCCGGGTTCAGACGCCGCACAGTCAGTCAGGCGTTCAATGATTTTATAATATTCAAGTGTTTTTAATACTTTCTGATTCATAGGTCGATCCTTTTTCCTTTCAATGGCAGATATTTGATTTCATTCACTGCCAGTTACAGTGCGCGGGCAGGGACGCCCGTGTCCGGTAACAAGATTCCTTTTTATGGAATATGCAGAGATTTCAGGCGAAGATGCCTGTCTGCACAGAAAAAGTATAACACAAACAGTTCAAATATCATAGGGATTTTTTCCTGTGAAAAGTAACAGGGATGCTCTCACTCAGGACCCGTGGGCACCAAGTTTTTCTTGCATAATAAGTAGAAAAAAATTATAATGGAAAAAAGATAGGCTAAAAGCAAAGAATCCGCAAATGTGACAGGATCTTGATGGATATTTGCCCGCAGCAGAAAGAATTCCGGATTGCTGCGAGATATGAAAAGGAGATTTTTTCATGTCAGATACACCTAACGAAAAAAATTTTATGAGAGAAAAGATCGTAAAACCCCCGATCGATAAGCGCAGGGCCGCAGGCCGGATCCTGTGCTATGTTCTTTTTGCGGTTGTTTTCGGCGGCGTTGCGGCGGTAAGCTTTGTGGTATCCCTTCCGACAGCAAAAAAAATCCTGGGAAAAGACCAGCCGGCAACATCCGCGCCGATCACGATCGAGCGCGACCAGGATCCGTCCGGCGAACCGACACCGGTGGAGACGATGGCGGAGACCACAGGAGAGGGGATCCGCTCGGAAGACCTGAAGGACGAGGTGGAAAAGATCGTTGGGGATGCCATGGAAAAGTTCCCCTGGACGACGAAAAACCTGACCGAGTTTAACGATGCGTTCCGGAACATCTACCTGGAATCAGAAAAAAGCATCGTGACAGTCTCGGCGGTGAAAAACGATGTGGACTGGTTTGACAACCCTATCGAGACGACGGGACAGTACGCCGGGATCATTATCGCGGTAAACCCAAGCGAAGCGCTGATCTTAACAGAACAGAGCGCAGTGGCGGGAGCTGATTCCCTGCGTGTGACCTTCGGGGATGGATCAATAGCGGCAGTGGAATTAAAATCCCAGGATTCAACAGCCGGGATGGCGGTTGTCAGTGCGAAGATCGCTGATATTGAAGAACAGACGGTAAACTGGATGAAGGCGGTGGAGCTTGGAAATTCCTATTCCGTCCGCACCGGGGACATGGTCCTCGCAGTGGGAAGTCCGTCCGGACATGTCCATTCCGTCAAACAGGGACTGGTCTCCTATGTGGCGAAAGGTGTCCAGGCAGTGGACGGTCAGACCCGTATCCTGTATACAGAATTTGAGAGTCATGCGGATGAGGGAACATTCCTTATAAATCTTTCCGGTCAGCTTGTGGGTTGGGCGACGTCCATTTATCAGGCCGGGGACAACACACAGGCGGAAGATAGGACGATGGCAATGCCGATCTCGGAGTACAAGGGCGTGCTCCAGAAACTCACAAACGGACAGTCCGCTCCGTATTTTGGAATCCGCGGCCAGGATGTGAACTCCGCGATGATGGAGAGCGGGATCCCGAGCGGTGTGTATATTACAGATTCCATTGCAGATGGGCCGGCTTATAATGTGGGAATCCAGAACGGGGATATCCTGACAAAGTTTGATGATCTGGAGATCCAGACGATCCGGGACTTCCAGAACCGGCTGGAGGAGACAAAGACCGGGGATACCGTGAAAGTTACAGTAAAACGGAAGTCTATTGATGAATATAAAGAAATAGAGTATCAGGTAACGATCGGAGCCAGGTAAACATACCTGGCTCAGCGATTGTGTGAGAAGTATGACCGATCAGAAAAGGAGAAATTATGAGATTTATTGAAACATTCCGGGAAGGAAATCACATTTCGGATGTATATCTGTGCAAAACAAAACAGATCGCACTTACAAAAAATGGAAAAGAGTACGGCTCTCTTGTACTTCAGGATAAGACGGGAACCGTTGACGCGAAGATCTGGGAGCTGAGTTCTCCGGGGATCAATGAGTTTTCCGCTCTGGATTATGTATATGTCGATGCGGATGTGACCCTGTTCCAGGGACAGAACCAGTTAAACGTAAAGAGGATCCGCAAGGCAGACGAAGGTGAGTACCATCCGGCAGATTATCTTCCGGTGACGACGAAGGATATCCCTGCGATGCAGCATGAACTGATTCAATACATTACGACGATCAAAAATGAATATCTGAGAAAACTTGCATCCGGTTATTTTAATGATCCGGAATTTATGAAGGCATTTTCCTTCCACTCAGCGGCAAAGAGTGTTCACCACGGTTTTGTCGGCGGACTTTTAGAGCATACGTTAAGTGTCGTGAAGATGTGCGACTATTTCAGCAAACAGTATCCGCTGATCAACCGCGATCTTCTTCTAACAGCAGCGATGTTCCATGATATCGGAAAGACAAAGGAACTTTCTGCATTCCCGGCCAATGATTATACGGATGACGGACAGCTTCTCGGACATATCATCATTGGTTCCCAGATGGTAAAGGAACGGATCGATGCGATGCCGGGATTCCCGAAAAAACTGGAGAGTGAGTTGATCCACTGCATTCTTGCCCACCATGGCGAGCTGGAATACGGTTCCCCGAAGAAACCGGCGCTGATCGAGGCGATGGCGCTGAACCTTGCGGACAATGCGGACGCGAGAATGGAGACGATGACAGAGGTGTTAAGAGGAGCCGGTGACAACATGGGATGGCTCGGTTATAACCGCTTCATGGAGACAAATGTTCGCCGTACGAGCGAAGAATAGAAGATAGAGAATAGAGAGAACCTGCCGTTATGCCCTGAAAAAGATGCAGACGGCAGGTTTTGTAAGTTGTAGAAAAATTGGTCCGTCCAATTCGATAAATCGTGCAAAATTTCACTGTGAATTTGCTAGAGACGGACACATAAGAAAGTATGTCCGCTATACAAAGACTTATGTGCGCTGGAAAGCGATAAGAACGTGCAAAGATAAAAAAGAAGCGGTTGACAAAATCAATTTTCTGACTAAAATGATTGTTGTTCATATTCAAATGCGATGAACGGGACAGGACTTTCAATCGAAATCTTATTCAGAGAACTGCCGGATGGTGCGAGGCAGGTAAGAAGGGTGGAAGTTATCACCTGCAAGCAGCCGGGGTGAACAAAACGTTTTAGTAATCCCGGACGGAAACCTCACCGTTAAAAGGGGACCGATTCATCTGAAGGTACTGCAGATACTTGAGGAGGATGGGACTGAGAGGCCGGTTTTCCGGCAACAGAAGTGGTAACGCGGAGAATGTTAGATCCTTCGTCTTCTAAGGGAGTGATCCCTGTGGAGACGAGGGATTTTTTGTTTTGTACGTAGATTCCACAGCGATTTCTGCCGTATTTTCAGGATCGTTTGAATATGGATGGACTACAGGGACCGGAATTCGCGACATTCCGGTATGACGAAATGAATTTACAAAGGAGCGAAATGACATGAACACATTAGTAATCGTTCTCATCTCAGCTGTGTGTCTGTTATGCGGATATATGGTATACGGACGCTGGCTGGCAAAGACCTGGGGTATCGACCCGAAGGCAAAGACACCTGCCTATACACATGAAGATGGACAGGATTATGTACCTACAAACGGCTGGATCGTTTTCTCACACCAGTTTTCCTCTATCGCAGGTGCCGGCCCTGTAACGGGCGCTATCCAGGCGGCTGCATTCGGCTGGGTCCCGGTTCTTCTCTGGATCCTTGTCGGCGGTATCTTCTTCGGAGCGGTCACAGACTTCGGCGCTCTTTACGCAAGCGTAAAGAACGAAGGTAAGTCCATGGGACTCCTGATCGAGAAGTACATCGGTAAGACAGGTAAGAGATTATTCCTGATCTTCTGCTGGCTCTTCACTTTGATCGTAATCGCTGCTTTCGCAGATATGGTTGCAGGCACATTCAACGCTTACACCGTTAAGGACGGCGTTACAGAGCTTGCGGCAGCAGCCCAGACAAACGGAGCTGCAGGTTCCATCTCCATCGCATTCATCGTATTTGCAATGTTCTTCGGCGTTCTTCAGAAGAAGCTCAACCTGGAAGGAAAGAGCGAGTTCTTTGTAGGACTTGCCTGCACAGTTGCATCTCTTGCGATCGGTATGGCATTCCCACTGATCGGCGGTAAGGAAGCATGGACCGGATTTACATTCGCTTACATCTTCTTTGCATCTGTCCTTCCGATGTGGCTCTTAAAACAGCCGCGTGACTACATGACAACTTTCATGTTCGCAGGCATGATCCTTGGTGCCGTTGTCGGTATCGTTGTTGCTCATCCGAACATGAACCTTCCGATGTACACAGGTTTTACAAATGAGAAGCTTGGAAACATGTTCCCGATCCTTTTCGTAACCGTAGCATGCGGAGCCGTTTCCGGTTTCCACAGCCTTGTTTCCTCCGGTACTTCCTCCAAGACCGTTGAGAACGAGAAAGATATGTTAAAAGTTGGCTACGGCGCTATGGTTCTTGAGAGCCTCTTAGCCGTACTTGCACTCTGCGTAGCAGGCGCCGCCGCCGCCGCTGACGGTACCGCAGCAGTAGGAACTCCGTTCCAGATCTTCTCCTCCGGTGTTGCCGGACTTCTTGAGATGTTCGGTCTTCCGATCTACATTGCACAGTGCTTTATGACCATGTGTGTATCCGCGCTTGCCCTTACAAGCCTTGACGCGGTGGCACGTATCGGGCGTATGTCCTTCCAGGAGCTTTTCTCCGTAGACAATATGGAGAACGCAGAGGGCTGGAGAAAATTCCTCTGCAACAAATATGTATCCACGATCATCACACTTGCATTCGGCTACATCCTTACAAGAGTTGGCTACTCCAACATCTGGCCGTTATTCGGAAGTGCAAACCAGCTCTTAAGTGCACTTGTTCTGATCACTCTCTGTGTATTCTTAAAGGTAACAGGAAGACAGAACAAGACCCTGATCGTACCGTGCGTGATCATGCTCTGCGTAACCTTCACAGCACTGGTTCAGAGAACACTTGCTCTTGTAAACGCATTCAGCGCAGGTACTGCAGTATTTATGGTTGAAGGACTTCAGCTGATCGTCGCGATCCTTCTTATGGTTCTCGGTGTGATCATCGTTGTTACATCCGGTAAGGAGCTGTTTAGTAAGAAGGCTGGGTCTGAGGCGAGAGCGTAAGCGAACCAGATAAGCCGCAAAGTGGATTGCGAATACCTGTTTGACATTGCGGTTTACATAATGCTTAACTTGTAGGGTTGATATTCGAAAACCGGTTTTCCGGTTCCGGAGACTTCTGAATGGGAGTTTTCGGGGCGCGGGGAGCCGGTTTTTTGTATTGACGCAAAAATGTGACTCATTTGAAAGTGCGGATCGGATTCATTTTTCGCTGTCGTTTTGCCTGTATGCGGTATAGGGCAGAGATTTTCACATTCGTTTATATGATGGGGGTTGCAAATGCGGGAGTAGTTCTTGTATACTTAAGAAAAACTGAGCATTGAGACTCATTTTTAGGTCTGTTCTGTATTTTGTGTATTCGGTATATTCTCAGTACGGGATGTACGCTATTAGTTTGGCTTAGTGAGGTGAAAGGACAGAGTGGGCTCAGCGATAAAAATGTACAACAAGAATATTTATATAGAAGGAACAAATTATGGAAATCAAGAAAAACGATAAATTTACAGTGACCATCGAGGACATGGGAGAGGACGGTGCAGGTATCGGCCGCGTGGACGGATATATCTGGTTCGTGAAGGATGCCCTGATCGGGGATACGATCGAGGCGTCAGCCATGAAAATGAAAAAAAATTACGGCTTTGCCCGCCTCGTGCGCGTCATCACCCCGGCAAAAGGCCGCTTGGAGGCGAAATGTCCGGTGGCGAGAGCTTGCGGCGGATGCCAGCTTCAGGAACTGGACTATAAAGAACAGTTAAAATTCAAGGAAAAGAAAGTATACAATCATTTAAAACGCATCGGCGGCATGGAAAACCTGTTCCTGCCGGAAGAGGCGGACCAGGCAGCAGGAGTGCCGGACGCAGTCATCATGGAACCGATCATCGGAATGGAAGACCCGTGGAGATACCGCAACAAAGCGCAGTATCCGATCGGCCGCGGAAAAGACGGAAAACCAACGGCCGGATTCTTTGCCGGACGGACCCACTCCCTGATCCCGGTACCGGAGCTGGACTGCCTGCTTGGCTGCGGAGAAAATAAGGATTATCTGGCGGCAGTGCTGAAATTCATGGAAGATTTTGGTGTGGAACCTTATGATGAGGCAAACCACAAGGGACTTGTGCGCCATGTTCTCTTAAGAAAAGGTTTCGCCAGCGGTGAACATATGGTATGTCTCGTGATCAACGGAAAGAAACTGCCCCATGAGAAAGAGTTTACCGAGCGGATGCGTGAAGTCGGCGCGGACAGTATCTCCCTGTCCTTCAATATGGAAAAGACAAACGTGATCCTGGGAACCGAGATCAAAAATCTCTACGGGCCGGGTTATATCACGGATAAGATCGGAAACATCGAATATCGGATCTCTCCGCTATCGTTCTATCAGGTAAACCCGGTCCAGACAGAACGTCTCTACGGAACAGCACTGGAATTCGCTGATTTAAACGGCGGCGAGACCGTCTGGGATCTTTACTGTGGAATCGGAACGATATCATCCTTCCTTGCACAGAAGGCGGGGAAAGTCTGCGGCGTCGAGATCATCCCGGCGGCCATCGAGGACGCGAGAGAGAATGCGAAGCGCAACGGCCTCGATAACGTAGAATTCTTCGTCGGAAAAGCCGAAGAAGTCCTCCCGGAACAGTACGAAAAGAACCACATCAAAGCCGATGTGATTGTTGTCGATCCGCCAAGAAAGGGATGTGATGAGCTCTGCCTCGAGACGATCGTAAAGATGGCACCGGAGAAGGTCGTTTATGTGAGCTGTGATTCCTCGACGTTGGCAAGAGATGTGAAATATCTCGGGGAGAACGGTTACGCTGTAAAACGCGTCAGAACCGTTGACATGTTCGGAATGTCAGGGCATGTAGAGACGGTAGCATTATTAACTAAAAAAGATATCACGTCTTGCTGACAAGAATTAACTAAAAGTTCAGCGGTTGCAAAATTTGCAACAACGGTAGAGGAAATTGAAAAATCGAAGGGATATAAAATGGAACAGGAATACATTATTCTCCAGATCCAGGAAGATGATTACGGCTGTGAGGAACGCTCTGCAGGGGCAAAGAAAACCGTTCTCGTCCGGCTGAAAGACGCTAAGGAAAGCGAGCGGATGATCCGTCAGGAAGATGACTGGCTTTATGAGCAGGGGATTGATGAAGGTGATCTGGTAGTATTAACGGAGAATCACCTGTATAAGAAAATGGAAGAGAGGTAAATAAAGATGGAATTACAGACAAAACGACTGATTTTAAGACCATGGCAGGAGAGCGATGCAGAGAGCTGCTATGAATACGCGAAAGACCCGCAGGTCGGTCCATCTGCCGGCTGGCCGGTACACACGAGTGTGGAGAACAGCAGAGAGACAATTAAAAACGTATTGTCGGCCGATGGAACGTATGCGGTCGTATTAAAAGCTTCCGGAAAACCGGTCGGCTGCGCGGGATTAACTGTGGGAGCTGCCAGCAATTTAAAGCTTCCGGAAGATGAAGGTGAGATTGGCTGCTGGCTCGGCGTTCCGTACTGGGGACAGGGAATCATCCCGGAGGCAGTACAGGAGCTGATCCGTTATGGATTTGAGGATCTGGGATTAAAACGGATCTGGTATGCGTTTTTTGATGGGAATGAAAAATCAAAGCGCGTGGCGGAGAAATGCGGATTCAGCTATCATCACACGAATGAAAACCTGGAGTGGAAATTACTGAACAGGACAGTTACAGAGCATGTGTATGTTCTTGACAGGCATAGAAAGTTATCTGGTGCGCAGTAATTCTGAAAGAAATTTGTCAGCTTGCGCTGACAGGAATTAAACGCCAAGTCTTACGTGTGATCGACTTAAAAGAAAGAAGGAACCCCGAGAATGAAAAAACTTATGATCGCGTCCGACATCCACGGCTCCGCATACTATTGCCGGAAAATGCTGGAGGCATTTGACCGGGAACAGGCAGACCGCCTGTTGCTTTTGGGCGATATTTTGTACCATGGACCGAGAAATGATCTTCCGAAAGAGTATGCGCCGAAGGAAGTCATCAAAATGTTAAATGAGCGGAAAATGAAAATCTTCTGTGTCCGCGGAAACTGCGATACGGAGGTTGACCAGATGGTGCTGGAGTTCCCGATCCTTGCGGATTACGCGGTATTTCCGGCGGCAGACCGCCTGATCTACGCTACTCATGGCCATCACTTTCATATGAACCAGCTTCCGCCTCTCCAGCCGGGAGACATTCTCCTCCACGGCCACACGCACATTCCGGCGTGGGAACCGTTCGGGGATGGAAATCTGTACCTGAATCCGGGTTCCGTGTCGATCCCGAAAGCGGAAAGTGAACATAGCTATATGCTCCTTCAGGATGGGAAAGTGATCTGGAAAACACTGGAAGGAACTGCTTATCATAGTGAATGTTTATAAAAACGTCTCAATGGTCCTTGCATAATAAACCCGAAGATGCTAAAATATCTCCCATAACAATTGAAGAGGCATCCGGTGCTGCTGCCGCCCTGAAGGGGGCGGACAGCAGGTAAAAGGGAAACAGGTGAAAGACCTGTGCGATCTCGTCACTGTGAGCAGGGAATACAAAGCCATGCGCGAACGCGCGGTCACTGAAAAAACGGAGCAGCCTGACAGGACTGTTTTGAAATATTTGGGAAGGCGGCTTTGTGTGATGATCTGTGAGTCAGGAAACCTGCCGGAATGCTGGTACAGGAAGAAAAATTCCAGATCACGAGGCATTGATCGTACCGTTTATATGTCGGCTAATTCCAGCGGACATCTTTTTCTGATGCTTAAGCATTCGGTATTCGAAAAAATTCTCAGATGGAACATCTCCATACTAACTCCGAAATTGTAAAAACAATGAAACTGTTCAGAACTTTCATGATTACGGGCAAAAAATGTATTTCAGATGGCTGAACCAATAGGACTTTTGCTTTAAAACCAATGGGGTTATTACAGTCGGCGCAGCAAGTGCGCAGGCCTGGTGAACAGTTGCAAAAAAACATTATAATCTTTACACAACATGGAGGACAACATGAAGAAGAAACATGTAAGTCTGCTCTTAGCGGCAGCAATGGCGGCATCCGTAATTTCCGGATGCGGAAGCAGCGCGAATAACAGCACGGCTGAGACGACAAAAGCAGAAGGAGCTGCAGCGGAGACAACGGCTGCAGGAGAGACAGAAGCCACAGCAGAGGCAGTGGAAGACATAGAGAAAAACGAGACAGATGAGGTTGTCATCGCGACTCCGCGTGATGCTGTGCAGGGAAGCGGCGATGCGTATTACTGCTGGGAAGGCGCTTATGTATGGGAAGCTCTCACAGCAAACAACGGTGGTGTGATCGATCCGTGGCTTGCAAAATCCTGGGAGCACAACGATGACTGTACCGAGTGGACTTTCAGCCTGCGCGATGACGCATATTTTACAGACGGTGTTCAGTTTAATGCCGATGTGTGCCTGAAAAACATTGAGCGTTGGGGCCATGGGATCAATTCTACATACACAACACTCAGCATCGAAAAATCTCTCCCGAATCTCGACAAGATGGAGAAAGTCGACGACTTCACTGTAAAGTTCACATTTACACAGCCGATCACAACACTTGAGTATGTCCTTTCCGACTATGGCAGCCCGATGTACAGCCCGAACTGCTTCGACGAGGAGACAGGTGTGATCTCCGACTATGCGATCGGAACCGGTCCATATAAGATCGTTGACCATGTGGAGTCCGAGTATGTGACACTTGAGAGAAATGACAACTATTATGGCGAGAACGGCAAGGTAAAGACCTTCAAGATCCGCTGCATCCCGGATGCCGAGACTCGTGTATCCGCGTTAAAATCCGGCGAAGTCATGGGACTTGCAGACAACGGCGCGATCACCATGGATGCTGCAAAGAATCTCTGCGACACAGACTCCAACTTTGAGATGGACAGCACTCCGAGCCATATGACTGAGTACATCATGTTCAACGATAAAAACGAGTACCTTGCGGATAAGCGCATGAGAGAGGCGTTCAACCTTGCGACAGACCGCGACAGCATCTGCAGTGTGATCTACGGAGGACTTTTACAGCCGGCATACTCCTTCTTAAGCACCCAGTCCACCTTCCATCTGGACATCCAGGGAACTTATGATATGGAGAAGGCAAAATCTCTCGCAAAAGAAGTTCTCGGAGACAAGACGGCCGACATGACCATGATCATCCGTTCCAGCACCGCGTCCGATTACAACTGCAAGGCTGTTGCAGAATACTTAAAGCAGGTTTACGCGGAGCTTGGCGTCAACATCAATATTGAGATCGTGGACTCCTCCCTCTACAAAGAGAGACAGCAGGAAGGCACCTACGACATGACACTTACTGTATTCGGTATCAACAATGCGGATCCGACTTCCACATTTAAGCAGTACTTCGCAAGCGAAGGAAACAGCAACACGACATTAAACTACAACTACTACAACGAGAAGATCGATGAACTTGTCGCAAAAGCTCCGACGATCGCTGATGTGAGCGAGCGCAGCAAGATCTATGATGAGATCCAGCAGGAACTCTTCGATGACAGCGCGTGCGTTCCGATCTGCTACCAGATCAACGTAAACATCCACAACAAGGCGATCACACACTATGCAGGAAAGACCTTCGGTGTTGGACTTCCGACAATTTCCTGGGTGAAATAATCAATATGTCACTTTTAAAGTACATCCTGAAAAAAATGCTGATGCTTTTGCCGGTGCTCGTCGGGATCAGTATCATTGCATTTGCACTTGGGATCATGTCACCGGGGGATCCGGTGGACCAGGTGTTAAATCCAAACGGAAACGAATCCTACACGCAGGAAGAATATGATGCCATGGCTGCAAAGATGGGGCTGGACCAGCCTGCCGTCGTCCAGTATTTTAACTGGGTCGACGGCCTGGCTCACGGCGATCTGGGCAGGTCCTTTTTCACGAACAAAAGTGTCATGGACCAGCTCGCAAAGCGGATCCCGATCTCATTGAAGCTTGCGGGTTTCAGCATGATCCTGACCATCGTGTTCGGTGTGGGATTCGGAGTCCTGATGGCGGTGGGAAAAGACCGGCTGCCGGATCATGTGCTGGGAACATTTTCAACGGTTGCATTGTCCGTTCCGGGGTTCTGGATCGCCATTGTCCTGATCTTTATCTTTGCGGAACAGTGGAAGATCCTGCCGAGCAGCGGGATCTCCGACGGCTCCGGCTTTATTCTTCCGGCGGTCACGCTGGCACTCCCGAGCATCGGAGTCTGTGCGAGACTGACAAGGAGCGCGATCCTCGATGAGATAGGAAGACAGTACATGACTGTGGCGGATGCAAAAGGAATGAGCCGCCGCCGCGCAGTGGTCCGCCATGCGTTCGGAAACGCGCTGATCCCGATCATCACCTACCTGGGAACCCATATGGCGGGCATCATCGGCGGCGCCTCGATCGTGGAGACGATCTTTGCAATCCCCGGGATCGGAAGCTACGCGATCGCGGGTGTGCAGTCGAAGGATTACTATGTGGTGCAGGCGTATGTTCTGTTTTCAGGCTGTATCTATGTGCTGACAAACATTCTGATCGACCTGATCTATATCGCACTTGATCCGAAGATCCGGGCGGGAGAGGCGGTGGAATCATGAATAAATTAAAGGAACTCCACCTGTCAGGGAAAGCAAAGACCGGTCTGGTGATCTTATTATTGATCCTTTTGACCAGTGTACTCGCGCCGGTCCTTGCTCCCTATGATCCGCTGGTCTCGAACCTGTCGGAAGCGCTTCAGAAACCGTCTGCCGCGCATCTTTTAGGCACGGATAATATCGGAAGAGATACGCTGAGCCGTGTTCTCTACGGCGGAAGACAGTCGATCCTTCTCGCCCTGGTGGCGACCGTCCTCTCGATGCTGCTCGGTTTTGCACTGGGACTTTTCGCGGGATATTTCGGCGGCTGGATCGACGGGATCATCACGACGATCTCCAGCATTTTCCAGGGACTTCCCGGCTTGACGCTGATGATCGCGGTGGCCGGACTTCTTGGACAGGGCGTGAAGAGCATGCTGATCGCGATCGTGATCAATTCCTGGGTCGGATTTTCCAGGATCGTCCGCGGTGAAGTCATGAAACTGAAACAGGAGAGCTTTATTAAAGGACTGAGAACCATCGGAGCCGGAGACCTCCGGATCCTGTTCCTGCATATTTCTCCGAATATTTTAGGAACTCTGAGCGTCCTTTTTGCCACCAGGATCGCCGGAAATGTGATCTCGGTGGCGTCCATGAGTTATCTTGGTCTGGGACTTCAGCCCCCGACACCGGACTGGGGCGTCATGATCAACGATGCGAGACAGTATTTCCGCCAGGAACCGCTGCTCGTCATCGCTCCGGGACTCTGTATTTTGCTTCTTTCCCTCAGCATCAACCTTCTGGCAGATGAACTGCGTGACCGGCTGGATGTGCGGAAAGATGTGATGAAGACGATGTGATGTCGGAAAGCATGCAAAGAAAGGCAAAATTTCCTCAGCATAGCTGAGCCGGAACAGATTTTTGCCTGTAACTGTGAAAAAACGGAACAGCCAGGAGAGAAGATCAGATGGAAGATAAAAAAGAATGGAAAACAGAAGAAAAAAGTGACATTGAGATCCGCGACCTCTCCGTCACCTTCCAGGACGGCGGCGAGATGATCCATGCCATGGAAGATGTCAGCGCATACTTTCCGTCGGGCAGTGTCACAGGACTCATCGGGGAGAGCGGAAGCGGAAAATCGCTTTTAGGCATGTCCATCCTGGGACTTCTCTCCGGGCAGGCCCGGGTGGAAGGAAGCTGTATGTATAAAGGGATGGATTTGTACCGGCTGCCGGAAAAAGAGATGCAGAAGATCCGTGGAAAAGAGATCGCCCTGATCCCACAGAATCCCACGGAATCCTTAAACCCGATCCGCAGGATCGGAAAACAGCTCACGGAGTGCATGACAGTCCACGGAAATAAGGACAAAGAGCTTGCCGATTCCCGGAGGGATGAGTTTCTCCGCAGATTTGGCTTTTCAGATCCGGACCGGATCAACCGCGCTTACTCATTCCAGCTGAGCGGCGGCATGAACCAGCGAGTGATCTCTGCCATGGGACTCATGAACCGGCCGAAATGGGTCATCGCCGATGAGCCGACAAAAGGTCTGGATGCGATTCTCCGGCGCCAGGTCTACCGGGTCCTGAAAGAGATATCAGAGACGGACACCGAAGGCATGATCGTGATCACCCATGATATTGCCCTGGCAGGGGCATTGTGTGACCGGCTGATGGTGCTCTATAAAGGGAGCATCATGGAAGCCGGGGAGACAAAGACGATCCTTGAACATCCGGCACATCCATACACGAAAGGACTGATCGCATCGCTCCCGGGGAAGGGAATGAACCCGATCGGGCGCGCAGTGAGAAAAAAAGAGGGAAATTCCGGCTGCAGTTTTTACCCGAGATGTGTGCATGCAGTGGACGCATGCAAAAATGGACGGATCCCGGAGGCGGAACTTCCGGACGGAAGGAAAGTGAGGTGCGTCCGGTATGCTTAAAGTCAGCCATATCAGCAAGACATTTACTGGCGGGATCATTAAAAAGACCCGCGTGGAAGCGGTGAAGGACGTGTCTTTTACGGTACAGGACGGGAAAACATTCGGGATCGTAGGAAATTCCGGCTGCGGAAAATCGACGATCGCGAACATGCTCCTGTCACTGATAAAGCCGGACTCCGGAACCATCGAGATTGATGGAACGATCCAGATCATCTTCCAGCATCCGGAGACATCCCTGGATCCTGCAAAAAAGATCGGATACAGCCTGGAAGAGCCGATGATCATCCACAGGATGTATGACAAAGCGGGGAGAAAAGCGCGGGTCAGAGAACTTCTGGATCTGGTAGATCTCGGAGAGGAACTTCTGGACCGCTATCCGCACCAGATCAGCGGAGGTGAGGCGCAGAGGATCATGATCGCCCGGGCACTCTCACTGGATCCGAAGATCCTGATCCTGGATGAACCGACCAGCATGTTAGATGTCTCCGTGCAGGCCCAGGTCATGACACTCTTAAAGGAACTCCAGGAAAAGCTGGGATTGAGCTATCTGTTTATTTCCCATGACCTCGATGTGGTCCGCTGGTTCTGCGATGAGATCGCAGTGATGGAAGAAGGAAAGTTCGTGGAGACAGGGCGGACGGAGGATGTGATCGGACATCCGAAGATGGAGTTCACGAAAAAACTGGTGGAAAATTTTATACTGGAATAAAAGATACGGCGTGGAGAGAAAGTTACAGTAACGAGAGAAATTTCTACGCCGTTTTTTAGGCTGCTTTTTTATTGACATTTCATACTTTCAAGTGATACGATTCCAGCATGATAAAGCAATAAACGGACTTTCTGTTTATTGCGGTACACTTACAACCCAGGAATAAATGGCTTGATCAGGAGGAAATGGATATGCTGAAATTTGATGCGCAGAAATATGATTATCCATCACGAAGAAGTGTTGTGTACGGGAAAAAAGGTATGGTCTGCACGAGCCAGCCTTTGGCGGCCCAGGCGGGACTCGACATCATAAAACGGGGCGGAAACGCAGTTGACGCGGCGGTCGCGACAGCAGCGTGCATGACAGTTCTGGAGCCGACGTCCAACGGGATCGGAAGCGACGCCTTCGCCCTGGTCTGGACAAAGGGAGAACTTCACGGGCTGAATGCCAGCGGAAGATCACCTATGGCGATCACTGCAGAAGAAGTGAAAAAACAGGGATACACCGAAATGCCGAAACGAGGCTGGATCCCGGTGATGGTCCCGGGCGCCCCGTCCGCATGGGCGGAACTCTCGGAAAAGTTTGGAAGACTTCCGCTGGAAAAGGTGCTGGAACCGGCGATCACATATGCACGCGAGGGATATCCGGTGACATCAAAAATATGGAACAATGCATACAGAGAGTTTTCAGAAACGCTGACGGAAGAATGTTTCCGGCCATGGTTTGAAACGTTCGCCCCGGACGGACATGCCCCGCAGCCGGGAGAAATCTGGAGGTCGGAAGCTCATGCAAAGACGCTGGAAATGATCGCGCAGACTCATGCAAAAGCATTTTATCG
>ERZ779895.1048-NODE-1048-length-32848-cov-14.167993_pt1 | contig 32848 bp, 28 predicted proteins | sample MGYA00511093_ERZ779895 | MGnify/ENA primary metagenome ERZ779895 (study PRJEB29588, sample SAMEA2142970) | human gut metagenome | biome: human gut; feature: human-associated habitat; material: faeces | place: Denmark | collected 2008/2010 ... | reverse complement strand
CTCAAAGCACCGTTCCGCACACATCTGGATGTCTATGAAAATGGGACGCTCACGGAGCGATACGGTGCGCTGGATTTTGACTGGGATCGGCTGGCGCGGCTGCTCTACGGCGACGGAATCGCGGGGTAAACGGTTATGGCAATGCGGGTTTGGCTCTATGCACGGCTGTCCAACGACGATGATCCGGCACAGAATTCTCTGCAAAACCAGCAAGAAATTTGCCGCACCTTTGCGGAAAAGAAAGACTGGACGATCATCGGCAGTTCCACTGATGATAACATCAGCGGCATGAATTTCAGCCGCTGTGGGCTGGATACGCTCATGGCGGCGGTTCAGGAAAAGCAGCTTGACGCTGTCCTTGTAAAAGATCTGTCAAGGCTGGGACGGCATAGAACCCAAACTGCATTGTTCATCGACTACCTGAGACAGCAGCAAGTGCGGGTCATCTCCGTAACGGAGGGGGTGGATACCTTCTGCGAGGAAGACGATCTTATGATCGGCGTCCGCGGCTTGATGAATGATTATTATGCGAAGGATATTGGCAAAAAGATCCGGGCGGGATACCGCCAGAAGCAGAAAGACGGCATCGTGATCACGCCGCCCTTCGGCTACTGGAAAGACAAAAACACGGGGCAGATCAAGGTTGACGCAGAGGCGGCAGTTACGGTGCAGCTCATCTATTCTCTGTACTTGCAGGGGTGTGGGCAGAAAGAGATTGCCCGGCGGCTTAATGCTGCGGGGCGAAAGACACCGGCGCAGCTCCGAACTGAACGGTGCGGCAGAGAGGTCCGGCATACGCACAAAACCCGTGACGGTCAGTTCCTATGGACATACGCCAGTGTGAAAAACATTCTGGTGGAGGAGGCGTACACCGGCGTGCTGAACAACCATCGCAGAGAATACAACAACGGTAAAGCCAAGCATATAGACAAAACCGACTGGTATCGTCATGAGGGATTCTTCCCCGTAATCATAGGAAAACAGGAATGGGAGCAGGTACAGCGCTTGCTCAAACAGCAGGCTCGCCCCGCAAACGGCAATCAGGCCAAGCACCGTTACGCGGGGCTGCTGACCTGCCGAGAATGTGGGAATGCGTTCATTCCTATGATTCGCTGCTGGAACGGCAAGAGCCGTGTGGAATATGTGTGCCGTGGGTATCACCGGAATGGAAAATCCTATTGCTCCTCCCACCGTATCCATGAGGAGGTGCTGGATGCCGCGGTGCAGGCGTATGCCCAAACTGTGCGGGAGCAGTGTGCCGAGGAAGTAAAGAAGCTGGCACCGCTGCAAAAAATGTGGGCGTTGAGGAAACCAATCCTCGACGCCCACATTTTGTCGTTACAGAAAAGAATTCAGGAGCTGGAGCAGGAGATAGATGAGATTGTGATAGAGAAAATAAAAAACAATTAGATTCAATAAAAGATGCATTTCGACCAATTATTGCAGTCAAAATGCATCTTTTAAGTTGGCTTATACTACACTATTTGATACAATGCAACACACTTTTGTGCAGCGTTGCAATTTAGTGAAAAGTATCATTTCATTGCTGCATCAAGGTGCAAGATAACGGCCCCAGATTTCATAATCGCTTTCGCACACGCTTTCGAAGACGCCTTCGGCATTCATCCGGCAGACGATGCAACGGCTGTAGATGTCCAGATTCATTTCCGGGATGGATGCCAGCGGCTTGAGAATATAGTTTTCTTCGCGGAATGCACGTTCCTTGACCTCCAGACGCTCCTCTTCCCGGTGCTTGTTATAAATGAGTACCAAGGTGTCAGAACCAAGCAGGTGAACGATCGTGCGGTCAACAGGCTCAGTCACATCAAAATCATCGGTTTGGTAGCCCAGAATGAAACGGTCAATGTTCTCTCTGCGGATTTCGGTGCCAGTACGATTGCCGTAGAAAGCCTGGGAAATAATGCTGATAAGTTCGTTTTTCATATCTGTAATCTCCTTAGTTGTTTTATCTGCCTGAATTATACCGCAGAAACTACAGATGCTCCACTACTGTCAGTAGCAGTTTTTTCATCCCCGTACAAAGGTTCCAATCCACGCTTTTTAATGTTGGTATTGATTATGCTCAGCTTTTCTTTCTTGGAGATGCCATACCAAATGATGACATCACGTTTATTCCGCACATACAGTGGGTTATATCCTGAATACTTCAGAAGATAATCTGTTTCTTCTGCCGTTGCACCAATCGCAATGGCCACCCGGATCAGCATATCTCTGGTTGCATTTTTTCCATTGATAATAAGACCCAAATAGCCTGTGGACATTTCGGCGGCTTCTGATGCAGCAGATGTTTTCCAGCCATATTTATCCAACAAACGCATGAGATAAATACTGGTTCTGCAGTCGCTGTTAAGCATATCATCAGAACATATTTGCTCAAATTGATCGAAGGATTCACATTGCCGGAGCAAGCCTTCCAGCATGATTGATGTTTTGTTGCTTTCGAAAAACACTTCATTTGACATAGCGGCTACCCCCTGGAATTAAATATTATGAAGTTCATGTACCAAGCGATTCAATGTTTCCTGCACTGACTTCTTTTTTAATTCACATTCCCAAACTTCGATAATCCGCCATCCTTGATCAGAGAGCAACTCTCTGTTGTGTTTGTCGCGCTGAATATTTCTGGTAATTTTCTCTTTCCAAAACTCAGCATTGTTTTTTGGCCATACAAAATATCGGCAGTCTTCATGCCCGTGCCAGAAGCAACCATTCACGAAAATGACCGTTTTATATTTTGGCAATACGATATCTGGTTTTCCTGGGAGGCGGCTATCATTTTTACGATACCGAAATCCCTGTGAAAATAAGTACTTTCTGACCAGTTCCTCTGGTTTTGTATTCTTGTTTCGGATGCGGGACATATTGTAGCTTCGCTGTTCAGGTGTATGCACATCTGCCACAAATATCCCTCCCTGAAAATCAATTCTGATCCGCAAATCTGGCGAGTAAAGATAGTGCGATATGATATGCCAAACACACGGGTACAGCGTTTCCAATCTGCTTAAATGCTAATGTGCGTGATGGGGTACCTTTCTTTGATTCGAAACAGTAATTATCGGGAAATGTCTGTATTCTTGCTGCCTCGCGTGGCGTTATCGAACGATTTTGCTCAATATCAGGATGAATAAAATAGTGACCATCCCGCGCTATATGGGCAACTATTGTTTGCGCATACGGCAAGTTACCAGCCACCACTTTAAATCGATCCAGAAAGGATGCTGTGTTTTGATGTGTCCGAAGGTTTTCGGGTAAGTCCACATACGATACACGTGTTCCTGTTCTGTTCCAAGTATCCACAACGATCCGATAAATCTCCAGATCCTGCTCTGTGTGAGGTCGCGCTTGGTGGAATGTAACCGGCTCAGTATCATATTCCTTAATTCCGGATTCATACAGATACTCACCATCATAGTGTGCTGTTGGGACAGGTTCAGTTGTTCCACCGCCCGCAGCTATAGCAGGCAGATCACCAAACACTTCATTTACCAAATAACGATTCTGAACAACCGGAATTTCAGGGTAGAAATCTTCATGTTCTCCCCGTACTCCAATGAGGATAATTCGTTTCCGGTTTTGTAGAACACCATAATCTGAAGCATTGAGAGGGCGGAATTCAGTTGAATAACCACACTCCCGGAACAACGCTCTCATATTATCAAAGTGAAGTGTACCATCTTCATCCTTGGCCGACAGCAGTCCGAGAACATTTTCAAACACAAAATATCTGGGGCGATATCTTTTCAGAAATTCAGCATAGTGTCTGTAGAGATAGTTGCGCTGATCTCCTACCATTCTTGTTTCAGACCGGGATCGTCCAGCGAGAGAATATGCTTGGCAAGGGGGACCACCTATGATCAAGTCCAGTGGTTCGTCACCCACCAAAGCATCAACTTCTTCGAAAATAGCAGGCAGTGTCTCAGTGGAAATCTCGTAATTCAGCACCGATTCCAAAACGCCATGCGGAATATGTTCATAAAACTGATTGCGGGTAATTTCCCGATTAAGGTACTGATCATAGATATCCAGCTGATCATGATCTTTCAACCAATGGTATGCCATGCGTGTCTTTAATGTATAGCATGCTGCTACATCCATTTCCACGTGCGCTACCGCTTCATATCCTGCTCTCAGGAATCCTTCTGACAAGCCGCCAGCTCCTGCAAACAGGTCCAAAAATCTGGGCATATACATCACCCCGTCCTAACTTACATTTGTATTGATGCGTGACCACTATTATGTACCGACTTGTGTAAAGCCAGACAAAATCATATTTTGACGCTCTTGCTCAGCATCGCTGTCATAAAGGACATAGAGCATTGCGCAAGCGCGGGAAGCCGCCACATAATTCAGCAGCCGCGTGTCTTCGTCGGAAAAGTGGTCGACATCAATCATTATTACAATCTTTGCTTCCAATCCTTTGAAACCTGAAATTGTTGAGAATCTCACATCATTTTTCTTTGCTTTCCACAGCGGGCCCGTTGTCTTCAATGTTCCAAGGTCTTTGTCCAGCCCTGTGAGGCCAAGTCCATTCAGGGGATTGGCCAGCGTATATCGGGAAAGAATTATAAAATCGCTGCCAATCGCACCGCTGTCCTTAATTTTCCGAACAATCGCATTGATCTTTTTGCGCTCGTCTTCTTTTCCACTATAACTGTCGTACTCGACCTGTGGACCCGAAACTGTAGGTTTCCCCTGATTTGGAATGTTGGTCATCAAAATATTGGCATTAGCGATCTGCTTGGTGTTTCTGCAATTTGCACGCAGTTTCCAGCTCATCGCATATGCTTCTTTGCGAAGCTTCTTAATCATCGCATCAAGTTCAGCATACGAATTAAAGATATTTTGATTTGGATCATAATAAATCGCCCATGTTCCGTCACCCAATCCGTCCTGAACAATCCGATCAATACACTCAAGATAAGTATCCGTGAGCAGGTCCTGACCTTCATCGATAATAACCAAGTCATAAACCGGAACATCTTCCGCCGCCATAAAAGCAACAGGCAGTTCAGTTTCATAAAAATCCCGGTTCAGATCCGGAGACCAATCAATACCACAGGCACGCATCATAAATGCATGGAGTGTTACTGCTTCGATGCAAACATTGTCTTTTTCAAACTGGTATTGCACATACTGAGCAATATTGTGGTTGAAACAAAGATACAATACACTTTTACCTTCCCAATATGCTCTGCGTGCCTGCTCCATAGCAATCAGGGTTTTACCTGCGCCAGCAACACCGGAAACTATAGTGCGCGGGTTATCAAAAAGGGACTCCAACACTTCATACTGTTCTGCAGTTAACGCACATAACTCTTTTACTGCACGTTCCACAGTATCCTTCATAGAAGGAACAAAATGGAAATCGCCGCGGAGCAGGTTAGCCAGCTTGTCAATTTCGGCATCTGTCAGTCGTCCACCTTCAAAACCATGCTTTTCAACACAAGTCTGGCGCCAATACCAAAACGCCTGATTAATCAGGGTATCCAGGTTCCATGACTGTTTGGCATCGACCAATATCTCAGGAACAACATCAATGCCAACACCAGGTGCCTCAAAGCGACAGTCCGGCATAGCAACCGCACATGCGTACTGGCAGCGCACCAACGGATCATAATTACCCAAGCGCCGTACCATATACTGTCTTAAGGATTGCATATTACCCTGCACTTGCTGAAACGGTCCTTCATTTTTATGGGATATTTTGCTGTAGCGGTTTGCAAATTCCCACACACCATTTCTGCGAGACACCTGGCCGCCCTTAACTTCAAGGCACAGCACGCCCTCGTTGCACAGAATTACAAAATCAATCTCACCGAAGATATTATTGGTATGCTCTGCAATTCCCAATGAGTGAAGAACAACATATTTTTTATTCGTTCTATGATCCCGGAATTCGATAAACAACCGCTTTTCAGCAGGGCTTTTGATTTCCGGAGCCAGAACATCTGGAATTAATTGAACCATATCTATCTCCTGTTATTCCAGCAAGGCTCCAAAGAACCCTCGTTCTCTGTCTTTTATGGTACCAACAATAGCTGCCCGATCCAATAAGCAGTTGCGCATTTCACAACTGGTTTCAGGCAAGAGCGCACAGGCATGGCATGCTGCATAATTCAAAGAGTCATATCCCTGCGCATGAGATTCAATGCAAATCGGATCGGAAGAGCACCAAGAAGCTTCCTGGAGCATGTTTCTGAAAATCATCTCAAAAGACTCCGGGAGTCCTTTTCTCACCAATCCGCCCAGACTGCCATCAGAGTCAGACGAAGAAGTATAGAGCAAAATTCCGGCCATTTTCACATCAGACTCCGGATAGGTGCTATAAATCCGCTCCTTAATGGAAGCGCCAGAATAGCCGCATTCCAGCGATAACTGCCGGATCAGCAAATGAGAAAGCGTGTGCAGCAGTACATATCGGGCAGAGAAATTATCGCAGCCCACATTGCTGTGTTCCAACCGATCCCGCATAGGCTGGTATTCCTCTTCAAAGGCTTCCTCCCATTCTTCCAGGGCATCTTCTCTGATTTTGATGAACAAACCTTCTCCTAACATCTCAATAGCAGGAAGCCAGTTCAATTCAACATCGCTAAGTGGGACACAATCCCCGGACAAGTGATATCCTTTGAACCGCTCATCATCAGCATTGGGTTGCTCTGGTGTAATACGACGGAAACCACGCAATGCAAGCACCTCACGCAGACGTTTTGCCAACACAATATCCTCGATGTAATCCTCAAGGAATTCCGGCACCGCTGCTCTGGCAATTCTGAACTGCACATCATCCGGATTATCGTAATCACCCATGCAGAAAACACGATATTCATCTTCAAGTAAGTTCTGCTTGGTGTACTCTCCTCCGTCGCCGCCATTATAGCGCTTCTTAATCTCAGATATCAACTCGTCAATTGTACAAATCTGCATCGCCAATAACGAATGGAACACACCTTGTACAACAGCTCTCAGGACATATTCATCTGGGTTGCTCGCCAGAATATCTTCAATTTGCTCCCATCGTACCGCAATTTCCTGCTGAACCTTACTGCTCCAAGGAGGAATGGTTAATGCGCTTGCTGTCATGGAAAAATACACATTGGAAGCTCCACGCTGAAGTGCCCGCAACTGTGCTGTACAGGATACCGGATCATTATATTCCTTTTTACTACCCAACCAAGGACGTTTTCCATAGCAGGAGTAACCGCGGAGTGCGTCTTTAGCCATACTGCCAGCCATTGAGCGGCTTTTTCCACAGGCGGTGCATTTGATGACAATACTGTCCAGTCCACCGGTTTCATCTGAGAAACTGATGCGAAGGGCACCATTGCGTTTGTCTGAAGGACATTCGCTGAAATTTCCGTAATGGACCCACCACTCATAAGGAAAATCTTCCAGGTGGCCATTGGTACAGGCTGCAATAAAACGGGAAGGAACAATGTTTCTTTTTGGATGTCCGTTGGCACAACTGCGATCTGTCACATCTCCAAATCCCCAATAAGGCATCAGTCTGCCACAATTGGGATCAGGACAGAAATGATAGTACGGAAAACGAAATGCTGGAACATCCGGTGTCATTTCGTCATCCTGTGAGTTGGATACGTAAGGTTCTTTAAAATGAGATACTTTCAGAAGTTTTTCAAGGTTTGGTTCGTGCAGAATTGGGCTGCTGTCTTTCCAGTAATTTGAACCGGCCATAATAACGGAGTAGTCCGGCATATCTACAATGGAGCCATTGCCAAATGTGGTTATTAGCTGCGTTTTGCGCAATCTGCCTACCACCTTTTTAGGCTTGGCTTGCTCTCTGTTTGAACCAAAGTGTAATCTTGCCATAATTACAGTCCTCCCAGCAGATAAATACCGGATTGGCCATCCACATTACGCATGCTGTTCATCGTACGGAAACGGTCATTCTCGGTATCACCTTTCAGCAACTTTTTCTCATTTTTTCTGCTTTTATATACGAGGGAACCAGTTGCCGCAATATCCCACGCATCCTGAATATCTTTAAGTTCATCCATAACTGCCGACAACTCGTCCGGATCAACCCTTCTTACATAGTCGATAATGATTTTCTCAACCTTTTGAACTTCGGGATTGTCAGAGCGGTAATTGATTGCCTGACTGTTTCCTCTGAGGTTCTCAATCAAATAACGGCACAAGGAAATATACAATGCATGCAGCCCCCGGTCTCTCGCCCGATCAGAGAAGGGGGTAAGACTCGTTGCCTCCACATAGCGATACAACGCAGAATGGTACTTCAGGAACTGCTCATAATGCGAGCGATCGCGGGAACGGGACGCGTTATACACCGCAATAACCAAACCGGGATTATCACGGCCAACACGGCTGGTTGCCTGAATATATTCTGCATTCGTTTTCGGCTGGCCGGCAACTACCATTGCACCCAAACGCCCCACATCAACGCCTACAGAAATCATGTTAGATGCCAACAGATAGTCAAATACATCCGCATGGTTATCCTTGGTATAGCTGCGTTTCAGCTTAACTTGGATAATTTCTGTGATTTCGGAATTACTCATGCGGCTCGTCAGTTCTTCTGTATATGTATACCCCTTGGAAGTATCTACGCCGGGGTAGACAGACACAAATTTAGTTTTTGCAAGATAATCAAGACGGCTCTGAACGTCGTCAAGGATTTGCGTACTTGCACCGCCCAATTCTCGCAAGCTGTTGAAATAACCTGTAATAGTCCAGAAATTATCCACAACTGCATCAGGATATCCCAATGTGGCCAGATAGCGCGTGGCAAACAGCATAGCTGCATTCACTCTGATCAACGTTGTGGTTGCAGTTGTTCCGATGCCCATTACGCCAAAATACTGACGGGCAGGCTTTTCTTCCGGTGTAGATTGTATAGCAAAGAATGAATCTTTCGCAGATAGACCTTGTGGCGGGAACTGCGTATGGCTACGTCCATACAACGCCATAATTTGATTTGCTGCATTACGGATTGTTGCGGTGGATGCAATTACTTTCGCACACACGCCATCGCGCTCACAGAGTTTCGATATAGCAGCCTCGTAGATACCAGTCATGGTGCCAAGGGGACCAGAAATCAGGTGCAACTCATCCTGGATAATAAGCTCCGGGGGTTTTTTGCTATTCGTAATACCAAACAGCGCCGCTGGCTTATCATTAAGAGGAATCTGCGCAAATTTATCTACAGTCGCGACAATAAAGGTAGGCAGATGCTGATAAATAGCCTCGTCAATAATATGAATCGGTAGTCCCCCGGGTGCTGAATGGAAATGACAATGTTGATTTGGACATTTGATTGTCATTCTGTTCTGAACGAGATCAACATCATAATGCTGTGCATACAGTTTTTCTCCGCACCAGGGACAGACCTTGATTTGCACAGGGTTTGATTTTTCATCGACACCACCCTGCTTTTGTTTGTTGATGCTGGTTCTTGCATCCTTCAAATGGTTGGGGGTGAGGTTGCCACCAACCCACAAACCGATGGAAATCTCATTTCCACCCAAATTATACTTTTTGCGCAGCAGTTCACATGCAAATATCAGGATACTGGCTCTTTCAAACTGCTGGAGTGTCAAAAGCCGAAGCGTATATCGCATAATTACGGTAACACCATCTGCATTTGCATCACGCAGTCTGCGTAAAAAGATCACAAAGGCAGTGATTCCTAAATATGCCTCTGTTTTACCACCACCGGTGGGGAACCACAGCAGATCAACCATCTGCCGGTCCGGAATGTCCTGTCCGGGATGTCCCTTCGGTTCAATAAAAGAGGTCAGTTCATGCAATAAAAACGCCAACTGGAAAGGATACCAGCTTACCTTGTCAGGATTAAAAGATTTTCCATTTTTAAGCAGTGTCTGTCTCCGTTGGAGCAACATCGCCTCATTGGCAAGCTGGAAGGCTCGGAATGCCTTTCCATCTCCGGATGCGCTGTCTTTCAGTAGCTTGATGGCATAATTTATTCTGTTGCATGCATCCTGACATTTTTGAATATTATTTTTCGCAACATCCTGCAAACTGGCTTTAATTCCAGGCAAGAGATCATCCTGATCTTTTATCCACTTCTGGTACTTAGCAGCAAATGCACCCAACTCACGAACAACATCATCAACAGATGCTGTCGCCAGAAACTGCATTGATAATACATTTCCGCTGACCACCTCTGCGGCTTTCATCTGACGGAGATTAAATGTCGGGAAAAATGCAGATTCCACCCATTCAGGCTCAGGATTATCCATATCCCACATAACAGAGCAACCATGCCCCTGTGCGTAGCAATACACATCAGAATACAGTATATCCAGTTCCAGAAGTTCCGGATCGGTAGTCAGATATGTCTGTCGGTTTACACTGGTAAAAATGGGTGCTCTATCACAACTGGCTACTCTGATAACCGGCTGGAATGCACAGCATTTGGATGTCGCATTCATATCGTTTTCAGACTGGTTCTCATTTACCAGCGCAACCGTAATTACACGCTCGCCCGAATCCATGATGGAGTGTGTATACACCTGTAACTGGAGTCCGCTGGGCAAATTCGCATACTCCACTCGTTCTCCGGTGAATGTAATCTTTTCAGAGTAGGAGTATTCATTGCGTCTCCATACTTCTTTCGGTTTCTTTTCCAGATGATCCCACTTGGAAGTATCAATTTCACAATCCTTTGCATCTTCAAAAGAGATCGGCTCATAGAAAGCATAACCACCAGAAATGCAGATTGCATCAACCCCCGCCTTCAATGTGACGGTAATACCCATTGAAGATGGGTTGTTTTGATTGCTCAGAGAAATTGATGCATCATAGGTCTCAATTTCATTTTCAAGCAACGGATTTCTCGCAAGATCCAGGGCTTCCACAGTATCTTTTTGTGGATATAGCTTGCCCATAATGTAATACTGAACCGGAAGCTCAGCAAGGCATTCATCCTTTGTCACAGGCCCAATAAAGTCCTGTTCCAGAATACGGGACACAACCTTACGGGCATCATAGAATTTTGAATAGTCCGCCATAACCAAACCTCCGGTTCTGTATAATTAGTAAGTATCTTTGTCCACAGCTGCAAATCCTGTAATGGTAATGCCGGACCAAATGCTGACATCACCATAGGTTCTTGCGCCCGCAGGAACGGGAGATATCCCGGACACACAGGTTGTGATATTGTGAACAAATACATCACAGAATGCATGAGGATATACCTCGTAATAAACTGAGCAATTTATGTTCTTTATATGCTGAATTGCTTTTTCCAGTTCGTGAGCGAAAGACTTGCTGGTATAACCCAGCACAATTTTTTCGTTATCCTCCAGCACAATGCGATATACAACATAAGGCTTTGTGCCTTCCGGGCATTTAATCAGCTTCAGTCGCATTCCGGAATGTATATTTTTCTGGATATACTGCTGAAGCTTACTGTCCGCAGCGAGCGATCTTAAATCCAGATCGGTATCGCTACCTACTTCAAAATGAGAAATGTACCGTTTGAAACCTCCAGCTTTGGCACACCGCTTACTCTGATCATCATTCCGAGTAATATAGATCTGCTTATCCTTCTTGGATATTTCAGCGCGTTCCACCTTCTTCTTCGGTCGTGTCAGAGCAACATAGCACACCTTGTGTTCAAGCAGATCTTCTGTATCAGGATCTGCCATTGCTTCGATTACATCATCAATCACAATCACAGAGTCAAACTCCTTACCCTTTGCCCGGTGAATGTTACTGACAGTAATGGCAGGCTTAGCGCCTGTTCCAGATTCAAACAACATAGGTTCCCTGGCATTTCTTAGCAGACCCTTCAGCAAATCTGCAACCTCATACCTGTTTCGTGCTTCCCCGTGTTGCGTTGAAACAAGTGCAGCCCACCGCATACGTGCAAGTTCATACGCTGCATCCGGGAACAAGGCAAGATGTTTTGCCACAAAAGCAGGCTCATCGATAGATTCGTTCTCATAGTCGCAGAAAATACGCGCAATCCAGTCACCCAATGTTGGAGATCCCAGACCGCGATGCAGGGCGTGCGGAACATCTGCATTTTGGAGCCAAGCAGAGATCTGCAATGCTTGTCCGTTCGTGCGGGTAAGAATACCCAAGGTCTCACCTTGACCAACATATCGCAATGCATCACTTCTTGAGAACTTGGTTAGTTTTACAGGCATCTTGGGGATGTGCGCCAGCAAATCGTTCGCTGCAGAAACCCTCTCTTGGGTGGAACCAGTAAGGATTGCCTTCCGATATGGGACAGTCAACTGACCAAAGGTATTACCTTGGCGGTGATTCTCTGTGAGAGCGTAATAATTGGCATCGGGGAAACTCTTGAAAATCTCTTGATAGAATTGTTCGGAGGACATAACTGCAGGATCATCCTCCGCCATATAATCATACAATGCCTGGCAGGAATCGCCCAAAATTGTGAAGCCACATGTTTCCGGCAAACCTTTGAGCATTGCAAGGACCAGCTCTGCACGGCTACCGACCAAATCCTGAACTTCATCGACTATGATGTGTTCATAATCTGCAAGCATATCTTTTTTCTGCTTAAAAATGTTTGTGGCTTTTTTAATGCGCTGATCATAGTCATATTCTTCCAGCAGAAAATGTCTGGGAAGGAGTTCCTTATGATTATCTTGCACCCATGCGAGCATATATGTGCAGAAAGAGTCAAAAGTACGAACATCGACATCCTGCCACTCGTAGCCAATACGACCGGCTTCAGCAGCATCGGCCAATCTGTTTCTTACAACCTCTACGGCGGAGCGTGAGAAACACAGCACCAGGATATTCCCGGCTTCGGCCTGTTCCTCGTTGATCATGTGGATAATTTTTTCAATCAGAGTCCACGTCTTGCCCGTACCGGGGCCGGCATTTACGATGCTGCGCTCCGCAGGTTCCGCTTCAATAATTTTGTTTTGTGTGGTTTCTGTAAAGGAACTGAAATCGATTTTCTTAACCTCTACCGGTTTAGGTACCGGCGGAGCGGGTGGCCTGACAACGAACGGATCGTTCGGATCAGGCTTTTTCACCACAGGAATAGTAGTACCTGTTTCGCTGGTATTCTTCTTTTCAGGGGTGTTTCCAGCAAACAGTTTCGCTGCGGCTCTGGCATCTCCATCTTCTGAGGTGCGTTTCTTTCGTGCAGCTTCTTCAAACTCAAAGATAGCCGGTTGAGCCCTCTTGTTTTCTTCATGTATGTCCAATTCGGCAGGATCAAAATCAGGACGGCAACTATGGAAGTGGCTACATTTCGTATTAAGGCACCTGCAGACAACCCGCTTCGTGTCCTGATCGTCTCTAATAGTTCCCCAAGGATAATCATTTTTTGCAGCGTATGCACAGTGAACCGATGCATAATCGTATTCTTGCTTCTGAATGCTCGTCAATGCGCATTGTTTTTTGAGAATCTCAAGTGAAAATGGATCATGTATTTTGGATCGGAAAGTAGAGTCTTCATAAAAACTCTTTTCCACAGGATACAAATTGCTCCGAAACGCTACAGTACTGACATTACTCTCCATGCTGCACCTGCTTTCCAGGTAGCTTATAATAGCACTTCAACTGTGTGTATTCCCACAGCCGCCGAAACTCTGCAGGCTGCATATTACTTCCGGCAACAACGGTGAACACCATATTCTGATCAACAGAAGCATTAAGTACAATCTGCTCCTGAAGAAAACGGTAAGCAGGGACAGGCAGTGTCTTATATCTTTCCGGAGAGGCCTCGATATCAGGACTACCTCCAAAAACAAAGCGGGCCTCCTTGCTGGAATCCACAATACCGAAATGACATGTATGTTCCCATCCCTGAAGGGGAGTGTCCGGCTTCAGAATTTCGTAGTATGCATTATCACTCAGCACGATACCGACAGATTGATTGGCAAAATAGCCTCCGGGAGTCATTGCCAGCATAGCAGCACCCTGACCAACATTCCACATAGTTTCTTCCGGGAAGAGCAGCTTGTCTCCGTACTTATCATCCATCTTCTCCAGCAGGGGACGCAGATTGCTGCTACCGCCCACCATGACGATCCGGTCAATATTGGCAAGTCCAACCCCCGACTGACGGATAGCTTCCTCCAGACAGTCCATCGCCATCGTGACCTCCGGGTCTACAATATCCGCAAACCAGTCATATTCCAATGTTTCACGGCAGGCACCATAAACTCCATAGTTATTGATGGAAATCGTGGCGGTATCATCATCGCCCAGCATGCGCTTTGCACGTTCAGCACGAACCCGCATCATATCTTGGGCACTGGACGGCATATCGGCAAACGCCATCTCGACACCTTTTTTACGGGCTATTTTTGCGTGAATTCGCGTGGCGATTTTATCATCAATATAGTCACCGGCAATATCCCTGCCGACTGTTGCTAATTCAGATACCTTACCATTGATATGCTGGAGAATAGACACATCCAGCGTGCCACCGCCCCAGTCAAAAATTGCAACGATAGAAGAACTTTTCAATTCATCATAATTTGCAATAAAGGCAGCTGTTGGTTCGCTGATAAAAGAACGGATATGGATGCCGGCCTTCTTTGCTGCTTCACGCAGTTTTGCACGCTTGGATGCACTGAATCCAACGGGAATCGCTACAGTTGCCTCTTCCATGTCAATTCCGGTGCGATTATGCACATTGGCTTTCAGATACTTAAAAACCTCGCTGGCCACGTCGACAGCAGTCCATTCGCGGCCTGCAATCGTTTTTACCTGCTCAGAATCCAGAATGGTCTTGACGGATGAGATATACTCACAGGATTCACTCAGTTCCATCTTTTTATCCCATGCATCCCGACCATTGAACACAGCGCCAGTGGTCTTATCAATCGCAACAATGGACGGGATTGGACGTCCTTCTTCATCGCCGTATTTAACGGCTTCCGGTTTTTGGTCCATCACCACATAACCAACAGTCGCACTGTTGGTTGTGCCAAAGTCAATGCCAAAATAATATTTCAATCCAGTTGCCACGGATTTTCACCTCACTTAAATTTCATGCCGCCTTTTTCCAGTATATCGAAGATGCTCTGAAGCTGAAGCCTCAGGTTCTCACCCAGATCGCAGCTAATAGGCACATCCAATGCATCCACAAAATCCCGATATTCGACCCGGATCTTGGATGCAAGTCTCTGGAGCGACTCATCAGCCTGTTTACTTCTGTCCCGGCTGAGAACCTCTGCCATTTTAACTCTTTCTGCTATTTCAGCATTTTTTTCGGCGATAACTGCATCTCTTTGCTCCACCGTCTGTCTCAACACAAAAATATCACCTTCAGCGGCAGACAGCTTTTTTCTTAACTCAGTAATAGTATCCTGCAGGTCTGCTATCTGCTGATTAGCTCCACGCAGCTTACTCTGCTCGCTTTCCAGAGTTTGGGTAAGTGCATCAATTTTGACTCTCTGCTGCGTGCTTTCGCTCTTGACAACGGCTGTAGCTTTCGCTGCCTTTCCCAGCAACTCGGTAAGATATGCTATCATATCGACAGAAGCCTCTTCCTTGGGCTGTGTAACGATCACTTTCGGTGCTTGAACTCTATCTTCCGGGGGATTATCTGCAACGGATACGATCTTCACTTTTTCTGCTGCAACTATTGTTGACGCAGGGATTAGCTGTTCTGCCTTTGTGTCTGTGCTGGCACTTTGGGAAGTATCATAATCAGCCAACCACTTGCGAATTTTCGCAATATTCTTTACAACAACCCCTTTTGCCGATCCGGCATTTTCAATGCCATCCATTATAGAGGAAACGAGCGTTACGAATTCTTTAATGAATACAGGTTTGGTTCCAATATCAGCAAGCGGACACAGTTCCACATCCGGATGTAGTTCTGCCAAAAAATATTTCTCAAACGTTTTCTCAGCTGTGCCAAGTCGTTTTTTATCTTTATTGACACATGCTCCCGGCAACCGTTTAATTATGGGTGCAAGTATATTTCTGGTGGCGTTGTTATTTAGCATCAGCGCAAGCAAATGTGCTACCAACCTGAAAGACACATTGCTGTCAATGCCATAGTATTTTCCGCTGAACATTGCTGCCAGAGTTGCATTTTGATCTTCCGTTTGAATCAAATAGGCATAGAAGGGTTCTGCACCGCAGAAGGCAAAACCTTCATATAAAAACTGTTCAGCACTGCCGGTCAACCCTGCATCCGCAACGAGACTAAGCCATGCGCTGCGAAAAGCCTCTTTTTCCTTAATTGTGGGTTCTTTCTTTTTCTTTTCTTTTTTTGCTTTCATTAATGAATCGAGGATTTCGATATACTTTTCCATAATAGGCCTCCGATTATTAAACTATATAAAATGATGTGTCCCCAAATATGGACTAAACCAGAAGTTGTTGTTCATTTACTGAAGATTATTGGCTGTTGCTCCATAGGCCGGATTGACTGTGCCAGGTATGCAATAATTCCGACTCATTTGTGATTGCGTCCCAAACAGGTCTTAAAAAAGCATCAATGCTGTGCATTACTTCTTCCAACACCAGTTCCGGCATCTTCAAACGTCGCAGATACTGTCGCCACCGAATCTGGATATCCTTGTTATGTGCCAAGGCAATCACCCTGTCAAAGCTATCCCGCTCGTATGCGGTACCCCGATTCTGTAGCGTTTCAAAGACGGCCTGCTGAAGGGCTCTTCCATCGAAATCAAACATAGAAGACAGATAATAAATATCGTAAATATCCTTCATGCGGCTGGTCAGTTCCAAACGCTGGAGTAGTGCATCAAATTTTTCCGCAATCGTGCTCTCCAGGGAGTAGGTCAGCACCTCCGGAACATCAAAGCCGTCCAACTGCACCGGAATCGCCCGCCTGTGCGAATTGGGGACAATAACATCACCGACACCGAAGTCTACATCAAAGGGAGTGCGGGTATTTTTGATTTGGCCCACCAGTTGGAAGCTGACACCGGTATATTTCCGCTGCGGTGATATCGTTTCAAACCCCCGGGAAGAAAAGGTTATGAAATCATTATCGCTGTCTGTAGCGATTATTTCATCCACCATTCGTTTGATGTCTTCTATTGTTCCAGGGAACTGACGCAACAGAAAATCAATATCCACAGTGGCCCGGCTCTCAAAATTAGTCAGAGTATAGATGAACAGACCACCCTTTAGCACCAGATTCTCGGCATACCGGGATGCTGCCAGTCGCCGCAGAAACTCCTCCTGGCAGAATAGCTGCAAGTGAAGCTGGAAGGGTTTCCCGGTTTCTTTTGCCTTGTTTTTCAGTCGCGCAATGACCGATGCGCCCATATCCATCAGAGCCACACTCCAATCCGATCCTTTACTTTTTTCAGAACTCTTCTCTTCTCTGCATATTCCAGCAGTTTGGGAACATTCTTTTTTGCATCCGCCACATATCCTTGGATTGCCTTGTTATAGGTCTCCCGATCCATTTTGTTTTCATAGAAAATGCATTCACAAATCAGCCGATCCCGGTCAAAAATTTGCATAGTGCAGTCTCCATAATCCGCCGTAGTTATGCCAAAGGAAAGAAACTCTTTCTTCATGTAATACGGTTGGACAAACGGATAATCCAGATTAAACCGTGACTTGGAAGTATCACGATCCACCGCAACATTCCATTCCAGTGGTGTCCGGTCAGAATATCTGTAATAAAACAGTGCTGTATACATGCACAGAACGCCATCCGGAAACAGCTGCGCTATCTGGGCAGCCTCCGACAGTCTTTGGGACGATTCACTGAGACGGTAATAACCGGATTTTACCCGTTCAATGACTTTTTCGTTGACCAGTTTTCGAATGGCATAGGTGTTATAGCCAAGTGCTTTCAGATCTGAGGTTCTGAACACCCCACCACTTGCTTCGGCCATATTTTGTATTCTCTCTCTGTGGGTCATACATTCACCAACTTTCCGCACAGATTAACTACAAGATGCAGTTAGCTAAATATAATTATACTCCCAATCTCAAGAATGTCAATCGTGTTTTTTCCGCTTCTGCCGCCATTGTGCGGAAAAAAGGTAAAAACCAGGATTCTCCATTGCTGAAGAATCCTGGTTTTTATGTGCTTTGCTGTGACTGGATTTTTCGCTTTCTTCGACTGTTTCGTTGATTCATCGCTTTTCTTGCCTTTTCACATTCCGGTTTCCCGCAGATAACAGATCGGTTGCTTCTTCGTACAAATGCCTCACCGCAGAAGGGACAGGACATAACAACACCTGCAGGCTTTTCTTTCTTATCCGCAGACGTGCCCTTATCCTCAGGAGCAACATCCTCGGACATTTTCCGTGCCAGCGTATACCAGCAAATGTCAAATACGGAATGCACATCCGCCGCGAATACCATTTTCCGGGTCTTGGGATTGACCTTCAGCCGTACCCGGAAATCCGGCATCATATCCACCATTTTTTGCTGCAGTTCTTCATAATAATCGAAAGGAACTCTTACAAAACCATCGTGATGCTGCCTGTCCTTTGTGACCTCCGCATCCAATTGCATCATTTTAAGCAGATCCCCGCCGGCGGAGGAATAGTCCACCTCTGGATTGTCTTCCGGATCGTGGCGGTACTGTTCAAAAAATGGTAACCCGTCAAAGTGCCTGCCGTCCTCATGCAAAGTGAGTGCCAGTTCATCATTGCCCAGACACATCTGTTCAACGGCAAAGTACATACGCATTGCCTGATAGAATCGTTCCAGATTCCACATAAAATCATCGATACTGAAAGTGGCATCCTTTTCAATAAAGTATGGTCGTGCCTGCCGCCTGACGGATACCGAGACCGGCGAAACCCTGTTCGAGACACCCGAAGACCTCGACTTCAAGGCGGTTAACGGTGATGTCAGTAAGTTTTAATTATAAGGAGGAAAGCGATATGGCTAAAAGCGCAACTGCGACCAATTGGGAAGTAATCACCCAGGACGATGAAGGGACAATTGTTAATATCGATTTTGATTGTCCCCATTGCGGATACTCTACCGGCGTTTTCATTTCTGTAGGCGCGAGTGGCGTTGGCTACCTGGATGGCAGCTGGGAAACCGATCAGACCTGTCCGGTCTGTGATGAAGATGTCATCGTCGAGTGCCACTGAATTTTGCAGGAGGATAGGCGGTGTTTGAAATAATCTGTACCGTCCTGTTCGTGGGGCTATTCATCAAGGTGTTGGGCCTTGTGTTCAAGGTGGCGTGGAGCCTTACAAAAGTGCTTGCAACGATTCTTTTTATAATGGCACTCCCCGCATTGATCGTGTGTTTCATTTTTGCGGGAGGACTCCTCTTGCTGATTTCGGTTGGCTTACTGGGACTGGCCTTCGCACTTTTAAGCACATAACGCATTTACAGGACAAGCCCCTCGCTACCGAAAAAGTAACGAGGGGCTGTTTTTGATTTCACTTGTACATACTATGTTTTCGCCTCTGCTGACTATCAGTCGTATAACGAATAGCGGTTGTTTAACGAATGGAAAGCACAATATGCGGTGGCCGGCGGATTGCAACACCCGGAAAATGCACATTATCATGGAGTCTGCAGTGGAAAATGCGTTGCAAAGTCAGGAAAATGCCATATTTTCAGCAAAATTGGCATAAAAAGCAGCTACCGTAACTGACACAGTTGTATCAATTACGGTAGCTGTTATGGTGCAGTTGAGCAATCCAAATCCGAACCTGTTTTCTGATCGGCCAATGCGGTTTTGAGGTCATCAAAAGTGATGGTCGTTGTCCCTTCCTTGTAGTTGAAGGTTATCACCATTTTGTCATCGTACAGGAAAATGGCGTTGATAAAAGTGTCAATCAGCATCTTGCGGTGGGACTTTTGCCGTACATCTAGCTTGCGGAAGCGGTGGAGCCAGAAGGTCATAAACTCGGCGCTCACCTTGGGCTTCGCCAGTTTCTCGCAGGCTATCTTGGTTTCCAGTTCCCCTTTCGTGGCTTCCAGTTCTTCCAGACGGCCTTTCGTGGACTTGGTTAAAATCCCCTGCTGGATGGCGTTCAAGAGGTTTTGAATGGCCGTGTCCGTTTCCCGTAATTGCTGTTCATAAAGCGGCAGATTGACATTCTCTCTGTCCTGCAAGTCCATCAGCATGGACACGATGGCCTCAATCGCCTTATCGTCCATCACCATTCTCATGGTTTCGCTGACCACCAAATCCTCGATCCACTCTTTACGGACAGATTTTTTATGGCACTCGGTGCGCTTCTTTTTCACGGACACGCACTTGTAGTAGTGGTGGACATTCCCCGTGTGGCTGGTGCCGCTCTCCCCGCAAAGATAGGCCCCGCAATAGCCGCAGAACAGCTTGGTTGTCAGCAGATAATCGTCCTCAGCCTTGTGGCGGGCCGGAGCCTTTTTGTTCTTTGCCAGTTTCTGCTGCACCCGGTCAAAGAGGTCTTGGGGGACAATAGCGGGAATGCCATCCGGCACCACAATGTCCCGGTAGGTGTATTCTCCGATATAGCGGCGGTTGCTCAAAAGGTGCTGCACGCTGTTGTAGGTCATCTTCTGGCCCCGTGTATTCTTCACACCCTGTTCGTTGAGCCAGTCCCGGATCTGGGTCATAGTGGCCCCCTCGTCATACCGCTGGAACGCCTCACGGACAAAAGGGGCGGTGAGCGGGTCAAGCTGGAAATACTGGTCGCTGTCAATCAGATAGCCGATAGGACGGGTGCCGCCGTTATACTTGGATTTCAAGGCATTCTCCGTCATGCCCCGAACTACCTTTTCGGACAGGTCAGCGGAGTAGTATTCGGCATAACCCTCCAGCACGCTTTCCAGAATGATGCCCTCGGCCCCGTCGGAAATGACCTCGGTGGCGGACACCACCTTGACCCCGTTCTTTTTCAGAGCGGCCTTGTAGCGGGCGCTGTCGTAGCGGTTGCGGGCAAACCTATCCAGCTTCCAGACGATAATCATATCGAATAAGTGCTTGCCGCTGTCCTTGATCATGTTCTGAAATTCCGGGCGGTTGTCGGTCTTGGCGGAAAAGGCCCGGTCAATGTAGTGGCGCAGGATGGTGATACCGTTCTTCTCGGCAAAGGCGGTACACTCTCTAATCTGGCCCTCAATGCTTTCCTCCCGCTGGTTGTCGGAGGAATAGCGGGCATAGATAACGGCTTTCATATTCTCACCTCGCCGCTTGTTAAAATACCCATCATTTGACTTGCCTGCACGATCCGTTCAAAAGCTTCTCTTTGTGAGCAAGTTAGATTTGCGTGCATAGAGGGGTTCCGGTAAGCCATAAAAGCACCCTCAAAGATAGACTTAACACCTTTACGAAAATTGGCTCCGCTTATTTCTGATGTATCGCAAAACTGATAGAAGCCATTGTCTGAAAGTAATGCGCCAATTAAACCCGCTGCATCTTTAGGAATGGGAGCGTTCGGTTTTCCTTCCTTAAACAATTCTCGCATTCGAGTTTCAACTTCTTTAATGGCGGCTTCACCGGCGGCGGCAAAATGGCCATCACAAAACAGCCCTTTTGAAACAGCAATGATTCGAGGGTGAATGTCCTGCCAAAACCGAGTATCTATCGGTTCCGAAGAAATGTGTTTGATAATTATGAAAAGCTCTCCAAACGCGGCTGAATTCAACAGCATCATGCCATAAGGGGGCTGGGGAGCAGAAAAAAGTATGTTCTTTATCTCTAATAATTCATGGCCATAAAATGGGTATTCGTACTGAATATTTGTCGAAATCGTCTGCAACTCATTTTGTATTTTCCAACAATCGGTTTGGAGAAACGCTGGTAAGGCTCCTGTTGAAAGTTGGGCGTTGGTACGCTGTAGCCAGTCTTTTATTGCAGAAATTTCTTTTTCATATATAACCTTCATTCTCCATCCTCCATCATACGGAACAGTGTTTCCTTTAGCTTTTCGTTCATAGGAGATTGTGGGTCAAAGCACATCTCAATAAAGCGCCGCATTTCCTCACGCTCTGGAGCGGCTTTAGGCTTAAACTCGTATATTACTCCCTGGGGCTTGTCCGTCCGGGCAAAGATATAATCTAAGGATACATCAAAGTAATCTGCATAGCGGCGGAATAGTTTCACAGATGGGGTGGACTGCCCATTCTCATAGCGGTTGATACTGGACTGTGTGGAGCCGATGGCCTCAGCCATTTTTACCTGTGAAAGGCCGATACTCTCCCGCAGGGCCTTCAAACGCTTACCCACTTCTTTCATCTTCCAACCTCCTATTCGGGTTAATTTTATTATAACCCGAATTACACAAATTTTCAACCCGGAAATACAATTCTCCATATGCACCTTGTCTCGTTCCGGCCCACAGGCCGAATAAAGAAATGACGCAGACCAGCCCACCATTCATAGGCTGATCTGCGCCGTTTCTTTAGGTTTTGGATGGGGTGAGGACATAGATGAAGAAATGCAATCTGTGGCCACGCACTGACAAAACCGGGGGTTTCCAAAGGGGGCTTATGCCCCCTTTGGCACACGACCTTGCTTGCAAGGTGTAGTGTGTTATACCTGCTGGCGCGGCTGACAGGGTAAACGGGGTGCGATGCGGTTTGCGCCCCGCTTACACTGGCAGGAAAACGGGCAGGATTTTTGTGAGCGGACGGGAACAAAAATCCCGTTCGTTTTCAGAGAGCACCAGCAGGTATACAAACCTCCGTCCCTCGTCCTCCGTCCCCTACTGGTGGGACAAAATGTCCCAAAGGTGCGATTACCGTTATCCCTAGATTTAAAAGGGAGGGCAAGCACACTTGGAGCTTGCCCTCCTTGATTACCCATAAAGCAAGACCGGGCAGTGCTGTCAACGGCGGCGCATGAAATGCACCGTTCATCTTGACCGTTGATGCCCCTAGATGGGGTTGCTACTTGCAAGAGAGTGACAAACCTCTTTAAAACGGCCATTCGGAAAAATCTTCTTCCTCGTCAGCAGTTTCATTCTCAATTCCAAGTAGGAGTTTTGCTCGCATTAATAGTTGGTCATAAGTTATGATATGCAATTGATGATATGCGGCATTTAAGATTCGCAAGGACTTTAATTCATTATCATCCCAGTCAACTGATCGACCGTACACCAACATACATTGAGGTTTGACGGTTTTTGTATCCTCTACCCGTTCCATGAACTCCACGGAATTAGATTGAAGCTCTATTTTATATAAATAGTTCAAGCATTGGGTTATCGCAGCAGTAAGCTGGGAAGAAGGGCATAAATTTCCATGTGAATCTGGCCTTGTCCAAAATGGTAGATCAGGACGCTTTATTTCTACAACATCAAGAAAACCATCGATAGCTCTCATTAAATAATCTGCAATATCTGTGACATCAATATCTCGTTCTGGCAATATATTCAGATATTCGGACCCAAGCACCCATTTATTTCGGCTGAACCAATCTTGCCAATATGATTCAGGATAGCCGCTACTGATAGCTTGCTCAAATTCACTGACTGCACGATTTCTTTCTGCTGCCGTAATAGCAACGCTCAGGTTCTCGGTAAGTATCCCAGATTCATGAAGCTTTTTCACAACTTCTGCATCGGGAATTCCCAAGTCACGAACTTTAGCAAACAACTCGGCAGCATCCTTGTCTACCGAAATAAACTCGGACATTCCCGTGTTTAAGGGCGCATAATACTCTTGAATATACTCTATTAGTTTATCAATCTCTCCACAGGAAAGCGTAATTGATTTGTCTTGCTTTTCATAAAATGTTCCATTGACTTTCCTATATCGAGCAATTTTCAATGAGACTATTTTTTCGCCAGTCGTTTGATGGGTGTTTCTAAAGAAAACTGCTCTTGACGAACTGCGCAAACCAGTTTTCAACTCACACGGCTCAACATACTCTTGGCCTTTAGATGTAAGCTTAACATTCTTCCATTCTTTCATAAGCTTCTCCTAAAAGGGATGAAAATGTAGAAAACCCACTTATTCCATCCCATATAGAGACCTGCGAATAGCATCCCGGTAAACATTGCCTTCTGGTAGATTCATGGAAGAAAAGGCTTCTTGGACTTTGTAAACCGTTGTGCAGTGTTCCTCCAAGATACCAAGAGGAGTAATCGTTCCTTCACCAGTTGTTTCCAGATAGTCATAGGCAAGAAAATGGATAGAAGCTGGTTGTGTTGGAAAGCGTGGAATGCGTTCTTTCCCTCCCAGTCGGTTGAGAACTCGATCGTATACAGCTTTGGGACACACAAAGAACAAGCCTGTTCTACACAAATCCTCTCGCTGCAAAACCTGCCCTTTATAAATCAATTGTGGGATAATACGCTTAGAAACATTTTCCCAGTTCAATCCGACAGTGTCTGCAACGATGTCTCGGTTTTCCATAAGTGCATTGCGGGCTTCACGGTAGTTTCCTGTGGTATCAATAGTTTGGACTTCGATAGCTGTAAATTCAACAAGCTCTCCGGCTCCATCCAAGCGTGCCAACACCCAATCAACAAAGTAGGAGCCTGTCCCGGCCCTTTGGGGCAGTCGTAACTCTCCGCCCCATCCATGCCCAAAAACAGCAATAGCTCCATTTTCCGCTTTGGCTTTTTCTACTGCTGCTCTCCCAGAGTAAAGTCCTAACTCACAGCCAAATGCCTGCTGCGCGACTAAGTGGAGCATCTTGTAATCTTCGGCATAAATCCGATTTGGACAACAGATGACATCCGGAGACCCTGGTGTTTTCTGTCGAACTGCACAGACTCCAGAAATAATTCTATCCCGCGACAAAACTTTTGTGCATTGAGTTCCGAGAAAAGGACAAACCTGACGAGCTGCTGCTGTTGCAGCTTGTGAGGATTTATCTTCTGCACGATAACCGAAAAACTCCGAAATATATCCAGCCATTTTAAGACCCCTCCTCTAAAATAGATTTGAGTGCAAGACCAACAGCTTCTGCCAGCAAAGGAGGTACGGCGTTTCCTACCTGAGCGAACTGCTGTCCTTGCGTGCCAGTAAAGATAAAGTGATCTGGAAAGGATTGTAGGCGGGCGGCCTCTCTAACAGTAAAAGAGCGATCTTGATTATAATGGAAATAAGCGCCCCAATGAGGATCGCATTTAGTTAAAATAGTCGAAGCCAAACCATCAGGAGTAACACGGCCATATCGCTTGGTATGATCAGATTTTCTGGCCCTTTTCATACCTTTTGGCAAAAGCTCATCAGGTATATCTGTCCAATTCCCACCAGGCTTAATGTATTTCAATCTCTCTTGATTTTCTTTAGAAAGCCGGGGAGCTTCATGATTATATATTCCACAACTACCGATACGCGCTCGTTTCTGATAATCACACATTGGCTCACATATATATTCTTTTACTTCAGCACCTCTTTCCCCACACTTCAATGGCGGAAGATCGCCAATAGCTTCCTGCACTGTGGTGAATTTAGCAGATGCTTCAGGCGAAGGGAGCTTTACGAGTAACTGGCCGTCAAATGTAGTGGTAAAATTGGGCTTCACTGGCGCATGGTAGAGCGGCTCCGGGAATGCCAAAGAAGGAAGGTTCTTCCCCCTCAAGCCAAGAATGATGGTTCTCCACCTCATTTGGGGGACACCATAATATGCAGCACCAAGGATACGCACATCAGCGCCATACCCTAGTTCTGCCAAAGCATTGAGAATGGCGTGCAGAGTGGCACCATGTTCAAAAGAAACAAGTCCGGGAACATTCTCAATCAAAATTGCCCTTGGAGCAAAAGCATCTACAAAGCGCAAATATTCTTTGAACAAATGATTTCTTTGGTCAAGTACACTTCTGACTGGAGCATTGATTGAAAACCCCTGACACGGAGGACCGCCGGCAAGTAAATCTAACTCTCCACGCTCAATACCAAGTTCTTCTCGAATTTGATTTGCGTCTATACTACGAATATCTGCTGTTAAGACCCTAGCGGAAGGGTGATTTTTCTGATATGTTGCAGCATAAACAGGCATGATTTCTGAAGCGAATAGACTGTGAAATCCAGCCTCAGAAAGTCCCTCAGACAATCCACCTGCACCCGCAAATAAGTCAATCATTGTCAAATTATTGTTTGTCATCTTTTGTCCTCGCTCTTGTATTGCTATCTTTAGTCGGCTTTTCTGCATTTTCTGGGATGATCCAAATCCGACTCATACGCGCCGCACCGGCAATTCGGTTTTCTTTGCACAAAATTTGGACTTGCCGGGGAGTCACACCCCATTTTTCAGCGGCTTCCTGTACCGTCATATATCCGTTCACTTGTGACACCTCAAAGTTTGTCTCATGGGGTAATATTAAACCATTATTAGTATATTCGTTTAAGCGAAATTAGGCAAGGGCTTTTTAAGCAACTGCCCGTATATACGCCAAAAATATTTTTGAATTTTAGGAACAAAAAGTATATACTTATGTCGCATTATAATAGATAACATATTTTAAAACATAAAAGGAGGTCAGCCCTATGGACGAACCACATCCGCATATGCAAGTAACTTTTCCCTTTGACAGCAACATCCGCTATCTGCCTCTTGTCTATCTTATCCCGGAAGACCAGATCGTTAGGTATCCTACGCTGAATGCACTGCCACGGTGTCTTTCTGAAATAGCGGCATCCGAACCGATGATGGACTTGCTCGACAGCGACGCTTTCTTGAAGGACATCATGGATGCCACCGCTGCTTTGGCCTTTCCGCACTTTGGCTTTGGCGGGTGGAAAGAACACTACACTGGCTACTGTCCAGTTTGGCGGCTCTCCTATGCGCTACCACTTTGGGCCAGCTTAATAGATCAGGAATGTGGTTGGGGATTGCAGCTTTTATTTCGCATGAAGCCTGGAACACAAATTCCGCTCCCAGACGCCGATCAGGTAAGAGAATTATTTGCCCATGTGGTGAAGCGTGCGATTACGGAGCAGGGGTGGCAACCAATTTTGGACATCGTGCGAGAAATGCCCTGCGATGAAGATTTTGAAAAATGGGATACCAACGCTCGCAAAGACTTCCTCCGCAGGTGGTATCACACCCGCTCCAAGAAGGTACAGACCGTTTCACTGGAAGGAATGCTGGAAAACAGTGATGACGACAGTCCTATTTTCCATATTCCAGATCCAAGCCAAAATGTAGAGGAATATGTGATCGCTAAGGACTTTGTGGAACGGTTTTTAAAGACCTTGCCCCTGAAAGATCGGCAGATTGTTGAACTGAGACAGGATGGATTTACTTACGAGGAAATTGCGGACAAGCTGGGGTATAAAAACCACAGCGGAGTTATCAAACGAGTGGAGGCGGTAAAAAAGAAACTTCAAAAGTACAGATGCAGCGTATGAAAGCCACGCAGACCAGAAGGTTGTGCGTGGCTTTCATACGCTCTAGCCGGATGAAAAGAGGTGAAAATTCCCCCGAATTTTTGAAGGATCGCCGTTGAATGAACGATTGACTGTTTTTGTGTCGGTTATTTTCTGGAGAGCGCGCCACCGTAAAGCGAACGGAGTTCACGGTTTGGCGGGCTTTTTTTCATTTCCGGCAAATCCCACACAAAACAGCGAAACCGAATATTGCTCTTTGTGGGGCAGACATGGAAAGGAGAGAGAACAATGGGCATTCGAGAAGAAATCAAGTCCTATATTGTCCGTTCTGGCATGACCATGACAGAGGTGGTGGATAGGCTGTACGACGATTACGATTGGAGCCGCAGCGTCCCCAATCTATCCGGCAAATTGCGTCGGGCTTCCCTGCGATACCAAGAAGCCGTGGAGCTTGCGGATGTGCTGGACTATGACATTGTCTGGGTCAAGCGCAAGCGGTAAGGAGGTACAATGGCACAAAAAGCACAGCACGCAATTTTACGCTTTGCCAAACACAAGGCGGGGCCGGCAGGGGCATTGGAAGCACACCACGAGCGCACAAAGGAGAAGTACGCCAGCAATCCCGATATTGACATCAGTAAAAGCAAGGACAATTTTCACATTATTCAGCCTGCGCAGAAGTACCGAAAGGAAATTGACACTCGCATCAAGGCGGCGGGGTGCCGTACCAGGAAGGACAGCACTATGTTTGTGGACACGCTGATTACCGCCAGCCCGGAGTTCTTCACAGACCGAAGCAAGAAAGAAATACAAGCCTACTTCACCGAAGCGGTAGCTTTTATGGAGAAGAAGGTGGGCCGGGGGAACATCTTTTCCGCTGTGGTACACATGGATGAAAAAACACCTCACCTTCACCTGTGCTTTACCCCCATCACAGAGGACGGGCGGCTGTCTGCAAAGGAGATTTTGGGCAACCGGGCGCAGCTTTCAAAATGGCAGGACGAGTTTCACGCCCACATGAAAAAGGTGTTCCCCGTCCTCAAGCGGGGCGAGAGCGCCCTTGTCACCAAGCGCAAGCACATTCCCACATGGTTGTTCAAGCAGTCCGTAGACCTCACCCGGCAACAGCAGGCCATAGAAAAGGCGGTGTCGGAAATCGGGGTGCTGAACGCCGGGAAAAAACGAGACGAAATTTTGGAGATGGTGGGGCCATATTTCTCCCGGTTGGAAAAGCATTTGGGACAGATGAAGAAATACCAAGCCACCATCGACTATCTGACGCAGGAGAACGAGGGCTTGAAGGAAAAGGTCAACAGCGAAAAGAGCATACAGAAGCAGATGGAGGTGTTGACGCTGAAAAAGGATAACGAGCGGCTGCGGCGGTTTGTGGACAGTATTCCTCCTGAGGTGCGTCGGATACTCAGAGAGCAGCAGCGCCAGCAGCGACCCAAAGATCACGATCTGTAAACCATCTTTGAGAAACACGGAGGTACATTTGGGTAGAAGAAAAAAGCTGATCAACAACACCGATATTCCCCAGCACCAGATCGAAGCAATAGCCCGCTGCATCCTGCCGGACATTCTGGCCTTCTATGAGAGCGAGGAAGGGCAGCGGGAGTTTTCTGAATGGAAGAAGCAGAGAGAAATAGAGAAGCAAGAGGCAAAAACAGAATAATGGCATAGCAAAAGCGGGGTGCCATCCGAAAAGGGTGGCACCCCGCTTTTTTGCGTTTATATAGATTTCTTTTTTTTCCGTGGCCCTCTTGGCTTGGAAGTCGGTTTGCGCTTCACCCCGTTGCGAAAATAGGCGGTTTCGTAACGGTCAAAGAAAACAAATAATCCGAACCCATCTCCTATCGGAAACAAGTTCGGATTATATTGGTTTGGTGCGGGCGGCGGGACTCGAACCCGCACACCACTAAGGTAACGGAACCTAAATCCGTCGAGTCTGCCAATTCCACCACGCCCGCAGGTATGAGCGGCAGAGCTACCTGTCGCTATTTTATTGCCCCCTGTTTTTACACGGCGAGGAACCGAGGCGGAGCATAACGCTTGACCCGCAGCTATAAAAACAGGACGAGCCTGCTTTTACCAAAGAATGAGCACGGCGAATGATGGATCGGAAAACCTACACTGAGGTGACATCACCTAAATCTCGCATGTCTACCAATTCCATCATGCCCGCAAACATATCCGCCATTATAGCACGTTTTCTGCGGCGGCGCAAGGGATGTCTGCCGGCCCTCGTCGACCTGCCCAGTACGGCGGAAGGGAAATTGTATAAGTTGCCGAAAAAGCCTGTGCGGACAGGGAATTTTCCTACAAATCCACAAAATAATGGTTGTCAGGTCCTGCAATATAAGCTATAATCGGTACATTGAGCTACTGTCCGCAGCCGTGTGGGCGGCGGACTTGAAGAAAATGAAGGGAGTACATCACCACTATGACTGCTAATGACATTCGCAATATTGCGCTGCTGGGCCACGGCGGGTCCGGCAAGACCTCGCTGGTCGAGCAGATGCTGTTTATGACCAAGGGCATCGACCGTCTGGGCAAGACCGCCGACGGCAACACCACCTGCGACTACGACGCCGAGGAGATCAAGCGCCAGATCTCCATCTCCCTGGCCTTTGCCCCCGTTATGTATAAGGGCAAGAAGATCAACGTCATGGACGCTCCCGGCAACTTCGATTTCTCCGGCGAGGCGGTGTGCGCCATCCGCGCCGCCGAGTGCGCCGTCATCGTGGGCAACGCCAAGGACGGCCTGTCCGTGGGTATGGAGCGCACTTGGAAGATGCTGGGCAAGAAGCCCCGCATGATGTTCATCAACCGCGTGGAGGAGGCCAACGCCGACTACGCATCCTGCATCGAGGCCGTCAAGGCCAAGTACGGCACCGCCATTGCCCCCATCGTGGCCACCAAGGCCGACGGCAACAAGGCCGTCACCGTCATCGTGGACCTGCTGCACAACAAAGCCTACGACGCCAAGGGCGAGTGCGCTATTCCCGCCGACATGGCCGACGAGGTGGAGGCCCTCCGCGCTGAGCTGATGGAGGCCGCCGCCGGTGCCGATGAGGAGCTGATGGAGAAGTTCTTCGAGACCATGGAGCTGTCCGCCGAGGACATGGCCAAGGGCCTGCAGATCGGCGTGCGCGAGGGCAGCGTGTGCCCCGTGCTGTGCGGCAGCGCCGTCACCGGTATGGGCGTGGAGATGCTGATGCAGACCATCGTGGACCTGGTGCCCGTGGCTACCGATATGCCCGCCGAGGCCGCTGAAGACGACGACGGCAACGCTATTGAGGTGGCCCACGATCCCAACGGCTCCGCCGCTGCCTTCGTGTTCAAGACCATCTCCGACCAGTATGGCAAGTTCTCCATGATCAAGGTCATCCGCGGCAAGGTCACCAGCGATATGTCCCTGTACAACATGACCACCGGCAACACCGAGAAGCTGGGCCGTCTGTACGTCATGAAGGGCAAGAAGACCGAGGAGACCAAGGAGATCTGCTGCGGCGACATCGGCGCCATCGGCAAGATGGACAAGGTCAAGACCGGCGACAGCCTGTGCGAGCCCAAGACCTATGTGAAGTTTGCGCCTCTGGCCTTTGCCCCCGCCTGCTACGAGCGGGCGATCTCCCCCAAGACCAAGCAGGAGATCGAGAAGCTGGGTACCGGTCTGAACAAGCTGAACGAGGAGGATCCTACCTTCTCCGTCACCAACAACGCCGAGACCCACCAGACCGTGATCTCCGGCGCCGGCGACATCCAGATCGACGTGCTGTGCAGCAAGCTGAAGTCCCGCTTCGGCGTGGATTCCGAGCTGGATACCCCGCGTGTTGCCTACCGCGAGAAGATCCGCAGCACCGTCCGCAAGCAGGGCCGCTATAAGAAGCAGACCGGCGGCAGCGGCCAGTTCGGCGACGTCCATATCATCTTCGAGCCCCAGAACGAGCAGGAGGATATGATCTTCGAGGAGAACGTGTTCGGCGGCTCCGTGCCCAAGAACTACTTCCCCGCCGTGGAAAAGGGCCTGCGCGAGAGCTGCCTGCACGGCGTGCTGGCCGGCTATCCCGTGGTATTCCTGAAGGCCACCCTGGTGGACGGCTCCTACCACCCCGTGGACTCCTCCGAGATCGCGTTCAAGCTGGCCGCCAACCTGGCGTTCAAGGCCGCTCTGCCCGAGGCCAAGCCCGTGCTGATGGAGCCCATCGGTGAGCTGAAGGTCACCGTGCCCGACAACTACGTGGGCGACGTGATGGGCGACCTGAACAAGCGCCGCGGCCGCGTGATGGGCATGAACCCCACCGGAGACGGCGAGACCGTGCTGGAGGCCGAGGTGCCCATGGCCGAGATGATGAGCTACGCCATTGACCTGCGGTCCATGACCCAGTCCCGCGGTACGTTCACCTTCAACTTCGTCCGCTACGAGGACTGCCCCGCCGCAGCTCAGGAGAAGGCGATCGCCGCCGCCAAGGCGCTGGCCGAGGCCGAGTAAGGGATATACGACAAGCACTGAAAAGCGCCCGTCCGGAAGGACGGGCGCTTTTTTGCGCGCTTTTGGGTATAGATTATTGCAGGGGCGTCTCCAGCTTTTGCAGGGACTTTTTGAACTGCACCGAGAACAGGACGGCGGTGAACGTCACCGCCAGCACGTCAGCCACGGGCTCCGCAAGATAGACGGCTGTTGTGGGGTCCGGCAGGAAGCGGGGCAGGATGTAGATCAGGGGGATCAGCAGCACGAACTTCCGCAGCACCGCTACAATGATGGAGCAGACAGCGTTTCCGGTGGAGACCAGAGTCATCTGGCAGGCGATCTGGATGCCGAACAGGCCCAGCCCACCGCAGTAGATGCGCAGCGCCCTGGAGGTGAAGGCCAGCAGGGCCGCGTCGGTGGTGAACAGACCGGCGAACACCCGGGGGCACAGCATCACGAAGGCCCACAGCGCCATGGAGTAGATGAGGCAGGCGCGCAGCAGCAGACGGAAGCTCTGCCGGACGCGGTCTGTGTTCCGGGCGCCGTAGTTGTAGCTGGTAATGGGCTGAGCGCCCTGAGACAGACCAGTCAGGGGCAGCAGGGCGAACTGCATGACGCTGGTGAGGATGGTCATGGCGCCCACGGCCAGATCCCCGCCGTATTTCAGCAGGGAGGAGTTGAAGCACACGAAGATGACGCTCTCACTGGCCTGCATGACAAAAGAGGACGATCCCAGCGCGATGCAGGGCGGCACCAGCCGCAGACCGGACAGCAGGTTCTCCCGCCGCAGGCGCAGCAGCGTCTTTTTGCCGCAGAGGAACGATGTGACCCAGACGCAGGACAGGGCCTGAGACAGCACGGTGGCCAGCGCCGCGCCCCGCACGCCCATGTCCAGAGCGAAGATGAACAGCGGGTCCAGCGCGATATTGGCCAGCGCGCCGATGAGCACCGTCAGCATGCCGGTCCGGGCGAAGCCCTGGGCCGTCACGAAGGCGTTGAGGCCCAGCGTCAGCTGGACGAACACGGTGCCGACGGCATAGACACCCATGTAGTCGGCGGCGTAGGCGACGGTGTTCTCGCTGGCGCCGAACAGCAGCAGGAGGTCGCGGCCCCACAGAAGCAGCACGGCGGTGAGGGTCAGGGACAACAGGAGCAGCAGGGCAGCGCAGCCGCCCA
>ERZ779895.1032-NODE-1032-length-33246-cov-6.514929_pt1 | contig 33246 bp, 38 predicted proteins | sample MGYA00511093_ERZ779895 | MGnify/ENA primary metagenome ERZ779895 (study PRJEB29588, sample SAMEA2142970) | human gut metagenome | biome: human gut; feature: human-associated habitat; material: faeces | place: Denmark | collected 2008/2010 ... | reverse complement strand
TAATCACCCCTTATAGGGGTGGATCAAACCACCGGTTGAACCGGTGGTTTTGATTTTTCGTAGGACAACCACTGGCTTTGCCAGTGGGGAAAAAGCTTTAGCTATGGACAGAATAAAAACTCCTTGATATATTTGAAGTTGAGGTTTGCCAACCCAACAAAAATATATCAAGGAGGTCCTAACCATGAAAGAGAAGGACATAAATAGTTTAGAACATACTAAGTGGAGATGTCAATACCATATTGTATTTGCAGCAAAATATCGTAGACAAGCAATATATAGAGAGATAAAAACGGACATAGGAAAAATTCTGAGAAAATTATGCGAACAAAAAGGTGTAAATATAATAGAAGCCGAAGCGTATCCTGACCATATTCATATGCTTATAGAAATACCGCCAAAATACAGCGTAGCACAAATAATGGGATTTCTAAAAGGTAAGAGCAGCCTTATGATTTTCGACAGACACGCAAATTTGAAGTATAAATATGGGAACCGTCATTTTTGGGCAAGAGGATATTATGTGGATACCGTAGGACGCAATAAAAAACAAATAGCGGAATACATAAGGAACCAATTGCAAGAAGATGAAATGGCAGACCAGATGAGCATTCAAGAATATATAGACCCGTTTACGGGTAGCAAGACAAAGTAGGCTAAATAAAACACCCCTTTAGGGGTTGCCCGAGGAAGTAATGCGGTTGGCAGAACCTTTCGGAGCCCCTTTAGGGGTGTGGCCTGTAAAATGCCCTTCCAGGGCTTATTCAAGCCTCCGGCTTTGCCGGAGGTTGTGACTGTATTCGGAATTATAAATAAGTAAATAAAAGCGGCGGGAGCTCTGCTCCCGCCATACGATGTATCAATTTAGTTATTAGATATGCCTCAAAACGAGGCTGGAGCTCGTTCTTCACATTTGGCAATTAAATAAAATCCTATATTATTTGACTATTTTCTTGATGACCTTTAGCCTTGAAAACTCCTCGCGCTCTTTTTCGTCCAAAGCCGCTGTGATCGCTTTTATCTGCGTTTCAAACCGCGGAATGACAATATTCTTGAGGGCGTTTGCTCTTTTCTGCGTCTTTCTGATACCCTCAGCCAGCCTGTAAACGCTGTTTTCGATCTCTGCAAGCTCTGCAGTCCTGCGCTTTACATTGTCAAACTCAATATACGCTTTGTCCAATTGGAATGATGTTTTGCGGTAGCCGAAATAATTCTTTACACCGCTGCTATTCAGCGTTACGGTCGGTATCTCAACACCCATAACACTGCGTGAGGACACGCCAAGCCCGTTTTCGACAGGTACCGATCTTGCATATTCCTCAACGATACCGAGGTCAATATTGGCTGTCTGCAATGCTTTATAAGCGTTTATATAGCTTTCATTTATTTCAGTCTGGATAGAGCCTGCGCGGTCTATAAGCGACATGGTTTCCCTTATAAGTATGTTGCGCTTACGGTCAAGCAGATCGTATCCGACCCTTGCAAGCGCAAGCGATTTGTTCAGCTTCATTAGGTTTCCTTTTGTTGGAAAGACCTGCTGTGACATTGTAAAGCGCACCTCACTTTCAATTCGTTTATTTTTGCTCCGCTATCGGATCATAGTATTCTTTAAGCAGCTCGTCGCTGACCCTGTCAAGTTCGGAACGGGGGAGCAGCGTCAGCATTTTCCAGCCGAGGTCGAGCGTTTCCTCAATGGAACGGTTTTCCGTAAAACGCTGCGTTAAAAAGTGCTTCTCGAATTCATTGCCGAAGGCAATATACTTTTTGTCAGTCTCGGATAATTCATCCTCGCCTATGACCGACGCCAGCGCCTTTGCGTCCTGCACCTTTGCGTAGGCGGCGAAAAGCTGGTTCGCAAGGGACGAATGATCTTTACGGGTAAATCCCTCGCCGATACCGTCCTTCATAAGACGCGACAGGCTGGGCAATATGCTTACCGGCGGATAGACACCGGCGTTGTCGAGCGTGCGGTCGAGAACTATCTGACCTTCGGTTATATATCCGGTAAGGTCCGGAACAGGGTGGGTGATATCGTCGTTTGGCATTGTAAGTATCGGAATCTGTGTTACCGAACCTTTTCTTCCCTTTATCATACCGGCGCGTTCGTAGAGCGAAGCAAGGTCGGAATATAGATACCCCGGATAGCCCTTTCTGCCCGGTATTTCGCCCTTTGATGAGCTGAACTCACGCAGCGCCTCGCAGTATGACGACATGTCGGTCATGACGACCAGAATGTGCATGCCCTTTTCAAATGCGAGATATTCGGCTGCAGTCAGCGCACAGCGCGGCGTTATCGTTCTTTCAATTATAGGGTCGTTCGAAAGGTTTAAGAACATTACGACCCTTTCAAGTACACCGGATGCCTCAAAGCTGTGTTTAAAGTAATCAGCAACATCGTTCTTAACGCCCATTGCGGCAAAAACCACGGCAAATTCAGCGTTTTCGTCACCGGCAATCTTTGCCTGCCTTACTATCTGCGCCGCAAGCTCGTTGTGCTTCATGCCGTATCCGGAGAATATAGGCAGCTTCTGACCGCGTATGAGGGTCGAAAGTGCGTCTATAGATGAAATTCCGGTTGAAATATAGTTTCTCGGATAAACGCGCGAGACCGGATTTATAGAAGAACCGTTTATATCGCGCGAACATTCGGAATATATCGGTCCCAAGCCGTCTATAGGCTTGCCGGCACCGCTGAAAATGCGTCCGAGCATTTCATCAGACAGCTTAAGCTCCATAGGATGACCCAGAAAGACGGTGCTTGTATTTTTAAGAGATATACCCTTTGTACCCTCGAATATCTGCACGACAGCCCTGTCTCCGTCAAGCTCGACGACACGTCCCATGCGTTCTTCATTATTATTCAGCCGTATCCTGACCATTTCCTCGTTGCCGGCGTTTTTCACTCCGTCAAGGATGATCAGCGATCCGGATACGTCGCAAAGCCCGTTGTGTTCAATGATCATTGCTTGTCTCCGTTTCCAAGATATAAGCTTCTATTTTGACAATATATCTTTAATAATGCTGTCGATATCCGACATATAACCGTCAAACATTTCAGGATGATCGTTCGGAATATCATACTTCATTTTGATTATTTTATCATAGATACCGGTGTCGCCTATGGCTCTTATCGGCTTTCCGGCAGCTATTACGCTTTTTGCCGAGTCATAAAGATGAAGTACGGTCTTCATCATCAGAAACTGCTTTTTAAGCGGTACATAGGTGTCGTCGGCATGATATGCATTCTGCTGCAGAAAACCGACTCTTATGACGCGCGCTATTTCAATGGTAAGTCGCTGATCATCGGGTAAGACGTCTGCACCGATAAGCTTTACTATCTCCATCAGCTGGCTTTCCTCACGCAGAATGTTTATAAATGTTCGGCGGTATTTCATGAATGCAGGATCAACATTTTCGTTGTAGTAATCCGAAAGATCGCTTTCATACTCACTGTAGCTGTCGGTCCAGTTTATAGCCGGATAATGCCTTGCGTATGCGAGCTGCTTATCCAGAGCCCAGAAAACGCGTGTAAATCGCTTGGTGTTCTGGGTCACAGGCTCCGAAAAATCAGACCCTTGAGGTGAGACGGCGCCTATTACGGTTACCGAGCCTTCACCGCCTGCAAGCGGCGTTACTCTGCCTGCACGCTCATAAAACGCGGCAAGACGGGAGGGAAGATATGCCGGAAAGCCTTCCTCGGCAGGCATTTCTTCAAGTCTGCCTGAAATTTCACGGAGAGCCTCAGCCCAACGCGATGTTGAGTCAGCCATCATTGCGACTGCATATCCCATGTCACGGTAGTACTCGGCAAGCGTTATGCCGGTATATATCGACGCTTCGCGCGCGGCGACCGGCATGTTCGAGGTGTTGGCTATAAGCACCGTACGGTCGGTAAGCTTACGACCGGTCCTCGGATCCAAAAGGTCGCCGAACTCGTCAAGCACCTGTGTCATTTCGTTTCCGCGTTCACCGCAGCCGACGTATATGATTATATCAGCGTCGCACCACTTGGCAAGCTGATGCTGGGTCATAGTCTTTCCCGTTCCGAATCCGCCCGGTATGGCAGCAGTGCCGCCTTTTGCAAGCGGAGCTATCGTATCAATAACGCGCTGACCGGTTATAAGCGGAACATTACACTCAAGACGTTTTTCAATGGGGCGAGCGGTTCTTATGGGCCACGTCTGGCAAAGCGTCAGATCCTTGATGTGACCGTTTTCGTCCTCTAATTTTACAACGGTATCATGTACCTTGTATTTGCCGTTTTGGGCGGTAAATACTACCTTTCCTGAAATATAGGGCGGTACAAGGCATTTATGCAGGACACTGTCGGTCTCTGGGCAGGTGGCGTATACGCTGCCGCCCTTTATTTCGTCACCTACTTTAACCGTGACTGTGACGTCCCACAGTCTGTCGGCTCCCAAAGGATCGGCAAAGCATCCGCGTCCTATAAACGGACCGGTTTTGCTTTCTATCTCACGAAGCGGACGTTCAATGCCGTCAAAAATATTGCCGATAATACCTGGTCCTAAAGTGACCGACATGGGACTTCCCGTAGGGATAACGGTTTCGCCGACTTTAAGTCCGGTCGTTTCTTCATATACCTGTATCACAGTCCTGCCGTTTTCTATTCCTATGACCTCGCCTACGAGTCTTTTATCTCCTACATAGACCATTTCCTGCATGAAAAAGTCTTTGGAGTCGGCTACAGTCACAACAGGACCGTTAATGCTGTGTATCAGATTTTTCATACTGTTCACCTTAAGCTTTGCGGATAACGAGTCCGGAATTTTTTTCGAACCATTCGGCTTCCGAGGCAAGTCGTGTATCAAGCGTGTCGTCAGCGGTCAGCTTGCCGTCACGCGACATAACCTTGATGCCGCCGAGCTTTATCGAGTCGTCACATACCGCATCAAAATCAATGCCGGATGCTTTTAAAGTTTCTGCGAGAGGCAGATCATCCTTTGAAAATGAAACCGTGAAGCTATCACCGCCTAAAGCCTCGGTGCACCTTGCAAAGCTCTTGAGCAGGAAATTTTTATAATCATCGGACGCCTTGAATTTTAAAATGCGCTCCTTAACGTTTGAAAAAACAGCGTCTTTTATGTTGTTGCGGTCAAGCAGCATTCTGTTGCCAAGCTCAATGCGCTTTGCCGTGACAGCCTTTCCATAATCACTTCTGACCTTAAGGGTCTCGGATCTTATAAGGTCATAGCTTTCGGCAAGCGCATCCTTTTCGGCGTCATTTATCTGCTTTTCGACGAATTTGCCGGTCTCATGTTTGATTTTTTCTTTCTCAGCCTCAGCCTCTGACGCAATTGCCCCAAGAAGGCTGTTGATGCTTTTTTCGTTAGGCATGACGGTCTCCAATCCTCTGCTTATATTTTTATGCCTATTGCCTCGCGTACATAGCGCATGACCGAATCGCTGTCACGCCCGTCAGAGTGCCGGTCGGGAATAACAACGATAAGAGGCTTTGCCGTATGCAGCTTGAAATGATCGATTTCCGATTCGCACATTTTACTGAGCGCCTCGGTGATGAGAATTATACCGGTTGAAGGGTCGGCTGAATACTCATTCAGCGCTTTTCTAACTTCATCCGGCGTCGAGGCAATGCAGCCCTCGATGCCTGCCAGCCGCATACCGACCAACGTGTCATGGTTGTCGCTTATCAGCATGAAATGCATAAGTCTGACCTCTTTAAAATCAAAGTGTGGGCAGATCGGGTATCTTGAGTATCATAAGGAATGCAATGATAAATCCGTATATGGCGACAGCTTCGCCGAGTGCAACGAATATCATTGATTTACCGAATGATTTAGGATCCTCTGCTACTGCTCCGATAGCGGCAGGAGCACCGGCAGCAAGGGCAATACCGGCACCTACGGCGGCAAGTCCTATGGCTATCGCAGCACCTATAAAGCCGAGACCCGTTGCAATTCCTGCTCCGGAATTGGCAGATGCAGCGGCAGTTTCGCTATCTGCAGCGACTTCTGAAACTGCGGCTGCTGTTGCTGTCGTGTCATTTCCGGTGCTCTCAGCTGCATAAACGGCTCCGGTGAAAATGAGGCAAACGGCAAGTGCCGCGCCGAGAACTATAAAATGTCTTACAAATGCCTTTTTACCGTTACCGGTCTTTTTCATGCAGATAACTCCGGCGACTACTGCGATAATAAGTGCTGCGACCGGAAGGGCTACAGCCATGACAGAAACAAATGACATATTGATTACTCCTTTTTATACTTTATTTCAATTAAATTGCCCTGAATATAAGAGGTGAAAAGTTTTTGCCCGAGCCGTCATAGTAGCGGCTGAACATTTCGTAGAATTCAAGCCTTAAGACCTGTATTCCCACAAGCAGTCCTTCAAGTGCTATTACGAATACATTTCCTATGACCATCATTATGGCTGTCGGTACTCCGCCGCCGAACAGATCGGCTATTGCCATAAATGCCGTCATCATGCCTGAATGTATAAGGACGAACGCGCCGACACGCAAAAAGCTCAGAGTGTTTGTCATATAGCTCAGTACGACCTCAAACAGCTCGAAGAAATTGACCAGTATAAAGTCGCCGATGCTGTCGGGCTTGAATTTTTTGCCCGATATGAGATCTGACAGCGGTTCCTTTAAGAAGATCAGCAGTGCCGGCAGGGCGATGCCGAGAACCGCAAGCAGCGTGTTGTTGATGCTGTAGCTTATAAACATCTGGGCTATAAGCAGAATTATCGACGAATACATCACTATTCCTACAACGCCGTTGGCGCCGAAGAGAGTACCCCCGATATCGTGCCGTTTAATGCTTGAAGCAATATTGAGACACATTGCGATTATAACCAGTACAACGCCTATTCCTATCGATGCGGCAAGCAGATATGTCGCGCTGTTCATGACCTCAAACGGCTTTTCTTCAAATCCAAGCGAGTGATAAAGCGGATCGAGCCAGTGCTCATATCCGAATACACTGCCGAATACTGTGCCGAATATGGCACCTGATATACCGCAAGGTATCAGTATTTTACCGAGTGCCATGTGCATGAACCGGTACATGAAAAAGCCTATCAGCGCAAGTATCAGTCCCTGACCCAAATCTGCAAACATTATGCCGTAGAGCAGTGTATAGGTCAGACCTAAAAATGCGGTCGGGTCAAGCTCTCCGTACGACGGGACACCGAATATTTCAACAAAAAACTGGAATGGTCTGAATACCTTGCAATTTTTCAGCTTTGTAGGCGGCTGTACTCTTGTGTTACCGCTTTCGTCAAAGTCAACGCTTACGCCGTCAATCGCTGTTAAGGTATCGGAAAAGCTTTTTTCGGCACTTTTCGGTATCCAACCCACCAGCATGAATGTGTTTTTGAATTTTGTAGCGTACCTTTTGGCTTCGCTTATCTCGTAAAGTCTTTCGGTCTCGGCATATATTGCGTCAAATTCGTCGCGGTTGTCGGCAAAAATGCCGTTTATGGTTTCGCTTTCGGAGGCAAGCTCGCAGTTCAGCTGTTCTATATCATGCAATGTATCGTCGTATATCTCAGCCGGGGTGCCTTTTTCACGCGGCAGATGAAGTCTTTCAAAGAAGAGCGACGCAAATATACGGTCAGCCTTTTCTATTTTCGAGACCGGCGTAAGGTATAGTCCCCAGCAGTATTCGCCGTCCTCGGAACAGGGGACAAAGAGCGAACTTATCTCATCGCCGTAGTGCTTCAGTTTTTCCACGCTTTCAATCGGCATCCTGCCAAAGCGGAAATGAATGTAGGCGGTTTTGTGCGCGCGCTCGACATCAAAGTCAAACCCTGTAAAATGAGCGAGCTGTTCAGCCGACTTCTGAAGCTCGGACAGTCTGTCTTCCGAATTTTTGCGTTTGTCCTGAATGCTGTGAACCGCGTTTTCAAGTATCGTAAGGTAATCATCCGGTGTAATATCACCGCCGCAGTCACAGTCAAGCGATATACCGAGATCAGCCAGTGAAGCGTTCAGGCGTTCGAGCTTTTCACCCGGTATATGATCGCTGTTTGTTCCTTTTGCCGATGCAGCTCCCGGCTTGGCACCGAAAAGCGTGTACAGATCCTTCATTCGCTGCAGCTTTGCGGAATACGGATTTTCTTCGTTGATACTTTTAAAATCCTTTGTATTCATAAGCTCGGTCGCGGATTCCGGATGGAAGCAGCCGGCATCAATAACCTTTTCAACGGCCTTTGTCAGCATATCAAAAGGGCCGACAATATTCGCCATAACCATTTTTTCGACCGGCATTTTAATTTCCCTCCGTTCTTGCAATAATATTGCCCAATATCTGTTCGGGGCTGACTTTGTATCTGACCCCTTCTATTATTCGTATGAGATTTGCAGTTTCAATGTCAAGCTCTGCAAAATAGCTCATCATAACGACAGGCGGCGACGATGAGAAGTGGATGTTGTGGGAGGCGAGGCTGTGAAGTATCATCAGCCTCAGCTCATCCGGATCGGCAGTGCCGAAACGTTCTATATAACGGGAGTAGCCTGTGTTCTTAAAAATATCCTCAGCTGCGTCGGCATTTTCCGCTATAAGCATTTTTTTGAATGTTTTTTGCGGAATCAGATATGTGTATCCTAAAAGGTCGGGACCTATATCATCGGGAGCAGCCCCGTAATACCGCTTGCCCCTTATTATTACAGAGCAATCGGAAAGCTCTGCCGTAAGGATCAGCATATTTTTGAGTGACTGTCTTGCCGACTCATCGGAATAAGTGGCGATGCTTTTAAACGCCGTTTCGTAAACCACGCGCTCAAACGCCGTTTCAATAATATCAAAATCGGCAGGGGAGTCATCGCTCATAAGCAGTGCGGCAGTGCGGAAATCCGTCGCCGATAAAAAGTTCCTCATGCCGCTTACATCCTTGACATTGCAAAGTCCTACAAAATCTATATTCGAATACTTGTCAAGGGTATATGATAATTTCGGAATGTAGCTTTCGGTATTGTTTGCATACAGCAGTCTTATAAATTGCAGCAGTGCGTCGGCTTCCTCGCGCCGGACCGTGAACCGGAACAATTCATCGCCGACCGACCTCTCAAACCGGCAGATCGAAGCTGTCTCCGATATCCGGTACTTTTTCAGCATGTCCTCAAGGTGATCCCTGTGAATGGCAGAGTCGTTCGCGCCGGAGAGCGCTTCGGAATATTTTGTGCGCGTTCTGAGATACGATGCTATCTCAGACACTGACGAGAGACCTGACAGCTGTTTGTAGTCGGAAAACGTCAGCATTTTTCCGTATTTTGCGCGTATTTTTGATGTGATTGAATTCAGCGCCTTGTCCTGCATCGTACCACCTCCGTCTTTCATTACAAGCGGTAAACGCCATGAGTTTTAAGAAATGACCCTTTCAAAAATTTCGTCAGCCCATTTATCAATATTTTTTTTTGCTTCCGCGCTCAATTCGGCGGTGTTTTTTGTAAAGTTATTTTCAAGTCTTTCTATAGCCGAATTCAGTGCTGTATTTTCCTCAAGCTTTATGTCATCAACTCTTTTTCTTGCCTTTTCGAGGTATTTTTCCTTTATTGCAGCCTTTTTTTCGGCGATTGATTCCTCAACCTTCTTTTTTTCAAGGACAGCCTGATCGGTCAACCTTCTCGCATCCTCGTCGGCGCTGATCAGCCGGTCGATGACGCTTTCAAGGTGTCTGTTTTCTTCAATATCAATATATTTTTTCATCTGGAGCACCTCTTTTTTATGAACAGAACATGTCTTAAAAATTCACGCACCGTTTTTCCGGTTAAAAGAAAAACAGTGCGTTATATACATATTTTGAAGCTGCAATCACTTATTGACTGTAATACCGAACAGTTTTAATATTTCAAAAACGAACGGTATTGCGAACGGAACCAGCAGCGCCGGTATCCAACTCGAAAACTCCGCTGTGTGCAGCCCGAAAAGCTGACCTGCCGGTGTTGCTGCTATCACTACCGAAATTATAACGCAGAGACCTGAAATTGTCAACATGAATCTGTTATGAATTATACGTTTGAAAAACGGTTCGGGTGAACGCGTTGCAAACATATAAAATATGAGTGAAAGCACTAAGGAAACGAAGGTTACCGCTCCCGAGCCGGGGTCGCTTTTTGTAAGCAGCGAGACTATGACCGGAACGGCAGCCACGGCAATGCCGGACAAAGCCGACATGATGATCGACCGCCGGTCAAACATCTTTTCGCCGACCGTTCTCGGTGCAGCATCCATTATACTTCTATCTGCCGTTTCGTAGCCGATCGAAGCGATCGGAAAAACCAGTGCGAATATTGCGCCTATTATAATCAGAGGCGTCGGCATATAAAGGCTTCCGAATATTATAGTGCCGCATATCATGGTCAAAAATACGCTTACGCAGAGTGTGAGATAATAATTTGTATATTTACAGAAGTTTCCGAATATGCCTCTTGCGTTTCTTATTGTCTTTACTATCGACGAATAACTGTCGTCGTATACGATGAGGTCCGCGTTACCCTTAGCAACATCGGTTCCGGTTTTGCCCATGGCGCATCCGACGTCAGCATAAGACATGGCTGCGTAGTTTGCCGCACTGTCGGCGGTCAGCAGCACGGTTTCACCGTTTTTGTGCAGCGCTTCTACCATGCGTATGCGCTGATCTGACGATATTCTTGCGCATACCTTGATTTTAGGTGCGGCGGCAGCCAGCTCATCGTCATTGAGGTTGTCAAGCTGCTCTCCAGTGACCGCAACGTCCCCGTCGCTCAGTATTCCCATTTTTTTAGCCTGCGTCTCAGCTGTGTTAATGTGATCGCCCGTGAACATGACGGTCGATATACCGGCATGCCTGCAAAGAGCAATGTCGGATACAATGCCGCGGCGCTCACGGTCGGCAATTCCGAAAAGCCCTAAGAATTGCAGGTCATATTCAAGTGATTCCGGTCTTGGATCGGACGGCAGCGCGTCAAGTATTTTATAAGATATTGCGAGAACTCTCAGTCCCTCGCTGCACATCTGCTCATAAGCCTTTTTGACCTTTTCCCGGTCTGCCGACGCACAGCGGTCAAGTATGATATCTGGCGCTCCTCTTACTATATCAAATATCCTGCCCTCTATCATATTTACCGTAGTTTTTATTTTGCGTTCGGGAGTGAGGGCAATTGAGGTGACGCGCGGAAATTCGGTGTCAAAATCCTGCTTTACAATGTTTAAGTACCGTGCCGCTGCCGACATTATGGCGGCTTCGGTGTGATCAGGCTCCGTGCCTTCGGTAAAATCGCATGAAAGTGAGCCGAAACGCATGGCAATTTCGCATTGTCTTGAAATTGCGCCGGTTCCGAGATCAACGATGTTTTCACCGTCGTATACCTTTTGCAGAACCATGCGGTTCTGTGTTAAGGTACCGGTCTTATCGGAGCATATAACGGTCACACCTGCCAGCTTTTCGACGGTCTGTGGGTTGAAAATTGACGCCTTGTCCTTTTCAAGGCGTTTTATACCGAGCGCCATAAGGCAGGCGATGCGTGTCGGGAAGCTGCCGGGCACAACGGCGATATAAAATGCAACTGCCGCAATGAGCGCCTCCAAAAACTTGCCCCAGCCTATGATGCCGCCGGTCGCAAAGGTGCCTGTCACCACTATGAGTGCTCCGGCAAAAAGTGCGGCGGCACGGAATACCTTTGAAAAATCGCTGTAGCGATCGTTTATCTTGTCCTGAACGCCTTTATGGAAAAACACTTTGTCCTTAATGACAGACCTTCTGATCTCGGCGTTGTCACCGGTGCCGACGACAACTGCAACGGCAGTGCCGGTCATGCAGTGACAGCCGCAGTACACCATATTGGTGCGTTCCGCAATGGGCGTTATGTCGTCAAGCACGGCAGTCTGATCTTTGGGTACCACGACAGTGTCCTTTTCGCCGAAAAGCACCGATTCGTCACAGCGCAGACCGTATGCTTCAATTAACCTTGCGTCCGCAGGTATGTAATCACCGGCACAAAGCAGCAGGATATCACCGGGGACGACATGGTCGCCCTCTATAGACAGCTTCTTTCCGCCGCGGATGACCTTGGCAGAGACATGACGGCGGTTCTGCAGAGATGAAAGCATATTGCGTGACCGGTATTCAAACCACACGCAAAGCGCTTCCTTGGCGCAAACGGCAAGGAATGTCACTGCAGGCAGCAAAAAGTCGTTGCGTCCGGTTACAAGCTCGCGGAGTATGTATATCACAAGTAAAGCGAGAAGTATTATTACCGCCGGCTTCTGGAGCTGCTTTATGACAGCAGACCGACGACTGATCTCATCTTTGTTGACCGAGAGGTTCCTACCGCATTCCTTCAGCCTTTCCGAGGCTTTATCATTTGACAAGCCTTTTTCACGGTCAGTATTCAGTTCTTTTATGACTTCATCGGCAGTAGCACTGTGCCAGATCATATAATCACCATTTCCATAAAATGTTAACAGGACCTTATACTCACGATGATTATACAACAAACCGAGGCAAAAATCAATTATTTTAATTAAATAGTGAATTTGTTGTTTATTTCTGAAGTTTATTGTGTTACAATAGTAAAAACATAAATGCATATAAAGGAAAGGCGGGCATCCCTTTGGAGTGGACCGAGATAAAGATAAAAGTACCGCAGAGTTTGACCGAAGAGGCTGAAGCAATAGCCAATATGGTCGTGCCGTACGGTATATATGTAGAGGATTATTCATCGCTTGAGCGCGACGCGCTGGAGATCGCGCATATCGATCTTATAGACGAGGATCTTGTAAATAAGGACAGGACGGTATCCATAATACACATATATATAAGCAGCGAGGAAAATCCGCTTGAGGCTATTGAATACTTAAAGCAGCGCTATGAGGCACAAGGCATTGATTACGCGGTCGATACCGATACTGTCGATGAAAAGCAGTGGGCTGATAACTGGAAAAAGTTTTTCAAAACGACCAGAATAGGTGAAAAGCTGATCATAAGACCGAGCTGGGAGCCGTACCCTGAGGATAAAAATGCGGTGGTGCTGAGCATTGATCCGGGCGCCGCTTTCGGAACGGGCACACATGCCACAACAAAAATGTGCCTGCAAAAATTGCAGAAGTATATCAAAAAAGGCTCGTCAATGCTTGACATCGGCAGCGGAAGCGGTATACTAAGTATTGCTGCGGCTTTGCTTGGCGCCGAAAGTGTCAAGGGCGTTGATATCGATCCTGTTGCGGTTTCGGTCGCAAAGGAAAATGCCGATATAAACGGAGTAGGGGATAAGACAGAATTTATTGAGGGCGATCTTTGCGATAAAATAAGCGGCACATTTGATGTTGTATGCGCAAACATAGTTGCGGATGTTATAATATCACTGTTGCCGACGGTCGGAAGATTTATGCATGAGGGGTCTGTATTTATGTGCTCCGGTATTATAGACGTCAGAGAGAACGACGTTACCGACGCTTTTTCAAAATACGGATTTACTATAATAGACGAGTGCGAATGTGAGAACTGGCGCGCTTTTGTAGTTTCAAAAAAGGAGAAATAGAATGCTTCAGTACGAAGAACAGAAAAGCCGTCTGACGGCTCTTGAAAATGATATCAAAGAGCTGGGCGACGCGCTCGGTCTTGATTACCTGAAAAAACAGGTTGAGGATCTTGAGGTGCAGGCTTCTGCTCCCGATTTCTGGAACGACCTTGAAAAGGCGCAGACTATTCAGCAGAAAACAAGCCAGTTGAAATCGAAAATAGAAAAATATGACAGACTCCGCTCACTTTATGAGGACACTTTGGTGCTGATAGAAATGGCTGACGAGGAGGGCGACCTTTCCATGCTGGATGAGGTTGTCTCGAACGTCGATGCCGTTCAGAGCAGCCTTGAAGAGCAGCGCCTTTCGACCCTGCTTACCGGTGAATATGACGCCAATAACGCGATACTTACCTTCCATGCAGGAGCAGGCGGTACAGAGGCGCAGGACTGGAATCAGATGCTTGTCAGAATGTACACCCACTGGGGCGAGCGCCACGGCTTCAAGGTTAATATGGTCGATTTCCTTGACGGTGAGGAGGCAGGTCTCAAAAGCGCCGTACTTACCTTTACGGGCGAAAACGCATATGGTTATTTAAAGGGCGAAAACGGAGTTCACCGCCTTGTCAGGATCTCCCCGTTTGACGGATCGGGACGCAGGCACACATCATTTGCCTCTTTGGAGGTCATGCCCGAAATATCGGACGATGTTGAGGTTGATATAAGGGAAGACGATCTTAAAATAGATACCTACCGTTCAAGCGGAGCAGGTGGTCAGCACGTCAATAAGACCGAATCGGCTGTCCGCATCACGCATATACCGACCGGTATTGTGGTTGCCTGTCAGAACGAGCGCAGCCAGTTCCAGAACAAAGAGGTCTGTATGACCATGCTGCGTTCAAAGCTCATAGAGATAAAAGAACGTGAGCACCTTGAAAAAATAGAGGATATAAAGGGTATTCAGAAGGATATTGCCTGGGGCTCGCAGATAAGGTCGTACGTTTTTATGCCCTACACACTTGTCAAGGACCACAGAACCGGCTTTGAATCGGGAAATGTCGGCGCTGTCATGGACGGCGATCTTGACGGATTCATAAATGCCTATTTAAAGGCTGCGTCGCAGAATAAGCTCGGTAATTACGGTTCTGACGATTAATTTGCTTTAAACCGGATATCCGGTGAAATAAATATAATTTTGAGGTGTTGAATATGTTGGATTACAAGGTTAAGATCGGTCTGTGTCCGATGCGTCGTGACACTACCAACCGTCCTGCAAAGACCTTCCTTACCTGGGTTTCTGCCGAGGAGAGGGGCCACAGATTCGTAAAGTACATCGAGGAAAACTTTGCGGATGAGAATGTAGAGTTTGTCGATGCAAACGGTCTCGGATGTAATGACCTTATTTTTGATGAGGCTTCGGCTGAGGCGTGTGCCGAAAGGTTCAAGGCTGAAAAGGTCGATGCAGTTATCATTATCAATTGCAACTTCGGTAATGAAGAGGCTGCTGCTGACCTTGCCAAGGCTGTCGGCAAGCCGGTAGCCATCTGGGCACCGCTCGATGACGAATACTATGTCGACGGTATGCGCCCGACCGATTCACAGTGTGGTTCGTTCGGTGTTTCAAGACAGATGCAGAGATATCACATACCTTTCTCGCACATTCCCTGCTGCAGAGTCGAGTCGCCTGAGTTCAAGGAAGGCTTTGACCGCTTTGCAAGGGTAGCATGTATGGTAAAGAACTTTACCGGAATGCGTATCGGTCAGGTCGGTATCAGACCCAAGCCGTTCTATTCTGTTATCTGGAATGAGGGCGAGCTTATGGAGAAGTTCGGTATCCGCATTATTCCTATCAACTTCGCTGTAATTCAGAACACCTTCAACGATGTTTTTGCCAATGAAAAGGAAGAAATGGCAAAGGTAGAGAAGATATTTACCGAGAACTATCAGATGGATGATCTCACTCCGCAGTATCTTGAGAGGATGTCGGCTCTTGTTCTTACATACAAGCGCCTTTTCAAGGAGTTCAACCTTGATGTTATTTCAGGCGAGTGCTGGACCGGCTTCCCCCAGATGTTCGACGGACTTTGCCCCTGCAGCGTTTACGGTGTGCTCAATGATATGGGCTACATCATCAGCTGCGAGAGCGACATGCACTGCGTCATGACAATGGCTCTTATGAGCTGTGCTTCGCTCGGTAAGAAAAAGACCTTCCTCGGCGAGTTTACCGTTCGCCATCCTGAAAACAGAAACGCTGAGCTTCTCTGGCACTGCGGACCGTTCCCGCTTTCGGTTAAGGCACCTGACAGCACCGCACGTCTTGTCAATCAGCGTGAGTGGTTCCGCGCCAAGGACGGCACATATACAGTTGCGCGTATCGATCAGGAAAGCGGCAATTATATGATACTTCCGCTTGTCTGCCACACCGTTCCGGGACCGCAGACCCACGGTACATATATCTGGGGTGAATTTGAGGATCTCCAGGCTGTCGAGGACAGACTGCTCGACGGACCGTATATCCACCACTTCTGCGAGATAGAAGGGGACTATACAAAGGAAGTTAAGGAATTCTGCAAATACTTCCCGAACCTTTCGGTTGACACCTCTCTTGAAAATTAATAAAGTTTTGCAATCAAAACCACCGGTTCAACCGGTGGTTTGATCCACCCCTATATCAAAAGCGAAAAGCTAAATGGGTTTCTGATGCGAAGAAATGTGCGTTGGAAATTTATCGTAATACCGGACGCAAACCTACTGTTGAGGAAATGAGAGACGGATTTTATTGGATGTATACGCAAAGAACCAAAGAGAATATTGATGCCCATAACAACTTCTTTACATTAACGGGAGATAGTTATGAGGATATATGCAAAAGCTTTCTTGCAACCGAGCCTGTATATCCGTCGTTCGAGGAATTTCTTAAAGACTGCGGAATCTGAATACCGAATAACATAATTATAATGCTGACGTGGGGCGCACTTAATGGAAATTAAAAGCAAAAACAATAATGACAGGCTGCAAATTGTCCTGGCAATGGCATGCTCGTTGATTGCCATGGTCATAAACTATATGATCTCGTTTTTCCTGACGCCGTATATCACCAACACGCTTGGAACCGAAGCATACGGTTTTGTGTCACTGGCAAAAACCGTTGCAAATTACGGATTGATCATAACAAGCTGCCTAAACGCCTATGCGTCCCGGTTTATTGCGGTGTCATATCATGAGGGAGATATAAAAAGAGCTAATTCTTTTTACAGCAGCGTAGTTATCGCTGATGTTATTTTGATTGCGGTTAGTGCAGTTATATCAATTTTTTTGGCTTTTAACATCAGGGCGTTCTTTTCGGTGCCTGATGATCTGCTGAATGATGTCAGACTGCTTTTCTATTTGGATATACTTAATTGTATGGTCCTTGCTTTAGCAAGCGTTTACACGGTGTCCGGGTATATTAAAAACAGGCTCCAGTACATAAGCATTTCCAAGATTCTTGCATATTGCACAGAAGCGCTCATCCTTGTTGTTTTCTTTAGAATATTTAAGCCTTCCGTGTGGTTCGTCGGAGCAGCGCTGCTTATTTCGACGGTATTGTACGGGCTCATGAATTACGGTATAAAAAAGAAGATGACGCCTGACTTAAGGTGTCGGATTGATCATTTTTCATTTTCTGCGGTAAAAGAGCTTCTTGGCCGCGGACTTTGGAGTGCCTTCAATCAGATAGGGAATATGCTTAACACCGGTCTTGATCTGTGGATTACAAACCTGATGCTTGACGGGTTCAAATTGGGGCAGCTTTCTATTGTTAAAACGGTCGCAACGATATGCTCGGCACTTCCGTCTTTGATCACGCAGCCGTTTCAGCCTATGCTTTTAAAACTTTATGCCGATAAAGACATGAACGGAGTCCGTAAAACCATCAGTTTTCAGATGAAATTATTGGGTGCTGTATCATGCATCGTATTAGCTGGCTTTTTTGTGTTGGGCGAGTTGTATTTCGAGCTTTGGACGCCAAATAACAATTCTGCACTTTTGAACAGGATCGCCATTATTACACTGATCGGTTTTGTCTTTGAAAGCGTAGCGAGCCCTATGTTTTTCACATACACACTTTCTTTAAAAAATACTCTTCCGTGCATTGTGACGGCGGTCAGCGGTGCTTTGAATGTATTAAGTATGTTTATTTTCCTGAAATTCACCGGGCTGGATCTTTATGCTGTAGTCGGAACAACAACCGTACTCGGATTAATAACATTTTTTATTTTCACACCCTTATACTCCGCACGGTGTATAAAGCTTCCGTCGTTATCTTTTTATAAGCCGATCGTCAGAATTGTTATATCCGATCTGCTTACTGTTGGATTTGTGAAAATTGTGTTTCGAACCGTTGCGGTCAATTCGTGGATAGGTCTGATCGGAATGGCTGCCGTTGTAGGAATATTGGGACTATTGCTGTATTCAATATCCGTATTTGATAAGGATGAGCGTGCAAAAGTTTTAAGACAGATAAAAAGAATACTTTGCAGGCAGAGGTGAAAAAATGAGGGCTATAACTGATTTGGATGAGCTGAAGGCTATTGAACTCGATATAATGAAAAAGGTCCACGAATTTTGCGAAGAAAAGAAAATATGGTATGTTCTGACCTATGGAACATTGATAGGCGCTATTAGGCACAACGGATTTATTCCATGGGACGATGACATAGATATTTTTGTTATGCGCGACGGGTTTGAAAGAATTGAAAAAGAATTTCCCGAATGGGGAAAGGATCATGGTCTGTTTTTAGCCGGACCCGATTCAAAAGATCACTATTTCCCGAGAGATATGCTTAAGATCTGCGATGCAAGGACCAGCCTTTTTGAAAAGGCTTATAAGCGAACCGATAAGTTAGGAGTATTTGTTGATGTCTGGGTGCTTGATGAGGTTCCGCAAAACATTAAATTATCTGCCAATTGGATCAAAAGGGCTAACATTCTGCGCGCTATGAATTTGTATGCCAATACTTCGTGGAAATACGCAAAAGAAAACATGAGTACAAGGTCAAAGCTGATAGTAAGATTTTTTAATTGGCATCGAACCGAGCCTATTATCGCTAAACAGCAGGCATTGGCAAAGAAATACAGGAATACTGAAGGGGAAAAGTTTATTTGCGTCCAGGGCGATTGTATTTTATATGACCGTTCTGATTTTGCCGGAAGAAGTCTGCATAAGTTTGAAGACTGCGAATTCTATATTCCCGACGGTTATGATAAGGTTCTTAAGTACACATACGGTGACTATATGACACTGCCGCCTGAAGAGCTTCGTGAGCCGCATCATATTCAGGACGTGTGGTGGAATTAAAAGCATCGCAAACGAATGTTATAATCAAGTTACATAGTTATCATGAACTGATAGTTACAGGAAGGTCTGAAAAATCAATGCCTAAAGTTGAAAGAGCTATTGTCATGGCGGCAGGGCTTGGTAATAGAATGCACCCGGTAACACTTACGACACCTAAACCTTTGGTCAGGGTGAACGGAATACGCATTATTGACACTTTGATTGATGCGCTGCATAAAAACGGTATCAATGAGATATATGTCGTGGTAGGCTATCTGAAAGAGCAGTTTGCCGGATTGGAAACCGAATATCCGGGTATAAAACTAATCGAAAATCCTTACTATGATACCTGCAATAATATTTCTTCGCTCTATATGGCGAGAGAGTATATTGAAAACGCAATGATCTTAGACGGCGATCAGATCATCAATAATTCTTCAATTCTTGCCCCGGAATTTGAACGTTCGGGGTATAACAGCGTTTGGACAGACAAAGAAACAAAGGAATGGCTGCAAACCGTGACCGACGGAATAGTTACATCCTGCAGCCGTACCGGCGGAAAAGGCGGATGGCAGTTGTACAGTATTTCACGCTGGACGGCAAAAGACGGAAGAAAATTAAAGCGTCATTTGGAAATTGAATTTGAACAAAAGAAAAACCGCCAGATATACTGGGATGATGTTGCAATGTTTTGTTATCCGGATGATTATGAGTTGGGTATTTATCCTATGAATGAAAATGATGTTATAGAGATAGATGATATCAGTGAGCTGATAGCTATTGATTCCGGTTATAAGAATATCGGAAACGTCTGAATCGATATAAAAATCCAGCAACCGTTGAGAAGGTGAAAAATGACAGATTCAATAAAGACTATGACCGATCTCCTGGCTTTTGAAATAGCCGGAAAACCGCTTGACAGCGGATGTATAATGTCAGATGATCAGCTGAAAATTCTTTATAAAATGTCACGGGCGCACGATGTTGCACACCTTGTCGGTGATGCGCTTATTAAGAATAATCTTGTAAGCGGCGAATATAAAGAGAAGTTTTCCAAATGCGCAATCACGGCTGTTTTCAGGTATGAAAAGCAAAGGTATGAATATGAAAGAATTAAAAAGGCACTTGCCGAAAGCAAAATTAAATTTATGCCGCTTAAAGGCTCGATCATAAGAAATATGTACCCGGAGCCGTGGATGAGGACAAGCTGCGATATAGATATACTGGTCGAAAAAAGCAGCCTTGACGCGGCTAAGAAAGCCGTCCAAGCCATAGGCTTTGAATACAAAGGTATGGGCTCACACGATATCAGCCTTTTTTCCGCTTCGGGAGTGCATCTGGAGCTTCATTACAGTCTTATTGAGGACGAAGTGGTTTCTAAAGCGGACAAGGTCCTTAAAGATGCATGGAAAGGCGCGGAAAACTGCTCCCAATTTGAATACCGAATGACCGACGCTATGTTTTACTTTTACCACATCGCCCACATGGCTAAGCATTTTTTGATAGGCGGCTGCGGCGTCAGACCGTTTATTGATATTTATATACTGAAATGTGTATGCAGTCCTGATCAGAAGGGAAGGGAAGAACTGCTGAGAAAGGGTGGTCTGGTTGAATTTGCCGAAGGCGCAGAGCAGCTCACAGACGTTTGGTTCTGCGGAAAAGCTCCCACAAAGCTGACCGACAGCATGTGCAGCTTTATAATCCGCGGCGGTGTGTACGGTAATTTTGAAAACAACGTAGCTGTAAGGCAGAATAAACAGGGCGGTAAGCTGAAATATATGCTGTACAAGGTCTTTCTGCCCTATAATGATATCAAACTATATTTTCCGGTTCTTGAAAAACACAAGGTACTTCTGCCGTTTTGTGAGATCGTCAGATGGTTCAGGCTTTTGTTCAAAGGCGGCATGTCGCGAAGCATAAAACAAATAAACATCAACAATTCAATGGACAAAGCTGTCACTTCTGAGGCGGAATACCTCATAACGGCACTTAAGCTTTGAAAATAATGTTGCAATTTTTGTTGATTATTGTTATAATATCTTAAAGTCATATCCGTGATATCAAAGGCGGTGCGTTATCATAAACTTCAAAAACAGTTTGTTCGGCTATAACAAAGAAGACGTAATGAACTATGTTACAATGCTCAATTCCGAGCTTGCCGAACTGCGCGGTAAATATAAAAGGGAAGTCGATGATCTTATTGATAAGCTGAACGACCAGCAGATTCGAAATGACGAGCTTGGAAAACTGGTAGGCGAACAGGCTGTTAAGATCGACGAATACAGGCAGCATGAAGAGGCGGTGACGCGCCTCAGCGAAAGCATAGGTAAGCTTTATCTCGTTGCAAAAGCCAATGCAGCCGGGATTATGGAGTCTGCAAAGCAAAATGCTGAGCAGTCTGAGCTGATCGCAAAAAGCACCATAGATGTTACGCAGACAGCGCATAATGAGCTGCAGGGTATTAAAGATGAACTTGCGGAAAAGATAGCACGTTTCAGCGATGAATTGGATCAGCTCGGCAGCAGGATAAATGTTGCCGAACGTACTGTGACTGAAAATGTTAGATCTGTAAGTGAAAAAAGCGTAGAATATGAAGATGTTTCACACGCAGTCGCAAACAGTGTCGAGCAGTGATTTGGTATATGATTTTGTAAAACATCGAAAAAACACTTGACTTATCACCTTTAAGTATTTATAATGATCATGTTGTCCGTGAAACGGACAACTGAATTGGAGACGTATCGAAGTGGTCATAACGGACATGACTCGAAATCATGATGCCCCTTGAGGGACGAGGGTTCGAATCCCTCCGTCTCCGCCATAATGCGGACACAAAAAAGATGTGTCCGCCGAAAAGCCCGATTTTATCGGGCTTTTTCGCTACCCAAACGGCGATTTGCCTCTACGCTAAAATGTAGATGTCAAATCGCCGTTTTCCCTTTGCGAATAGACTCGGACAATCGAAAAACAGAATAACGAAACTCAAGGCAGATAGAAATCAAAATCTATCTGCCTTTTTTATTGCCCTCAAAAAAGGAGAAAACAGATATGCTGCAGAAAGAATTAGCCAAACGGCTCAAGGCTCGGTATGACGCCAAGATGGACGGCAACGGATGGTTGGAGGTGTCCTCGGACGGCATCCCCCTCTGCCGGATAAAATACAACGGTCAATTTCTAAGCAACGCCGACAAAAACCTCTCGGATGAATACCGCAGTAAAATTGCAGATATTCAGGATGCGATTTCTACGGTGCGAGAATATGTCGGACTCTACGAACACGCACCGCAGATGAAAGCTGCCGATGTCTCCGATTACAGACAGCTTGCCTCCTTCGGAGATACTGTATTGGCGGCGACCTACAGCGAAAAGAACGGCTTTATGTTCTGCACATGGAAGCAGAATGCGGACGGCGATTCGGTGTTTTGGGGAGATTACTCGCCGAACTATGAATATGTCAAGGAAGCCTTTGCAGTGCGCTCCGGTCTCGTCAACAAGCACCGACTGTTCAGTGAGAATGAATCGGCATACCTTTGTCGCTGTGTGGACTTCACCAAAGGCAACTGCGAAACGCTGACCTATGAGCAGGAACGGCAGCTGGATAAGCTCCAAGAAAAGCTCACGGACGGATATCCCTCCCTCGAAGCCGAGCCGCCGACCTTTGAACAGGAATCAGCACCACAACAAAATATGTAATACTATCAATCGCCCTTCGGTTACACAAAAACCGGAGGGCTTTTTTTATTTCACAGCAAGGAGAGAAACAATGACCATATTTTCAGATAATCCACATGACAGACGCATGGAACGGCTGATGATGACCGTTCCGAATTTTGCACCGAGAGGCGTGGGCTTCCGTTTTACCGAAGCACAGCTATTCATCACAACAACCGCTGCCACACCCACAGAGATACTGACAGCCACCATGAGGCAGATACGCTGTCCGCCTTTCCGCAAGAGATTCAACGAATATATAGAAAGCGAGGAAAACCCCATGACATATATAAATGAAAAGCATCGGGCAAGATTTGAGCTTGCCGCCAAGAACATCCTCAAAGCAAATTACGCATTGCTTTCGGCACTGTATCTGCTCACCGCAGACCAAAGGCTGTGGAGCTGCTGCAAGCACCATATAATTAACGGCTGTGTGTTCTTTGAGAACATCAAGCTCAATAACTGCACCGAACGAGCCTACACCCTCTACTGTGCGGCAAAGGATTTGACGCTCGGCACAAAGCATCTTACCGTGTCGGATCTGTCGGACGCCGACCTCGTTCCGCCAATGCTGTTTCGCACCATCTGCAACGCTATGGCAATCCGCAGATTCGGACTCGCAGCCATAAAGGAGATTTGACATGATTAAACTGAAAATCAAATATGGAAACAGTCAGACCGACCTCCGCTTTCCCTGCACAGAAAAGGAAATGAGTGCGGCGCTCGAAAGAATCCACGCCGAGGATGTCACACCCCTTGAACTCTATGCAAGCGAGGTCGTATTCCCCGATGAACTCGGCTGCCTGCAAGACCGATTCGTTAACCTCGATGAAGTCAACTACCTCGGAAAACGGATGGACAGCTTTTTCGGCGATGAGGAATATCAGTTTTACGAGGCGATGAAATTAGAGGGCTTCGATACCCTGCCCGACCTCATTAATCTGAGCTTCAACCTCAATCGCTATCCGCTGATTCAGGATATCGGCGATATGGGAAAGATCGGCAGAGAATATCTGCTCACGGTCAAGGGCTGTCTGCCCGCCGATGATGCAGACGATCCGAAATATGCAGAGTTCGGGCGAGAGCTGATCCGATCTGGCAAGGGCGTTTTTACCGAACACGGTTTGCTGTTTGTTGACGAGAATACGCCGTTCGTAAGGGATTATGACGGACAGAATTTTCCGGCATATGTGTATGATCAAATGCTTTGCTTCATACGGGCTGAATACAACGGAAAAACCGAATTCTTGTATTTGCCCTGCGAGGAAGAAGCCATCGACAAGGCGTTTGCCCGACTCGGCGCACCCACACCGGATGATGTGGAGCTCTCATGGGAGGACATTTGCATTGAAAGCGACAAGTGGATCGGACGCTTCAAGGAGATCGCCGCCGAAGAAGGTGTTTACGAACTGAATCGACTTGCAGCCGCCGTCAACAACGCCGATATAGACTTGGAAAAGCTGTGGGCTGTTGCCGAATACGGCAAGGCCGAGGACGCCAAGCAGTTCTCACGGCTTGCTGAAAATCTTGATTGTTTTACTTTTATTATAGGTGCAAGCAATTATGAGGAAGTCGGAATATATGTAACGGAGAATAATGCGGATTTCAGTGTAAATCCATCCGTAGAAAAGTTCTTCGATTACAAAGCCTTTGGAAAGTACATCGGCGATGCTTACTACGGTGAATTTGTCGACGGCGGCTTCATCTACAACGACACCGATATAAGCCTGCTCGACATTTTATATCAAGATGAACCTATGACGATGGGAGGAATGTAAATATGATCACCGCAATTATCCGCAACAGAGAAAACACTCTTGTGCTGGATTTCCCGCGCAGTATTTATGACCTCTATGAAAAGCTGCAATCTGTCGGCATTATGAAATCACCGAAGCAAATCCCGCTGACCGACAATGAGGACGAGGACATCGGCGTAAAGCTGTTCAGCGAGAGTGACTTCGGTCAGCATCTGCTCCTCACACTGCATGAGAAAAACACTATTGCCGATGCCAATATGCTGACGCTTGTTATTGGGGCGGCAAACGAGGACATCAAAGAGGAACTCGAACAGAATATCCTCTACGACCAGTACGGCTCAATGGATGAAGTAATCAACGCCGTCCGGCAGATGACGCAGGATGCCGGCCACATAAAGGCTGTGTTCTTCTGTCCTCTCATCGGAAACATAGACGAGGGCGACGGAGATATGTTCACGGTCGGAGATTCCTACCTTGCCGACAGCGCCGATGAGATCGCCGACGCATTAAAGAAATACACCGCCAATAACGAAAACGATATGGCAGCCTACTATAACAAGGATGACGGCGTGAGCGAAAAGCTGACCTCGGCGGTGTGGTCGGTGGAGCTGCACGGCGGCAGGCTGTTCGGACGAATCGACTGCAGCCTCAAGGAAGCGCTCACGGCAGAGGAAACGGAAGCACTCCGAGATTGGCTCATCGGTCAGTGTTCGGACGGCCTCGGCGAAGGCTTCGAACAGCAGCCCATTGACACCATGGACGGCGAGCTGTTCGTCTCCTTCTGGAACAGTGGCGATGACTACGCCATGATGACTGAGAGCGAGTTTGACGAATACCTGCAGCAAAATGAAATGCAGATGGGAGGGATGTAATATATGGCCTTGCTGTTTTCTGCGGTTACCGTAACCGCAGGCTATGACGAAACCGAATTTACGGTCGGAGGAATACCGAGAGAGTACGACGACCTCGTCGGCTGGACAGCCTTTGATGACTTTATGGAAAATGTCGATGCGGAAACGGAGGTCAGCGTACACGCCGAGGTATACCTTTACGGCGGCGAGGAAACCGTGGCCGCCACTCCCGAGGAGGTCGCATATCTGATGATGCGCATTGAACGGGATGAAAATTTCCTTGCCGGACATTGTGACAACATCGAGGATGTCGACTTCTCCTTTTTACGGCCGCCGGAGGAATATTACGAAATGAAATTATAACGAAAACACGGAGGTAAATGAAATGAACGAATATGACCGCCTGTACAGACAGGCGCAGAGGTACAGAGAAATGTATCCCGAAGGCACAAGAATTTTGCTTTTGCACATGGGCGACGATCCCCGTCCGGTTGAGGACGATATGCGCGGCACGGTAAAGTATGTGGACGATATGTGCACCCTGCACTGTGCCTTTGACAACGGCAGACAATTGGGGCTTATCCCCGGCGAGGACTCCTTCCGCAAGCTTACCGAAGAAGAACTTGCCGAGGAGCAAAACGAGGATATGGACGAGGACAACGGCCCCGTCATGGGAATGTAGGAGGAAACCTATTGGAACACGATATTCTTATACCGCAGCCGCAGGCAGATATGCTGCTTCGGGAAGCCGCCGAGCGTGAAATGTCGGCAGAGGAACTGCTTGCGGAAATTATCAAAAAATATATAGAAAGGAACGAGCGCAATGGCGGATGAAAAGAAAGGCATCACCGTAAAAATCGACGCCGACCTCCATGTCGAAATCAGAGAATATCTCGAACGGCATGAAGGGATGACAATGGCTGAGTTTATCACCCTTGCGGTGGACGATGAGCTCCACCCGAAAATACAGCAGAAAGAAGGAAATAGCATGGGCAATATGAGAACGATGGCATTTCAGGTGCCGGAGGAATTGTTTCAGAGAATCAAGGACTACCTGCACCGCAACAATATGAGCCAAAAGGAGTTCGTCCTCGGTCTTATTGAAACTGAGCTCGACCGAGAACAGGCCGAGCGTGAGAGCCAAATCAACGCCGAAAGCCCCACAGAGGATACCTGCGAGGAAACGGACGAGGAAGCCGCAGAAAACGGCTTTGTGGGCGAATGCGAGGGCGGCAACAGCTCCGATGAGGAAACAGATACGGAAACCGAGGACGAGGACGAATCCGAAGGCTTCGGTATGACGATGTAAGGAAAGCGAGGCGGAACGAAAAAAACAACGGTATCGGTCGGATGACTTATGCCGATCAATTTTTTGGATATGTTCGCAGGCATCGGCGGCTTTCGGTCGGGGCTTGAACGGCTCGGCGGTTTTGAATGCGTCGGCTACTGCGAGATAGACAAATACGCAAAGCAGGCGTATGACGCCATGTACCCCACGAAAGGAGAACTATATTTTGCAGACGCAAGAACCATTGATCCATACGCCCTGCCGGATATCGACCTTATTTGCGGCGGTTTTCCCTGCCAGTCTTTCAGTATCGCAGGGCTCCGCAAAGGATTCCAAGATGACACAAGAGGCACTCTCTTTTTTGAGATCGCCCGAATTGCCGCCGTTAAAAGACCTGCATTTCTGCTTCTTGAAAATGTTCCCGGTCTCCTGTCGCATGACAAAGGCCGGACTTTTGCGACCATCCTCTCTGCGCTGGATGAACTGGGGTACGATGTCGCATGGCAGGTGCTTAACAGCAAGGATTTCGGTGTCCCCCAAGCCCGAAAGCGCGTGTATATTGTCGGACATCTTAGAGAAAGATGTGCCGGAGAAATACTATCTTTCACAAACGCAAATGCAGCGTCTCTTGTACAACTCCTGCCGGGCTCGGAAGGAAACCGAGTCTACGCCGACACCGGCGTCGGCATCACCCTCACAAGCGGCGCCGGAGGCTTCGGAGGAAAAACCGGACTCTACGATGTAGCCCTGCCTATTAAGGTGGATACAAAATCCGGATTTCAGCTCGCACACCCCGGTGACAGCATAGACCTTGCCTACCCGACAATGAATACACGGCGAGGCCGAGTCGGAGAAAAGATCGCCCATACCGTAACGCCCGGCAATACGCAGGGCTATTTTTTTATCGACATGAACGCCGATCCGCAGCTTACCGAAACGGCTCGGTGCATTACTGCCCGACAGGACAGCGGCATCAGTAAGCACAAAGGCGAACACTCCGCCGTGTTTATTGAGGACGAGCCGAGAGCCGTTGTGACGCCCGACAAGAAAACCATCCGTCAGCAAGGCCGTTGGATCAAAGAACCTAACGAGCCGATGTTCACGCTGACGGTGCAGGACCGGCACGGTATTCTCCGTTACGGTCGAGTGCGAAAGCTCACGCCGAGAGAATGCTGGCGACTGCAGGGCTTCACCGACGAGCAATTCGATAAAGCCAAGGCTGCGGGACTAAGCGACGGACGGCTCTACAAAATGGCAGGCAATGCCGTGAGCGTACCTGTCGTTTCTGCTGTCGGTGCTGTTATTAAGCGAATCTACCAAGAGCAAATTCAGAAAGGATAAACGAGAATGGACTATAACAGAAAAATCATGAGGCTTGAACTGTCCGCCGAAAAAGCACTTAACGGCGGATATTATTATGCCGAATTACTTCTGCCTGCGGCGGATTATGAAATCAAGGACGCTATGCAAAAGGCTCGTGCCGTCGGCAGAGAAAATACGGTTGAAGTCAGCATCCTCGAATGCGATATCCTGCCGGAGCTACAGGATATCCGCTTGGATACTTTCAGTTTGGATGAACTGAACTTCCTTGCCAAGCGGCTTGCTTCTCTTCCCGACGAGGAACTGCCCGTGTTTTACGCCGTGACCGAGCAGATATTCAACGACGCAGACGAAAACCCCGTCAGTATCAAAGACCTCATCAACAGCACCTACGGCTTGGACACCGTTCCAGTTGCTCATAATGTGAGCAATCTTTCCGAGCTCGGTCGGTTTGCTTTCGAAAACGGTCTGCTTTCCGATCTCGATGACATTCCCGAAAGCGCGATTCCGTTTTTGAACGCAGAGCAGATCGGCAGAGTGCAGCAGAAAAACGATAGCGGCGTGTTTGAGGGCAGGCTGTATATCCCCACCGTGCATTATGACCGACTGGAGATATATAACGGCGTGACCTTGCCGGACGAGGAATCCGAATCCTCCGACTTTGCCATTCGTCTGCTTGTATCGGGTACGCCGGAGCATATCAAGGGCGATCCTGTAGATAGGGCTATATGGCTGAGCCTCCCGATGGCAAGCGACATACTCGCAAATTATGCCGCGGCATTTAATGAAGCAGACATCGGCGATTGCATATATTATGATTTTGAATCGGTAATTCCGCAGATCACCCCGGAGATGTTCGGCAGCATGAGCGATGTCCAAACACTCAATAAACTTGCTGCGGAAATCAGAATCATGAGCGAAAGCGAACAGGTTAAATTCAAAGCCGTTCTCGACGCCGAAAACACGGCAAGCATTCATGACGCACTGAATGTAGCACAAAATCTGTGGCGTTATGAATTTACTGCCGAACCCGACACTGCGGATGCCTTCTTCAAGAAGTATATTCTTGAAAACACAAGCACGGAGTTCGACAGCAGGTGGCTTGAAAACCTGCTTCCGAGAAATGAAGCGGATAAATTGCTCGGCCGCATCGGCGCAGCCGTTACCGATTACGGCGTTATTTCCGCCCGAAACGGTCATCTGTTCAAGCCCGTTCCGTATGACGAGCCGGAGGCAAAGGAACTGAAAACGCAGGCGATGACCGAGGAAAAGCTGGATGTCATTGAGGTGCTTGACCGCAGAGCGCTGTTCAGCAACGGACGGCTCATGCCCGAACAGATCCCCGAAGGCTTGTATGCCTATGACCTCCGCCACAGCGATGACGGCAGCCGCTTCTGCTCCATTGAGCCGAAGGTCGGAGTCAACCATGGCGGCACTGTTCTGATGCGGGATATTCTCGACTTCGGTGAAAGCGGATATATTCCGCTGGATGAGGACACCGAACCGAACTTCCTGGGCGATGAAATGACGCCGTCCGAATTTGCTGAGGAAGAAGTCCAGGACGAAACCTTACAGATGGGAGGTATGTAATATGAGCATCAGCACCGTAACCACCGATGACCTTCGCCGGATGAACGGCAAGGAAGGACTTGTTTTACAGGGCTGCGGCGGCGATCCGCAGGAGTGGCTCGACGGCATCAACGGTCTGCTCACCGATGAGGGTATTCTGAAAAACGGCAGCAAATTTGAGAATATCTCCGTATTCCAAAACGGAAGCCTCACAAATATCCTCTTTCCATTTGAGGCCGGTGTGGAGATCGACATGGGCAAGCTCGCTATGTGGAGGTTGCATTCCCATGAACAGTTCGGCGGCACCTGGCTTTCGGACTATGTCCCGAATCGGCTCGGCGGCTTCATAACTGAGCATGAGCCGAACAAAGTCAAGCCCGATTGCAGGCTCATCGGCGAGGACGGAAACATCTTCAACCTTATGGGACTTGCTGCCCGAACTCTCCGCCATAACGGACTTGCGGAACAGGCAACCGAAATGACCGGCCGCATTCATGAGTGCGGCAGCTATGACGAAGCTCTCTGCATTATCGGCGAATATGTCAATATAACGGGAGACGATGAATCCGAGGATGAGGACGAAGGGATGGGTATGCGCCTATGACCTATGATGAACTGCAAAAGAAAACCGCAGAGCTTTACGCATCCGGCGAGGTATATACTTCGCCGGATTTTCAGTGCGACCAGACAGGCGGTTTCCCGACCTCGCTTTGCGTATGTTGGGAAAAGCAAAAGGCATGGCTCGAACTGAACGAAAATATCCTCATGGACAGAGATGGCATGGAACTCGATTATTACAGAGATTTATGTGCCGATTACGGTATCCGCTCCTGCTGCGACATCGAGGACTTTAACAGCCTGCTCCGAGGGCTCGGCGAGGACGCTGTCCAAACCGCCGAGCTGTTTCCCAATGAGGACGAAAGCATAACGATGGGAGGAATGTAAAATGGAGATCGCCATGCTCATGATCGGCCTGCTTCTCGGCGGGTGCGTCAGCTTCTGCATACTCGGATGTATGCAGATCAACCGCATCAACGACTATGAGGACGAGATACGCAGGCTCCGTGCCAAAGAAAAAGCCAAAACAGAATAAGCAATAAATCCACGGCGGTATCAATCGTTTTGAAAACGAAAGATACCGCTTTTTTGTTTTCGGAACGGTTGACCGCCTCAAAGTGAGGTGATCAAAATAAAATCCCCCGTAACATGGATAGGCAACAAAACCTCTATCCTCCATATCCTGTATGCCTTGTTTCCCATAGGCTGTGACCGCTATGTCGAGCCGTTCGGCGGCTCCGGTGCGGTACTGCTGGGAAAACCCGTACCGGACAAGTTCGAGGTGTTCAACGATTACAACCATAACCTCGTCAATCTGTTCCGCTGTATGCGCGACCGCCCGATGGAGTTCATCCGAGAGCTGGGCTTTTTAAGCCTGAATTCCCGTGACGATTTTGCGATCTTAAAAAAGTTCTTCGAAAAAGAGGAATTCACCGAGGACTACCTAAAGGCGCAGCTTGACCTCACGGAAATACTGCTGCCCGAAGTAACAGCCAAGGAAGTACGGGCGCTGTATTCGGCGGCGAGAAACGACCATGACTTACGCCGCGCTGCCATGTTCCTAAAACTCATCCGTTACAGTTATTCCAGCGGATGCAAGTCCTTTGCCTGTCAGCCGTTTTCCCTCAGAACGCTGTTTACGCTCGTACAGGACTTTGCAAAGCGGTGTGAAAATGTTGTTATAGAAAATCAGGACTTTGAAACCCTCATAAAGCACTACGACCGCCCGACGACCTTCACCTACTGCGATCCGCCGTACTTTACCAGTGAGTATGTATATGACTGCGGTTTCACATGGGAGGATCATCTGCGGCTCTACCACGCTCTTGCGGGTATGAAAGGCAAATTCCTGCTGTCCTACAATGACTGCCCCGAAATCAGGGAGTTATATAAGGAATATAACTTTTTTGACTTCAAGCGCGTGCATAGCATGGCACAGAAATACGAGGCAGGCAAAGAATTTCCCGAACTGCTCATAGCCAATTATGACCTCTTTGAGCGTGAACGGCAGCAGCCACACCAGCTCACCTTGTTCGATTCCATCGACAAGCCACTCGACTACGAAAAAATATTGAAGGAGAACATTGTATGCCGAATAAAAAGATAAAAACCGAAATCATTATGCTTCCCGTGCCTGCCGAGTTGTTCCTCGAAGCCGGAATGTTCGAGGGCGACCCCATGCAGATGTACGCAGACGGACATAAGATCGTCATCGAAAACATCGACGACCCGAAGAACATCGTCTGTGACGGCGATTGCGAAAATTGCCCCATTGCCGACATGGACTGTGACGGCGACTGCGAGGACTGTCCTTGCAGCGATAATTGCGATGAAAGCGAGGCGAACTGATATGACAAAGCTATACCGTGTCCTTGGCAAAAGAGGGCGAATCACTATTCCGTTTGAGATAAGACAGCGTGTAGGATTCACCTATAACGATGTGCTGTCCTTTACCGAATCGCCGGACGGCAGAACTGTCACCGTAAAGCGCGAGAAAATTTGCGATAACTGCTCCGGCACCAAGACAGCTGATAAGGAAACCGAGATGACGCTTGAGGATTTCCTCGACAGCCTCTCTGCTGAACAGCAGCGTGTAGCCCTTGTGCATCTGTCCGTCAAGTGGGCTGAACAGAAAGCAGGTGGACACAATGCCGGAGCATAAGCCATTGTATCTCTATTCCCTCAAGGAAGCTGCGGAATGGAACGAAAAGGACGAATGGCGTGAAAGCTACCTCGAAAACTGCGACTGCGCCCGTGCTATCGAGAGAGCCATTGACGAACACTATGACGGTCAGTGCCTTAAATCCTGTGCCCAGGAGATCATCGACCGATACGGCTTTGACCGTGTCAACTTCGTCCTTGCCGCCACCGTGCGTCAGGGAACCCATGACGGCAGATATTCCGAGGACAACAAAAAATGGGCGCGGCGCTTTTCCGTTATGGACAAGGAAAACACATGGCAATACCATGTCCGCAGTCACCCCGGACTCGTCAATCTATTCGTTGCCGATGCAAGGCGGCTGTGGGATAAGCTCGGATTGTTTGACGGCCGCCACTGCGAAAGCGGCAGTCAGGTCGACTACACCGACCGAATGCTGGTGCTGAAAGCCTCCGTCCTCAAGGACGAGTGCAAGACACCGCAGGATCAGCTCTTTTATGCCGAACACGGCAACGGCTGTCGACCGAACGCCATCGGCACAAAGGTATATGGCTTTCATGTGTCGGACGGAGAAAAAACCTATTACCGCCGTGACGAATTCATCGGCGCACTCAAAGAGGAATTTATCCCCGAATGGGCAAAGGGAAATACACCAAAACATCTCGAACCCGATGAGCCTGCCGACGAACCCGATGAGGACGGCGGCATGACCTTGGGAGGAATGTAGAATGGAAATAAAGATCTATCAGATAAACCGGGACAGAGATAAAAACTTCGTCAAGTTTCTGCACTATAAGCATCTCGACAATTTTCAGGAAACCAAGGATATCAACGCCTCCATTTACGACGAGGTTTTCCGCGGAGATGCGGATTGTGAGGATTTGGAGGATGTATACCGTATGTTCAATACGGAAGGACATCCTCTGCACCGCGGACATTCGCTCTCCGTTTCGGATATTGTCGTTACAAAAGACGGCGCTTACTACTGCGACAGCGTGGGCTTTCTTAAGGTGGACTTCGACGAGGCAAAAACCCAAAAGCCGGATAACCTTATGACGGTGGTCTATGTTGAACCCAATAAAGCACCGTATGTAACCGAAATTGCCCATACGCTTGAAGCCGAACAGAAAGCGGTCGGAGGGTTAATCGAACCCATATACAACGATGACGAAACCTGCCTTGTGGGTAATGTGTAGTTATCTGTTATGCGTAGAGTAAGAGGAAAACGCTCGGTATTCCG
>ERZ779895.1016-NODE-1016-length-33682-cov-6.273382_pt1 | contig 33682 bp, 41 predicted proteins | sample MGYA00511093_ERZ779895 | MGnify/ENA primary metagenome ERZ779895 (study PRJEB29588, sample SAMEA2142970) | human gut metagenome | biome: human gut; feature: human-associated habitat; material: faeces | place: Denmark | collected 2008/2010 ... | reverse complement strand
CTATAAGCAGTTTTTGTCCGTCTACCGGGGCGACACCCCAGCCCGGGATGCCGTGGCAGAGGTGAAGCTCCGCTCCCGGCAGTACGCCAAGCGGCAGCTGACCTGGCTGCGGCGCAACCCGGACATCCACTGGATCCTCTGGGACCGGGAGCCGGATTTCCCGGCGGCTTTACAGAATGCGACAGATTTTCTCACAGCCCATGGCTTAGGATAAGGGCAGGCGGACAGCCGTCCGCACAAAGAGAAAAGGAGCATTCGTTATGCAGAAAAACAATCTTCAGGACATTTTCCTGACCAAGGTCCGCAAGCAGAGCCTGCCCGTTACCGTATTTCTGATGAACGGCTTTCAGCTGCGGGGCAGCGTCACCGGCTTTGACAGCTTCACCGTGGTGCTGGACACCGACGGCAAGCAGCAGGTGATCTACAAGCATGCAATATCCACCATCATTCCGGTTCATCCGGTGCCATTAAACGACCCGGGCTTGCCGTCGGAGGCGCAATAGCGCCGCCGCCCGACAGGGCGCACAAGCGCTTTGCCGCAGGCAAAGCCTTGGGCACGGGCGGATTCACTCCGTCCGTGCGGAATAAAATCACGGGGCCCCAGACGCCGCATCTGCAGCGCCTGGGCAACAAGCAGCAGGTGATCTACAAGCACGCAATATCCACCATCATTCCGGTTCATCCGGTGCCATTGAACGACCCGGAGGCGCAGACCTGACCGGCGGGCGGACAGGGTCGTCCGCCCCTACGCAGACATAACCAACCCCAGACTGCGCAAAATCCTGTAGGGCAGGGCCCGTGTGCCCTGCCGCAATAAACACCCCGATACCCCACCGCCAAAGGAGGTACGCTATGAAATCCACCCGCGTATACGGTATAAAATACGATATGAAGTCCACCCGCGCATTCAAAATTCTGTCCATTGCCCTGGCGGCGGCGGTGGTGTTCTATTTTCTGGTCCAGGGGGTGCGGTATCTGACGAACCCCTACGCCACCACCCGGGTGTATTCCAGCACCACGGAGGAATCCGTGGAGGCCTCCGGCTGGCTGGTGCGGGAGGAGGAAGCCTTCCGCTCCGAGGCCGGGACCCTGAGCCATACCCGGGACGAGGGGGAAAAGGTGGGAAAGGGCCAGGTCATCGCTACCGCCTATGACAGCCCCGGGGCCCTGGAGGCCGTGGCCCAGATCCAGGCCAAGCGCCTGCAGCTGGAGCAGCTGGAATACGCCCTGTCCTCCTATCTGAACCCCGACGCCGCCCTGAAGCTGGACGGCTCCATTTCCGACGAAATCATGGCCCTGCGGAAGAATCTCACCGGCGGGGACTATACCGCCGCCTCCGGCGACCTGTCCCAGCTGAAGGCCGCCATTGTCAAGCGCAGCCGGGCCTATACCTCCAGCCAGGAGATCAAAACGGAGATCGCCGCGGTGCAGGACGAGATCGACTCCTTGCAGGCGGGCCTTACCGGGGCCACGGATATCACCGCTCCCCGGGCGGGAACGTATTCCGCCGTGTGCGACGGGTATGAGTCCGTGCTGACCCCGGCGGGCCTGGGGGACCTGACTCCCAGCGCTCTGGACAGCCTGACCCCCGGGGAGAATACCGCCAACGTGGGCAAGCTGATTTACAGCAACACCTGGTACTATGCCGCCGCCGTGGCGGAGGAGGAGGCCCAGCGCATTGCCGCCTGCGGCAGCGTATCTCTGCGGCTGACCAAGGGCGTCACCGATGACATTGCCGCCGCGGTGCATTCCGTGGGCCCGGCGGAAAACGGCCGGTGCGTGGTGGTGCTGTCCTGCCGGGAATATCTGGCGGAGACCACTCAGCTGCGGCACCAGACGGCGCAGATCGTGCTGCACAGCTATACGGGGCTGCGTCTGCCCTCCGTGTGCCTGCGGCAGAGCGACGACGGAAAGCTGGGCGTATACTGCGTTCAGGGCAGCTTCCCCCAGTTCAAGCCTGTGGAAATGGTGTATCAGGGGGACGACTATGTGCTGGTGTCCGTGCCTCAGAACACCGAGGGACTGTCAACGCTCCGTCCCGGCGACGAGGTCATCATGACCGGCGTGACCCTGGACGGCACACAGATATTGAAAGAAGATTGACCGCGGAAAGGGAGGCTTTCACTATGTCTATTGCGGAGAATATTGCCGCCGTCCGGCAGCAGATGGACCAGGCGGCCCGGGAAACGGGGCGCACCGGCGCCGACGTTATCCTGGTGGGCGCCAGCAAAATGAACGACGCCGCCGCCTGCCAGGAGGCCATTGCCGCCGGGATCGACGCCCTGGGCGAAAACCGGGTGCAGGAGATGACCGCCAAGCTGGCGGAAAACGCCTACGCCGGCCGCCCCCTGCACTTTATCGGCCATCTCCAGCGCAACAAGGTGCGCCAGGTGGTGGGCAAGGCCGATCTGATCCAGTCTGTGGGCAGCACGGAGCTGCTGCAGGAGATCGAAAAGGCCGCCGGAAGGCTGGAGCTCTGCCAGGATATCCTGCTGGAGGTGAACATCGGCGGGGAGGCGGCCAAAAGCGGCTTTGCGCCGGAGGATATCGCCGCCGCCGCGGAAACGGCTCTGGCCATGCCTCATGTCCGGGTCCGGGGACTGATGACCATCCCTCCGGTGGCCATGGAGCCCCACGGAAATCTGGCATATTTCGAGAAAATGCGGTGGCTTTATGTTGACATCAATGCAAAAATATACGATAATAAGATGGAATATCTGTCAATGGGCATGAGCGGCGATTTTGCCGACGCCATCCGGTGCGGCAGCAACATGATTCGGGTGGGCACGGCAATTTTCGGCGCACGGGACTATACAAAATAAAGAGCGGAGGGAAGCACATGAGCCTGAAGGACGAGTTCAAGAAGTTTATCCATCCCTATGACGACGAGGATGAACCGGTGGAATATCAGGAGGGCGATTACCAGGATCGTCCCCGCCGGGATGACCGGCGGGAGGAGCGCCGGGATGAGGAGCGCCGCAGCAAGGTGGTGAACATCCACGCCACTACCCAGCTGAAGGTGGTGCTGGTGAAGCCCTCGAAGTATGACGAGGATGCCACGGCCATTGCCGATCATCTGCTGGAAAAGCGCACCGTGGTGGTGAATATGGAGAACACCGACCCTGATACCGCCCGGCGGCTGCTGGACTTCGTGTCCGGCGTGGCCTATGCTACCGGCGGCAAGGTCAAGCGCGTGGCCGCCAAGACCTATATCGCCACGCCCTATTCCGTGGATCTTATGGGCGACCTGATCGACGAGTTGGAAAACAGCGGCCTGTACATGTGACGGACCGATACAGCAAAAAACGGAGGGATAGATCATGTACACACCCCAGGAAGTTTCCGAGAAAACCTTTCCCAAATCGTCCGGCCTGAGCAGCGGCTACAGTATGACGGCTGTGGACGAATTTCTGGACGGCCTGACGGAGGATTATACCGCGCTGTATAAGGACAATACCACCCTGAAGGCCAAGCTGAAGGTGCTGGCCGAGAAGGTGGAGGAATACCGCGCCACCGAGGACGCCATGCGGTCTACCCTGCTGGCGGCCCAGAAAATGGCGGCCCAGATGGTGGCCGAGGCCCAGGCCGAAAGGGACAAGTCCATCGCCGAGGCCCACGCGGAAAAGGAAAAGACCATTTCCAGCGCCCAGGCGGAGGCGCAGCGGATCCTGATCGAGGCCCGGGGCGAGGCCGAGATCCAGGCCCGGCAGCTCCAGCAGGAGATCCGGGATTCCTGGGAGAAGCTGGCTGCGGCCCAAAGCGAGACGGAGAGCTTTATCCAGCGCAGCCGGGAGCTGTGCGCCCAGCAGATGGCGTTTCTGGATGCTCTGCCGGAGCGGAATGCGCCGGAGCAGGAGGAGCAGAGCGAGGCCGTGGCCCTGCCTGCCCCCCAGGAGAACGCCGTGCCTGTGGCGGAGGCTGCGACGGATGCAGAGCCTGCTTCTCAGGAGGAGCCTTCTCAGGAGCAGCAGCCCGCCCCGGAGCCTCAGCCGGAGGAAAAGCCCCAGGAGAAGAAAGAGGAGGATTCCCCCTTTCCCCTGGACTTTAAGCTGAACCTGGAGGACCTGCAGTTTGGCCGCAACTACAACGGCGGCGACAGACGCTGATATGAAATGCAAAAAGCGGCCCCTGGGGGGCCGCTTTTGCCCTATACGCAAGGAGGTGGCGGTATGACGCCTATTGTGGCGCTGCTGTATGACTTTGACAAGACTCTGTGCACCACGGACATGGAGGACTATGCATTTATCCCGGCGCTGGGCTATACTCCGGCAGAATTCTGGAGGAAGGCCAATGACTTTGGCCGGGAGAACCGCATGGACGGGCTGCTGGCGTACATGTACACCATGATCGCCGAATGCCGGGCCCAGAACATCCGGCTGGATCGGGATTTCCTGGTGCGGTGCGGTCACGGGATGGAGCTGTTTCCCGGGGTGGCCGATTGGTTCGGGCGCATCAACGAATTTGGACGCAGCCAGGGGGTGCAGGTGGAGCACTATGTCATCTCCTCCGGCCTGCGGGAGATCATCGAGGGCAGCGGCATCGCCCGGGAGTTCCGGGAGATCTACGCCTGTGAGTTTTTCTATGATGGGGACGGGCTGGCCTCGTGGCCCAAGCTGGACGTAAACTTCACCAACAAGACCCAGTTCGTCTATCGCATCAATAAGGGCGTGCTGGATGTGTCCGATGATAAGACCCTCAATGACTCCATGCCCGACGACAGCAAGCGGGTGCCGTTTACCAACATGATCTATGTGGGAGACGGCCTGTCTGATGTGCCGTGCATGAAAATGATGCGGGCCTATGGCGGCCAGGCCATTGCCGTGTACCAGCAGGAGAACCGCCAGGGCGTGGAGGATCTGCTGGCCAAGGGGCGGGTGGATTTCATCTTCCCTGCCGACTATCGGGCGGGCACCGACCTGGACGCCACCGTCCGCAATATCATCCGGAAAATGGCCATTGCCGACGCCCTGGCGGAGGAAAATGCTGCCCAGCGCCGGAACATCGGCAAGGGGGGGCTGCCCTACCAGGCCAGTCTGTTTGAGGAATAAAATCAGAAAAGCACGGCAATTCTATGGGAATTGTCGTGTTTTTTTCGGGAGAAATGGCAAGTTTTTCTTGCACGGAGAGAGGATATCCGGTATAATACCATAAGCGGCGTTTTGTGAAGCGGCGCATAGGGGAAGTTTTTGTCATCTTGCAGAAACCGCCGCCGGGCCGGGCCCGGGGCTTATACAAGGAGAAAAACAGGATATGAAGGTAAAGATCATTTCGGACAGCACCTGTGACCTGTCGCCGGAGCTGATCGAACGGTACGACATTGCCATCACGCCCCTGTCGGTGCACTGCGGCGATCAGGTGGGGCATGACGGCGTGGAGATCACGCCGGAAACCATTTATGACTATGTGGACGCCAGCGGCCAGCTGCCCCGGACCAGCGCCGTCAACGTGTTCGACTATGTCCGGGAGTTCCGGTCCTGGCACCAGCAGGGGTACAGCGTCGTGCACTTCTGCATCAGCAGCGACTTTTCCAGCTCGTATCAGAACGCCTGCATGGCGGCGGCGGACGTCGGCGACGTATATGTGGTGGATTCCCGGAACCTGTCCACGGGCCAGGGGCTCCTGGTGCTCCACGGCGCGGAGCTGGCGGCGGCCGGACATACGGCGGAGGAAATTCAGAGGGCCTGCACGGACCTGGCTCCCCGGGTGGAGGCCAGCTTTGTTATTGACCGGCTGGACTATCTGTACAAGGGCGGACGGTGCTCGGCCCTCAGCGCTTTCGGCGGCAATCTGCTGAAGCTGAAGCCCTGCATCGAGGTGAAGGACGGCAAGATGACCCCAGGCAAAAAGTATCGCGGCCCCATTGACAAGGTGATGCTGCAATACACCCAGGACCGGCTCCAGGGACGGGATGATATCAACAGGCACCGGGTGTTCATTACCCATACCCGCTGCGCCCCGGAGGCGGTGGAGGCGGTGCGGCAGAAGCTCCTGGAGCTGTGTCCCGATTTTGAGGAGATCATCGAGACCACCGCAGGGTCCACCGTCACCTCGCACTGCGGCCCCGGCACCCTGGGGGTGCTGTTCATCCGCAGCAAATAAAGACCAATGCAAACACCCCGGAGCGCTGCTCCGGGGTATTTGGCAGCTTGTCAAAAAAGGGCGGATCGCCTCCGCCTTCGGAAAGGAAGATAGTTACGAAAGAAACCCATCAGGGGTGTCTTTCGTTTTCAATCACCGCATTTTCAGAACTTTTATGAAAGTTTTGAAAATGCTTGCTCAGCTTGTCAAAAAGGAATTTTGACAAGCTGAGCAATACGGAGCTCTCCGCCAGGAGAGCTCCGTATTGCTTATGATGGCTCACTTCCACAGCGAGCAGATCAGATCCGTGTACGCGGACGGGTTTTCAATGGGTAGACCCGCGATCAGGCAGGCCTGGTTGTAGAGGATCTGGGCGTATTTTTTCGCCTTGTCCGGGTCGGTGATCCGGGCAGTCTCGAAGGCGACAAAGGCGGGATGATCCACGTTGATCTCCAGAATGCGCTTGGCCTTCATGCCCAGCTCCGGCTGCACGGCGGTGAAATACTTCTCCATCTCGAAGGTGATGCCCTGGCCGCTGGACAGGCACACCGGGTGGGTCTTGAGCCTGGTGGATGCCTTCACCTGGTCCACCTTATCCCCCAGTGCTTCCTTCAGGAAGGCAAAGCTCTCCTGATGGCTGTCGGTCTCGTCGGGCTTCTGCTCATCGCCCAGCTCCAGATCCCCGTCAATGGCGGAGCGGAAGGGCTTGTCCTGGTACTTTTGCAGCATGTCCGGCAGAAACTCGTCGGCCTTGTCGGTGAAGTACAGGATCTCCATATTGTGATCCTTCAGCAGCTCCGTCTGGGGCATGTGGTCGATGGCGTCCACGGTGTCGCCGGAGGCGAAATAGATGAACTTCTGCTCCGGCTGCATCCGGGAGACGTACTCTGCCAGGGTCACGGGCTTCTTCTCCGTGGAGGAGTAGAACAGCAGCAGGTCCTGGAGCTGCTCCTTCCTGGCCCCGTAGTTGTCCAGGGCGCACAGCTTCAGCTGGCGGCCAAAGCTGCGGTAGAAGGTCTCGTATTTCTCCCGATCGTCCCGGAGCATCCGCTCCAGCTCGGCCTTGATCTTCTTTTCCAGATTGGCGGAGATGATCTTCAGCTGCCGGTCATGCTGCAGCAGCTCCCGGGAGATGTTCAGGCTCAGGTCCGGAGACTCCACCACACCCCGGACAAAGTTGAAATAGTCCGGCAGCAGGTCGGCGCAGCTGTCCATGATCATCACGCCGGAGGCGTACAGCTGGAGACCGGGCTTATAGTCCTCGGTGTAGTACTGGCTGGGGGCCTGGGAGGGGATATACAGCAGCGCCTTATAGGTGACGGCGCCCTCGGCGGACACGGTGATAACGCTCAGGGGCGCGGCGGGATCGCCGAACCGCTCCTGATAGAACTTGTCGTATTCCTCCCGGGTGACATCGGCCTTCTTCCGCTGCCACAGGGGTACCATGCTGTTGAGGGTCTCCCACGCAAGGACCTCCTCGTATTCGGGCTTGTCCTGGGGGCTGCCCTCCTTGACCCGGGAGTGGGGCATCATCATCTTAATGGGGAAGCGGATGTAGTCGGAGTATTTCTTCACCAGCCGGCGCAGGGCGTATTCCTGGAGATACTGACCGTATTCGTCAGGCTCCTCGTCGCCGTCGGGCTTGATGTGCATGATGATGTCGGTGCCCACGGCGTCCCGGGTGCAGGGCTCGATGGTGTAGCCCTCCAGGCCGTCGGACTCCCAGCGGTACGCCTGCTCCTGGCCGTATTTCCGGGAGATAACGGTGATGTGGTCCGCCACCATAAAGGCGGAGTAGAAGCCCACGCCGAACTGGCCGATGACGTCGGCCTCGGCCTCCTTGTCCAGCCCCTGGCGGAATTGGTAGGTGCCGCTGGAGGCGATAACGCCCAGGTTGTTCTCCAGCTCGTCTGCGTCCATACCGATGCCGTTGTCGCTGACGGTGAGGGTGCGGTTTTCCTTGTCAACGGACAGGGTGATGGCGAAATCCTCCCGCTTGAGCCCCACGTTCTCGTCTGTCAGGGACAGATAACACAGCTTGTCGATGGCGTCGGAGGCGTTGGAGATGATCTCCCGCAGGAAGATCTCCTTATGGGTGTAGATGGAGTGGATCATCAGGTCCAGCAGCCGCTGCGACTCCGCCTTGAATGCCTTTTTTTCCATAAATTGACTCCTCTTTTCTGTCAGCAGCGGGGAGACGCACTGCGTCCCCCCGCTCTGTTATAAAATACGATAGGAAATTTACTTTTTCCGGCGCACCAGCCACAGGACCACAGAGCCAACGGCCAGAACGCCGGTGGCAGCGGCGGCGATGATCATCAGCATCCGGCGGTGCTCCCGGGACATGGTGCGGACCTTATCGCACACGAACTCCCAGGTGGTATTGGCCAGGCGGATGAACAGCTGCACCACGCTGCGGCCCAGCTCCACGGCGCTGTTCAGGGCGGCCTTGCCGCCGGTCAGCAGGACGTTTTTTACTTTTTCCATAAGCTCGCTCCTTACTTCACAGAATTGTACCAGTCGATGACCGGCCGGAGATTTTCGGGACACACGGCGCCGGCGCCCTTGGTGACCATGTCATACGTCAGCTGCTGGGCGGGATTCAGGGGAGCCTTCTCCTCCGGCTGCTTTTTGATCTGGCGGCACCTCGCCTGCATCACCAGGCGACAGGGGCCCCGCCAATCCTCTATCCTATACTAAATTATAGACACAATGTTGAAAAATGTCAATTGCTTTGGGAAAATGTTCACAATTTTTACCGCATAAACCGGTCAATGGCCTGGTTCAGGGACTCCACGGCCTCGTTGTCGCCGGACTCCACAGCGTCCACAATGCAGTGGGCAATGTGATCCTTGAGGATCACCCGGCCGGTGCTGTTCAGGGCGGAGATCACCGCCGCCAACTGCACCAGCACCTCGGCGCAGTCCTCGCCCCGCTCCACCATTTTGCGCACAGACTCCAGGTGCCCCTGGGCCCGGGACAGACGGTTCAGAACGGCCTTGGTCTGGGTATGGCTGTGGGTATGCGGATGGGGGTGGTCGTGGTCATGCGGGTGGGAATGGGTATGCTGGTCCATATTCCGTGTGTCATCTCCTTCTGGCGGGCGTGCCCGGAGCGCCCGTGAGCCGGGGGTCCGCTTTCGGATCGATGACCTTCAGCTTCGGCACCCGGTCAATGGCCTGCTTCAGCCCAGCGCTCCTGGCGCAGCCGCCGTGGCAGTTCATAGTCAAGTACTCCTTTTGCAGCGATTTCCTACTGAATTATACAGAAATGCAAAATATTTGTCAATCAATTCGATGATTTTATTCACTTGCCCAACATGTATTGCAGTTCTGCACTTTGAGCGTGCGGATCGACTACAAAACCATTGAAATTCCCAAAATACTCTGCTATAATATCTGCGCATGTCAGGCCGCATATCTTGGGAAGGGTGGGCTGTACCACCCGGCCATGAAGCCGTCCGGGCCATTGCAGCCGAGACTCCGGACAGCGAGCTCATCCGCTGGGTGGACGAGGCCCTGCGGGAAAAGTCCGGCTACACCCTGCCCCCCAAAATCCACATCGCCCAGCAGGACGGCGACTATTACAATGTCATGCCCTGCATTTATGAGCGGGGCAACATCGCCATGGTGAAGATGATCGGCCGCCACAGCATCAAGCGGTGCGAGGACCGCTCCAGCATGATGGGCGATATCCTGCTCTATGAGTCCGACACAGGCATCCTCCGGGCCCTGATGGACGGCGAGTATATCACTACCCTCCGCACCGGCATCTCCGCTGCCCACTCCGCCCGCCTGTTCACCCGGCCGGACTTTGAAACGGTGGGCCTCATCGGCCTGGGGAACATCATGACCGTCTGCATCCGGGCGTTTATCGCCTCTCTGCGGGCGGAGGGGGACCGCCGGGACGTGACGCTGAAGCTCATCCGCTACCACGACCACCAGCAGCGCATCATGGACCTGTTCCGGGAGGACCCCAACGTGCATTTTGTCCTGTGCGACACCTATGAGGAGGTCATCGGCGGCTCTGACCTGGTCTTTGCCGCCAACATCTATGGCCGGGCCGCCGTTCCCGACACGCCATACCGCTACTCCCGGGAGAAATACTTCATCTGACGCTGTTCTTGCGCCGTGCGCTCCGGCGTGGTATACTGAAAACAGTTCTGCTTTTGGCAGACATCAGGAAAATGCATTGGATTTTCGCCGCCTGCGTGATATGATAGTGCAAAACGAGAAATGGGAGGTTTTTACCATGGCAATGATCGGATATGTGGCCCGGGTGCTCACCGGCGTCCGCTTCAAGAAAATGAACCACATGATCGACGTGGTGCACCAGAAGTGCGGACAGAACAACGTGCGCACCTTCTTTGATATGCTGTGGTGCGCCGTGCGGTACGGCGCAGGGTATTATGACTACACCATGTTCGGCTTTTACAACATGAACGGCGCCCAGCGGGACACCTACCTCACCCGGGTGCGCAACAAGAAGGTCAGCAATCTCATGAATGATATGGCCCACGACGACGATTTTGACGACAAGCTGCTCTTTAACGTCCGCTTCGCCAAGTACCTCCGCCGGCCCACCCTCAACGGCGAGACCGCCACGGTGGAACAAATGGCGCGGTTCCTGGAGGGCCAGGAGGCCATTTTTGCCAAGATCAACCACGGCTCCTGCGGCAACGGCGTGGAAAAGCTGTATGTGAAGGATTTTGAATCCCCGGCGGCCATGCTGGACTATATCCGGGAGAAGAAGCTGGTGGTGCTGGAGCATGTCCAGGCCCAGCATCCCGATATGGCGCGGCTGCATCCCCAGTCCGTGAACACCATGCGCATCTGCACCGACCTGGTGGACGGCCAGGTGCACATCGCCTATATCACCCTGAAAATGGGACGGGGCGGCGGCGTGTGCGACAACTCCGGCCAGGGCGGCATCCTCTGCCGGGTGGATATCGACACCGGTAAGATCTGCTCCCCCGCCACCGACGACTATTTCAACGTCTATGACCGGCACCCCGACACCGGCATCCCCCTGGTGGGCTATCAGCTGCCCATGATCGAGGAGGCCAAGGCCATGGCCTGTGAGGCCGCCCGGGAGATCCCGGAGGTGGGCCATGTGGGCTGGGATATGGCCATCGGCCCCGACGGCCCGGCCATCATCGAGGGCAATGACTTCCCCGGCACGGACCTGTGCCAGCTGGCCCCCTTCTGCCCGGAGAAAACCGGCCTGTGGCCCTATTACAAGGAGCTGCTTCACCTGTAAAATGACTAACAACAGCCCCGCCGGGTGACCGGCGGGGCTGCTGTTATCCAATGATCTTTTCCGGATTTTTCAGATCCCGGTCGAGCTGCTTGCGGTAGCGGTCCTCCTCGCTGAACACGCACCCGCAGTATTTCTGCATGTAAAAGCCACGCTCCCGGGCCTCCTGCTGGCCTGCCCGGAATCCGGGACGGAAATCCCGGTACAGGAACTCTACCCCGTATGCCTCTGCCGCCGCCTGAGCCGTCTGCCGCAGCAGCTCGTGGTTCTGATAGGGGCTGACGAACAGGGTGCTGGTGAAGCTGGCATAGCCGTGCTCCGCCGCATACCGCGCCGTTTCCCACAGGCGGATATGGTAGCAGTGGCCGCACCGGTGGTCGATGTCGCCGCACACGGCCCGGCAGAAATCCCGCAGGCCGTAATCCTCCCGGACGATGAGCTTCATGCCGATGGCCGGGGCATAGGCCATCAGCGTGTCCCGCCGGGCCTTGTACTCCTGATAGGGGTGGATATTGGGATTATACCAGAAGCTGACAGGCTCGATGCCCTCGCCCCGCAGCTGGCGGATGCAGGACACGGAGCACGGCGCGCAGCAGGTGTGCATCAGTGTTTCCATAAAATCACTTCTCCTTGGGATGCTTCAGCAGCTGACGCAGCCGCTCCAGGGGCTGGGGCAGGGGAGAGGCGGACAGAAACCGGTTGCGCACCTGCTGGAAGGGCTGCTGACAGAAGGCCGCGAAAAAGTCCTCCCGGCTGCCGGAGGCTTCCTGGGGAGCCGACAGAGCCCCGGCGCAGGCTACCGCCTGGTCCAGGGTCAGCTTTTCCCGCTTCAGGGGCAGTGTGTCGAAATAGTGGGCGCCCTTGGCGCTGTTCACCAGCAGCAGGGAAATGCTGTACCGGGGTACCTCCGGGTGGAAGTCCTTGGGCGGGTCCCGGTATATGCCCAGGGTCAGGTCCGCCGGGCGGTCGGTGCTGGTATAGGGACACCGGTGGCATGCCGGGCGCAGAAACAGCCGCTGCCGCAGACCCCGGCCGAAATCGGACTTGCCGAAGGGGGCGTCATACTGGGCGCCTCCGGCGAAGCGGACACGGAATCGCCGGTCCTTTTCCCCGGGCAGCTTGCCGCAGAAGCACACGTCCACCGGCGGCTGCCGCTTGATATACGCCATAGACCGCACCAGCTGGCCCCACACCCCCGGGGAGGACACGCCGCTGCACACCACGTCGCAGGTCAGCAGCCGCTCCGGATGCTCGCCTAAGAAGTGATACAGGCCGTCCACCTGACAGGGGGTGCCGGAGAACAGCACCCGCCGCCCCTGGTCCAGATAGTGGCGCACCCGGCGGAAGCTGTCGCCCAGGTCGCTTTGCACGGGCTTGGCCCCCTGGAGCCGGGGCAGCTCCGCCTTGTCCTTTACGGCGATGTGCCGCACCCGCAGCTCCTGGTCCAGGGCTGCGCCGAACACCACGCCGCCCTCGTCCAGGATATACTCCGCCAACAGGGGAAATACGCCGCCTGCGGTGGAGGTCTGGCGCACGGCGGGATTCGGGTTCCAGGCGGCAAACACCGCCGGCTCCGGCCGGGGCTCCCGCTGCTTCAGAACGGGGCAGATATGGGCACAGTGGCCGCATTGGATGCAGGCATCGGTGACGGTGGGGTACAGGAACCCCTCCCGGTCCGGCAGCATATGGATGGCCCCCTTGGGGCAGCCGCTGGCGCAGGCGCCGCAGCCGGTGCATCTGCCGCGGTCCGGCAGCAGGGAAGTGGGATAGTCCGTCACGCACTCAGCTCCTTTTCGATGTTTTTGCCATTTTACCACATAGGGCAGGAAAAGACAAGAGGCGGCGGTTATGGGAGGAAATAGGCACTGATGCGCCGGGAAAACGGATCGCCGCACCAGCCTGCGGCTGACTCGAAATGACATATCAAGAAGATTTCCGGTAAATGGCTGCCGCGAAGGAGGGTAAATACTCAATCGAAAATATTTTTTTTCGTTGACAATTGTGCATAAATATAGTAACATAATTGTACAGAGAACCACAGCTGCAACAGACGGAAATTCGCTGGAAAGGTGAGGAAATCCATCATGAAAAGCATCATCTGGAAAATCGAACTGGCCGCCGCGGTGCTCCTGGCGATCTCGGCCCTGGTGTGGGGCCTGCGCCCCGGCGTGTGGAACTACGGCGGCTTTTACCGCATGGCCGCCGGGGAACAGGGCAGGACCTATACCCGCCCGGGCTGCTCCACGGTGGAGGTGACGGAGGACAACCGCCTGCGCATTCAGTCCCCCACGGGGCAGACGGCGGAGTTTACCCTGTCCCTGGCGGAAAACGGCTCCTATCGGGCGGCGGAAATGGCCATGGACGGTGTGGTCCGCAACGTCACCTACAACACCGCCACCGGAACGTTCATGACAGCGGGTGACAGCTGGTCCATCAGCACCCTGGTGCAGGAGAAGGCCGGGTTCAGCCCGGGCCTGACCGACAACACGCTGTACAGCATGGCCCTGGGCAATCACCAGACCCGCATCGCCGGGCGGCCCGGGGAATTTCTCACGGCGGGGCTGTTCCTGCTGCTGGGCCTGGTGCTCCCCCTGCTGCTGAAGCCTGCCATCGCCCTGGACAAATTTCTGCTGGGCTTCTTCTATCACAACTCGGAAAAGCTCCAGGCCACGGACCTGGCCCGGGGCATCATGCTCCTGCTGGGGCTGGTGGTATCTGTCATCGGCGCCATCTGGTGGTGCATCCTTTTGTTCGGATAAAGATCGGGGCGGGCGCCGGCGTCCGCCCTTTTTGCGGGCCGCCGGAAATCTCCGTCTTGCCCCGGGGGGCGGGGTGTGATACAATGGCCTTACTTTATAATGAAGGAGCGTGCCGGTATGATGCACCTGGAAGCGGACGTATTTACCAAATTCGACAAGCAGTGGGCTCTGGTCACGGCGGGGACCCCGGAGCATTACAACACCATGACCATCAGCTGGGGCGGCCTGGGCACCCTGTGGGAACGCCCGGTGGCCACAGTGTATGTGAAAAAGAACCGCTATACCTTTGCATTTATGGAGGAGAGCGACTACTTCACCGTCAGCTTTTACCCGGAGGAGCAGCGCAGGGCCCTGTCCCTGCTGGGCAGCACCTCCGGCCGGGACGGCGACAAGGTGGCGGCGGCGGGTCTGACCCCGGAGTTCCTGCCCCAGGGCATCACCTTCCGTCAGGCGGAGACTACCCTGGTCTGCCGCAAGATCTATTGCCAGGACCTGGACCTGGAGCAGATCCCCCAGGAGGTCCGGGACGCCTTTTATAAGGACGAGCCCGTCCATCGTATGTATATCGGCGAAGTGGTGGAGATCATCAAGGGGTAAGGGGGGTACGCGTGCAGGCGCTGCCCGGAAAAAAAGGCTTTTCATTCTGCGCCGTCTGCGGTATAATAGGTGCCAGTTTCTGAGCAAGGAGTGACACTATGAAGATCATGACCGACAGCCCCATCCGCTTTCCGGGGCTTTTTGGCGACTGGACCATTACCCTCAGCTCCAAGGCCATCAACATCGGCAACGGCATCTACTGGTACGGCATCCTCATCGCCCTGGGCATGCTGGTGGCCCTGTGGTGGTGCATGCGCCAGCGCACGAAATACGGCATCCGCGAGGATGACCTGATCGACGGGCTGCTGTGGGGCATTCCCTGCGGCATCATCGGCGCGCGGATCTATTACGTTCTGTTCTATCTCAGCCAGTTCAAGGACCACGAGGACCGGTTCAGCTGGTCCAAGGCCATCGCCATCTGGGACGGCGGCCTGGCCATCTACGGCGGGGTCATCGCTGTGGTCATCGTGGCCATTATCCTGTGCCGCAGCCGCCATATCAAGCTGGGGGCCATGATGGACCTGGTGGTCATGGGGCTGCTCATCGGCCAGGCCATCGGCCGCTGGGGCAATTTCCTGAACCGCGAGGCCTTTGGTGCGGAAACCACCATGCCCTGGCGCATGCAGCTGACCACCACTGCCGGGGAGCTGGTGGAGGTACATCCCACCTTCCTGTACGAGAGCCTGTGGAACCTCATCGGCCTGCTGCTGATCGTTTTTGTGATATCCAAGGCCAGGCGGTTCGACGGTGAGAACACCTGCTTCTACTTCCTGTGGTACGGCGTGGGCCGCTTCTGGATCGAGGTTCTGCGCACCGACAGCCTGTATCTGTTCAACTGGACCATCGCTGGCCAGCCCATCCGGGTGTCCCAGGTGCTGAGCCTGGTGCTGATGATCGCCGCTCTGGCGGTGCTGTTTTACAACATCAAGCTCCACCCCCACCGGCCTGAGGACCTGTATGTGAACCAGGTGGCTGCCCGGGAGGCTGCTGCCGCTGCGGCGGCTGAGGCCCCGGCAGAAACCGAAGCGGCGGGGTCCCGGGACGACGCCCCGGAGTCCGCACAGGCGGAGCCCCTGGACGATGAGCCTGCCGCCCCCAAAGACGAAAGCGGCGGGGAGTAAGCCGCGCCGGCCAAGAAAATGACCGGAAAACCTGTAATCGTTTATACCTATGTGCGCTTAAGGCGGACGACCGCAAGGCCGTCCGCCTTTCAGCGCTGTTTTTGACGATTCCTCTTGTTACATAGGACCATCCCCTCCGGGCATAGGATTGCCGTGAAGGAGGGATGACCTATGTTATCGGCGGCATTGCTGCTGCTGTCCAACAGCCTGTTTTTGACCCTGCATTTGTCCGGTAATCCCGGCTCCTTTCCCCGTCCCCTGTCCCGGCAGGAGGAGCGGGAGTGCTTGGAGCAGTGGGCCCAGGGCGATCTGTCCGCCCGCAACCGCTTGGTGGAGCACAATCTCCGCCTGGTGGCGCACATCATCAAAAAGTATTATACCCAGGCCAGCAATCAGGAGGACCTGATCTCCATCGGCACCATCGGCCTGATCAAGGCGGTGAACACCTTTCGGCCCGATAAAAAGATCCGCCTGGCAACTTATGCGTCAAGATGTATTGAAAATGCTATACCAACCTAACGGAAGAAACGGCCTTGCAGGTGGCGGAACGGGTGCCTTTTGAGGCAAAATGGCGCCTGCTGGCGAGAGTGGGAGTCCGCTGCTATATTCTGATTTCCAATGTATCGGGTGCAGTAAAAGTAGCCCCACTGCAAATTCTTCAATTTCCGGTGATACTGCCGCACAAGTTTCAGGACGCGGAAAAGTTCAATTTGCAGTTCCCGGACTTCTCAGAAATCACCGAAACAGCGGACAAGCTGCGCTGGCTTCGATACCAGAAAGGACTGCGGCAGAGAGACGTTGCAGACTACGCTGGGATAGACCGGAGCACCTACATCCACTATGAGGAATACGGAAAAGACCTCTATCCGCCGGAGCACATGGAGAAAATCGCGCAGCTTTTTGAAGTGCCGGTCGATATGCTTCTGGATATGAACCTTGTGGGGCCAAATTCAGCGAGAAACATATGAAAAACGGGCAGACCGGCGTTGAATGCCGGTCTGCTCGTTTGCTATGTATTATTGCTGCGCTTTCAGGTGTTTCACGGCGGCGTCCACCAGTTCCAGCTTCTGCTCCGTGGAACAGGGCAGCTTCTGGACAGTTTTCAGCACCTGCTCGGACTGGAACTTTGCCAGCTCCTGCCCAAGCTCCTGCCGAGCCTGCTTTGATTTCGGGAAGATCAGAAATACTTCCATGGCTGCCCTCCTTTCCAGAGCGTTTTCTGCTTCAATCTATGCGTGTGTTCCGGCTGCTATGTAGACAGATAGAACCTGTTTTCTTTATTGACAATTACCATGTGGAGGTGGGCTCCAGCAGTTGCAATCTGTTCCATATCTGCGAGTTTGCCGAACGGATGGAAGCCAGCTGCGCCGTGGTAGAACCGGCAGGCGCAGTAATTGAACACAATCAGGAATCGAGAGAAAAAGATAGGAGTGATGCAAGATGAAGTATTTTGTGGACGTGAAGGATATCAGCTACGGCACCATTGAGGTGGAGGCCAGCAACGCTGAGGAGGCCGAGGAGATCGCCCAGGATCTGTATTTCAGCGGCCGGATCAACTGGGGCGAGGCCGATGTCAGCTATGAAGCCCGCCCGGATGAACGGGAGCGAGGAGTCTGCCGATGAGTCAGAACGCGGCAGAGGGCAACGCCGCTTTTGTCATCTGGTCCAACGAGTGCCTGGACTGGGACAACTGGTCAGAGGCTTTCGAGGAGGACTACTCCAACCTGACAGAGGAGGAAAAATACCGCCTGATGGAGGAACTCAACGGCGACTATCTGGACGATGAGCGCCGGAATCTGGATATCCGGGTGGGCACGCCCATTCTCATCCTTGCCGACATCGGCAGATGGGACGGGCGGCACACCGGCTACCGGGAAATTGAAAGCGGCTGCATCAAGGACTGCCTGTATTCGCAGCTGGACGGCGTGGCCTGGTATGTGGACGCGCAGGGCGACCTGCGCATGGACGGCTACCACCACGACGGCCACAATTACTACCTCTACCGCAAGTACCGGCAGGGCGTCAGCGAGGAGGCCAAGGAGAACTTCAAAGAAAAGATTCTCGGCCACACCCTGACCAAACGGGATATCGACCGGGTTACCGAGCGGCTAGGCGACGACATTGCCAAGGTCTACGGCTTTTCACTGCCGAGTCCGGCAAAAGAGTACCGGAAAAGGAGTGATGCACGATGAACTGCTGCTGCCCCTGCGGTGCAGATAAGAAAACGGCGATCTGCGCCTATCTGAGAGAACACCACACGGGAAAGAGCCGCGCGATCCACAGTGAGGATCTGCAGCGGCTCTTTTGCCTGGACGGGCGGAACATCCGCCGCAAGATCAGCGCCCTGCGGCAGGCGGGCTATCCCATCTGTAGCGACGAAAGCGGCTATTACTTTGCTGACAATCAGAAAGAGATCAACAACACCGTGTACCGCCTCAACGGAATGGTGACGCAGGTCTCCAATGCCCGGACAGGGCTGCTGGTTGCCTCCGCCTTTCCGGCAGAGGTCAACGTGAAGATTACGGTAAATTTGAATGGAGGTGAGAATTTTGACGGTTAAGGAACCCGGAAAGCTCATCGCCCGAATCGACTATCCGGGCAGCAACGGCCTTGTGGGCGATTGGGTGGAATACCGGGACGAGGCAAAGTTTCTAGCTGACTTGAAGAAAGAAAATCATTATGGTGTGCCGCTGTGCGTGGTTTTGTATAGAGACCGGGACGGCAAGACGATTTCTAAGGATTTTCTGCAAGAAATGGATCCGCCACCGAACGGATTTTCCATTGAGAATGTGCCCAGCAAAAAACCGAGAGAAAGGAATGATACCCGATGAAGAAAGAAATCGTTTTTGTGGATGAGGATACCCTCACCCCGGAGGAATGGGAGGTAATAACCGATGAGCAGACCGAAGAATAAGGACGAATACCGTGCAGAGCTGGCCGATACCTTTGCCCATGTGCTGGAGGAAAAGGGGCTGGAATGGCAGAAGGAGTGGCGCGGCAGCGGCGGCAGTGCGCCCCAGAACGGCATCACCAAGGCCTGTTACCGAGGCTGCAACGCCTTCTGGCTGAGCCTCATTTCCATGATGAAGGGCTATGACGATCCCCGCTGGGTGACCATGGTGCAGATCATGGATCAGGACGGCAAATACCACCCCAAGCAAAACTGGCACCTGAAAAAAGGCTCCAAGGCCACCTATGTGGAATACTGGTATCCCTACGACCTCAAGGACAAAAAAGCCCTGACCTGGGAGCAGTACAAGCAGCAGCTCCGGGACGGGCGCAGTGAGACGGAGTTCAAGCTGTCCACCCGCTATACGGCGGTGTTCAACGCCTGCGACATTGAGGGAATGCCGGAGCTGCCTGCGGTGCAGGAAAGCGACATCACCCCCGATGAGCTGATCGGAAAGCTCAGCGCCGGTATGGGCGTGGAGATTCTGACCGACGGCGGCGATCAGGCCTACTACTCGCCCATGCAGGATAAGATCCATCTGCCCACGCCCGGCTCTTTCCAGAGTGAGTATGCCTTCAACGCCACGGCGCTCCATGAGCTGTCCCATTCCACCGGCCACCCGAACCTCCTGAACCGGCCGCAGGGTGCCCTGTTCGGCACGCCACAGTATGCCTATGAGGAGCTGGTTGCGGAAATGTGCTCCTGTTTTATGGGCGTGGATCTGGACGTAACGGCCACGCCCCAGCACCTCGACAATCACAAGGCCTACGTTCAGGCCTGGATCCAGTCCATCCGGGACAAGCCTGAAACCCTGATCCGTGCCATCAAGGACGCACAGGCGGCAGCCACCTATATGGACTACAAGGCCGGGCTCATCACCGACATGGAGTATGAAAGGGCCTGCGGGTCCGTGCTGGAGGTGAAGCAAAAGGAACGGGGCCGGGAGCGCTGATTCGCACAGTTGACGCCGCCGTCCCCTCCGGCTACACTGGAGAAAAAACGGAGGTGCCCGCTATGTTCTTTCGCAAGCGTGACAAAGTCGTCCTGACCCTGACGCCGCAGGAAGCCCGCTATGCCCGCAGCATCCTTCTTCGCTGGCACAATAAGCTGCTGAATGCCGGAAAACCTACGGAAGATGTAGAGGAACTGATTCTGAGGCTGGCAAGGTAATTCAGAAGGTGCAAAAGCACCTCGTTATATACGGAGGGAGCCTTGTAAATTTTTACAAGGCTCCCTCATATCATAACAATTCTGCCATGTACAGGGGCAGATGAATGATGCCGTCTTTGATCATAACATCTTTGGTGTAGAGAATATAGGAATTGCCAATTACAGATGAGAAGTGTTTTCGAAATTTATCTAAAGAGGAATGGGAGCGATAATTGCCGGATTTAACTTCTACCGGAGCAATCTTTTTCCCTTCGGTAATTAGAAAGTCGATTTCCATGTGGTTTTCCCGGTTTTGGCTGTCGGAACGGGAATAAAAGTACAGGTGCGAACGGCTATGGCGAAGCATCTGTGCAACAATGTTTTCCATCAGCATTCCTTCGTTGATATTCAGTTTATCGAAGAGAATCGCACGATAAAGTTCATTGTCTGTGTATTTTTTATCCTGGAAAGTGTGCGTTACAAGCAATCCGGTATCTGCCATATAACACTTCTGCGTGGCGTTATCAGCACTCAGCGCAAGCCCAACATGAGGATCCGTTGCATTGAAGCAGGTATTTACTATCATGGCTTCATTCAGCCACACAAATGAATCCTCATAAGTGCGAAAACGAGCCTGCTTTCCGAGAGACGAAAGCTTGTATTTCTTTTCTTTTTTTGAAAGTTGACCCGGAATGCCATCGAATACGGCAAACACTTTATCTTCATATCCCTCTGCAAATTTTGCCACATCCTCATGATACAGCTTCAGAATCCTGCGTTTGGCAACATCGGATGCCTCGAAGTCCTTGCCATTCATGTAAGCAAGAACGGACTGAGGCATCCCCCCAACCAGAATGTATTGACGAAAGTCATTCATGATCTTCCGGTGAAGTGCTGCGCCAAGGGGTTGCTTTGCTTCAAAACAATGCCGAATCAGTGGATATGTGGCCTCGTCTCCCATTGCCCAGAGAAATTCCTCAAAATCCAGCGGAAACATCTCAATGTGATCCTCTTCCGAAGGAATAATGATATCTTGGACATTCTTTTTCAGCCGAATCAGCGATCCTGTCTCAAGGTAATCAAACCGGCCATCCGCTACAAGATATTTGATGAGCTGGCGGGCTCTGGGGTATTGTTGAACTTCATCAAAAATGATCAGCGATTCCCTTCTGTGAAGAGGCGTTGCATAGAAGGCTGCGAGTTTTGCGAAGAAAAGATCAAGATCAGAGCTATCGTTGGTGAATAGATCCAGTACGTCTGTGGGAGCTCGTCCAAAATCGATCAGGATATAGCTTTTGTATTCAGCCTTTGCAAACGCTTCGGCAATATAACTTTTGCCGACACGGCGTGCGCCATCGATCATCATGGCGGTTGCTCCGTTGCTGCTGCTTTTCCACGCTATGAGTTCATCGTATATTTTTCGTTTCAGCATCTTCTCACTCCTTATGCAGATAGCTTACCCTTTTTATGTGCTAAGTATAACATGGGAAATACGAAAAAGCAAGTTCATAGGAGCTGGATTTGCACGAAAAAGCAAGTTCATGAAATGCTGATTCGCACGAAAAAGCAGTATCGGCCTTTACCCGGAATGCGAACACAAAAAATCAAAGGAGGCAAGCCTATGCTCTATCTCGGTGCGCTGTTTCTGGCCAAGGTGCTGGACAACGCCCTATCCACTACAAAAACCATACTGATCCAGAGAAGTCGGTGGGTTCTGGCGGGTATCGCCGTGATCCTGTCCGACTTTCTTTATTTCTGGATCACCAAGCGTATCGTGTCGGCAGACAGTATGCTGGCGCTGGCCGTGGTCGCCGCTGCAGGCGGCGTGGGCTGCTCGCTGGCCTGCCTTGTGAGCGATAAGCTCAGCAAGGACAGGACCTATGTGAACGTCATCATGTCGGATAATCTGGAGGCCATGCAGGCCTTCCGGGATTTCCTGGCGGAGCACCACATCACCAATGTGGCTGCCGACACCTATACGCTGGACTGGAACACCAAAACCATCACCATTACCGCTTATCCCGAAACCAAGGCCGAGAGTCGGCTGATCACCCGCTACATTGCGGAAAGTCCGCTGAAGTTCAAGCGTCTGGTGCAGCCGGGATGAGAGAAAGAGAGGAACAATGACACCTGAAGAACTGAATACTGCCATCTACCACAAGATGGAGGCGGAACAGGACAGCTACCGGGACTGGCTGCTGACCCTTCTGCCGGATGAGATCCTGCAGCACGCTTATGAGTACGCCGTGCGGCAGGATATTTTATTTGCCATGGAGGATCTGGAGCTGCAGCCTGAGCAGTGCCGGGCACTGATGAAGTCTCCGTGCCCCGTTGCCGACGTCCTTCGGGATTTTGAAAAACTGGAGCTGGGCTATATGGAGACCATCCGGGACTGCATTGAGGGCCGTGTCGACAAGCTGCTGCAGCCGGAAAAGGAGGTGCGATGATGCCCTATACTGCCTGCTTTGATAAAATCGAAGCCCTGAAAAAAGAGGCTGTTTCGACACAAGCGGCAAGTAAGTTGGCTGATACATCCCGGGCCATTGGCAGTTTTATTGGAAAGATTCCGGTTGTGAAAGAAGGACCGGTTGATGAATTCCTAATTGGTGTTGGAGATTCAATCAGCGATGCTGAGAAGAAACGTTTGGAAAAAACACTGACGTTTTTCATTCGGTACAAGGACAGCGGGCTTGCTCCGATTTCTGACCATATTGCTACCATCAATCGCCTGTCCAATTCCCCTGTCGTAATGCTTTGCGATAAGAAGACGGTTTACTTTCAAGATTTGAAAGATGCTGTGTGATGACAAGCAGAATGGAAAAGAACATTGAAATGACAGAAGAAAAAACCAAGCCCCGCTGCCAGTGGTGCAACGTGGCCAACCCCCTCTACGTCCGCTATCACGATGAGGAGTGGGGTGTGCCGTGCCACGATGACCACGCCCTGTATGAGCTGCTGATTCTGGAAACCTTTCAGGCGGGGCTGAGCTGGGAGACGGTGCTGAACAAGCGGCAGCGATTCCGGAAGGTCTACGACGGTTTTGACTTGGACAAGGTCTGCGCCTACGGCGAGGAAAAGATCGCCCAACTGCTCTCTGACGAGGGCATCATCCGCAACCGGCTGAAAATCCGAGCCAGCATCAAAAACAGCCGCATCTTCCGGGACATTCAGGAAGAATACGGCAGTTTTGACTCCTATATTTGGGGCTGGACAGGCGGGAAAATTATCCAAGAAAATAACCCCGCCGTTACCACCAGCCCGCTGTCCGACGCCGTTTCCAAGGACCTGAAAAAGCGGGGTATGACATTCGTGGGCTCCACCATCATCTACGCCTATTTGCAGGCCATCGGCGTCATCAACGCCCACAGCGACGACTGCTGGCTGCATACGGATCCGGTGTAAACGGAATCATCCATCCTATTACCTAGTAGTTAAGCAATAGTGTATCGTTAAAATATCAAAGGCTAAACAGTTCGAAGAAAAGAATTATACCCTATTATACCCTTGATTTCAAGGGTATAATAGGGTATAATTCTGCATAGAATACCACCGATGAGCAGGAGGTACGCTATGGACTTATCTGAAATGCAAACCCGCGCGGCGGAGCTGGAACGGCTGATTTCCCTTTTGCCAGCCGGTTCTATTACGAAGAAAACCGTCAACGGAAAGGAATACTTTTACCACCGTTGGACGGAGAACAAAAAGCGGCGGGAGAAGTATATTCCTGCTGACGAATTGGAGAATTTCCGCGCCCAAATCGAGCGGCGGAAGGAACTGGAGCGTGAGCTGAAGGCGCTGAAAAAGCAGCTGCCCAAGGCGAAATCTGCGAACCTTTCCGCGTTTACCACCAATGTCCGCACCGGCGAAGCGCTGCATTCCTTTGCGGCGTCTGTTCGCGGCTATCGCAGGCGCGAGTGCTTCCGGCAGCTGCACGACTTTGTCTACGGCGAGCCGCAGGACAAGGTGTTCATCCTCTACGGCCTGCGTCGGACGGGGAAAACCACCATGATCCGCCAGATTTTCGCGGAGATGAGCGACACGCAGCTTGCCAAGACTGCGTTCATTCAGATCACCGCAAAAGACACGCTGGCAGACGTGAACCGCGACCTCAAGGCATTGGAAGCGCAGGGCTTTCGCTATGTGTTCTTCGACGAAGTGACGCTGATGGAGGATTTCATCGAGGGCGCAGCGCTGTTTTCTGATGTGTTTGCGGCCTGCGGCATGAAGATCGTGCTTTCCGGCATGGACTCACTGGGCTTCCTCTTTACCGAGGATGAACAGCTCTATGACCGCTGCATCCTGCTGCACACCACATTCATCCCTTACCGCGAGTTTGAATCTGTCCTCGGCGTTCACGGCATTGACGAGTATATCCGCTACGGCGGCACCATGAGTCTCGGCGGCGTCCACTACAACGAGACCTCCACGTTTGCCAGCAAGGAAAGCACCGACGAATATGTGGACACCGCCATTGCCCGCAACATCCAGCACTCCCTGCGCTGCTATCAGTATGAGGGACATTTCCGCCATCTGCGGGATTTGTACGACAAGAATGAGCTGACCAGCGCCATCAACCGGGTCGTGGAGGACATCAACCACCGCTTCACGCTGGAGGTGCTGTCGCAGGATCGGAAGTCCCACGATCTTGGCATTTCCGCCAGCAATCTGCGCCGTGACCGCACAAATCCTACAGATATTCTCGACCGCGTGGATTTGGCTGCCGTGACCGACAGCCTGCGGAAGCTGCTGGAGATCCGCAACAAGGCGGAACAAACCGTAAAACTGGACGATGTTCACGCGGCGGAGATCAAGGAGTATCTGGACTTGCTGGACTTAACGCGGGAGATCGATGTGCTGCACCTGCCGGATGTCGGCACGAAGTCCAGCCGCACGGTGATCGCGCAGCCGGGACTCCGCTATGCGCAGGCGGATGCGCTGATCCGCAGTCTGCTGCTGGATGAGACGTTCAGCGCGCTGTCTCTGGCGGAGCGCACCGCCGTGCAGCAGCGCATCCTGACGGAGATCAAGGGGCGGCTGCTGGAGGATATCGTCCTGCTGGAAACCAAGCTGGCAAATCCCAAGAAGCAGGTATTTGTCCTGCAATTCCCTGTGGGCGAATTTGATATGGTGGTGTTTGACCCGGAGGCAGGCTCCTGCCGGATTTTCGAGATCAAGCACAGCGAGGAAGCTGCGTCGCAGCAGTATCGCCATCTGATCGACGAGCAAAAATGCGCCCAGACCGAGCACCGCTACGGCCCGATCACCGGGAAGTTTGTCCTCTATCGCGGGGAAAGCCAAGTGGTTGAGGGCATTCAGTATCAGAATGTGGAAGAATATCTGCGAAGCCTTGCATAACAAAACCGCCGCCCCAATTTTCCGTTCGGGGCGGCGGTTTTTATGATGCAACTTGTCATATGACAAGCTGTGACGCAAAATAAACTTGACGTATGACAAGTAGTGAAGCGGGGTGATTTTTTGGGGGGGCGAAAATGTGCATACGCAGCTTATGAAGGAAAAGCGGGATCTGACCTATTTGTCATGGTCTACCAACCGCAATTCTTTGGGGATTGGCGGTTCTTTTCTGAAAGCGTACTCCGAACTCGGCGGAACAAAGACTTACTATAAGCTTTCAAACTTTGATAAAGCACGCGGCATCATTGGGCATGAATGCGTGAACGAGCTGATCGTTGACCGGCTGCTGACGATATTGGGGATTCCTCATCTGTCCTATCAACTGATCCATGCAGACGTGACCGTAGACGGCAAGGCGCATGAAGTATATCTCTGCGCTTCGGAGGATTTCAAGGCAAAGAGCGAATCAAAGATTGCCTTGGATGCCTACAAGGAGGTGGGCGTGTATCCACCTTAAAGAATTTTTGCAAACCCCGATTTTTGGCTTAAACACTGGAAAAATGGCTTTTCACAAAATGTCATTTTTTGAGGTAAAAACGCCAAACATGTAAAGGCTTTTTTCTTCAAGGTAAATATTTTTCACATCCCCGCAGCATGGGCAGTCTCTTCACGATCTCTATTCGCCTGCACTTAGCGTAGACTGTCTCCCGAGGTCTCCCCAATAAAGCGGTAGAAGATACGGATGCTCTGCCGGTATGGGGTGCGCGGCCCAGCGACTTTCCTACCCTCCGGCAGGAACTTTTCAGCGATCTCAATACGCTCAACGAAAGCGTGCAGCATATCCCGGTCCAACTTTTCTACATTGGTGTATTTCTTGGCCAGGTCGAAGAACAGCCCATAGGCACTGCGTATTTCCTTGGCCGTGGTCTCGCCCGCCACCAGCTTCTTGCGGCGCACGGTCAGCTCGTCGATCTCCATACCGAACTTCTTGACCATCTCCTCGTGAATGTCGTCGCTGAGCATCCCGGCGATGTTGTCGCGGTAAGAGCGCTCGATCATCTTCTTGAGACGGGCGGTCTGCTTGTCGATATTCTCGATCTGCACGGCGGGTTCTTCGCCGCCCAAAGAGGCGTTGGCCTGTTCGACGGCGTTCTCCGTGATGGTACGAATCTCATCTTCACCAAAGGCCAGCAGCTTGTTGAGGTCACAGCGGACGACTTCCATCAGGTCATCGTAGCGAATACGCGCCCCACGCAGGCAACGGGTCTGTGCTCGGGAACTCAGGTTGTTGCACACCAAATACCAATATTTCGCCCGTTCGCCGTTGTAGACGGAGCCGCCAGAGCACATGGCCGCGCCGCAGCAGGCACAGTAGGCAATGCCGCCGAAGATGCTGTGACGGAAGGCTGGGTTTGCGCCGTTGGCCTTGGTGTTCTCCCCCATGAAATGGGCGGCCAGGTCGAACTGCTCCTGGGTCACCAGCGCCTGGTGGGTATCCTTGGTAAACACCCATTCCTCCTCTGGCACGATGACCTTTTTCTTGGACTTCACGCTGACCTTGCGGCTCTTACCCAGCAGGGTATGGCCCAGATAGACGCGGTTGCGCAGGATGCGCTTGACCGTGGTGTAGTTCCACTCATCGGAAGCCCGCTGGGCACCCCGCTCGGTAAAGTTGTCACGGCACTCCACGCGGTACTTCAGCGGCGGCATAATACATGCCTCGTTGAGCCGGATAGCAATGCTGCGGCAGGACTGACCAGAGGCGGCCAGGTCGAAAATCTTTTTCACCACTGGGGCGGTGTTCTCGTCCGGCACAAGCTGGTCGGTGGTACGCTCCGCCTTCCTGTAGCCGTAGGGCGGGCAGGCCACATACTTGCCGTTGTTGCGCTTGGTGTTCAGCGTCTGCTTGACCTTGCGGGACGTATCCCGCAGATAGACATCGTTCATGGCAAATTGAAACGGTGCCATCAGATTATCTTCCTGGGAGTCAAAGTTGCTGCCGGGTGCCAGATAGCGGATGCCGTGTTCCGGAAAATAGCGCTCAGCGTAATGGCTGGATTCTGTCATATCACGGCCCAGACGGGACAGGTCCTTGGTGATAACCATGTTGGCCTTGCCAGTTCTCAGGTGTTCCAGCATAGCCTGGAAGCCGGGCCGCTCAAAGTTCCCGCCGGAAAAGCCGTCGTCCACGAACTCCTCCACCAGGATGATGCCATGCCTTTCGCAGTACTCCCGGACAATAGTACGCTGAGACGAGATTTGTCAAGGTAGTTTTCTGCAAAAGGATATCAAAAGAGCAATGGGGCTGCCACACGTCATTTGTATGGCAGCCCCTCCGCAATTTAACGCTAGCCTGCTTCCATCTGGATTTCGAAATGATCTCATGACAGGAAACACAAGGTTCTCCTCCCTCATCGGGCTCCATCAGTCTACGCCGCCATGAACAGGGGTAAGTGCATCCCCCTCATGGACAACGGCCACTATCACCCCACCGAGGTGGTCAGCGACAAAATCCCGGCGCTGCTGAGCTTCTTCCCGGAGATTGCCCTGCACATCACCCGCCCGGTCCGCTGGGACTCAGACCATGTGGTGCTGTTCGATGATGAAACGAAGGAACTCTGCAAGGAGATCGTCCGCTGCGGCGGCTTAGACGGGCGCGTGCATATGGCACTGGACTACTTCGACGCCTCCGTCAATCGCATCGCCGCGTGGGTCACGGGCTTCCGCAATGTGCAGAAAAGCCCTGCTGAATGCCCTGCTGACCCCCGATATGACCAAGGAGCAAAACGCGGGCAACTTTACCGATCTGCTCGTCCGGCAGGAGGAACTGAAAACCCTGCCCTTCGGCGAAGTCTGGGCAGAATACTGCCGCCGCCGCGGCGTGCCGAAGGACGGCACGTGGCTGCCGGAAGTCCGCAGATATGAGAAATCCATTTTGGAGGCAAGAGCATGAGAGATATTCTGACCGCGCCGTGGATGGTGGAGATGATCCGCACCGTGACGAATATGTATGACCACGGCTGGAACGAGCGCAACGGTGGCAATGTGAGCCTGCTGCTGGAGGAACCGCAGGTCAAAGAGTATGTTGATAGCGCCGTTTTGCGTGAAATCCCCACGGGCTTTTCCTGCCCGGCGCTGGAGGGCAAGTACTTCCTCGTCACCGGCACGGGCAAGTATTTTAAGAATGTACAGGTCGCCCCGGAGGTCAATCTCGGCCTTGTGCGGCTGACAAACGGCGGCGAAACGGCGCAGCTTCTCTGGGGCTATACCGACGGCGGCAAATTCACCTCCGAGTTCCCGGCCCACATGATGAGCCACGCTGAGCGTTTGAAGGTCGATCTGACTTAATTTCAAGAAGGTGTAACAGCGCAGAAAAATGTGTCGCCTAAAAGGGAAACCAATGCGCCCGCTAAAATCGGGAACTACACCCCCTCTGCACCGAATTGCACCCCCTTAACGGGTTTCTATCATAATTATTACGGTTCTTTGCCAAAAAAGCTCTTGGTAATGGACGGGGGTCATAAGAAAGTAATATCGTATTTTTCAGGAACGGCGTGGCTTCGGTCACGCCGTTTCCTGTTTCAGCAGTTCTTCCACGGGGATAAAGCCCACAAGGTCATAGGAAATGCGGATGCCCTGATGCCGTTTGCCGCTGGACTTGTCCGGGGTTTCAATGTAGATTGCCTTGACAAGTTCCCGCAGCGCATAGGGGGTAAGCTCGTCCAAATCCTCGTATTTGCGTACCCGCTGGATAAACTGCTCCAAGTTTTCAATCTGTCGTTCCTGTACTTCAATTTCCTGCTGTAAGCTCTGAATTTCCACTTTGAGCTGCGTCTGCTCATCCTCATAGGTCTTGCTCATCATAGAAAACTTTTCATCTGTGATACGCCCCGCCACATTATCCTCGTAAATGCGGATAAACAGACGGTCAAGCTCTCCCAGCCGCTTTTCAGCCTGTGCCAGCCGCTTCTTGTGTCCACGGATCGCGGCTTCACTGGACAGCCGGAGTTTCTGTTCCATAACAGCACGGAAATGATCTTCATATCGACTGACATACGAAATCACAGTTCTCATGTGCATCCAGACCAAATCTTCCAGAACAACCGCCCGGATGAAGTGAGCCGAACAGCTTCCCGTGTTGCTGCGGTAGTTAGCGCACACAAAGTGATCCTGCCGCTTCTCAAAGTAGTTGGTGGTGCAGTACCGCATTTTCGCTCCGCAGTCGGCACAGTAGACCATGCCAGAGAACAGACTACTTTTGCCCGTTTTCGTTCTGCGGTGACGCTGCTGCCGGATCTCCTGCACCTTGTCAAAGACCTCCAACGAGATGATTGCCGGGTGAGTGTTATAGAAAATCCTGCGATTCTCCATTGGATTCTCCCGCTGCTTCTTGTCGTAAATGGAGTTGGCGTAGGTCTTGAAATTGACCGTGCAGCCTGTGTACTCCATGTATTCGAGAATGTAGGCAACGGTGCTTTCGTGCCAACGGTACTCGTTCTCTGGTGTCTGATGCGGCGTTTTTCTGCCTTCTCGCTGCTTGTAGGCGGTGGGATTCAGAATGTGCTCCTTTTCCAGCAGAGCGGCGATCTGGCTTGGACCTTTGCCCTCCATGCAGAGCGCAAAGATCCGCTTCACAACCTGTGCCGCTTCTTCGTCAACCGCCCAGCTTTTGGGGTCGTCAGGGTCGCGCTTGTAGCCATAGCGGCATATTTCTTCTGGAGACATATCAACAGTTAAAAGAATGTCAATATCTGATTCAGAATGATAATCACCACGAGCATAAGAGCCATATAAATAGCCATCCTTCAGATGCACTCCAAAAATCGGATTGCAGGCATTATAAACTTCATGTATGATCGATATCGCTTGATTTTGCGTACAGATTTTTTTTCCTCCTCCGATTATTATGGATTTAATCTTTCATTATAAAAATAATCAATTTTCAGGGTTGCAGTTCTTCTATCGCAGCCCTTTTCTTTGTTTATTGCGCATCAAATTCTGCGTTTCTCCTTGTTTTCCACATGATTTTTGAATTCAATCTTGATAATACTTGAAAAAGCAATTATAATGAAGGTTAATTTTACAAGATACGACAAAAAGAGGTGAAACCATGGCTGTGCAACTCAAGGAGGAACGCATCAAGCCGTTCTTACGTTGGGCTGGTGGTAAAACATGGTTCATTGACCATCTGGAAGCTCTTCTTGATGGTCAACATTTTGCAAATTATTATGAGCCATTTCTTGGCGGCGGTTCTATATTCTTTTCCCTTTCTGTCACTGATGCTGCTGCAACCCTCTCGGATGCCAACACTGAATTGATTGATACATACATTTCAATCAGAGATAATGTCGAAGAGGTAATCCAGTATTTTGCTACTTACGAAAATACTTCGGATTTTTATTATAAGCTGCGTGAAAAAGAGCCAACCGATCCGTTTGAAAGGGCAGCTCGTTTTATCTATCTAAATCATACTTCCTATAATGGATTGTACCGTGTAAATCGTAAAGGAAAGTATAATGTTCCTTTTGGAAAGCGAAAAAGCGATACCATCGATATCGAAGAAATCCGAAAAGCAAGTCGAGCCCTTGTCGGTGCAAACCTGCTCTCCGGCGATTTTGAGAACAGAGGCGATGTAATCCACGAGGGAACATTGGTGTTTCTTGATCCCCCCTATACGGTTTCGCACAATGACAATGGTTTTGTCCAATACAACCAAAGTATATTTTCCATTGAAGATCAGGCTCGTTTGGCTCGATACATCCAGTTCATCATGGATCGGGGTGCATATTTCATTCTGATGAATGCTGCCCACAATGCAATTAGAGAAATATTTGCTGATTGCGGACGGTCTATGTTGGTTGAGCGGCAAAGTTTGATCGGCGGTAAAAACGCGAAACGTGGATTAACCTCTGAGTTGGTCTTTACAAATATTGAACTACAGGAGTGACTGTATGCAAACGAATTGGGAAAACCTCGTTACAGGGGAAGAACTTGTTAAAGCCAAACGCACTCGCTCGGTTGATTATTTGTCTAAAACCATATTTTTGTCCTCCTTGTCCGATGAGCAAGAAGACGGGTGGAAATTCATGAGCGAAGTGAAAAAGAACCCCAAAAAAGTAAAGGTCATGAAACAAAAGCCACAGGACGAAGTGTTTGAAAACACAGTATGGGTGCTTCTTGCCAATATGGGCTTTACCACGCTCAACCGGGATCAGCATTTTGTGATGTACTATGGTAGCGGAGAAGCAGATTCTCAACAAATCGACGTATTTGCAGCCGATGATGAGACCATCTTGTTCGTGGAGTGCAAGAGTGCAATATCTCCCAAGGCACAGACCTTCAAAAAGGAAATTGAAGCGCTTGCCGGAAAGATGAATGGACTGCGCCAAGCAGCAAATAAACATTTGGGTGGCAAAAGAAAGTGTAAATTCATCTTTGCTACGAACAACTATGGAATTAGTGACGAAGATAAGGCTCGTATGGAGTCTAATAACATCGCTCACTTTGACGAGAAAACAATTGCCTACTATCAGGGTTTGGTTAAGCACTTAGGAACTAGCGCACGATATCAGCTTCTTGGTAACCTTTTTGCCAATCTGACTATCGCTGGAATGGATAATCGCATTCCGGCAATTCGTGGAAAAATGGGTGGACACACATATTACTCTTTCTCCATTGAGCCCGAGAAGTTGCTGAAGATCGGCTATGTGTTGCATCATAGCGAAGCAGATCGCGATACGATGCCAACATATCAACGACTTATCAAGAAAAGCAGGTTGAATAGTGTTCGTAAGTTCATTAATGACGACCATGGTTATTTCCCTAACTCTATCGTCATCAGTATAGATACAAAGAAGCAGCTTCGCTTTGATGCTTCCGAAAAGCAGGTTGAAGGTGCTGTTGCTTCGCTTGGTATCCTACATCTACCCCAGAAGTATCGTTCGGTCTATATTATTGATGGCCAGCATCGGCTTTATGGCTATTCAGACTCTCCGTTTGCGAGCAAAAATAGCATCCCTGTTGTTGCATTTGAGAACCTAGATCATCAGGAGCAGGTTCGCCTGTTCATGGAGATCAACGAAAATCAAAAATCGGTTCCCAAACGCTTGAGAAACCTTCTAAATGCAAATGTCCTTTGGGATTCTGACAAGGAAGCAGAAAAAAGGGAAGCCCTTTGTATCCGCATTGCACGAGATCTTGGCGAACGAATGTCCTCCCCCCTCTATGGCTTGGTGGATATTGAAGATGAACAGGCTGCCCCCGCAAAGAATATCACAATTGAGAATATCAACAAGGCAATTAGCACAGGAAATTTCCTCGCTAAGTTCGATAAGAAGAATGTCCTTACACAATCAGGCATTTTTGACATGAATAATAGTGATATAACCCTGAAACTGTTGTATGGATTCTTGGAAAAGTGTCTCACTTACATTAAGGATACCATTCCAGAAGAATGGGAGCGTAGCAAGAGCGAGGGTGGTATTTTAACAGTCAACAACGGCATGGGGGGTATGCTACGTGTTATCAATGATATTGCAAGCCACTTAGTTAATACCGGCGATATCGTTCCCACTAGAGATACCGCTGAGGATATGGCCAAAGCTTGTGAATACTATTTAGATCCCGTATGCCGCTTTATTCAAAATGCTAACGAGGAAATCCGAACTGACATCCGCAAAACCTATGGTAGCAATGGTCCGATTCATTGTTGGCGATATTACCAAAGGGCAATCCATACTGAACGATCTGATTTCCTACCTGACGGAATGGAGAAATATTGGGAAGATCACAACAAAGAAAATAATGTTGAAGCAATTGCGATGATTGCCGAAATTGAAAAAGCCGTCAAAAAATCTGTTCGTGATACATTGGAAGATACATATGGATCTCGCTGGGTTATGGAAGTTCCAACCCCTGTCTATACCGCAGCCTCGACGGAAGTATCCAAAGCTTTCCGTGAAACAGGAGAAGAAAAAGATTTTTGGGACTTTGTCAATCTTGAGGGATGTAAAGATATTATTCTGTATGGGCGGCATTGGTCACAGCATTTTGAAGAACAATTTACCCTTGATTCTGAGAGAAAGAAATCAGGTGGTAAGGGTGCAAAAACAGAATGGCTTACCATGGTGTACAAGCTTCAGAGCAAAGCCGGAAAAGCAAACTTCTCTGTACCTAAGTCCGATTATCAGCTTCTGTGTGAAATCAAGAGTCGTTTCGCCCCCGATGATTAAAAAGCTGTAGTAACGATAATGGTCAATGTTATTAAGTTAGCGACATAAGCTGGCTTGTACGAAAACAGAAATAAGGGCATCTAAAACGGGAACCCGTTTTGGATGCCCATTTTTTGGAATTTGGGCATGACAAGGTAACCGTAAAAGCAGGCAGCGGCTGGACAGACATGGGACAATAGTGGTGGGGAG
>ERZ779895.1009-NODE-1009-length-33848-cov-3.817181_pt1 | contig 33848 bp, 47 predicted proteins | sample MGYA00511093_ERZ779895 | MGnify/ENA primary metagenome ERZ779895 (study PRJEB29588, sample SAMEA2142970) | human gut metagenome | biome: human gut; feature: human-associated habitat; material: faeces | place: Denmark | collected 2008/2010 ... | reverse complement strand
CTATGGTGTCGGACGCAGACAGGAAAGAGCCTGAAATTCCGGTTGACCCGCCGAAACCTGAGAGGACAGAACCGGCAGTGACGGATCCGGTCGTAGACGGAAAGAAGCCGGATGCAGAAGCAGAGCCGGCAAAGAATAGCAAAACTATTTCTATTCCTGCCGTTGAACCGGAACGGGCGTTTGCCACAAAAGCTGCCCCAAAGGAAGATACAGTTCCAGAACGGAAAACCGAGACAGCTGCCGTAAAAGTGCGGGAAAGAAAAAGTAATCTTTCCCAGCTGAAAAAACGGGATGAACTGAAAGCAGATGATTATCTGAATCTTTTAAGCAAAAATAATCGGAAATAAAGCTGGGAAATTTGTTGTCAAAAAAAAATAGACCTTATAAGGATAAGTAGGAACTTATAGGTTGCTGGAAAAATACGGAAAAGTCATCCCGTATTTTTCTGCGTTTAACGGCGCTGTGCGCGAGAGGAGATAAAAATGGCTGAAAAAAAAGTAAAAGAAACCAAGAATCTTGAAATCCCGGGGAATATTGGAGAAGAGGAAGCTTCTGTGTCAGATACGACCATCTCTGAGGAATCGCCAAGTGAGAAAGAAGCGGAAAAGGTCATTGAGGAAGCGGAACAGATCATGAAGGGTGAAACACCAAAAAATGATGCAGCAGTAGAAAAAGAAACGGCTTCGCAGAAAGAGGCTGCCACAGCAAGAAGAAGACCGGATCCTGTGAAGCATTTTACATATCGTCCGGAAGATGTCATTACGGTGCATAAGACAGCGGCAGTCGAAATGGTCAATGAAGAAGATACTGCCTGGCATGAATTGAAAAATTCCTATATTTCCAGAAAGGCACTGTCTGGGGTATTGTCTTCTGTGGAAAAAATGAGATATGAAGAACACAGTTCGGTTATGGTTGCGGTCGCGAACTACAAAGGCTGTCGTGTTGTCATCCCGATCAATGAGATGAATATTGTGATTGATGGAAAAGACGAGGAGAAAAAGACCAGGCAGATCCGGATCGCGTCCAACATGATCGGAAGTGAGATCGACTTTATCGTAAAGGCTATTGACGATAATAACCGGTCAGTTGTTGCTTCCAGAAAAGACGCCATGTTACAGAAAGTCCATGATTTTTACCGTGAGGCTCAGGCAGATGGTGAGCCATTGATCAAGGAAGGCAGTGTGGTTGAGGCGAGGGTCGTGGCTGTGAGCGATATCGTTTTACGGCTTGAGATCTTTGGTGCAGAGTGCTTTGTCCGTTCCCTCGACATGGAAAATGCATGGATGGGAGATGCCCGTGACAAGTATCAGGTCGGCGATATTGTAAAAGTCCGCATGGATAAGATCACTATTGACGCGGATTCCATCCGTATTGTCGCGGAGGGTAAGAGCATTAGTCCGGTAGATACCCGCATCTGTACAGCACAGAGCAAGTATCTTGGAACGGTAGTCGGTGAAAGTAAAGGGATTTATTTTATTCGTCTTAAAGATGGAGTTAATGCAATTGCGCACAAATGCGAAGCGCAGCGCATGCCGGTCAAAAACGACCTGGTGAAATTTGCGTGTACCAGGATGGATGAAGAAAGCCATGTGGCAATTGGTATCCTTACTGGTGTGATCGGACATCGGAGATAAGACAAAAAGGGCGGAGTGATCCGCCCTTTTTGAGCGAAAAGTGACAGATTGTCCACCCCGTAGGAAAGAGTATTTTTTAGCCTGCTTATGCATGGGGTTACAAAAAATATGAAAAAATCCTTTTTTTCTGTTGTCGAAAAAAAGTGGGGGGTTACATATATAAATGTAGATAACTTTATAGATCGTGGAAAAAACAGCCTGCGAATTTTTTTATGCGCGGACTGTTTTTCTTTTTACAGGGAGGGATACGCATGGAACTTTGCGCTTCCAGAGAATACGTTCTGGCGGCGATGGACAGAAAACAGGAAATTCAGAAGTTGTTTCTTATCAATCTTGCTGCAGAAGTCTTTGCTGTCCTGCTTTTTGTGGTAACAGGTGAAAATATCGTGTTTTGTTTAAGTCTCATTTTTGTCCTTCTGTATGGAATTATCTGCACCATACAAAAGATGAAAGAGGAAACACGGAAAATCACAGATCTTACGAACAGCAGACTCTCAATTGATGGGGAATGGCTGAAATGTGTTCAGACAGCTGAAAATGACACATACGAGGAATGCTTTATACATCTTACAGAAATAAAAAAAGTAATCTGTGCAAAAGAGAACGGCGCATGTGGTTTTTATGTGTATTTGTCAGATGAAGCAAAGAAAAGTTCCCTGTTCGTGAATCGTATGCAGGTAGAACGGAAATTGTTCTTCGTAAATGGTTTTGGGTATTCCTATGAAGCATTTGTTGATTTTTATAAAAGCTTTATGGAATCACTTCCAAAGGATGTGGAGATTGGAAATGAGGACGGCTATGCTTCTTGGAAAGAAAAGCCTATGAAACTTTTTTATGTGAAGATCGCATCTCCATTTGTTTTTGTTTTTGCGATCGCGCTTATACGCATTCTGGTTCTTTTGGGAAGAACATAGGATGTCCCAGACAAAATGTGGCAGAAAAAGCATCCTGGGGGTTCGAATCCTCTGTTTGGGATTGCTGGTTGATCCAGTAAAAAAATAAGGAGGGAAAATGACATGCCGGAAGAAAAAAGACAAAAAGGCAGAGTCAAATGGTACCAGGCAAGACTGGGCTATGGCTTTATCACAGGTGAAGATGGTGAGGACTACTTCGCTCATCACACAGAAATCCAGATGGAAGGATTTCGTAAGTTAAAAAAGGATCAGGAAGTATCATTCATCCCGAAATCGGGCAATGAAGGACTTATGGCTATGCAGATCATTTCTGCGGGTTAAGCGGCTTTTTGAACCAACAGGTAGTTACAGATCAACGTAGTTTCTTTTTTTGTGAAAAACAGGAGGAAAAATCATGAGAGAGATTATCAGTGAATTTGGACCAGTAATTCTTGAGGCAATTGCGGTATTTGCCTTGATCACGCTTATTAAGGCTGTAATCGGTTCTGATGCAACAAGTATTGTCGGAAAGGCATTTTCGGATGTCCTTACGGGCTTTTACTCGAAGGCGACTGCAATTGGTGGGTTTTAAAGACCGGACGCAGAAATACAACCGGGTGCAGAAAAGGGAAATCTTTTTTCTGCACCTTTTCATTTAAAAAGGAAGGAGTCAATTTATGGATGCAATAAAAATCAGCATGACACCGGAGTATTTCGGACGGCTGTGGGAATATGTGAATGACAAAAATATCACAGATATTGATTTTAACGGAAAGATGCTTTGGCTTCGGAATGCGGATAATTATCGCTATCCGGTTTCAGATCACGGTATTCCGGAACGCTTTGTGGAACAGTTTACGCAGAGAGTAGCGGATACCGCGTCAAAGGGATTCAACCGGATTGAAGATATTCTTGAGGCAGAAACAGATACGCTGCGTATTTCTATTATCCATAACGAAACGGCTGTGACTGGCACGAGTATCAGTATCCGAAAGTCGTTGCCGGAAGTGAGAATTACGGCAGAGGATGCAGTAAAGACAGGATATGCAGATAAGCAGGTTTTAAGTCTTATTGCTAATTGCGTGAAAGCAAAAATGAACATTGCTTTCGGCGGTGAGGTCGGTGTGGGAAAGACAGAAGCGGCTAAGTTCTTTACGCAGGTTATTCCGGCAAATGAGCGTGTTATTACCATCGAGGACAGACTGGAGTGGCATTATTCTGAGATCAATCCGGGAAAGGATTGTGTCGCTTTGAAAGCCAGGTCTTTAGAGGATTATCCAAGACTTATAAAAGAAGCACTTACGCATAACGCAAACTGGATCATGCTCTCTGAGGCAAGGTCGGTTGAGGTCAAATATCTGATCCAGGCGTGGTCAACCGGTATCCGCGGTGTTACTACGCTTCACATAGATGATGTGAGAAACATCCCGGATCGTGTAGTCAATATGTCAGGGGATGCGTTGCACGAAAAAAGGATTGAAAATGACGTGTATACCTATTTGGACGCAGGTATCTATCTCAGACAGGCAGTATCTGGTGATGAAGATAAAAACGGACACCGCTGGATCGACCAGATCGGATTTTTTACAAGAGAAAATGGAGTAAACAGATGCACCTTGACTTATGACGACAAGAAACGGACGGAAGCGGCGATCCCGGATCAGGCGATGAGAAAATTTAAGCGTGCAGGCATAGAGAATCCTTTTTACTGTCCGGAAATAGAAAACTTATTACGTGTTCAGGAAACGGCTGCAGAAAACTCTGTATTGCATGGTGAGAGCGGAGTATGCGCTGTCGGGAAAGGAGAATAACCGGTTATGTCTAAGAAGAAACATTTAAAGAAAAATGACAAGGCAAGGGCAAAAGAACTGCTTGCCGCAAAAGAACGCAGGCGGATGGATATGAGAAAGAGAGATCGTACTTTCTTATATTATGCGTATCCTCCAAATCTCATTCACGAGGTTCGGCTTTATGGATTCAGAGGATTCGGGGTAAAAGACATTATCACAATGTATATTGCGTCATTTTTGTTGTCTTTTGCAATCGGTATGATTTTCAAGCTGCGGATCCAGAGTACGGCTGTTCTGGCAATCGGGGAAGCACTGCTTATCCCCTCTGTTGTGCGTAATACATACAAAAACAAGTATGAGGACAGGCGTTTTGCGGATTTGACCACATATATGAAGCAGATGCTCCGTTTTTTTAAGTTGCAGGGTGATGGCACATCTTCAAGACGTATTGGAGATGCGCTAAGAGATGTTCGTGAGTCATTTCGGGAAGAAACACCTATGCGGGAGTCTATCGACAGCGCAATCAACATCATTTATAAAACCTACGATGACAAGGTGGACGTAAAAGAGAAAGGACTTTCAGAGATAGAAAAGCGCTACCGGAATGACAAACTCAGTAGTGTACACGCCTTTTTGAGAAAGGCAGAAGCAGATGGTGGTGATATAAAAGGATCCGTCAATCTTCTCCTGAAAGACATTTCTCTTTGGAATAAGCGGGTTAGTGATCTTAAAACAATGCGGACAAGGCAGCGGCTGTATATTTTCGTGACGATTATCGGCTCATTACTTATGTGTCCGATCATGATGCGGCTGGCAAAGGACGTTGATATTTCATCCACGATCCTGGTCCAGATTTCATCCGTGCTTGCAATTTTGCTTGATACGTTCATTTTCCTTAAAGCGGACAAAAAGCTGGCGGTGGATCTTTTGGACAATGGATCAGACGAAAAGACAGAAAAGAAAGCCGTAGCCGAGTATTATCGGGTACTTAATTACAATGAGAAAAAGGAAATGAAAAACAGCCTGCTTTTAAGCATCATCCCTCTTTGCATTGTGGTATATGGTGCTGTCCGAAGCGATAAAGCGTATCTTTTTGCCGGTTTTGTCATTATGTGCGTCACAATGACACAGCATATTATCGGGCATAAACTGGCAATCAAAACAGTGAAACGTGAGATCGAAAAGAAGTTCTCAAACTGGCTTTTGGAATTAGCGCTTTTAATGCAGAGCAACAATGTTCATGTGTCTATTTTTCTTACGATAAACGATGACACACCAGCTATTTTAAAGCCGGAACTGGAAAAACTGCGTGATGCGATCACAGAGGATCCAAACTCTAATCAGCCATTCCTTGACTTCTTCAAGGAATTTGATCTTCCGGAAGTTTCTTCCGCCATGAAGATGATCTATTCCATCTCAAAAGGAACCGGCGCGGATAAAGCAGATCAGATTGAGGATATCGTAGACGGCAATATCCAGGCTATGGATCGGGCGCAGCAGATCATCAATGAAGATTCTCTTTCTGGTCTGGACACACTGTTCTGGATGCCGTTTCTTACTGCGGGAAGCCTGATCTTTTGCTACCTGATGGTGTATTTGATCGCATTTCTGCAGCTGGCTACGCAGGCAGTTCAGTAAAGGGGGTGCGGTTATGAGAACAATCATTGAGTTTTTCTGTGGTCTGTTTTTTCTTCTTGCAGAGGCGTTCGCAGGAATCGGGATGATTACGTCATCCATTGATGTCCGGAATGTTATGGACTATCAGACAGCTGTGGTAGATGAAATGGAACAGAGTAATTTTTCACCTGCTGTTGTGGATGCGTGTGGCAGGCAGGGATATAAATACGGTTACACAGTCAATTTTGTACTGTATCACGATGATGGGACAACAACGAGCGTTACCTATACAGACGATACGGTTACTGCCGGTGATACTTCAGATGTTTATCTGGCACAGGTTACAACTGATTACGACTACCAGATAAAAATCTTTAATTCGCTGGTAACACACGAGCTGCGTAACCATGCGAAAAGTTTTAGATAGACAGGGGGAATGGATATGAAAGCAATCCTCAGTGAACTTGGAGGTGCCTTAGTCTACTTTGGGCTGGTAGTGCTCTTGATGCCGTTTTTTAACTATCTACTTGATGCTGTTTCAATTTAACAAAGGAGGGGTCATTTATGAGGCTCATAATGACGGAATTAGGGCAGTCGATTATTTCCATATACGGAGGACTTACCATACTGGCGATTTTTGGTATATTTTTTTTCGGGGACTCTGTTTTCACAAAACTTGTCATCGATACATTGAATTTCGGAATATAAGGAGGATGCAGGATGAGAGAGATCATGAGGGAATTCTCTGGAATTGCCCTTGCAGCGATATCATTTTTCCTCTGCATGGTTGTTTTGTCAAACATTCGTATGTCGGATGGAACAACCGGAGTGTTTAACATTATCGGAAAGGCGGCGCAAACAGAAGATATAAAAGCCGGACACGGGCAGGATGCCGGAGCTATGAACGTATTTGGGAAGCGAGCAAAGCCGGTTATCGTCTGCGAGAAAAATATCCATGAGAAAGAACCTGTGGATTTAAAAGACTGTTTTAAGGTAACAGATTGTGATGGAAATGTGGTTTCAGACGATTCCAAACGGATACTGGCGATTAAGGATCGTTCGGGAAACGATATGATGTCTTATTACAATTCCTCAACGGGGGAAGTTATTTTCCCCGGGAGAGGCATCTATACGATAACAATCCGGGTTTGTGACTCGAGCAATGTGATTACGAGACGTGATATAGAGCTTTCAGTTGATTTTTGAAAGGGGGGAGGTAACGATGAAAACGTCAGTATATGGCATTGGTCTTATGTATATCAATGTGATCGTAATTATTATCATTCTTACGATTACCGGAAGGACAAACAGGCAATCGGAAGTTAATAATTCGCTGCAGATATCCGTAGAAGCGGCTGTTGCGGATACGTTAAACAACCGGACGTATACCGTGAATGATTCGCAGGAACTGGTTAGTGACATTCTACAATCGGTGGAAGCTACGATTGGAACCGTGAATGGAAGTATCCAGGCAAAGATTGATACAGTTGACAAGGAAAAAGGAATCGCTTTCTTAACTGTTACGGAGAGTTATTCAAATCCAAACGGGAAACCTGGAACGGTATCATACACAAAAAAGGTTGTTATGGATCAGCATGAAGCACATGATGATGCGGCGGATCCACTTACCCACGAGGCTTCCTTTTATGTGGATGGGAAGATATACGAGACAGCAGTGTTAAAAAAGGAATTTCAGATAAGCAAAATCAAGGATCCGGTCAAGAAGGGAAAAGTATTTCTTGGCTGGTCGCTGGATGGCAGGAATGTAGCCGATCTGTCGAATTTGACGATGGATCAGGATTATACATTTTATGCGGTATTTGGTTAGAAAACGCAGGCTTGACATGGGACACCCGAGAAAGCGCAGAATAACCATAAAGGATTGATGATGGTCGAGGAAAAGACCGTCATCGGTCCTTTTTTTTTACATCAGACCGTTACGGATTTTTCTATAAAGCAAAGCAGAAAGGAGAAGGGCGCAAATGAAAAAAAGAAGCAAAAAGAAGCGGTTTGTGGATATCAGGCAAATGGATAAGTCCAAAGAATATGAGGTCTTTTGCCCGTACTGCGGTGCAAAGGCAAGGCTTGTAAAAGCCAGGGATATATACGGCGCAAAGGCAGTTGAGCCAGAGGAATGGATGTATGCGTGCAGGAACTTTAAAAACGGCTGTGATGCTTATGTCACAACACATCATGGCACGACTATCCCCAAAGGCAGCCTGGCGAACAGTGAACTTAGGAACAAGCGGATCAAGGTTCACCAGAAGATAGATCAGGTTGTCAGGACAAAGGCAGGGCTTGGAAAATCAATGGTTTATGACCTGCTATGTGATCACTTTTCACTGCCACTGCATCAGTTCCATGTAGGAAGTTCAGATCTGTATTACTGCACGGAAGCCATCCGCTTTTTGGATGAAATCATTACCAATCAAAAATTCACGGCTTAATGTCCCGTCAGGGAAGAACAAAGGAGGAAAAGCATATGCTCACAAAAATGGAAAAAGAACAGGTATTGAATGAAAAAGTAGACTACATTCGGAAACTGATCAATATTTTTACCGTTTCCAATGGTACGAACCGGGTTAATTTTGATCGGGATGATATCATGCAGATGGCGGTCATTTCGGTTTATAAGGCACTTGATGTTTATGATCCAGACAAAGGCGTAGGAATGGATACATATATTTCAACTGTAGTAAAAAATATGGTCACTGATTATAAACGCAAATTTATGAGGTATAACGCGCATATTGTACCGATGAGTGATTTTGAAGATCCGGATCGAAAAAAAGATGAATTTTCGCTCCAGAAAAATGTGACTGCATTACCGGACGACTCGCTTGACGCTGCGGAACGAAAGGCAGATTTTGAATATCTGATTATGAAATTACAGAATATGCGGCAGAGCAAGAAGAATTTTGAGCGTTATGGATCGGTGGCATTGCTTAATAATGCGAACGGGATTTCTTATAAAGAGACAGCGGAACGCTTGGATGTTCCAATGAACAAGCTGAGAGCTTGTGTATCCCAGCTTCGTAAAAAACTTATGGAAGACCCGGAAATTTTAGAGCTTGTTCAGAGTTGCGCATAAGGGGAGTGAGGGTGATCATGAAAAAAAGATTTGTTTTGTACATTATTATTGTGACGGCTGCGGTTATTCTTACATTTCTGCCAGTGTCGAGCAAGAGAAGTGTGTCTATGCAGGATTCTCTTACGGTGAATGAGGTTAAAAAGGAAGGAGGGACTGAGTATGGGCTTTGGTAAGAAAAAGGATGATGCCATTGAATGCATCAGAAAAAGGACATGTCTTGGCGAAACATGGGTGTCTGTAGATAGGATTCTCGCAGATAATAATATGCAATTTTATGCATCCTTGTGTAAACGCCGTATCCGCGCCCATGCACAGGTGATCCAGGATGAAGAAAGTATCCTGGATGGCACCAATGGGGATCTGCTTCTCACGGAAAAAGGGCTTGAAAACCAGATGCCGGTAATTTCCGGATATGCAAACACAAATCAGCTGAAAGATCTTCTGGCTCATATAAGACTTCAAAATGAATTGAGTGCGGCGACCAATGAAGTATTAAAGGTGCTTAGAACCACAAAAAGCAGTGAACTTCGCAAGGCATATGATTATCTGAAATCCTATGGACAGCGTTATTCAGATGCTCAGATGTGGATTAAAGAAGAACTGAAAGCGCGTTCGTTGTTTGGAAGGATAAGGACGTTGTGTTTTACAGCTTTTCACGTTTAAATTCAGATATGCCTGTTCTGGTTTGCAGATCAGGCATATTTCTATATAAGTTATGTAGCAGAGGAGGGACTGATATGCAGGAGATAAAAATATTGGTGGAAGATATTATTGACCGTGCCTATCGGTATGAAGACAAAAAGGTTCGGAGTATGTATAAACGAGTCATTCTGGAACTTGCGCCACAAAGAAGAAGAGATTTTATGGGAATGTATAAACCTGAGATACATAAGATTATGGTTTATAACATTAACCGAAGCAGCCAAAGCATTTTAATTACCGTTCTGCACGAACTGGCGCATCATATCATGTTTGTGTCTGGGCGGAATCTGGGACACGATAAAGTATATCTTACCACATATGAACTTTTGGTACATACGGCAATGGATATGCATTTACTCTGTGTGGATGATCTTCTTGGGTTTTCTGGAACCGCAGATGCAAAGTGGTTAAGGGAGTTTGCTGGTACATATGAACCGAAATCTTATGATTATGGGAAAGGCAGATATGTGGTGAAAGCAAAAATTCCGTACCGCATGCGTGAAAAAGCGTCAGAGATGGGATTTCATTTTTCCGCTCTGGAGAAAACATGGAATAGAACACTGGATGAAAAGGATCTGGAGAACATTGTCGGGGCTTTAAAGGTGTTTATTCCAGAGAATGATATCTTTGTGAGCAGTGTGGCGGATATGCAGGTCGAGACAAAGATTTATATTGCAGCGATAGGGGATACAACAGAATATGTTCCTATATTAAAGGAGAATGGATTTTCATACGCGGGTAAAGGTCAGTGGCGAAAACTGATTCTGCTTGAAGAATGCGCGGAAGAACTGGATAGACTGGACAGGCTTGAGATAGGACTTACGTTTGCGAAACAGCCGGCGGCGCAGAAAGGACATGATGCATATGTGTGAAAGAGCAGCAGCGCTTGCCGTATTTCTGTTGAGCTTTTTGATCCTGCAGCTTATTTCTTCGTTCTTTTTTAAGGATGAAGTGGAAAAAGAAAAAGCGGACAGGGGGCATATGATATGGCAGGATTTTATGCATATTGGACCGATCCCAGTGTATGGGAGGTTTTATCAATTCGTAGGGCATTGCTTGTATGTAGGGAATGTTTTTTTCCCATTTACAGTAAAAGAGTATGCAGCATCAAAAATCAATCGTGTGGATCAGCAAATTTCATTTATAGAACATTTTTGGGGAACAGGCACATTGATTTTGCGTATTTCGGGCGAGGATCAGGATGTTGTACTGAAAGGAGTCAGGTATCCCAAAAAGACAAAGGAAATGCTTGAAAAATGGGCACAAATGGAAAAAAACAGGATTAAGAAAATAATTTATAAAAGATAAAGAAGGAAATTGACATGATGATCGAAAAGGGAAAAGTGTATCTGCCGGAGCTTGAGCGGCTGTATGTAAAGGAAAATTATTCAATAGATCTTTTATCCAAGGTTTTTGGAGTCAGTATGCCGGATATCAGCCGGATCTTATGGAAGTATAATCTGCCGCAGAGAAAAGAGGCATACTATGCTGCAACAGGTATTCCAAGGGAAAAGGAGAAGTACCGGATAGATAATAAAAAGCTGGTTGATCAAAAAACAGAAAAATCATCTGTTCCGAAGATGTCATCCCGCAGCATGGAAGAAGATTTTTTCTCTTCACTGGAAGGTGGTGAGGAACTTTGAATTTATCAAAAACGGAACTTAATAAAGCAATAAAAAAAATAAGAGAAATAGAAAGCTGTTCTGATGCGACAATAGAATTTGAAACTGAGATTCTCCCAGGGAAACAATTATGTTGCTGGTATCGCGGGAATATTGCGGTCATACGATCTTCCCCGTATGTGGTTTTCGTGACAGCAACGGATGATCTTGCGGCTGTATGCCGTGATTCGGTTGGAAATGTATTATTTTCCTGTTCTTCCAGAGGGAAAAATGATTTTGCGGAAAAGGCGGATACGTTCTTTCGTAATGATGTGGATATCCTACAGGCTTTAAAAAATGAAAAATCTAAGAAAAATGATATTCGTCTCCGGTTAAAAACAAACCATATTGAAATTACCGTTTTGAATATAAGAAATAGAAAGAAAAAGGATTTTTCACGCGAAACCATAGATGTTCTTAAGGCGGTAAGCGAAGCAGTAGTGATTTTGGATCATATGCAGAGATTTTAATCAGATATCAAAGGAGGAATATGTAATGTTTCAAAAAATTTCAAATATGCTACTTACGAAAAATGGAATTATCTTTGTGATCGCCGTTGCGCTATTTCTTATTTTTGTTGCTGAGATAAAGACCAGGCGTAAGAAGTACAGACCCTACCGAATGCAGAACTGTCTGCTGACGATGGATGAATATGCATTTTATTCTGTACTTGTTTATGCGCTTCCCCCACAAAAATACATTGTGTGTCCGAAAGTGCGGCTCGCAGATGTTATTTATGTGACAGGAAAAAAGAAAAATGGGAACTGGTATCGTAATTATGCTCTGATCGCACAGAAACATATCGACTTCGTTGTATGCGACAGAACCGGACGGGTCATGTTTGGCTTGGAATTGGATGGAAAGTCCCATTATGCGCGGCAGGAAAAAAAACGAGATGCACAAAAAAATGAGATCTGTCGTGCGGCAGGATTTCCGTTGCTGCGTGTCCGGTCTTCTAAAACGTATGATAGCGGATCTGTTCGGGAGTTTATCCAGAATACCTTAAATATCCGGCTTTAAAATAAATAGAACGATGCTTTGAAAGCAGATTGTATTTTTTTTAATACAATCTGCTTTTTTTGTGGTGAAAATCTTGCGATTTGAACTCTCAAACGTATCTACAGGTAAAAGTCTATCACAAGGAGGAGAAAGTCATGAAAAATGCTAAGAAACTGACCTACATTCAGAAGCAGAGACTGGCAAAGGAGGGGTACGATCCAACGGAATACTACTGCGTCAAACACGCACTTGGCAAATACTGGTTTGTCAAAAAGAAAGAGGTTCTGGATAAAAAGCGGAAAAAGATCAATTATCTCATTTTAAGTGACTGATCAGGATCGAAAGAAACATGTTGATTTTGTATCTTAAAAATTTAATCATGCCGGGTGGAAAAATCATACTACCCCCATTGGATACGAATTGTTTGATTGGAGGGAAAATATGAAGAAAACACCTGGATGCCTGCAGTCTATCATCACCAGTTTCAATCAATTCAAGGAACTGAATGCAGAGGAGGAAATGGACTGTTATTACAGGTATAAAAACGAAGGAAATGAATACGCAAAGAAGATGCTGGTTGAGTCTACAACGAAAAAAGTAATGAGATATGTACTTTTAACTTATTGGGGAGCACCGGATGATACGAAATGCGAGTTGTTAATGGAAATGAGTGTTGGGGTGTTGGAAACATTGGAATATTATGATCCCGAAAAATCGAACAATGCAAAATTTTCGACTTATGCACAGTGGCGCGCCAGAAAGAGGCTGACAACCTATCTGGCTAAAGATTGCGTAATCCGCAAACCAGAAAAATCGCTCTGTCGTGCAGGAAAGATCATAAATGCAGAACGTGATTTTTACATGAATAATGGCAGATATCCAAATTATGAAGAAATTGCGAAAATGACTGGACTTACAGTAAAACAGGTTGCGTATGTAAAAGAAAAAAATTACAACGTGAAAGAAGATATTTTAAGCTTGGATCGTTATGTTGGGGAGGGGGAAGATGTAACACTGCTTGATATTCTTGAGGTCGATGAACGGGATCTTACAGATCTTATTTTTGAAGATGAAATCAAAAATAAGGTTATTGAGCAGGTTGATGATCTTATTGAGAGGCTGCCAGAAAGAAAAAAAGAAATAGTAAAACTGCGCTTTGGGCTGGATGATGGGAAATTCAAATCCGGATCAGAATGTGGTGCCATACTTGGAACGTCCAGACAGTATGTAAATGCGACAGAGGCAGACGCGATCAAGCGTATTTGGCAATATGGAGCAGATGAACTTGCTGAACTGAGAGAGATGACGCATTGATTTTCATAAAATTCAGTTGTCGGAAAGGCATAAGAATCTATATGTATGATGTAAGATATTTTCTGCTTTGCAGAGGTAGGTTTTGTCTGATCAGGACATGTCATAAAGTTTTTTAGTGGTATTACCACAATCAATACAGCTTTTGTATGCTGGTATTTATGAATTGCAGGCATTGCCTGTTCAGATAAGGAAATTTTGTAAAACGAAGAAAGAATCTGGGAGTTATCCTGGATTCTTTTTTTGGGAATGGAGGTGTTGATGTGAGTGATATGGAACGTACCGCGTATGAATCCTTTCGTGCGCAGTATACAAAAGAGGATTTTGACCGTTTGTTCTGCGGGAAATCGGTTATTACGGTCTGGTTTATCCAGGAACAGGAAAAAGTAGCGATGCCTGCAACCGTAGCAGGCGAAAGTGTTGATCCCATGATCCTGCGTAAGTATGGTTTTACGGAAAAGGCTGATTGTCAGAAAGTTTTTACCGTGAACCGGAAAAAGAAATGCATCAAGTGGTGTAAAGGGGGAAGAAAAAGATGCCGGAAATGAAGCTGTATTGTGCGGAGTACCTGGATGACACGGATGAGGGTTACTGCCTTCTGGTTGCAGAATCCGAGGAAGCTGCTGATCAAAAATTTAACCGGGAAGTGTACAGCAAACTGTCGTGTCCGATGTTTTATCACATTTATGAGGTGCGCATCGTAGATGGATATGAAGTAAAAATCAAAAGAAAGGAGCAGTAAAATCCATGAGATTAACAAAAAAGAACAATGGGTATCATTTCCCCAGAAAATATGAAATGAATAAAAACGTTTCTAAGGATCAAGTTATACACAAGCTTGGAAGTTATGAAGATTCTGGTTATACACCGGAAGAATTGCTTCTGTGTTCCAATCCTCCGGAAGTGCTATATGTTGTAAAAAAGAGAAAAGGATTCGAGGAAGAAATTTCCCCGGTTTACCCAGTGGCTCAGATGCCTTTAACGTTTGTAAGGGCGGGTAGCACTGAATGGAATGGTATCATTTACTGGAATTGCGAAGATAAGTTCCACAACTCTGTTATTTTTCCACTGATGGGTCTGGACAAGGCTTACTTTTTTAGCCGCGAAGAAGCAGTTGAATACATCGAAGCAAATTAAGGAGAGTAAAAAATGATTAAATATAGACCACATAGAGGTTCATTGAATGAATCAATGACAAAGATGAGAGAATTTAATGACCTTGACGAAATGTACAATTACATTATTTCAGATTGGAATAATTCTGAGATGAAGCTTTTTGGTAAAGAGGATTTGACCATTAGTGATAATTTAGGCACTGACGAAAGAAGTGGATGGAAGGAAACAAGATACGTTTGTGTAAAACGTATGGGAAGCAAAATATATGATCATCCTCAATGTATAGGCATGTGTAGCTTTGAGTAATTAAATTAAAATTTAGCGGAGGTGCTTATGAATATAAATAGTTACGATTGGAATGATTTATATAAAAAAGCAAGTGAATTTGTTGCAAAAAATATTCCGCCTGCAAGGGTTAATACCGGACGCGCGAGTTTTCTTTTCGGTCGTCCTAGAGTAGAAATATCCTTTATTGCCAAAGGAAACCAAAAATATATTAAATTATTGGATGAAATACTCTGTTTGCGAAAGCTGAAGGGCATAAACAGTGAATATGGAAGAATTATTAAGGCTGAAATAATTTTCAATTCAGATGGTACATTAAACTGAAATTTAACGAGATTGGAGCGGTGAAAATGAATAACAGAGAAAAAATGTTGCCGTTTTACGCAGAATATGTCATCAATGGCGGCGTTGTGTCTCCCATGAATACGGAGTCATGCAGAAGATATCTGCAACAAAGATTAGGTGATGAAGTCGAGCCGGAAGATGTGCTTTGGCTATTTTATCATTATGTAAAAGAGTAAATTATAAATGGTGGACAGCGTTTTTACTGTCCACTATTTGCTTATTAAGGAGGATATGAAATGGAAGTAATTAAAAAATATGAAGTTTTGAAAGTGAAAATTTCTGCATTGATGCAGAAGTATGAGGATGGAAATCCTTTGGTAACAGATTACGAGTACGATATGTTGAAACAGCAGCTTGTGCAGATGGAAAAAGCGTATCCGGAATTGGTAACAGCTGATTCTCCAACACAGAGAGTCAGTTCCGGAAAATCAGATGCATTCAAAGGCTTTGCGACTGTGGATCACCGGGTTCCGATGCTGTCAATTCAGGACGTCTTTACAAAAGAGGATGTTGCTGCATGGGTCGAAAAAGTGAAAAAGATCCATCCTGACGCAGAATTTGTCGTTGAAAAAAAGATTGATGGGCTATCCGTTACCCTGAGATATCAGCATGGAGATCTCGCTATGGCAGAAACCCGTGGGGATGGTCATACCGGTGCGGCTGTTACCGATAACATAAAGACTATTGGTGATGTGAAGCAGGAGATTGAAGATGGACCGGAGTACCTGGAATTGCGCGGTGAAGTCTATATGAAGCAGGGATCTTTCGATGCTTTGAACAAAGAATTGGAACTCTCAGGCAAAAAACAGATGGCAAACAAACGGAATGCGGCGGCTGGTACGCTGAAATTGTTGGACGCTGCGGAAGTAGAGAAACGAAAGCTCTCTATGTTCCTCTTCAATGTACAGGATGTACACGGTCGTGCTTTTGATACACATATGGAAGCGTATGATTGGCTGGATAAACATGGCTTTATCACGATTGAGGCTCCCTGCTTATGTCGGACAACCGAAGAAATCTTCTCGGCGATAGATCAGATCGGAGAAAGCCGTGGATCACTGGATTATGATATTGACGGTGCGGTGATAAAGCTCAATCAGTATCGGTATCGAGATGATTTCCCAATGGGAAGTAAGTATTCATCCGGACATATTGCGTATAAATATCCACCAGAAGAAAAAAAGACAAAGATCCTTGATATTGAGCTGTCTGTCGGTCGGACCGGTAAGATCACGCCGACTGCGGTGCTTGAGCCGATACATCTTTGCGGTACTACGGTTTCAAGGGCGACCCTGCATAATGAGGATTTTGTGCGAAAAATGGATGTCCGTATCGGAGATACCATTGTTGTATATAAGTCAGGGGAGATCATTCCAAAAGTAAAGGGTGTATGCACAGAACTGCGACCAGAAAACAGTGTTTCATTTCAGTTTCCGGAAACCTGCCCGGTATGCGGGGAAAGGATCATCCATGGATCGGCAGAGGCAAGATGCGTAAATCCGTCCTGCCCGGCACACCTGGAACGTACACTGATCAATTTCTGTAGCAGGGATGCAATGAATTTAAAAGGTCTTGGTGAAAATTATATCGAGGATCTGATCAGCTCTGGATTTGTACATGATGTGTCAGATTTTTATACTTTAAAAGATCACCGGTCAGAACTGATCCAGCTTGGCATCTTAGGCAAAGAAAAAAATACGGACAAGCTCCTTGATGTGATTGAGGCATCAAAGCAGAATGACGCGGTGCTTTTGCTAACCGGGCTTGGCATTGAAAATGTAGGCAAGTCTGCGGCAAAGAGTCTTATCGGTGAGTTCCATGACATACCGGCACTTGCGGATGCTTCCGTGGATCAGCTGATGAAGGTGCCGGATATCGGAGATGTGACAGCAGAATGCATTTATGATTTCTTCCACAGGGAAGATATAAGGCTTTTACTGGAACGGCTCCGTTCCTGTGGTGTGAACTTGTCTGGAAGAAATTCGGTTAAAAGTAACAAATTGACTGGCAAGACGTTTGTTATCACCGGAACGCTGCCAACGATGGGGCGAAAAGAGATGACCGCATTGCTGGAAGAAAACGGTGCGAAGGTTTCCGGATCAGTATCGAAAAAAACAGACTATCTGGTAGCCGGGGAAGATGCCGGGAGCAAACTTGCAAAAGCAAAAGATCTTGGAATAGCGATCATTAGTGAAGCGGATGTAAAAAGAATGGTCTAACAAAGGAACTCCGGCGGTTTTTGACTGCCGGAGAAATTTTATATAAGGAGGGAACAACATGATCGAGGATGGAAGAAAAAGGTTATTTGTTGATCTGGACGGAACAGCAGTAAGATGGCGTCAAAATGTAACGCTGGAGGAGATAACTGCTCCGGGTTTCTTTTTAAGTGGCGAGCCCGTGGAAAATGTCTGCCAGGCGGTGAACAATCTGGCACAACACAGCGGATTAAAAGTATGCATCTTATCGGCGGTGTTTGATGACGATCATTCGGTTAATGAAAAGAAAGCATGGGTAAGGAAATATATACCAGAAATACCGGAAGAAAACATGTTTTTTCCGAGGTATGGGGAACCGAAAGGATCTGTACTTGGGTGTGTTACAAAAGATGATTATCTTTTGGATGACAATTCCGAAGTGCTGCGTAAATGGGATGGCACCGGTGTGAAGATTTACACAGCGGTCAATGGAAATCATGGAACATGGCGTGGTTACTCGGTTAATGCCAATATGACAGCAGACATTTTGGAAAAACAGCTTTGCGCAATTTGTTGGTTCTGTTGATAAGGAGAAAAATGGAAAAATATATAAGAACAAATATAGGGAAAATTCCCGTTGATGATTATTTGGAAATTACGGCAATACAGAATGGCTTTGAGAGTTACAAAGATATGGTCGATCACGGCTACGGTATCTGTATGATGAAAAAGATCTGACTGATTAAATGAAAAAAGGAGGAAAAACGAATGTTAGAAGAATTTTACCCGACACCGGCTCCGGTGATTGAAAAACTATTGGATGGAGTTGACTGGAAAAATGTCCATACCATATTAGAAGCGTCAGCCGGCAAGGGAGATATCGCAGACTGGATAGTAAAGAATGGAACCAGAAAGCGCTGGGATATGGAAAGGGAACGTTCTGATATAGACTGTATTGAAATTAACCCTGATCTGCAAAAAATCCTGAAAGGGAAAGGATACCCAGTCATATATAATGACTTCCTGTCTTTTCAGACGTTCAAACGTTATGACCTTATTGTGATGAATCCACCCTTCTCAGAGGGTGGAAAGCATCTGTTAAAAGCATTGGAACTGCAAAAAGACGGAGGGGCAATCGCGTGTGTCTTAAATGCTGAGACAATCCGCAATCCTTATACCAATGAGAGAAAGAGTCTGTGTATGAAGTTAAAAGAGTATAACGCCCAGATTACATATGTGGAAGACGCATTTGTGGATGCAGAAAGGAAAACTTCCGTAGAAGTGGCAGTAATAAGGGTTGTTGTTCCGGAAACGAAGTATGACAGCTATATTTTAAAGGGATTGAAAGGAAAAAGCTATGAAGATGTCATTCCGGATGATGTTACATCTCTGGAAGTGACGGATTATATCCGTGCTGCCGTAAATCAGTATAATATGGAAGTGGAAGCCGGGGTATCTCTCATCCGTGAGTACCGGGCTATGGCTCCATACATAATGGAAGATCTGGATAAAAATAAGAGCTACAATAAACCGCTTCTTGAGCTTAAACTAAACCATGGAGAACTCTCGGAAAACCGCTATGTGGAGAGTGTCAGAAGAAAATACTGGAGGGCGTTGTTCCAGAATAAAAAATTTACGGCGAGAATGACCAGCAACCAGGTAAATGCTTATATGAAGCAGGTAGAGGATCTGAGAAAATACGATTTTTCTTATTACAACATAAAAGAAATTCAGATTCGGATGACAAAAAATCTGGTAAGCGGGATTGAGGAATGTATCATCAGCCTTTTTGAAGATTTCACGAGAACTTATTCGTGGTATCCGGAGTGTACGCATAATATTCACTATTATAATGGCTGGGCGTCAAATAAGGCTTGGATCATCAATAAGAAGGTAGTCCTGCCGCTTCGGGCGTATGACGGGATATTCCATGCTTTTCGCTATTCCTATGAGGTTTTAAGCAAAATAAGTGACATTGAGAAAGCATTAGATTACCTGGGCGGCACGCCTCAGACATCCGTTCCGACTTCAAGAGTATTAAGTGCGGCAGAGACGAACCAGCAGACAAAGAACATTCACCTGAAATATTTTGACGTTACTTTTTATAAAAAAGGTACCTGCCACATTGTGTTTAAGGATCTGGAAGTCTTAAAGAAACTGAATATTTATGGCAGTCAGCAGAAAGGATGGCTTCCACCTGCATATGGCAGAAGATCTTATGCCGAGATGTCAAAAGAAGAGAAAGCAGTTATTGATGAATTTGAAGGGCAGGAATCTTACCAGAAGGTATATTCCAATCCGGAACATTATATTTTCACACCGCATGTAGAAAGGATAGCGTAAGTATGGGAGATATTGAAATAAAGCGGCTGGAATGCCGTATAGATGGGCATGACAAGTTTTATGAAATGATCGTGCATGATGATGGAACATGGACAGCGCATTATGGCAGGATTGGTACAGCAGGGACATCAATAGATTATCCGGCTTCTGAGTTTACCAAAAAGCTGAATGAAAAATTAAGAAAGGGATATGTTGAGGTTAGCAACCGGTTTGTGGGTAGAAAAACCGGTGATCCAGATCCGGTTACAGCATCAGGAAATCCGTGTATCGGAATATTCCGGTGGGAAGTTCTTTAGAAAAGTGCAGGCAGTCATTTCGTTGGCTGTCTGCTTTTTTTGTTGTCATAAAATAAAAGGCAGGGTATATGTATGATAAGAAATTTATAACCTTTTGGTAGTATGTGCGTCCATTATATGGACAGTAAGAATATATGTTTACTTTACACAGGCTCTGCCTGTCATAACGCATGGCAACATGTGTTTTATTATAGATAATAATTGAGCAGCAGGGAGAAGTCCCTGATTTTATAAAACCTTTGAAAAAGATTCATGACAGACATGGATCTTTTTTGTTTATCCAGGGAGGAAAAAGGAAATGTTTGATTTTAGGTTTGATATTGGAGATGTCTCGGATCTGCTTGGTATCAGACGTGTCGGTAATGGAAGAGGAAGTTCTTTCGGTGTTGAGTGTCCGTTCTGTGGAGATAAACGTGGAAAGATGAATTTCTGCATCTCAAGGGATGGTGAGGTAAAAAACACTTATCATTGCTACAACTGCGGAAGTGGCGGAAATATGCTTGGGCTTTACGCGGAACTGTGTGGTATCCAGGGCGATAAACATGGTACGAGGTATCATTATGCGAAAAAAGAAATCGAGTCACGTCTGTACGGCGGAGACACTGTGGACTATGCAGTGGAACTACAAAGAAAAAAGAAGAAAGAACGGGAGAAATCTTTAAAGGAGCGGATGCAGCTGGCAGATATTACGGTCATAAACCACACCTACCGTATGATGCTTGATCTTGTGCCACTCAAGAAAGAACATGCAGATGATCTAAAGCGCCGGGGACTTTCGGATGAGCAGATAGAAAACTTTTTATTCCGTTCTACCCCCAAAGACACACAGGCACTTTGTCGGCGGCTTATGAAAAATGGCTGCATTTTGAAAGGTGTTCCAGGATTCTTCGTAAATAAATATGGAAAGTGGGATCTGAATATCTACAAAGGAAATTACGGTTATCTATGCCCGGTTTTTACGGCGGACCATATGATCTGCGGATTTCAGATCCGGGTGGACAAACCGTCCAGAGGCAGGAAGTATGTCTGGCTAACGTCAGCAAATAAAGAAAATGGCGTATCTATTCCAGCCTGTGCTTCCTTTCTGGGAGACCGCAAGGCGACCGATGTTGTGTTGGTGGAAGGAGTACTGAAAGCGATTGTTTACTACGCATTGACCGATGGAAAGTATGCGGTTGTCGGCATTCCGGGAACAAGTAATTACAATGCTGCACTTAAAGTCCTGAAAACGCTTCCGTGCGTGAAAACGGTACATGAGGCATATGACATGGACAAATTGTTAAAGCCCGTCTGCCATCATGATTGCAAACCGGAACAATGTGAGGAATGCAGGATACAGGATGGGGCGGAATGCCCGGTGAAGAAAGAAAAGCAGGCCGCGATCATGCGTGACCAGCAAAAATGTAAAAAAAGGATACAGGATGCCGGATATGCTTGTTTCAGTTTTACATGGGACAAGGGCTGTGACGGGTACTGGAATGAAAATTATAAGGGCATAGATGATTATGTCCTGCACTTAAGAAAGGGGCAAGAAGATGACAGAAATGAATGAGGAAAAAACGATTGAGATACAAGCTTGTATTATCCATTGTATTTACCAGACGGAGGATAAAGCCTGGTCAGTCCTGTCCTGCGAGAGCAGGCATGGTCGCCGGTTTGTAGCTGTTGGAAATGGTCTGCCGGATAATGCTGGACTTAATGTCCTGTTTAAAGGGCAGTTTGTAGAAAATAAGAAATTCGGCAGACAGCTTGCTGTTGAACGTTGGGAGGAGATTATCCCGAAGACAACAGACGGCATAAGAGAATATCTGTATGTCGCAAAGATCAGGCATATCGGCAAGGTGACAGCAGATAAGATCGTAGCCATGTACGGCGAACGATCCATTGAAATGCTGGAAGACGCTACGGCACTTTCCCGTGTAAATGGAATTTCCATGACCAAGGCAGTTGAGATCGTGGAGGACTATAGATTAAAAAAGCAGAGTAGAGAGCTTATCATGGCGTTAAACGATTTCGGCATCAGTCCGAAAAAGGCACCTAAGATCGAGAAGAAGTTCCGCGCGAGTGCATTGAAAGTAGCGAATGAAAGACCGTATCTTCTGACTTTTATTGAAGGGATATCTATGGGACGCATAGATACGGCATTGATTCAGAAAAAGAAGTTCAACCCGGCTGACAAGGATAGATTGACAGCTGCCATGCACACAGTGTTTATGATGAATGAAGCCAGAGGACATTTATTCATTTCGCCGGAAGATTTTGTTCAGGGTGTCTACGGTATGGTGAATCAGGACAGAACGGAAGATGTGTCGAAAGATGTGATCCGTGCAATGATAAACCGGAAAGTAAAGACCGGAAGCATACGTTATTTTGGTGGTAAATTGTACACCAAAAAGGCATATGAGGCAGAAACTGAGGCGGCAGAAGCGTTGATTCCTTTTATAGAGAATGAAGGCGGACTGGATGTAACAGAGCAGATTGAAAAGTTCGAAGCAAAGTCTAAAATGCAGTATTCGAAGACACAGAAAGAGGCTGTAAGGTTTGCATTTACGCATGGGCTTTCTATTATCACCGGAGGTCCAGGATGCGGAAAGACAACAACAACGAATCTGTTTCTTGACATCTGTGAATATCTGTTTCCGCAGGATGAGATCCTTTTATGTGCGCCGACTGGACGTGCTGCGAGAAGATTGACAGAATCAACGGGACGTGCAGCAAGTACGATTCACAAAGCTTTGAGTCTGAGGGATGAGGATGATGAACCAACAGAAGAACTTACGGCAGACTGGATTGTTGCGGATGAGATGTCTATGTGTGACCAGTTTCTTGCGGCAACATTTTTTTCACATATTAAACCAGGTGCGCATATTATCCTTGTAGGGGATGTGAACCAGCTTCCCAGTGTCCGGGCAGGAAACGTACTGCGTGAACTGATTAACTCAAAAAGAATAGCAACGACATGGCTGGATAAAGTATTCCGTCAGGGGGAAGGAAGTTCGATCATCGACAATTCGGAAAGTATTAATGATGGCGTAATGTCTACTTTACGCTGGGATAACGAGTCCTGCTTTATCAAATCGACATCACCGGAACGTACATTGCAGAATCTGTTAGATGTCGTAGCCCAAAAGCGGATAAAAAAGGATGATGATGATATCCAGATTTTGACGCCGTTTAAGAAAAAAACCATCTTAGGAGCCGACAATCTGAATCTGGTGATCCAGAAAATCATGAATCCGCCTGGAAATGGAAAAATGGAAGTGAATTTTCATGGTCACATCTGGAGAACGGGCGACCGGGTCATGAACACCAAGAATGAGGAGCGTGATGAGGCGAGTATGTCAAATGGCGACATCGGAAAAATCATTTATGTAGATAAGGCAACGGAGACGATGCGAATTGCATATAACTTTGGAACAAAGATTGCAGCAGTTGAGTATCCGTTTTCGGAAATTGAAGAACGGCTGATGCATGCTTATGCGGTTACGATCCATAAGTCGCAGGGATCGGAGTATCCGGATGTTATTATTCCGCTTACGATGGAGCATAAAGGCTTGTTACAGCGTAATCTTCTTTATACTGGCGTAACCAGGGCAAAGGAGAATATTACACTGATCGGTGAAAAAGAGGCACTTGCGTATGCAGTTAGTAATGATACGGGGCGTGACAGAAATACCTATCTGGCAGCAAGAATTGTCATGCTTCTGGATCGCAGAAAGGATGGAAAGGCAGTGTTTACGCCAAGACCGAAAGAAAAACAGGATGTTATCCAGCTGGAACTGCAGTTTTCTTAAAAACTGTGGTTCCTTTTGGAATCTTGTTGTCAGAAATCAAAACGGGAAATAAATATATGGTATGAAATCATGACTTTTGCAAGTCCGTATGAACAGGTTTACCGCAGTAAGGTACGAATGTGGGTTTATGGGACTTATTGCAAAAGACCAGTAATAGGAAGGAATCCAGCAGGGTTTCTTTTTTTTAATTTAAGAAGGAGGAAACGATAATGAAAATTTCAGATGAAAAGCAAAAAGAAAATAAGGAAAGACTGGTATCACTATTAAAGAGCACGGAACGTAACGGAATAGATAAATTGCTGTCCTATCTGGAAAAGAGCGATTTTTATACTGCTCCGGCAAGTACACGGTTTCACGGCTCCTGCCCGGGTGGCTTACTACAGCATTCTTTAAATGTGTATGACTGTCTCTGTAAAAAGGCGGAGGAGCCATTCTGGAAAGATGCGTTGGGTACCGTTCCGATGGCAACGTTGATCGTTGTAGCTTTACTACACGACCTTTGTAAGATCTCGTTCTATGAGGTGTACATAAAAAATGTAAAGGTATATTCCGACACCGGAAGTAAGTCAGATGCACAGGGCAGGTATGACTGGGAAGCGCAGGAAGCGTACGCCGTCAATGACAGGAATCCTTATGGACATGGCGAAAAATCAGTCATGATGGCAGAGACGTTCATTAAGCTGTCCATGATGGAAAAGTATGCGATCCGCTGGCACATGGGATTTTCGGAGCCAAAAGAGAACTACGGTTATGTTGGGGCATCCATGGAAATGTATCCGTTGGTGCTGGCACTTCATGAGGCAGATCTGGAAGCAAGCCATATTCTTGAAAAGGAGGAAAAGAGCAATGGATGATGGAAGAATGCGCGGCTACTCCGCGCTTTTAGTAGCGATTGAAAAACAGGTTTCCGCGGAAGAAGCTTTCCGGGCATATGACCGCGGCATAGAAGCAGAACACAAGGTGTATCCAGAAAATTTAATTGTAGAACATAAAAATCTGTCGATCAAACAGTTGGAAAAGAAATATGGCATGAGCAAATCAACGGTATGCCGCAAGCTGAAAGATAAAGCGTCTGGAATGGAGCAGATGTCGCTTTTTGATGCGGCAACCGGTAATTTTATAATGCCGGACTAAGGGGTATTAAAAAATGATAGCACTAAAAACAGGCAGCAGGGATTTTGTCCTGCTGCCTGAACATAAAATGGATGCGATACGACTGAAAGAAACAGGTTTTGTTGTTTTGTATGAGGGACACATGTATCTTTTACATGAATCCACAGATATCGGGAATCGTTATAAGGATATTCCAAAGCACAATATTTTAGAGCATGTGCTTACAACTATGGACTGTTATCTTTGATCATTTGTCGGATCATCATTCAGGGCACCCTCCGGGGTGTCTTTTTTTATGTCGCGTAATCCCATGCAGACTTTAAGCCGGCGGATCAGAGGGCTTTTGTCCTCAAATTCGTCAAATACGTCTTTTATGGAATAACCTTTCCTGCCGATTGCAGTGAGAAACTCTCCGTATTGTATCCGGTTGATTTCGTCTCTGGATAATTCTTTCAGATCCTGCATGGATGGCTGACCAGCTTTGATCCTTTTTATCTGTTCTAAGGCGATCACTTTTTCATTCTTACTCAATGTCCTGCCCCCTTTCCTGTCCTTATCATAGCACAAAAAGATCGTGGTTTTGATATATTTTTGTGATGTCATATTGTCTGTGATCACACAGAGAGTATAAGTATGGTATGAAGTTTATTCTGTTTAATCTTTAACAGATGTAAGAATTTGCCATTTTGGCAGGTAATAGGAATCAGATGGTTGTAAGCGGTATTACCGCAGTAACACGGGGATTGCCGTGATGATATAGATACTTGCAGGCAGAATGCCGGTGTAACTAATTTACAGGGCGTTTGTCTCTGTTCAGATAAAGAAAACATATAAAAACAAGTGGATCTGGAATAATTCAGATCCTTTTTTCATGAAGGAGGAAAAATTATTATGAGTAAAACAGTATTATTTGATACCTGGACATGGAACTATGATTTTGATGATTCTATGCCGAACTTAAAAAAAGTCGTAGAAGACGCTGGGAAAAAATATACCACATCTGTGGGGGCAATCAGCAAATACAATGAACAGCGGAATGGAAAACGCGCAACGCTCCATGTGCCGACAGTGCAGGCAGTCTATGCGCTGCATAAGATTTTGACGGCAACGGAGCAACACGGTGCAATTGGAGTACAGACCGGCAGCAAGGGGGAGGTACAGTATTATTGCGCAGAAGTCGATGTTCAGACGGCAACTGCAACTGGAAAAGAGCGGATTGCTGCGGTATACAATGCAAAAAACGGCAAGTTTCGTGCCTGCGCGTTGGATGACGCCGGAACACTTTTAAAATATCCAGTGATTGCATCGGGAAGCGATGCAGGACAGATGTTTTTATTACTTCTTGCGTTTGCCAGTACCTTTGATCCGCAGAGTGGTTTATATTCGAAAGAATTTGACGAAGATTTCAATAACTATTTTGCAGAGAAAAACCCAATGACGCGGGATGCGGAATGCATGTTCCGGATGTGTGACAACATTTATCGGAGAGTGGAGACGGTAAAAGGAGATAACAGTCTGCCTGTTGATATTCCATCATCCGGTAATGTTCCGGCGCTTACCAAATTGAAGATTGATCAGGGAGAATATGCACCGGATCGTGTTTTGGTCGGAAATTTTCAGATATTAAAAGGTGATCCGCTTAAAAAGCGTAACCCGGCAACAGGCTTAAAAACAATGGAGGACTATACAAAGGCATTTGCCTTTGCCGTAGATCTTACCGATGAGGAAAAAATCCATATTCCGGTTATGCCCGATTCATATAAACCGTCTAAATATCTGTATGAGATGGCAAGCATGGCAAAAGCCGGAATGCGCAAGTTTATGCTCCGGGGAATGGCTGGAACAGGAAAAACGACAGATGCTGTTGCACTCGCACAGGCGTTAAACCTTCCGTATCTCCGTTTTACCTGCTCAGAGGGTACAGATGAGATGGAACTGGTCGCAAATATGATCCCGAACACTGCCAGAGCAGATGAGATGGATTTTTCAGATCTGCCATCGCTGCAGGATATCATGATGGACCCGGCAACGGCGCTTTCGAAGGTTAGCGGTAAATATGAGGATGGGATCAGCGACAGCGAGGCATTCAGACTTATCTTAAAATCTGTTGCTGACAAAGGAATCAAGCAGGCAGAGAAAGAAAAAGATTTTGTTATGGTAGAGAGTGATATCATAAAAGCCTGCCGCAGACCTTCTGTGTGTGAGATACAGGAGCCTGCGTGTATCGCAAAACCTGCTACGCTGGTTAAACTGAATGGTCTTTTGGATGGTGGAAGTTCCATTACCTTATTAAATGGAGAAGAAGTTAAACTGAATGAGAACACCGTGTTCGTTTTTACAACAAACTCGAATTATCGCGGATGCAGGGCATTTAATGAATCCGTGTTATCGCGTATGGATGAGATCATTGATTACGATGGTATGACAGCGAAGGAACTTGCTGCCCGCGTGATCGGCAAGGTGAAACCGCCACAGGAAGAGGTTGATAACGTCCGCACTATGGCAGAGGTGATTCTTGATATCCAGAAATACTGTGAAACAGAGGGAATCAGTGGTGGCGTATGCTGTTCCCGTGAGTTTGAAAACTGGGTGATTTCGTATCTGGTCAAAGGTGATATGAAAGAATCCTGCCGGTGGACGGTCATCAGTAAAATATCAGATGACAAGGAGATACAGGATGAAATCATGAAAAATGTAGTATCAAATAAGATTTGATGAAGGTGGACAGGGCGGCAGCCCTGTCTGTTTTGAGAAAAGGAGGATATAAAAATGGCAAAAAAGATAAAATCGGAGCGGCAGAGACGCAATGAGATAAAGAAAAAATTATCGGATGAGGAAATCTTTTGCTCAAAAAGATTTTTAAATGAATTAAGTTCCATGAACAGGTATCTGCTCATGGGAACAAAAAAACGGATACAGGTACATCTTTTTTATGACAGAAATGATCCCGAAGTCGCCTGCACAAATGGAAATGACGAGAGGATCAATGCCGGAAACAGCATTACAGCTTCATTTCCAACCAGAAAACTTAAAATGTTAAGTATTATAGGGTTGAATGGTCATGAGATTGGTCATGTTAAGTTTTCAGATTTTTCAGATCTGAGTGCATATGCGCAGGCACTGAATGATTGCAGATTTTATCCGGAGGCGCCGGTTCCTGAATCTAAGGAAGAAGACGAGTTCCTTTCTGAATGGGAAGATTATGCAAAAAATAATAAGGAAGCAACTGCCGCAGTCGTATCACAGGTAGCATTGTTTTTAAATAATGCGATTGAAGATGTCTGGATGGAAGCTCATATGTGCGCAAAATATCCGGGAGACATCAGAAAGGGAATTGAACTGAACAGTTTCCGGTTAATGGAGCAAACAGAGAGTATCGAAAAGATGATCAGGGATAATGCAAAAGATTTTGATGTCATGTTTTCTTTGGTGTTACAGTATGCAAGACACGGTGACATCAATAACTGGGAACGGGCAGAAAATCGGTATACAGAGTTCCTGTCAGATGTGGAAGATCTGATTGATGAGGCGGTTGTTGATGATGACCATAAAAGACGGAAAATGGCAGTAAACCAGATTCTGCTTCGCATGTGGCCGGAACTTAAAAAGGAAATTGATCAGATACGTCCAGGAGAGAGCAAAAAGCCCCAGAATGGAGATACGGATGCCAGTCAGAGCAATGCAGGTAATGGTAATGAAAATAGCCAGCAGGGTGCAGGTGGGGCAGGCGCAGATAATTCTTCTGGAAATGGAAAGAACCCAGCTGCGGGTAATGCAACGCCGCTTACGAAGAAAGAGCAAGAAAAAGTAAATCAATTTGCTGAAAAACTGGCAAAACTTGATCCGAATGCGTCCAAAATGCCGCAGGGCATAAACGGCAGACCGGGCAAAGACGGAAGTAATGTAAGTGCAGGTGCTGGAAAAACAGGAAAGGAATCTTCTGATCTTGGAAATGATACTGGCGACAACACCAGCGATACGATGGAAAACCGCAAAGAGTTTCGTAAAAATCTGAATGCGGCACTGAAAGGATCTGTAAAAGAGGAAGGCGGTCGTTTTACAACAGAAGGGAGAGAGGCAGAGTTTTTAAATAACCTGGAAACAGAAAATGACATATGGCAGCCGGAAGTGAACGGGATAAATGACAGGATAGAGGAAGTATTGAACGAAATGGCGGAAGAACAGATGAAATCTGAACAGGAATACGCCAGAAAACGTGAACTTGAAACGGCTCTGAGAGAATGTGATCTGACGGAACTCCATCGGGTACCAAGAAAGATATTCCGGGTCGGTGATGTGCCGCAAGCGTATATCAACGCCTACAATGCAATATATCCACAGGTCAAAAAGACATCAAGAAAACTGCAGGACAAAATGCTTGAAGTTCTGCAGAAACAGGAGGGAGGAAGAGAAAACAGCCTGTTTATAGGCAAGAAAATGGATAAACGTCTTTACCGGCAGGATGGAAGGATCTTTTGCAAAGATATTCTTCCGGAAGACGGTTTAGATCTTGCAGTGGGGCTTGTTATTGATATGTCTGGTTCCATGAGTCAGGCTGGGAGAATTGACACTGCCAAAATAGCTGCACTTACACTGTATGATTTCTGCCATGCACTTGATATCCCGGTTGCAGTTTATGGACACCGGGTAAGATCAAATGTGGAGCTTTATAATTTTGCTGATTTTAAATCCGTTGACGGTAAAGACAAATACCGCCTTATGGGAATCTGTGCCGGTGGATGCAACCGGGACGGGCTTGCATATCGTTTTGTTGGTAAACAGCTTGCCGAACGGACGGAATCAACAAAACTGCTGATCATGATCTCAGATGGACAGCCGAATGACAGTGGCTATGGAGGAGCCATTGCAAGGGATGATCTTATGAGTGCGAAACTTATGCTGAAAAAACAGGGAGTGACAACGTTTGCTGCGGCGATCGGAGATGACAGAGAGGTGATCGAAAAGATATATGGAGATGGATTTTTAAATATTTCAGACTTGAAGAAGCTGCCGGCGAACATTGTGCGCCTGGTGGAACGTTATATTGTATAGTAGTACAAGAAAATCCCATGCTGCTTTTGTGGTATGGGATTTTCTTGCGTTTTGACGGTTTCAGACGTATCTATATTCGAAAGTATTTTAAAGGAGGATGTGACATGGAGTATGAGAAACGCAAAGTTACCGTAGATCAGGCACTGTATACGGCTTCGGATATTGTGCATGAATGCGTTGTGGCTTCAGATATCGAGTGGTATATGCAAAACATCCGTGATCATGATGAGGGTCTGTTCATGCATAGTGTGCGAGTCGCTTTTTTGACGGCGGCGCATTGCTGTTTTACGAAACGGACACCAAAAGAAACGAAGGCTGCTGCAACCGGCGCATTGATCCATGATATTGGTAAAATCTTGATCCCCAAAGATATTTTAGAGAAGCCGGGACAGCTTACTACAGAAGAATATAAAATCGTGAAGAAACATCCGGAAATGGGATATGCTTACCTGGTCACGCACCAATCTAAGAGTAAAAAGATATCAGACATGGCAAGAAAAATTGTACTGCAACATCATGAAAACTGGGATGGCAGTGGGTATCCGCAGGGTTTGCGTGAAAAAGAAATTGACGAGCTTGCCAGTGCGGTACATATCTGCGATGTTTATGACGCACTGGTTTCGAAACGAACGTATAAGGAGGCTTTCCCGAGGGAGAAAGCAGTACATATCATGCTGGAAGATTGTGGAAGTAAATTTTCGCCTATACAGCTTGAATATTTTTTGACATGGCTTTCAGCTACAAGTAAGGAAACACTCGAGAGCAGGATACGTTTTTGGTAGTGTAGTTGTCACCAGATAGGATGGGGATATATGTATAGTATGAAAGTAATGTCTGTATGGTACAGATGTATGATGTGTCTGATAAGACAGGTATTGAGTGATATAGGAATCATCTGAAATGGCAGTCAGTGCCATAGTCAACATGGGAAATCCATGATTTTATAGATAACAGGCGTGAGCCTATATAATATGCGGTAGGAAGTATATCTTCCTTTATATATAAGGAAACTTTTGAATTAAGAATCTGATCTTTCAGGTTCTTTTTTATGTTAAAGGAGGCAAAAACATGAATGAGAGTAATGAAAAGAATGTGTCACATCAGATTGGAGTGTATAAGACGGGCAAGTGTCTGATTGAGCTTACAGACAGTTTAAAGGCATCTGTTTTGTATTTCCCGGCACACGTTCACGCACAGGGCACAAAGTATAAAGCAGACAAAGACAGCCAGACGTCTAAAAAGGAAGAAAGTTCGCTTATCAGGATCAATATGCTGGACTATTCGAAGGGAAAAGGAGAAAGTGCGGTAAGTACATATTTCAATATTTCGCCATATGAAGCAGAGTATTTTTACAGCAGGGTCTATATTGGAGTGTATGATTTTCAGTATATGGCAGAAAAAATCTTTGGTGAGCCTGACAAAGACGGAAAGTCTGTCGTAACTAAGCTGCGCGTGATACGTCAAAATGAGTATAATGGACAGATAAAAAACTATCCATGGACAATCATGATTGAAAATGGAAAGGGAATCAAAGAGCAGAACAGCAAGACTGGCGGTTATTCCTGCCGCTCCGGATCTTATGTGTGTGGTGCAAAAACACAGATCAATATGACCGATGTTGATTTCTTTTGCCTTTTCTCAAAGGCGCATAAGGCAGTGGATAAATGGGAACGCAGGCAGGATCTGAAAGAATTTTTTAATAAATTCTATCTGCTTCTCAAAAAGGAAAAGGAATGACAACGTTGTTTTTCTTGACAATTATGGCAAAAATGCCATAAAATATAAATGTACAAAGGAGAATCATATGTCAGGCTTCAATGTAGAGTTTTACACAAAATCAAGCGGCGAAAAACCAGCTAAAGATTTTCTTTTAAGCCTTGATGAAAAAATGAAAGTAAAGGCTTTTGGGATAGTTGAATTGCTGCAGGAATACGGAAATCAGTTAAGGGAGCCATATAGTAAGCCTTTGGAGGATGGTATTTTTGAACTCCGAATAAAGGTCGGAAATAATATTACCAGGGTTTTCTACTTTTTTTATTATGAAAAGCGGATAATATTGACAAATGGCTTTGTGAAAAAATCGCAAAAGACACCAGAGATTGAGAAACTGCTTGCGAAAAAATACAGGGAAGATTTTCTAAATCGTGAAAAGAGAGGGTGATACAATGAGTGAATTTGATAATTTATTAAATGAACAACTTAAAGATCCTACGTTTAAAAAGGAATGGGAAGATATTCAGCCAGAAATGGATATTATCCGTTCTATGATTGATTTACGGATTTCGCAGAACCTGACACAGGAAGATCTTGCGAAACGAACAGGAATCAACCAGTCAGATATCAGTAAAATAGAAAATGGAACAAGAAATCCATCTTTAAAAATGATAAAACGCCTTGCGGACGGAATGGGGATGAATGTAAAAATCGTCTTTACGCCTAAAAGGGGCGGAACATCAGAAAAAGCAGAAATTCTCCATGTGAAAAAAACACGTTCCATGTAGAGACTTGGACTCGAAGCCGTTGGTTCCTTGACAGGAGCCGGCGGTTTCTTTTTTTATTGGTAAAATTTTTATCTTTACAAAAACGTACGTTCGAATATATAATTTCTATATATTAAAATTAGATCAGAAAAGGTGTGGAACGATGGAAAGTATTTTACAAATCAATATACCCGTGCAAATGATCTCATGTACAGATACCAATGGGTATATAACTCCGATACGGTTCCGTTTCCGGGATAAGGATGAAACCATTGTTACGGTGGCAATAGACAAAATCTTAAGCTCTGGGCAGGATATCAGCAGAATTGGGGCAGAATATCAATGCGAAGCGTCTATTCATGGAATGAAGAGATCTTTTACGCTTAGATATAATTACGCCGCGCACGAGTGGCGTCTTTCTCGAATAAGAGTATAGGAGAACATATGAAACCAAAAAAATATATATGCATTGACTTAAAGTCGTTTTATGCATCGGTGGAGTGCGTAGAACGAGGGCTTGACCCAATGACGACGAATCTTGTTGTCGCTGATCCGGAGCGAACAGATAAGACGATTTGCCTGGCAATTACACCGGCAATGAAAAAACTGGGGATCAAAAATCGTTGTCGGGTCTTTGAAATCCCAAAAGGTGTGGATTATATCATGGCACCGCCCCGGATGCAGAAATATATAGACTATGCGGCAGAAATTTATGGGATTTATCTTAAATTTATTTCAAAGGAGGACATCCATGTGTATTCGATTGATGAGGCATTTATGGATGTGACTGCCTATTTGCCGCTATATCAGATGACAGCAAGGGAGCTGGGACAGCGGATCATGAATGATATCAGTGAAAAAGTCGGCGTAAGAGCAACATGCGGAATAGGAACAAACCTGTATCTGACCAAGGTAGCACTGGACATCACGGCAAAGCATGCAACGGATTTTATCGGAGAGCTTGATGAAGAGTCGTATCGAAAATCTTTATGGAAGCGCAGACCGCTTAATGATTTTTGGAGGATCGGGGCGGGAACCGCAAAGAAGCTTGCAAATTATGGGATTTATACGATGGAAGATATCGCAAAAACGGATGAAGAATTTTTGTATCGGTTGTTTGGGATAGACGCT
>ERZ779895.1003-NODE-1003-length-33952-cov-3.842316_pt1 | contig 33952 bp, 29 predicted proteins | sample MGYA00511093_ERZ779895 | MGnify/ENA primary metagenome ERZ779895 (study PRJEB29588, sample SAMEA2142970) | human gut metagenome | biome: human gut; feature: human-associated habitat; material: faeces | place: Denmark | collected 2008/2010 ... | reverse complement strand
CCAGGGTCTCCACAGGCGGGACGGCCTCATCGAACCCCGTGCCGATGCTTTTGGAAGTCAAGGATCTCGCCAAATTGCCCAACGATTTTCGGGCCAACGTCAAGGCCTGTTTTGTCACGGCCAACGCCACGGGAGATCTTTCAAGCGAACGCGTCTGGATCCGATTGGAGCGTTTGAGCTGCATGACGACAAGCGGCAAGGCGCTTGATGCGCGCATTCAAGGCTATGTCACGGGCGACGACGGAAAGACAGGCGTGCGTGCGCGACTGGTGACGCGCAGCGGCCAGGCGATTGCAAGCGCACTTCTGACCGGTTCCATCTCGGGTCTTGGCAAAGCCGTGTCGCTCTCGGCACAGGACACGACGACCTATACGTCGGGCGCCGTCGGCACCACTGTAAGCGATTCGTTTCGCGCGGGTTTAGGCGAGGGGCTCGAGAGTGCGCTCGATCGTATTGCCGACTACTACATCCGACTGGCCGACAAGATTTTCCCGTGTCTGGAAATCGACTCCGGCCGCAAGGTGGATCTGATTCTCTCGCAGGGCCTCACGATCGCGGTGGACGAAACCGCGCCGTCGGAAACATCGGGCGGCGCCATGCCGTTGACGTCTTCAGAAGGCCCCGCTGTCAACAGTTCCGAACTCTTTGGCGAACGGATGAAAGCCGCCAGCGAGCGCTACGACTAATGATCGAAAGAAACAAGAGATGAACCAGACAAAACACAAACGATACGCAGGTCGCGCTGCATTTTTTCTGATGCCTTGGGTGCTTGCGGGCTGCGCGGGCAACATCACCGGACTCGTGGGTGCACAGGAAGACTTCGGGTGTCCGGCTTCGGGCGGGGTCAACTGCACGACCGTATCTGCCACTTACGAAAGAGAACATGCCTCGGAAACTGAATCACGCAAGCCGACGCTCACTGGCCCGGACACGAATGTTGCGAGAGCATACCAATCGCAGGAACCTGCGGAGGACGCGCGCATAGCCGTGACGGCACAGGTGACCGAGGTTTCTGTCAAACAAAACGCTCGTGCAGTAACGCGTACCGAATTGACCTCGCGCGCGCCCGAACGTTTGGTGATGCTCTGGATTTTGCCGTGGGTGGATACCGCAGGAGACCTGCACTCCGACTCGCGCGTCTGGATGCGTGTGCGTGATGCTGCCTGGAAGATTGAATCCGTGCGCACGCGCGCCATGCAGTCGGCTCCGGAGACAGCGCCGTGACGGTTGAAAAGAGCGGACACGCCGGTCTTTGGCAGGGCGTGGTCAATCTCGCCGAAAAGCTTCGTGACGCGGTGCTTTTAAAGAGCAACGTCACGGGGCTCACAGGACTTCAGACGCGAGGCTCGGGCATTCCCGTGGTCGATCGATTCAGTCACGTGCTAAGCGTCTTGTACTACGCGCAGGATTCGGGCGTCTTTTTCATGAACGACGGCGGACAGACCGCGGTCTCGAGTCTCGGGCGAGTGTTTGAGCTCACGCCTGCGCTTTACGCCGACACGGCGCTGGCCGAAGGTCTGGAGCGCATCATTTCGAGCGAAATGCCCGGTCAGACAGTCTATTCGGTTTCGCTTTTTGCAAGCGCCGCCGCAGTGCGCGAAACGCTCACCGAATACGTGGAAAGTCGCTCGCAGGCCGTTCGGCTGCCCGAACAGGCCGCTGGCGTTCTCAAAGAAATGGCCGTGCGCCGCGCCCGCATGCTCGATGAAAGGGCCCGGAGTCTTGCCTTTGAAACGCACACGCCCGTGCGGCACTTTCGCGTTTGGCTTTCGGTCGTGTGTTCGCCCGGAGAAGCCGAACTGCTGCACATCCTTGAAGGAAAGAGCTCGCAGGCGCTCACGCACTTTCTGAGGGCTTCGCAAGGCATCGAAGTGGCGCTCAAGCAGTTCGGGCTTTTTGCTTACGCTTGGGACGACGTCGACTGGATGGAGACGGTGCGCGAAATTCTCAATCCTCAAAAGGCAGCAGCTGGAGAGCTCCCTGAAACCAGTCTCAGGGGTCACGGTGCACGTCAAAACCGACTGGAAGAAACCGTGCGTCCGGACGTTCTGCGTACTGCGGCGGTTTTCCCCGACACGACCATCGACATTGCCCGCAGCGGCATGGTGTTTGCTTCGCCCGCGCCGGGCAAGGGCAGCTTTGCGCAAACCGAAAGCCGACGCTCGGTCAGTCACGCCGAAAATGCTGTCGAAGCGGTAGGCTTGGCTGTGACGGGACTGCCCGCTCAAACGCATTTGTCACGCATGCGTCGCATCCTCGGAGCGGCCACCGCCACACGAGCCCGCATCAATACGCCCTTTTTGTGGACGACAAGCGTGCAGCCCACGGCAATTTCTCAGGACCGTTCGATGGTGGCGATGAAGCACGCGCGCGTGCGGCAGCTTGTAAACACCGAAATCGGGCAGTTTCTCACAGATCTTGCTGAGCGCGGACGTGACCTGGAAGCGGCGCTCAAAGCCTGCGAAGACGGTCGCGGATTGGCGCGCATCGCGCAGACGATGATTGTGTATGCCTCGCCCGGCAAGGGTGTGGCGGCAGCGCACAACGCTGCCAACGTGCTTGCGGGCGCGGGCTTTCAGGCGCAGATCGATTTGGGCTTGCAGGTGATGGATCTGATGCAAAGCCTGCCTTTGGAAGCCGGAACCGCACTTATGCGCGACATCAAGACGGCCGGCCGTGCCTACACGGTGACGCGCCAGGCCGCCGGCCACATGCTGCCCGTGACGGGAGACTTTCGAGGCAGTCCCGCCAGAGTTTCGGAAACCAAACGCAAACCGATGCTGATGCTTGTGTCGCGCAGCGGCGAACTCATGCCCATCGACATCTTTGCCAACCGCAACGGCAACTACAACGCGGTGGTGGCGGGAACGTCGGGCTCGGGCAAGTCGGTATTGACGCAGGAAATCGTCACGTCGGTTCTGGCCACGAGAGGCCGCGTTTGGGTCTTTGACATCGGCAAGAGCTACGAGACGTGTGTGGATCTAGCGCAGGGGCAATTCATTGACTTTGAGCGGCAGGACCGGGAGAAATCCGATCGGCTTTGCCTCAATCCGTTGGACATGATGGGCGAGGATCCGGCTGAAACGTTGGATGAGGTGGCGCAGATCATCGCCGCGATGGCCAACGGCAACGCTCCGATGGAAATGACCGCCATGGAACTGGTCAAGGTCAATATTGCGGCCGTGGTGCAAAAAGCGCGCGAACAAAACCGTACGCCGCAGTTGACTGATCTTGTGGTGCAGCTGATGGCCACACGTGATCCGGCCCTGCACGATGTGGCGGTGCGCTTGTCGCCCTTTGCAGCGGGAGGCCGTTTTGCCGCCTGGTTTGAAGGCAAGGCCAACGTCAATTTTGAAGCCGCGCTCGTGGTGCTCGAAATGGAGGCGCTCGCAAACAAACCGGTGCTTCAAAGCGCGGTGCTGTTGATTTGCATCATGCGCATCCTGCAGGAAATCCGAAACAGGCCGCGCAGTGAAAAGAAACTCATCGTGATTGACGAAGCCTGGCGATTGTTGTCGGGCGAATCGGGCGCCTTCATCGAATGGGCCTGCCGCACGCTGCGCAAGTACGGCGCGGGGATCGTGTGCATTTCGCAGTCGATGGAAGACTTTCGGATGTCGGGCACGGCTCGAGCGGTGAGAGCCAACGCCGACAGCGTCTTTCTCTTTCGTCAGAAAAACGAAGGGATTGCGGCGTTTACCACTGATCCGGCACTGCAAAGGACGTTATCGGGTCTCACCACTGTCTCGGAAACCTACTCCGAAGTATGGGCTCGCGTGGGCGACGCACCGGGCGTGGTCGGGCGCCTCATTTTGGATCCCTTCTCCATGACGGCGTTTTCGACGCGTGCCGAAGTGTTTGACGCGGTGCGCCGAGAAAAGGCCAAGGGCAAAAGCGCCGTGCAGGCCATTGCCGCTGTGGCGTACGGCGGTGCGGACAAGGAGGCCGCGCGATGACGGACGGCGCAAAACCGGCCACGCGAAAAAAACTGGCCAAAGAAGAGGCGCTCAAAAGCTTTTCGGTTGTAGCGGACGGTTGGGCAGAAGCAGAGCAAAACGAAGATAAGACGGCAGTCCCTGTCGTGCGAATGCCCGAGACCAAGCCCGCCAAGGCCGAGCTCCTTACACCCGCACAAAAGCGTCAGATCTGGGAAAAGTCGCGCTACGAGGCGCTGCGGCAGCAGCCCGATGCGATGGCGTTTCACGAAGAGGCGCTTGCGCGCTTTGAACAGGACGGGATGCTCAAGAAACTCGCCAAAACAAACGGCTTGACCGAGGATGAGGCGCGCCGCGTCTGGTCGGTGTTTTTGGAGCACCACCGCATTCGTACGACAGCGCAGGCGGCCGGTGGCCGTGCCGAAATCGAGGAGTGTCCGGAGGCCGACTCAGACATCGAAGGCAAAGACGCGTTGCAGACGGCAAAACCATCCGCGCAACCCGAGCGTGACGAGAAAGAGGCTGAAAACGACCGGCCGCCGATTCAAATCACGAAGATGCCGACCCCGCCGCTTCCGGCCGTATCAACAGAACAGACGTCGGAGGCTGCGACAACCGAAAACATAACCCTGCAACCCCTGAGAGAAGAAAGCGTGGAGACAAGCGAAAAGCAAGACACAAAAGAACTCCGGTACCGCATCAACGATGAAATCGCGCAGCAGGAGCTTACCCGAACACAGGCCGCTGCCGCGGAGTTGGCAAGCCAAGCCGATGACGAAATCCGTCGGGCGCGTTGGTCGTCGGTAAAGACCGTGGCGAATCGCACCGCGATGGGGCTTTTTGCCCTCGGCTTATTGGGTGCTGGGGCAATGGCTTTGAACGTGTGGGATCTGCGTGAGAGGCTCGGCATTCGTTTGCCTGCGGTACTGCAGCCGGCGCCCGACGTTGCCGTGGTCGATCGACAGGCTGCGAGAAAAGCGCTGCTGGAACTCGCAGGTCGCGCTGCGCTCGAGGACGTGATGGCTGCCAACGACGTTTTCGACGAACTTTTTGTGCTGGCAAGCGCCCGCGTGGCCGCCCGCGAAAACTGGCTTTTGATCGACGCGCGAGCCGTGGTGGCCATGGCCAGCGGCGGACGCGATGCCACGGAGAGGATCGAAGCCGAGATCGTGAATCTTGTGCAAAACGGCGCGATCGAACGGATCCGAAAGACGGCGGGCAAGCCGGAGGAAGGCCGATGAAGCGCGCCGTCGTTTTGACCGGTCTTCTGACGGGGATTTCCGTGATGGCTTTTGCCGCACCCGCTGTGTGCCCGACGTGTGCCGACACCGAAAAAACGGAGCGCGGCGTCGACATCGTGGTGGCTAACACAGCGCCCGTTGCCGAACCCGATTGGGAAGTTTTGTTGCAGTCCCGCGTGCGGGAGGCAGACCGTTTGGGGCTGTTGCGAAAAGCGCAGCGCGAGACGGCTGACAACATGAAGCGCCACGCCGAGACTCCCGTGGACTTGAAGCTTCCGAGAGCCAAAGCGACCGAATCGCGACGACTGGTGCTGTTGGATGAAGCGTCCGTGCGCGCCATGGCCGAACCTGTCAAAGCCGTTTTTGCGGGGTTTGTGCGCGGATACGTGTTTTTTGACGCGGATGACGAAAAGCAGCTTGCCTTTGTTCGGTTTCTCCCCGAAATCGGTACGTCGATTCGCCCTGTGGCGACGACCGGAAACGTCTCGCAAGCCTCGCGCCGATTGGGAATCCGACTTTATGCCGATCAGGGCGGCACGCTAACCCGACGCTTTGCGCTCAAATCCGTTCCGAGTGTTGTGATCGTCACATTTGACGGCAGGGAAGTGGCGGCTGTGATCGATGAGGTGGCTCTCAATGACGATACAACCGACAACATCAACCCGATTACAGGACCAGAACCATGACCAAATATCACAGCCGCGCCGAAATCAATCAGAACACGGCCAAGATGGACGCCGATGACAAACGAGCGGCTGCGGGCCGTGCAGTGACCGACCCGTCGGCTGCGCGCGACTTTACGGCCACCTCCCTTTGGGTGCCTGAAACGCAGGCAATGCCCGTGGCGACTGCATCCGACCTGGGTGTGCTTGCTTTGTCGCTTGTGCGTCACCTTTTGGAGCCGATCAAGGCAAAGGCCTTGCGTGAGCCCGAAGCAGCCAAGGACGAGCTCGCCGTTTTGTTTGCCGCTTTGCCCGTGCCGGATGCACGAGACCTCACGCAAACCGTCAAGGACCTCAAAAACCTGACGCCGGGCTTTCGACAGATGCTGCAAACGAAAAGCGGGCGCAAGGCGATGAAACTCAACGCCCACTATTTCGGCGCCTCCGTCACAGCGTTTCAGTCTGGGTACGACGGACACTGGATCACGCGCGAGGCCGCGTTGCGCTTGCGGCTTGTTCGTTACTACGAAAAAACGAGCGGCGCATTTGCTTCGAGCGTACACCGCGCCATGGCCGCGTTGTCGCGCAACGGCACGGCTTATGCGGCTTGGAGCGCTGGCTGGCCCGTCTTTATCTGTGACCTCAACCGCACGTTCGAGCGCTATGCCGCGCAGGAATTGTTGGCTGCGTCCCAAGGGCGGCTTGCGGTAGTGACGCCACCTTTGACACCCGAAACACAGGTGCTTGTCGCGCGTTATGCCCCGGAAATGGCTGTTGTGATTGACGAAGCCGGATTGCTCTCGGTGCTGTTGGGCAACTACAGCACGGTGATGCTTCTGGAGCGGCGCATCGGCGGCTGGACCGTGACGTTTCCGGCGGGCGGTGCGAGCGAAAAAGACCTCAAAAATCGCAAGTATCCGGCCTTTGCCCGGGCACTGGCGCGATGCGCTGTGCTGCCCGCGTCGTTTGCTGCCGAAAACGGTTCTGACCGAAAGCAAAAGCACACCTCCGTCAAGGAGGCCGCATGAGACGGCAAAAAGGCTTTGTGTCCGTGGTGGCGGGATTGTGTGCGGCGATCGGCATCGTGACTTCGGGAACGGCTGAGGCGGGCTGCGAAGGCTCCTTTCCCAACCCCGTTACGGACGTTTGCTGGTCGTGCCTCTTTCCGATGAGAATTGCCGGTACCCGTTTGAGTCCCGAAGGCGTCTCCGACCCCAACACCGACGCGCGCGTGATCTGCACGTGTCAGCGCGGACCCGTTGCGGTGCCGGGATTCAACATGAGCTTTTGGGAGCCGCTGCGTACCGTGGAAGTGGTGCGTGAACCTTACTGTCTGGTTTCCTTGGGCGGCGTTTCGATGGATCCGGGACTTAAAGCTCCCGCGCACGGCAGAAGCGCTCAGCGTACCGCGGGCGTTGCCGCTTCCTTTGCGGGCAATGTCGGCGAAGACGGTGCGGGCAGTCCCGAAATCGGCGCGGCCTTTTATCAGGCGCATTGGTACCACACGCCGTGGCTTTTCGTGCTCGAAGCAGTGGTCGATACGTCGTGTCTGGAAAACGCGGCTTGGGATCTTGCCTATCTCACGGAACTCGATCCGATCTGGGGCGACGCGCTTGCCTCGTTTGTGCTGGCGCCCGAATCAGCGATTTTTGCCAATCCTATGGCCGTGGCTGCCTGCGCAATGGACTGTACTGCGGCCTCCGTCATGAAGCCCCGTCCGGAACTTTTCTGGTGCAGTGGCTGTCAGGGCGGTTTGTATCCCTTGGCAGGGTGGGTCGCTGCCATGACAAGTCCCCTGCAGGCTTGGCATCTGATTGCCGCTCGCATGAGCGTGAAGCTCGCGCGAGAGGGACTGTTGTGGGCCGCCTACGGCAAAAAGGGACAGTGCGGCCCTTACTTTGAACCGATTCCGCGCAAGGACGTTTGGCGCACGCAGTTGATTTATCCCACGGTGACGGCCTCGGGCTCGAAATGCTGTCGGCCGATGGGCGCGCCCACACAGACCTGGGGTGCAGGCAAAACCTATGCGGTGGGCGGTGAAGACGGTGCGATTTTGCTCTGGCGCATGCGCGACTGCTGCGCCAGTCAAAACCTCATGACCGGCATGCCTTGAGTTTGGGTGCCGACACTTTCCGAAGAAACAGCAAGATGACTCAGAAAAGAGCAAAGAGCCGTGTGCTTGCGGCAGCGTGCGTACTTGCGGCGGTACTTTCGGGTAAATCGCCGGCAAATGAAGCAAACGATGCGCTTCTTGCCGCTGACCGTGCGGTCGTGGCGCAGGCCATCGAAACCGTGGAAAACGAAGCGCGTCGACTGGCGGCGAGCGAGGTGCAGACGCCGTCCGAATTCAAAGGGATGGATTTTGTCGGCGTTCGTCTGACCGTGGCCGTGAGCATGAGTTTGGAAAAAGACTATCGAGAACGTCTGAGGCGCGAGGCTGATCTGGCGCGACTGCGTTTGGCAGTGCGCGGGTTGCCCGTGTCTGAGGGTATTGAGAAGGCGGCGTATTTCGGGGCTTCGGCTAAGGACCGGAATCGGCAAAAGGCCGAGATTGTTCGCGCTGCTGCGCGTCTGCATGAAGCGTTCGGGGCAGTGGACGTTGATCCCGCGTTTTTCCGAGAAAACGGCATTGCTTCGGTGCCGGTCTTTGTTCTTGAAGACGGCGCCGGGGTTTTGGCGCGCGTGCAAGGAGCCGTGACGACGAACTATGCCTTGGAGACGCTTTACAGGGAATTCGATGATCCGTCGTCTGCGATTTCGAAGGCGGCTGGCAAGGTGCGCGCCTCGGAAGCGCAAAAGGCGATTCACGCGATGGGGTGCGCCCTGCAGCGTGATGCCTGGTCTGAACCCTCGTTTATGGGGAAGGCCTGTGATTAAGGGGGCGTTCGTTTTGGCAAGCCTGTGCGCGGGTGTCGTTTATGCCGCAGGGACCGTGCCGTCCGCGGTGGAAGATGCCGTCAACGCCGGCAAGACAATGCCGATTCCGGACTTTGACGTCATCACCAAGGGTGAAGACGTGACGGATTTTGTCAAAAACAACACGGGAAACACGGAGAAGATCGAAGCGCTGCGCCAAAACGGTCAGGGCGTGCTCTACGACCCCGGTCGCGCAGAGGCCGATGCATGTTGGAGCCGCAACGACCCCAAGTGCCTGGCCGTGCAGATGGTTGACAAGGGCTCGACCAATCGCCCCAAGCTCGATCCCGACGAGGCCGACAAGATTCTGGGCGGGCGTGACGACGTAATCGACAACGCCGACGATTGGGTGGATTTGGGCGGCAACGGCAGCTCCGCGGGCAACTGTGAGGATCACATCACGGTGATCCCCAAGCCCGAAGAGACATTGACCTGCGAAGTGCGCACCAACAGAGAACCGGGGAGCAGCGTGGAGGAAACGTGCGAAAAGCGCTTTGATGAGATTCTCTCGGAGGCGTCCGTCTGGGCGTGCGAAACGACGCTTAAGGAAACAAAGGAGGCGACGTGTTCGGTTCCCGTGGTGGTGCGCCAGCAGACCACGACCACCTTGGCTTGCTTTGAAGGCAAAAAGGATGCAATGAGCGAAACGTGCCCGGTGATTGTGACGCCCGGACAAAAGGAAAAGCATTACGCGGCCTGCTTCAAGCCCGTCTATAAGGCGGTCGCCAAAACCTGCACGCGCAGGCTTGTGGTAACGACGGAGTCTTCGTGCAAGGTGGGAAGCACGCAAAGCGCGTCCAACAGTGACCTCGGGGGCCTGGGCGAAGACGCCGTGCCCGGAGCCGATACGCTCACCGTCACAAGCGTGTGCCGGGTTGACGGGATTGAACTTGCGCTTACCGTCAACAGCAAACCGGCCGTTACCGTGAAGACAACGACCGATGTGTTTGAAACGGTCGAACCGATCACGGGCGGTTTGGCGCGCTTTGCGGGCAAGGTCACCTGCAACAAGGCCGACTGCATTGCCGACATCAAGCTCACCGTTTACAAGAGCGCGGGGACGAACCACGTCTATCAGGGCGACGTCTCGCTTCGCTTTCCCTTCACGCGCTTTGTGAAAAACGCCGAAACCGAACACTGGAGCGAAACATGCACGGGATTGTGACGGGCTGGCGCTTGCCGGCGGCGTTTTGTTGCGCTGCGGGCTTGTTTGCGTTGACCGGTTCCTTGTGGGCCGCCGACGCCGGCAAAGAAAATTGTGTCGTGACGGGGCGCGTGTGCGTCGAAGCGGGCGGTACACGGCTTGTCGACGGCGTGCCCGTGACGCGCGACTGTTGGAGCTATCGAGACACCTATGCGTGCATGGTGCCCGATACGGAGTCTGTGAACGGCTGCTCCACGCTGCAGGCTGATGCGGACGACAGGGGACCGGGCAAGTGCGTGTTGAAAGAGAGAACGTGCTCCGAGGAAATCAAGGATGCCGAGGGGCAGTCCGTGTGCCTCTCGTACAAGGAAACCTGGGTATGCGACAAGAAAATCAAATTGCCGCCCGTGAATGCCGAATGGACAAAGTCAACCGTGGAGACCGAAGACGAGGTCGACGAATCGGCTTGCGGCGAGCTGCTCGATCGTCAAGATTGCGCCAAGGGTGAAGTCAAGTGTACGGAGTCGGGCTGCGAGCGCGTCTTTTACTGCAATGCAAAAACGGCCACGGGTTGTTCAGATTTGGCCGCAGGCGGCTGCACGATCACCAAGGACCCGACGTGTGATACGGACGTCGATCCCGCGTGCCTCATCAAGGTGGGGGAAGCCGTTTGCAAAGGCAAACTCCCTGAAGGCGTCGTGGAAGACGGCAACGCCTCGATTGAAGACGAAGAGACGGTCAACGTCGGGCAGCCCACGCAGGACGTCGAGTCGTGTACGCAGATGGCAGACGACCTGGAAAACAGCGGCATGCACTGCACGCAGATTTCTCAAGTGTGCGTTGACAAGGATCCGCCCGTGCGCGTCATCAACGGCATTCCGTATCGCGCCTCGTGCTGGGGCTTTGAGCGAGTCTATCGCTGTGAGCGAACCGAACCGGCGTCCACTTGCAAAGGACTCGAGGCAAGCGAAGGCTGTACCGAAATCGAGCGCACATGCGTCAAAAACGGTCCCGACGGGTGCGAGGCCGAGCGTGTCGTCTACAACTGCGGCAAAGTCGAATCGGTCGATCCGGGCGACGCCGAACTCATTGAGTCAAGCGATGAGATCTCGGGGATAGTCGAGGTCGATACGTGTTCGGCATTGGAATCAAACGACATTTGTCGCAAGACCGCGGAAGTCTGCACGGAACCAGGCGGCACGAAGATTGTCAACGGCGTGTCTGTCACGAAAGACTGCTGGGCAACGGAGATCACCTACACCTGCGGCTCGGGCGCGGGTGACCCGGTGACCGACGACGGCTGCGAATCCTTGGAAAAGCGCAAAGACTGCAAACTGACCGAATCCAAGTGTTTGGGCACAGACGAATCCGGCAACTGCACGATGCTCACGAAAACGTTTGTGTGCGGGGGCGGAACGGAAGAAATCGTCACGGGCAAGGACTGCGACGGAGAGCTTTGCATCGCGGGCATCTGCGAGCCCACAAAACCCGAGACAAGCGACGATTTTCTCGAGGGTGTTGCCATCTGGGAAATTTTGAGACAGGCGGGCATCTACGGCGAAGTCGAAGGCGACATGCTCTTTAAGGGCACTGCCTCGGGCTGCAGCGTCAAGATGATGGGCTTTTCGTGTTGCCGCAATGACGTTGAGGGCACGGCGGGCACGATGAGCAATTCGGCGCTCTCGATCGGGCTCACGATCGGGGTGGACGCCGGTACGGAATTCATCAAGTGGCTTGGCAGTCCTTACGTTTACGACATCCTCAATTCCTTTGAGTCCACGCAGGGCGTTTTGCAGGCCCTTTACGGAAGCGCCGGCAGCGGCGTGTATTCGCCGTCGCTTTCTTACTACGGTGTGTCGGTGGGCATTTCTTCGACGGGAAGCCTCACGCTTGAGTTTTCGCCCGCGTCCTTTTTGGCGTCGATTGCGTTGGAAATGGCCGCCGAATATTTTTCCTGCACCAACGAAGACCGTATGCATGCGTTGAGAAAGTCCCGCGGGCTTTGCCACTACGTGGGCAGTTTCTGCGACAAGAATTCGGGTGCGGGGTGTTTGGAAAAGAAGGAAACCTGGGTGTGCTTTAACTCGAAACTGGCCCGCACCGTGCAGGAAGAAGGCCGCAAGCAATTGGGCATCAGCTGGGGCACGCCCGAGAGGCCCGTGACGCGCGGCTTTACATTGGAGGAATTTCAGCGGCTCGATTTCACCAAGATGGATTTGACGCCCGTGGTGGCGGAAATTGCTGAAAAAGCGGCCAAGGACGGGACGCTTACCGGAAGCAAGGTGCGCACGCAAGCCGTCACGGAACGCGCCAGGGTGCGCGTGAAAGAAGCCGCCGAGTCGTCGGATCACTACACCGAAGTAAAGACCGTCACGGGCAAGTGCTTCATGGGGGAAACCGATGCTGGAGTTGACTGCATGGCGGTCTATTCGCTTCTGGCCGGTTACGGGGCTCCTGCAAAGGAAAAGACGCGGAGTTTGAGGACGAATCGCGCCACGCTCTTGTTGCCGCCGGGTGTGCGTTGATTCGGCAAACCTCATTCACCGTCAACAAAAACAATCACAACAACCATGGAGATCAAATGAACACAACCAAACGGGTGCTGTTGCGCACCTCCATCGTGCTGGCGCTTTCGGCCCTCGTGAGCCTTTGGGCAATGCCTGAGACCGCCTTGCTGGCGGCTGACGTCACGAAGCCGACGCAGGCAAATGTGCACGTGCCCTCAGGAGAGGTGCGGTGAGCGGAAAGCAAAGACGAAAGTGGCCGGCGCTTGTCTGTGTCGGCGCAGTTCTTACAGCGAGTTTGACGCCGGGAGTTTGGGCGGGAGAAAACGAATCGAAGGATCCGGTTGACGGCATGAATAGGGAGACCGGCTTTTGGTCGCAGGACGTGTGGGCGGATCCGGCAAGGCCCTTTTTGTTTTACGGCAAAGAACGACGGCAAGACGAGAGAGCTTCGGAAGCAAAGAAAGAGGATAAAGAGGCAAAGAAGCCAACGGACAAAGTTGTTTCTAACGAGGAGTTGACGATTTTTCCTGCCGACGGTCTGGATCGGGCGCTCGAAGGGGAGGTGCTGACACGTGAGACGGAGAGTCGAGGCCTGGCGACCTTAAAGAGCCTCAAAACGGTGAAGGAGTTGCGCGAAGAAGTCAATCGCAGGCTGGACGCGGCGGTGATGCAGCCCACGCCTGCGGCAATCGGTTTGTATCTTCAGGCCAATGCTTTTTTGATGCAAAAGGCGGGCGTGTTTGCCGAAAGTTGGCGTCGCGCTTTGGTTGAGAACCCGCAGTTTGACTGGACAGCGGTGAGGCCCGCAGTAAACGTTGTCTCTGCCGGAATGTCACGCGAGCGCGAGGGAAAACTGTTGCGTGAAGTGCGTGTGCTTGCCAAAGACCACGGCTTCATTTTCTTTGGCGACGAGTCGTTAAAGACCCGACACATGCTCGAACAGGTGCGAGCTTTCAAAGACGAATACGGCTTTGACGCGGCTTTTGTGTCGGTGACAGGTGCCGGTAACCCGCTTATGCCCGAAGCACGGGAAGACAAGGGGTTGAGTGCGTTTGTGGCGCAGGGCATCCGACAGTTTCCTGCGTTGGTGCTCGTAAGTCGCCATCAGAAGGATTTGACGAAGGCCAAGCTTGTGGCCACCGGTGCGGCCGATGCGATGACCTTGGTGCGCAACACCCATGCGGCGGCGATTGAAATGGCAGACGATCGAGCCTCGACGGCAACAAGACAGAGACATCTTGCAGTGATGCCTTGAAGCGCGCTTAAAAGAAGTAAGGACGGAAAGAGTGAAATCGAGATTTGACAGTAAGAATGCGCTGCTGAGATTGATTGTGGCGATGGCAATCGGCTGCGCAGGCCAAGTGCAGGCCGGATTTGTGGACGACTTTTTGGACGAGGCGCAGGCCAATGTCAATGTGACGCAATCGGGCATCCTGCAGGCCGGAGGCATGAATGTGGTTACGGGCGGCGGCTTTGTCTTTAAAGCGCCGCGAAAGGAGTTTTCGCCGTTTGCGATTACGCCGCCTTCCTTACGGGCCAATTGCGGCGGCATCGACATCTTTCTGGGGGCGTTTTCGATCCCGAGCCGGGAAGAGTTTGTGAGTTTCTTAAAGAGCGTGGGCACGTCTTTGCCGGGCGTGGCGTTTCAGATGGCTTTGCAATACATGGCGCCTGACTTAAACGAAATCGTGGGTCGCTATTCGGATTTGATTCGCGGCTACACCAACCGCTACACGGATGCGTGTACTGCAGCGCAGTCCATTTTGGAAGACACGGGCGCCAAACAAGCGCTTCAAAAGGCTGTACACGGCGCCAAAAACGCCTTGCGCGCAAGCGGCAGCGCCTCGGATCAGTCCGAAGCCGATCGTCAGGTGCGTGACAACGGTGAAAAGGCGATTGCCAAGGCTCCGGTACAAAAGGACGCCTCAGGTAACGTCGTTTCCGCTCCTGAAATCAATCTCACCTGGGCGCTCATCAACAGCGGCAACTTCACCAAGCACAACAGCCAGGAATTAAAGGAAGTGATGATGACGCTCGTGGGCACCACGATCATTCGCAAGTCCGGTTCCGGTCAGGACGCGGTGCTGACGAGTACGCACTATTCGGGCGTTGATTTGCTGCCGATTCTCTTCGGTGAAGTGCGCGGCAACGTGAAGATTGAGCGTCTGAAGTGCGACGAGCCCAAGCGGTGTCTGAAAGTGACATCCACGGCCACGAGCGACGGCAGTCTTGTCGATCAACTGCAGGCGGCCGCGGCTAATTACCGCAAGGCGGTCGAACAGCGCAATGCTTCTCTGGTAAGCGACCGGGAACTGATGCTCTTGGGAGGCACGACAGGTGTACCGCTGCTGCGGGTGTTGAATCTTGCGGCCACATCGCGCTATCGGGGTATTGCCGACGACTTGGTGCGCATCTACGTGGATGCGGCCGCTTACGAATTGCTTGCTGCCGCCGTGAATGCGTTGGCCGGTGACATCAAGGCCGCTCTCTCAGGGTCAAGCGCGAAGGACCATTCCGCGCAGCATGTCGAGCACGTTCGAATGCTTGAAGAACGCATCGAAGCCGTGCAGCAGGGCGTCTACCAACGTCAGGACAAGCTGCTTCAGGGAATGGCCAGAGCTTCGAACCTCATCCTGCAGCTTGAACACATCGAAAAGAGCCTGGCCGTCAATCAGGTGGCGCCGACCTTCGAGGCGTGGCCCGAGAGCACCAAGGAGTTCAAGTGATGGACGACGCGTTTGTCTTTTACGCCTATTGGAACGGCAATCAGATTCGGGATCTGTTCGAGGGTCTGGTTTCGGTCACCGCCGGGGCGGGCTTTGTGCAGTTGGCGGCGTTTCTGGTGGTGACGGGGCTTGTGGCTGCCTTGCTGATCGGCGCTGTCAGGGGCGAAGGAAAGCATGTCATTTCCTACTTTGCCTGCGCGGTGCTCTTTTGGTTTGTGGCGATTGTCCCCAAGGCGTCGGTGGTGATCGAAGACGTGCGCAGTCACACCGTTTACAACGTCGACAACGTTCCCTTGTCGATGGCCTTTTTTGCATCCGTCTCAAGCCGCATCGGGCATTGGCTTACGCAAGCCTATGAAACTGCGTTTATTCCGGCCGATGTCGCGAAGTATTCGAGTTTCGGTGCGGTCTACCCGCAACGCGTGATGGAGGTGCTGCAGCGCACGGGCCCGGTGACGGTGCAGGGACGGGAGACTTTGCAGTCTGTATTGAAAAATTGCGTTTTGCCGGAAGTTGTGTTGGATAGCCGCAAGGCCGATCAGGCGATGGCTTCAAGCGATCTGTGGACCATGATCAAAAGCGACGGATGGGTCAATCCCGCACGTTTGGCCGTGATGCCCGACGGCTCTGTTGTGAAGTGCCCGCAGGCCGTGGCTGAATTGGAGCAGGTTCTCACGACGGTTGAACTGCCCGCCTTAAAGCGCTGGGTGGGCGTCAAGCTCGATCCGGAAGCAACAAATCCCACAACGTCCATTGCCGCGAGCATCACACAGACGGAAAGTTTGCTTTTGGGTATATCCCGTTCGGCCGAAAGTTCTTTGAAGCACTCTTTGATGCTTACCGCTCTTCCGAAGGTGATGTCGGGGCACGCCGTGAATGTTGCCGGTCCCGCGGCGATGGCGTCCACGCTGGCGCGCGTTCAGGGCAATCTGGCCGGTGAAATCAACTACCGCACGATGGCAAAAATGGCCGAGGATGCGCTGCCGAAGATTCGAAACGCATTGGAATTCGTGGTGATTGCGATGTTTCCGGTGGTGGCGTTGATTGCACTTGTTTCGGGGACCGGCATGGCCAATGTGGTGAGAAGCTACATCACGTTGCTTTTGACCGTGCAGCTGTGGCCGGCTTTGTCATCCGTCGTGAATTACCTCGTCATTGCGCACGACTTGCATCCGTTTACGCTGTTGGCACAGAACTTCGGGGGATCGAGCCTTCAGGCCGCCACGATGATTCGGGAGACGGGCGCGAGCTCTCAGGCGATTGCCGGCGCTTTGTTGTGTGCCGTGCCGGTGATTTCTTACGCCCTGGTGCGAGCCGGAGATATGGCTGTGGGGCAGCTGGTGGGCGGCTTGATGCAGCCCGCGCAGAGTGCTGCGACTTCTCAGGGCGCATCCATTGCGGCGGGCAATATTTCGCAGGGAAATGTGAGCGTTTCGAACGTTTCCGCCAACAATGTGTCGTCAAACAAGTCGGATGCTTCGGTTCGAAACACGGATCCCGGCATGGTGGTGACGCAGTCCGGTTACGGGACAGTAACGCGTGCTGCCGCTGGCGAAGTGACGGGCCTGCAGCGCACCGCCGTTAATTTCGGTGTGGGTTCTCAGATACAGCAAAGCTACGTGCGAGGGCATTTGGCATCCAACGTCGGACAGACCTCAACCGTAACCACCGATGCGGCGCGCTTTAGTTTTTCTCAGTCGGCTTCGAGCAGTGATACGACGCAGCAGAACTTTGCGCATGCATTGAAGGATGCGCTGAGTGAACAGAGAGCGCTCACGACGAATTATTCGGATTCGAGCGGATGGGGAAACAGTGTGACGCTGACGAGGGCGACGGAGATGGATCGGACGAGTTCGGTGAGTGAGGGGACAACCTACAAGAGTGAGGGATTGGCTCATGTATCAGCAAACTTCGGTGACGAGATGCCAAAAATTGGGAATGGTCCTCAGTTGATCAGAAGTCCGCAACCCTCCGTTGTAATGCCCGTGTTCGATATGGCAAAGGGGCAGTCAGTAGTCTTGCCACCGAACCTCAACACAGATGGTCGCGATCCTTATGAAATGATTGGCGGAAGATTGACTGGGTCGCTGACATTTAAAGACGCACAGGATCTTGTTGATCGGGCTACGGGGAAAATCGGAACACAAAGTGGTGAAACTATCACTACGGATTATCAGACAGTTCGATTAGCAGCAGAAAACGTAGCAAATAATCATGCAGATGAACGGGTTCGCAGCTACGCCAGAGGGTTTGTCCAATCTCTGGCCACCAATCATTCGGCCAGTCGGGATCAAACTCAGTCAAATATTGAGTCTATGTCAGCAGTATCGACGATGAATGAATCGGATACTGGTTCGGTGACAACATCGGCGGATACCTCGGTGCCGTTGATGAACTATGCCGTTGAAAGGTATGGAAGCGGTGAAGCAGCCTTACGCGCCATGTACCAACCCGCAGAACTTGCGAGTTTTGCCGGAGAGCATCACGTGCGAGCAGGGGGAAAAATTTCGCCAGCGGATCGATTTGGTCCAGGAACGGTTGTTTCAGCTGTGGAAAGAAATGCCGATGTATTTGAGGCGGCGCCTGCAAATGTGGCGCGTGCTGCAGAAAACAATGCCGCCAAGATCGAAAAAATCTCCGGGGTAACGCTCAATGCTTCAGTCGTTGGGGATGTCATGACTTCTGCACCGTCTGAGACCGTGCAACAGTTTGACGCGAGTCATGGGCAATTCGTAGCTCAGCATCAAAATAGCACACAAGCTCGGATCAGTCGGATGAATTTTGATCGGGGTGTGGTGTTGGTTGCTCGGGAAGCCTACAACAAGGAAAACCAAGACAAGAATTTTGCCTTGCGTAATGCCTTCTTGGCTGGGTGGGGTTATCGCAACGGCGACGAGATTCAAGAGGATCTGAGGGCTTGGGCGGCAAGTAGCCCGGCCTTGCAGGACAGACTTGAGAAGATCGGAGCAAGCGACCGAGATTACGTGTCGCAAGATGACTGGAAGAGTCTGGTGGAGATTGCACGTCAGCCGAAGGGCATTCGATTGCCTTAAGTGTTTCAGTAGGAATCGAACGGATCCGGACCGTGATGATTATCCGGTCCGGTGAAGGTGTTGTCCCAAATGTCGGAATCTGGAAAGTGATCGTAGAAAGGACTGCGAGGATCGTATCGATCGAAGTAGTAGTCCGGGGTAATGGGGCCCATGTGCTCGGACTCTGAGGATGAAGTCGGTTGAGAGAATTCGAAGCAGTGATCGTCCTGCGGCCATCGTGATTCTTGCGGGTGAAGGTGCTGTGGATACTCCGACGAGAGCTGTTGGTGGGAGAAAAGAGTGTCGAGCTTTTCTCCTAGTTCAATCAGGATGACGCTGACGAGCTCTAGGAGTTTTAGGTAACCAACGGTGATTGGATTGAGCTTTGGCACGAGATTAATACCAGTCACCCCATGAACGCATAATTCTGCGCATTCGTCGACGACTGGAAATAAGTTTTTGAGTTTTTTCAGAAGTTAGATTTTTGGGATGCATTCGATCATCAATTTTGCCACCCACTTCAATTAGTAAAAAACTGATGAATTCAAGAATCTTCAAATACAACGCTGTAATTGGATTCAATTTGCGCATGATGACACCTTTGAATGTAAATCAAACAAATATACAAAAGTTGGGAGGATTTGGCGGAAAGGTGCCACAAGAGGAAAAGGACTGTGCTTCATAGATAAATGACTCGGATGAAAAGGCAGCGGATGTTTGTCAACCCAAAAATGATCTCTCGAAAGTTGCTTTTTGATAAAAATTTTTTAGCAGTTTGATTCTAACACGCACATTTGAAAAATGGAAGAGACTTCTAAAGGAAAGGTGACTGAAAATAAAATGGTTGTATTTCGTGAGTTTGCTCATGAAGTCGGGTGCAGCCTAATTATTCAGGATAATTTGCCGAACTGTCTCGACATTAAATTGAGAAAGAATATGTCGGGCGTCTATATTCAATTGCGAAAGCGCGGTGAAATTTATATCGGCGAAGCAGTTGATATTTTGGATCGCCAAAAAGAGCATTTGAAAAAAGGCGTCAAACTGGCGGCACTTGCTGTTCTGTTCGTGGACATGATTGACACGCAGGGACGCAAAAATCTGGAAACGACAGTGATCGCGGCAGCTCAACGCAAAGGACTGTGGCTGGCCAACATTTCCAAGACGAAACTTGCCGAAGAACTCAATCGACGAGCCGAACAGCTTTCGGTTCAGGCGGCCGTTCAAAAGCTCGATCGCATGGACGAGAAAGTTGTCTTTCAGTTCGGTCTCGGAGGATGGCTTGAGACGCTCGAAGAAGCCAAGGGCAAAGCTCGATCAAGCGACTGGGAGCGCTATATGAATTTTCGGGAATCTTCTTTTTCCTATGCGGCGCTTTTGCTGGTCACGACTTATGTTCGCCGCATGATCCCGAACCCGGAAATGACTTACGGCAAGACCTGGTGCATCTGCTTAAACGAAACGGGGTGCCCTGACTTGAACTGGATTTCGGTTAAAACACAGGCGGGCTCTGTTTTTTGCGTCGACGTGTGTCATACGCCGTTAGGTTCTGACGTCAAAGCGGTCTTTTGGGTGGAACGGCGGCGACTTGATCTTCTTCTTGAGCGTGCCGAAGGCAGGGACGAAGAGATGCAAATCATGCTCGGCATCACCCATGGGACCTTCGACTTGAAGCGCAACTATCATGATTTGAGCAACGACACGTCCATGCAAACATGCATCGATTCGCGTCGGAGAATGGTTGGTTGGCAGATGGATTTGGATCAGGCGCTTGATTTTTTCCAGTCACCGCTGGCGGTGGCCCTTCTTACCGGTTGTGCCGAGACGATTTCAGCCAAAGAGACTGGAGAAGGTTTTCGATTGGGTCGTCTGTTCTTCTGACTGCGGTGACGGACTCAAATTTTCTTTTGGAATCCGTACGGATTGACGTGTACTCGGAATGACACACTACTGGGATGTATACTGCGGGTTTCCATTGATATCTCAAATGAGAATTTTGTAGCATGACAAATAAGCGTACTCTGACGGATTGGATTGTGGCGACGCGTCCTTGGTCGTATCCGGCTTCGACAATGCCGGTGGCTTTGGTGCTGGCTTACTACTTTGCAAACGGCGTTGCGATAGATCCGGTCAATGCTGTCTGGGCACTCGTAAACATCGTCATCTTTCACGCCGCGGGCAACGTATGGAGCGATTATTTTGATTTTCGCTACGGCGTCGACAATCAAAATACGTTGGGAGTACGGCAGCTTGTCGACGGTAAGTTCGTGGCCCGGGAGTTTCTCTGGTTTGCAATTCTCCTTTTTGTCGTCGGAACGCTGTGTGCGCTATTTCTCGTTTGGAGAACAGGACTACCGTTTCTGGCGGTGACCTTTGCAGGCATTGTGGCGGCTCTGGTGTATCCGCCTTTGAAGTATCGCGTCGGCGGTGACGCGGTCATCTTCATCGCTTATACGTTTACGCCGCTTTTTGCGACGGCCTGGATCGTGACGGGGACGTGGTCGCTTGATTCTATCTGGGCGGTGTTGCCCACCGGTATTCTGACGGTCGGCATTTTGCACGCCAACAACTTGCGCGACGCTCAGACGGATACTCAGGCCGGCATTCGAACGCTGGCTTCCGTCTTGGGCCAAAAGTGGTCGGTGTGGCTTTATCAGTTTGAGATGCTCGCGCCGTTTGCGATTCTTCTGGCAACAGTTTGGCTTGGGATTTTGCCGATGTCGGTACTGCTTGCGCTGCCGGTTGCAGTGACTGTTATGACTTTGTGCAAGCAGGCCTTGCGTTTTGACGGTGTGAATACGGCGAGCATTGCTACGCTTGACGCTTCGACAGCCAAGACGCAGCTGATGTTCTCAATGCTGATGGTGGCCGGGTTGGTCGCCGGACACTGGATGGTTTGAAAAAGTCTTTAGCCTGCAGAACACTCGACTCTCGGAAGAAGGGAGTCGGGTGTTGCTGTTTTTGGATGATTCAGAGGTCGTTTTGTCTTAAGACGTTTGGTACTGTGGTTGACGGCGAAGTTAGCACGAATGGATAGTATCTTCTCAGACGGCAGTCTTCGTTGTCATTTTCAGGACAGGAGATGCTTATAGAGTCATTCTTTCAAAAGAATGATCTGTTCAGCAGATAAAGTAATTTGATAGGCTGTCGCGAGTCGCTTCCCTACGGACACAATTTTGTATTGTTGTGATTTGTACGTGCCGAGTTGTTCTTTCAGTGCTCGGTTAACGAGAGACCTTTTCTCCTGGAAGTAAGGCAGGAAATCTTCTTCACGTCTCAAAGCAGCGCAAGCATTTTCGTAATCCGCACTTGATGCGCCGACGACATCTTTGTATACGTTCAACAATTCTTGCGCTGTCGCGTTGTAGCCAGGACGAATTGCTTCCTTGCCTTGAAGCACTCGTTGAGCAAGCCAAAGATAGACGGCGAAATGTACCGGAGGAAGCCGGAATGATTGTCCTGCACAGGTTACTTCACGCGTTCTGATGTTGAGGGTGAGCGAGACGGCAGGTGCCAGTTCTGTCTGTGCTCGTGCAACGGCGTCTGAATACTGACAGTCTCGCGAGAGCAAATCTTTGGATAGACCTGCTCGAAGTTTGATGAAGGGAATTTCGGCCAACGAGACTTTGGCTTGAGAAGCGTCTAGGGGGCTTCCGTCCGAATGGTAGATTTCCCGCGGTGTCTGGGTCGGATAGAAAAAGTCTCTGTTGTTTTCATAAGGTTCTGACACCAGAACGTGAGACATACGATCCTGCTCACGGCCATAGATGGAAAGGGCGTACCCGAGAAAAAAGCCCATTGTCTTACGTCCGCCTGCAATTGAGACATGCAATACAGAATTGTCGTCAGAGCACAGTTCACCTACGACGGAGGCGATTTTATCCGCCGCGCGTACATTGTCATCAGGCGTTCTGATGTCCGTCAACGGTGCGCCGTCTTCAGTGGTGATGACAAGGATGTCGTCAGCGGAGAACCGAATTTTTCCTTCCAGTCTGTACTCTTTGCAAAAAGAGGCGAACTTGCCGTCAATAGGATCCAGCAAATCGCGGACAGCTCGATTTTTACCGTGCAGGGTTGTTAAAAGGACGATTTCAGTCGGAACGAAATCGTGTTCGGTGACGAGGCTAAAGAGTGTTTCCGTCACGACCTGCGGTGACAGTCCCGTGACGGAGACAAGAATGCGTCTTGAATACTTATTCCAGGAAGTCATGATGCAGGCGATTTTTCGGTCAAAATATCAAGAAGCTTGATTTTGAGCTTACAGATGCTGTTGCCATCAATTACGGCGATGTTTTCGTTTGCAGCCCGCGCTTTGGCATTCGGATTGACGCGTTGATAACTGATCAAAATCGAGCGAACTTTCTTGCCAAGACTTTGTGAAATGGCCGAAAGTTTATTGAGTATCGGGGTTGTGACTTTGGTGTCTTCCATTAGACACGTCTTGCATTCCACAAGATAAATCGTGTGATTGTGCATGAAGCAGGTATCGATTTCATAATCGGCGCCCTTGCCGATGAGTTGCCCCTGAGGGGCGATTCTCAAATTTTTCTCGGGGTCGTGAACGCCGTGGCTGCGTAAGCCTGACACTACGTTGAACGCATGGTCTTCAAACCATCCTCCGTTGACAGTAAACCTCGCTTGTTCGCTGGGGAAGGTGATTTTATTGCCATCAACTCTCAGAAGCTTTTCCTGCTCAAAGCAGGAGAGCAGCATTTTAAGATCCGAGTTGGGCGGCGTATCCATCTCTGTTGAGATAGCCCTTTTGCCTTTGGAGTTGATCAAAGCAGCCTGGGCAATGGCATTGAGAGCGGCAATGCCATGCTCATATTTCTGTTGGCGCGAGATAAGCTCTTGGAATAAGTCATTGGACAGAGTCGGACGTTCTTCTTTCTGTTTTTCTACGGTAACGTCGTATACGGCCAGATAGTCGAGCAGGCGAATCGGTTTTGAAACGGCTTTGGTGATCTGTGCTTCATTTGAGCCAACGATAGGAAGGAAGATCAATTCATTCGTCGCTTCGCTGAGATAAAAAACTCTGTTGCCGTTGGCGGAAAAAATACTGACTGCGGCGAGTACCATGACCTTGGTCCCGCCTGTAGCATTAAGAACAATTTCACCGTTCGAGTTGTTTGTTTTGATTATGGTCTCCGCTTTTGCCAATTCATCGAGAACGGTATTAGAGATGGCATTGAAGTCGTAAGCATCGGCAAGATTGACTGGGACGACCTCAATGGCAGGCAACCTCTGTCGTAGTGTTTTCTCCAACAACTCGGACTGATGACTCATTTGGGGGGTGGCAAACAGGACAACTCTCCTAGCGCCGAGCTGAAAGATGGGCAGCAGGTTGGGCATCTGTTCTCCTGAGACCAGGCAAAACTGGGTGTGAACATTCAAATCATCAGTCTGATCGCTAGACATTTACTTCTTCCTCAAGAACGAGCAGTGACAAAAAACTCCTGCAACGAACAATTCAGCGACTGCATCGTTTCACACGACAGCTCGCGTCCGCGCTGATCAGCAGAAATCTCTAAAGACAGTGCGAAAAACCGAGCCTTGCGCGCACAAACCTCAGCGGCCAGATGCACAGGCAGAGTGCCGATAACGGTATCGCCAGAGGCGACTTCATCGATGGCAAGATGAGTACGCCAATGAGTTATACCAAGATTTTGGTTCTTAGCCCAGGCAATGGCTCCGGGGTGCCGGGAAACAAACCACACGGACAAGGGAAAATTTCTCCAAATGAATAATTGAAATGCGGTCTAACTGGGAAAAACGGCAACTGTCTGCATTGCAACTGGAGCAAAAAAGATCCCGTCAGAAAACAGCTTTGCACCAATGCGCAACTTTGTTCCTTGAGAGGGGAGGCGATAGCAACACAAAGAATCAGCTTTTGGATTCAATAACCGCATGGCACCGGTTAGGCATGCCATTTTTTGCAATTCCGAACCGTAAAACAAAAAGATGCTTCGTTGGATAGGGGTTGCGCGCTGTTGCAGAAAGCGGTGCATCCTGACAAGTCTCTTTTTGTCGGTGATGTCATATCCAATGACGTACAGATTCATGCTGAACCTGCTTGGCGAGGAAGGAGAGTATCAAACAGTGATTCCATTTCAGCCAGCGTTTTTCGTATTGCCGGGCGGCACACATTCATGAATACCTCCCATGCTGGATAGAACCGGGATCGCCCGGCTTTGCCCAACAAACAAGAGTTTTGATTGGTTGAAAAGTCTTCGGCACGGAGAACCCGATCGCGGAATGCGTCGATCGCGAAACGATCAACCATTGGACGAATAGGTTCCATGACATCGCATGCAAAAGAAGCTCGACCAAACGCTATCTTATGAAAGACGCCCCAATAAGGGTCGTAACCGGCGGCGTGAATCACGAGCTGAGCCTCTGCGTACAAAAGGGTGTAGCACAACGACAAAACAGCATTAAAAGGATCTTTCGGCGGGCGGAGATTCCTTCCCTGAAATCCCAAAGAGTTCGGAAGAATGCGGGCAATACCTCGGAAGTACGCAGCTGCCGCAGCTCCCTCAGCACCGAGCAAAGCGGTACAGGAAGCCTGTTGAGGCAGCCTGGCAAGGATGGAGGCCATTTCTTCAATAGGTTCTTTTAGATCCAAAGGACGGGGATAGCCGTTGGAGAGCTCAGAGGACAAAAACTCCTTTTGGCCTGTAATTTTTAACTCTACCAATTTACGTGCACAGGCCATCGAGGTTGATTCGCTGTTGACTACGATCGCCTGTCTTAAGCGTCGGACTGCATCGTTGTGGGCGCGTGGAAAGAAAAGGACTGGCTCATGCTTGTATCCGGTCAGAATAATGACGCCGATATTTTATTCTCCTAGTTTCCCAAGCAACCTGCTGTCGAGAGTTAAGCCTCCGTAGATGATTAATCGGGTGACGGGAGCGATGGGTACAGTAGCAAGACGGACTCCCTCGGCAGAGAAAACGATAGCCCCAGCATCAAGTCTGGCTTCAGTAGCGCGGCGGTCTACGTACAAAGTCGACATGAACTTCTCTCCTAAATGACGACAAACGGGTTAAAGGTGATGCGCGTGTGTTGCCCTGCAAGCTGAGGTTTCAGGCGCGGATCAAGTTGAAATAGCATGACGCTGTCCGTTTGCGCATCTATTAGCTCAAAAACATAGCTCTGAAAGGCGTTGAAATCTTGCTTCGTCATCCAGCACTCATAAAACGATTTCTGACCGCCTATGGCGTATGACTTTATCAATTTCAGGATCTTGCGTTGCGCAGCAGGTTCTGAGATGTCGTAGGCGATCAAATAAAGATTTCGGGGCACAGAGCATTTCGTGAAGGTTGATGAGGAAATTATTGGCTTCTTTCAGTGATATGTGAGAAATCACAAACTTGTGATCGAGCTGTGGAATTGCAGAAGGTCAAGTTGGGACAGAGAGCGGGGGCTTAGGCTGGGAGAAATCTAAAGACAAAAGAGCCTTACTTGTTCGTTTGATTCTCTTTTCTGTAATTGCGGGATGTGAATGCCTATTTGATTTGCATATTTTTACAAGGTTATTGGAAATATTGGTCATGTACGAAGGGGCGTAAATCTTATTTGGTACAGGCGTCAGTTCGGTTGACTTTATTTAATGGCCTACAGAGATCAAGTTGTTTAAATCCCTTTTGGTGCAGGGTATTAATTTATACTGATCAGGATGTTATTCTAATCAACCATCTTCGTCTTAATCCCTTTGAGATCAGGGTTACGTTTGAACTCAGTTATGGCTTTCTAACTGGCTTAGCTCTATTGTCTAAATCCCTTCGAGAACAGGGTTACGTTTGAACATTACTGGTCTCAATGAATGGCACATTGTTTCAATGTCTAAATCCCTTCGAGAACAGGGTTACGTTTGAACATCAAAGAGATCAAAACTTTAACGGGGTACAAGTCTAAATCCCTTCGAGAACAGGGTTACGTTTGAACTTTGCGGACGTGGTGAACGTCAAAGATTTCGGCGCGTCTAAATCCCTTCGAGAACAGGGTTACGTTTGAACGTAAAGATAGCCCTGACAAAACTCCTGAAAGATTGGGTCTAAATCCCTTCGAGAACAGGGTTACGTTTGAACTTGCCCTGCTCACGCAGGAAAAACTGAAAGACTGGTCTAAATCCCTTCGAGAACAGGGTTACGTTTGAACTCTATGCCATTGAAAAATCACCTAAAATCAGTAGGTTGCGTAATGCGTTTCCAAGTTTTTGCTTCGGTGAAGGAGCAGAGCTTGCCGGCATCGAAATTTACTCTACCAGATATTTTCCAAGGCCGAACGTTGCCCCCTTTCCGACATGGGTCCAGGTTCCCAATTGAAGGAAAGGAAGGAAGTCGGGATGGATGTTGTTTAGACCGCACCCGCCAACCAAGCCGTTGTAATTCAACAGTTTTTTTTGTCGACTAGAATAGCGAGTGAATTCAGCCCAACGCAGATTGGATTGAAATGCCGATTTTAAAGACTTGGCTCTTAAGTCAGAATAGTCAACGTCCAATTTTTTTCCGAAATGAAACTCGGCGATCAAACCCATGCGGCGCACCAAGGCCATCAGAAAAGTGGGGGCCGAAATTTCGTCAAAACTCAATATTCGTCCGTTGTTCTGAAGCCGAAGCGGAGTAACGAAATTGAGTTTGACAGCATCTGTTTGCTCGGAAGGAGCCAAACGCATACTTGCATCATGTGTGGCGATCGTGGGTTCCTCACCTGAATAAACAAGCGTTTCGCCATCCATTGATTCAAGCCAGACCCGGTCCAATTCGGCTGTCCCATGAGCAACATCTCGTTGAAAAGCTTTCTTTAACGCATAGACAATCAGAGACAAGCGGGCAAGTTCGTCTCCCATTAGTACCATATGAAAAACCAGCTTCTCGCCGACCGCATATTGTCTTTCTCCCCAAGCAGGGGGTTCGAAGACATAGCCATTGGGAATCTGACTGAATTTCTGAAGACAGTGTTCTTTCGGAGCCGGTGCTTCGAAGATGTTGGTATAAGCGCAGTCCTGGTATAAGGGGCAGGCTTTGCAGTCCTTTTCCTGCGTCATGCAGGCAATTCTGCGCAGAGCTCTGCCAAAGGTGCCTCGCAGGGTAGATCCGGCATAATCCGGCAGATTGATCGGACTCGTGACGAGAAATTCAAACCGGTAGCGTGCAATGGGCCAATCGACATTGAACCAGTCCTGCATGTTACGCCTCTCTCAGTTTTGCCAAGGTTGCTTTGATTTCCTTGGCTCGCTTGCCTTGGAGCATGTCTTTCTTTTTGACAAGAGGTCCAATTTGCTCGGCACATTGCTTTTGTTCGTCGGGAGACCACTTCTCAGCCTCCGCTAGCAGTGCGCAAACTTTGCCGTACAGCTCGCTGCCCGGTTTGATTGCAGATTGTGCATTCATATCTTGAGCCAGACGAGCTACTTGTTGCATATTGGGCGAAAGGGCCGCAAGCTTTGCTTTGGCTTCATCTGCTGCCCGCTGTGCAGCCTGCTCAGACTGCTCTTGCTTGGCGCGAGCTTCTGCTTCGGCATGCAATTGTGCGAGATATTCTGCTTTCCTAGAGCGGGCTTTCGACATCAGTTCATCGGCAGTTTTGGCGTCTTTGTAGAACCGAGAACACCAGGCTTTGAGCGGCGAGTTTTCGACATCGGGATTGACTTCAAGCAACGCCCACCCGAACGGCATAATGTCCTGTCCGACGCTTGCCGTCCATGCTGTTGAGGCGTTCTGCATGATTTCTCTGGTCTTGCGATTCACAATCCGGGCAGAGCCGTTGCGCATCGTCAGATTTTCTGCACCCACATTGCCGCCGATTCGAATCAATGCAACGCGGCAGGACAACATCTCAGACTTGAGGTTCATCAGAAGTTGTCGGCATTCTTTTATCCACGGCAGCTTTTGAATGCGGCAGGACTGATACAGAGCCTGACGGGAGGCTTCCTCAAACCTTGAAAGGTAAAACCTGTTGAGGTCCGAAAAGATTGCTTCGATTGATTGGTAGCATTTCGACGGATTGATGCACTCTGAGATTGCATTCTGAATCTGAATCTCACCCTGGAAAAGCCTGTACTGGGCAGGGAGAACAAACTCACACTTTTTGCTCATCAATCTTTTAAAAGTACCGTCGTTCTCGGGGGCTTTCCGATAGCGAGAGCAATCTTCAACGCGCATTCTGGCAGCGCCTTGAGAGAGAAAATCTCCGATGCGCAAAAAACGGAAGGGCGAGTTCGAAAAATCGCCGTCCAACAGTTTCGCTTCGAATTTGCCATATTGGACAGCAGTCCCGCTCAAGCGATCCAGCAGCGATGTACGAATGACGCCTTTGAGTCCAGAGCCGGGAATATACGGCGCAACTGAACCGTCGGCCAGTTGCCGGTACATTGTTTTGAAGATGAAGTTTTGATTGCGGTCGATGCGAGACTGCACCATGCTCAGGTACGTAGATTCAACTGTATTGCTGACTTCGACAGCATGTTCTGCAAAGGCACTGAAAAGTTGTTTGTTGGCGTAAAAGAAAGCCGGCACGGCGGCGATGCTGTTGGACTTGGCCGCATCCAGCAATTTGCGGCGCAACGATTCCGTCAGCGGGACGGATTCCGGTTTGAAACCATAGAGAACACCTTGGTCAACGATGTAGTCCGTCGGTGCAAACGCTTCCCCGCATCCGATAAAAAGGGGACTCAGAGGAGTGATGCTGCAGCGAAAAGTCTGAAGCATGAAATCATTTCGCATGAGATGTTTCCTTGAACCAATGCGCGATGGGAAGCACGACGCCGTAGCCTTGATGAACAGTGTCGGCGTAAACGGAATGACCGGAGATGCCTTGACCGATCCAGGTCAGACGCACGGCTTGTCCGCAGTCAAAAACTGCTCCGGGAGCAGCCATCAGAATAGGCCGCTTGAAGGGACTCGGACCGTAGACTCGTTCGGCACCATGGCGGCCGAAATAAGTCTGACTGCGGAAGAAAGAACTCTCTGCCCGAAGGCCGGTTCCTTGCGGTGTGCAGGCCGAAAGTGATACATAACGTCGGCAGGGCGTATCGGCTGTCGGATCTTCATCCACTGACAAAACTTCGAATTTGCCCAATCCTGCGCTCGCATCCGCACCGAAGCCGACCTGGCCGAGAACCCGCACGATCGCCAGGAGTTCATCCCGAGACAAACGCTCTTCCTCCAGCACGATATGAATGTCGAGAACCGAGTTTGGCTCGTAGAACGAAGCTTCTTTCTGGAATGGCGCAAACTGATCCGTGCCCGTTGTCATGGTGTCGCGTCGGATGGTGTTGTGGGCAACAGCGGCTCGCGTGCCGTCCGTCTCGGAATGCGGCTGAGCAAATTCATGCCAACGGTCCGGCGAATAGTCAAGGGCGGCGCGCGCAAGCCACCGCATTTTTTTCCAACGCTTGCGCTCGGCGGCCGAACTCTCGGCAGGCACCCACATTGTGAAGGGCAGCGTCGGCATCGGCACCAGACCTTGCGGCATCGCATCTGAGAAGACCGCAAAGGGTTTGTTGTCGCAATATCCGTCCAAAAGGGATTGAAGCCGCTCTTCGCCGCAGAGCATCTTAATCGTGCAGCAGAACTGACCAAACAGCATGCCGCCGTTGATTTTGCTGCCGAAAGCTGTCAGCGGCTGAATTTTCAATAGCAATCGTTTCATAAAAGCAACCGATCAGAGGCTTTACTTGGCAAACGGATCGATCTTGTCAAAATCGGCGGAAATGTCCTTTCCGTCAAGACTGAGTTTTTCAAATTTAACTTTGCCGTAGCCGCGGGACACGGAACCGCCGATGCCGTCGAGTTCAAGAAGTTTCAAACCTGCAAGCAGAGTGTCGAGAAGATTCTCATCGTCAAGAACTTTAACGGTTACTTTGAAGTCAAAGCGGGCATCAGCCGGAACACGCTCGGTCTGACGAGGATTTTTTGCCGTACCGGCAATACGGTCAATCGAGTTTTCGGTTTTGACTTCGGTATAAGAACCCTCGCTCGTGCGAACGGAGCTAATCCATTCGGGCAGAAGACTGCAATCCCAGAAAGACAAACGGGTCGGTCCGATTTCCTTGGCTTGTGCGTCTGTAAGTACCTGACCTCCGACGCCGAAAAGCTTCAGAATGGCAAGTACTTTGTCCGAATGACTGTTGACGTAGTCCCGCCAGCCAAGCGGTCCGTTCGAGACAAAACCGGAACGCCACTCAAGAAGACTGCGTACCTTGCCTTTGATACTGGAACCGGGAATGTAGGGTTCCTGCGTGATGGGGTGCTTGACAACGGCGTTGTCAATGCCTCCGATATGCATTTCACTGTCGCTGGCACCGATATGAACACCTGAACGGCAAACCAGTTCTGCATGCAAAACGTGTACTTTTGTGAGCTGCATGTGATTCTCTCTTCTAATTGAAATTCATACAAAGTTAGTCGCCAAGAGCTTTACGGAAGCCCAGATATGCTTCGAAAAAAAGCTTGCAGTGTTTTAGGGATTCAATGTCGCAAACCTTGTCGATGCACGTCGAGAAAATGTCGTAGAAAGCATCATTGATTAACTGACGGCCTTTGGCGTAGGCCAACTTCGCACGCATCATGCGGATGTAGGGCAGCAACTCCTCGAACTTGGCTTGCGAATCGGCCACTTTGCTTTGCCAACGCACCAGTTCGTCATAAAACATTCTCACCTGAGCCGGTTTGTTGAACTGTTTGTGGAAGCATCGATTGGCTGCTTCCTCTGCAACGTCAGAGAAAATATCCGTTCGGAAATTGGGATCACTGCTTTTGAGCACAATATTTTTCTGCGCCCATGCTTTGTGATCGGAGGTTGGAGCCGAATCGGAGGATCGGGACGAATATTGACGGGTGTTGAAAGACATAAGCGATTCTCCAGCCGGTTACTGACGGCGGGTATAGAAGAAATTGGTTAAAGCGATGCGGTAGTTGCCGTGGTAGCGATCAATGTATCTGTAGATCTCATCGGAAAGCCCGTTGATCACGACGGATCTTTCGCCGCAGCCTTTCCGCGCAACATCATCGGCGAACCGCGCCGTCCGGTAGCGGAAGCGGCTGCGCCACAGGCTGGCGGCGGGATCAGCGGCTTCCTTGTCGGATAGATCAATCAGCTCGAAAAGACCGTAGAGATAACCGGTGCTCAGCTGATATGTCTCCTGAAGGCGTTCCAGGTGCTGCGCGCATTCCTGAAGTTCAGCCCAAGCGGGCCAGTGAACGGAGTGCGAATAGATCGTGACGGCATTCTTGTCAGGAAAACTCTTGCTCTGCTCAAGCGCATCTTCGGCAAAACGCGACATCGTGCTTACCGAGGTATTGGGTTTGCAGACTGACACGCCCGCGGAGAAGTGGACAAGAGGGTTGCCGGTGACGTACTTCTCGAATTCGGTTTGCAGAGCCGACAGGAAACGCTGCGTTGAGCGCCACGGACCGATGAAGAAAAAATCATCCCCACCGGCAAAGACGGTATAGATGTTTGGGTATCGGGACTGATTCAGCAACGGCACGGCCATGCTGAAAAAGTTGTTCATTTGCCGTGACAGCGTTGCCATTTTGGCAAAAGTCATTTGGCGTTTGCCGTCGCCCGATGCGCTTGAGGCAAGGCCTTCGCTGAAAATCCGGCCGAGATTGTCGACATCGCCCTTCAAAATAGCCAATGCGGATACGCCGCAGACGGAATGGTTTGCGTCAATGATTCGGTCTTCACAGGCCAGTTGACTGAAGGACTTCAGTCGATAGGGGTCGGCGCTGTCAGGTTTGCCGTCAGCAACTGCGTTGCTGTCGTAAACCCCAGTATCGAATTTGTGAGTGTCGTTCTGACTGAAACGGGGAACGTAGCCGGAAATGTTGCGTCGCGCGCAACCGTGCCAAAGCACTTCCGATTCGGTGCTCGGCATTGTGATGTCCCACATACGGATCAGCTCGCCGTTCAGAGCCTGACTGTGCGTGCTTTCCACGCGGTTTTCAGAAAATACGACTCGGTAGCCGAAAATCGGCAGTTCACATGCCTTTGCTCCAGCTGGCACATCCGCCTCGGCACTGACGATCTGGATATGAGTAGCCTTGGTCAGCCATTCTCCGATATGGATTTGGTCGCGGGAGAGAGCGCAGCTAGATTCGCCGTTGTCGTTTCGATCTGCCGGGTAGCGGTTGTTCCAGTCGCAAGCGCCGTCGGCGTAATCGGCTTCAAGCACAACGGGACAATCTTTGTCGCATAGACCGTAACGCTGGTGCTTGAGTTTTTCCATCGCAGCAAAGAGGTTTTGTTGCAGATCGGCAAAACGACCGCCGATGAAATCGTTGCAACTTGCGGCTTCCCAACACAGACCAAGACCTGAGACCGCGAATGTGTTGCGTACGAACCAGTCGTTGATTTCCTTTTGGACCCGTATCAGCTTTTCAATGACGTCGGGCGTATTGGGAGCGACAATCAGGAACTTGCCGGCCGCGTTGATCACCTGACTTGTGGACGGCAGCTGCAGCTCTTCGAGAATCCAGGTCACCCGCAGCGCATTGCGCGCTCCGGCAGGCGTCCCGGGCTTCAGATAAGCGAGCGCCGCGGCATATCCGGCCTTGCCGGTCCATACCGCGTCCGGCACCAGGCCGTTCCGTTTCTGGTCGAGCGCCAGATAAAGTACCCGGTTGTAGACCTCGAGCGCCTTTTCAAGCTCATCCGAAAGCTCGCGGCATTTGCCGAGCTTGTAGAGGCTCTGCAGCTGCAGCCGCGGATTCGAGCTCTCCTGCGACAGCATCTCATACAGCTCCGCAGCGGCTTTGAGATCGGCCGGATCAAGCGTCTCGGCATAAATGCTGTAACGCATATCCGCGATTCTCCCGGCGGCGACCCGCCCGAACAGACCTTCCGGACGCAGCTCCCGCGCTTTCGTGTAAAACGCGAGCGCCGCGGCGTAATGCCCGGCATCCGCCTCGAGGTTGCCCGCCATCATTGCGGCATCCGCCGCGAACGGACCGGCGGGAAACTTTTCAAGCAGGGTTTCGAGCTGCGCCATGGCCTCCGCCGTCTTCCCTGACGATGCACTGATTTTCGCCCGGCGATAGAGAATTTCGGCGGCGACCTCCGGATTTTTCGCCGCGCCGCGCTTCTCAAGCTCGGCAAGCTGCGTTTCCGCCGCCGCGCCATCGCCTTCGGTCTCAAGGTAATCGGCCAGCTGCAGCCGCGATTCAATACCGGCCGCGGAGTCCGGAAAACGGCTGTCCAGCAGCTTCAGCGCCTTGTCCACCATCTCTCTGTCCCCGCCGAAGCAGCCGGACTGCATGGCCAGATAGAGCGCGCGCGGCGCATCCGCCGGAGCCGGCTTTCGCTCGGCGTAGCGGAAGAATCCGTCCGCAGCCGCCGGAAAATCCCGCAGCGCAAGCGCAAGCTCCGCAGCCGAAAGCATCGCCGCCGAAACAAAATCGGAATCGGGATGCAGAATCAGAAATCTCTCGTATTCGCTGCGCGCCGCTGCCGCCTGGCCGCGTTTTTCAAGCAGAAACGCCCGGAAATATTCAGCGGCGACCCGGTATTTCGCTTCACGCGCATCGCGCAGCTTTTCCGCGATCGGCGCCGCTTCGGCGTAGCGTCCCAGCGGAATCAGCGACTGCAGCAGCCAGTAACGGGCGGTGTCGGCATTCGGCCCGTTGGCATCCGCAACCGTCTTCATGAGCTCCGCGGCCCGGACAAAGTCGCCGCGACGGAAATAGTGCTCGCCGAGCAGCAGTTCTCCTTCGAGCTTCTGAGCCGGCGCCTCCGCCTGATCGACCAGATATCGGAACATCTTTTCGGCAACGGAAAACATGCCGG
>ERZ779895.992-NODE-992-length-34281-cov-27.060743_pt1 | contig 34281 bp, 25 predicted proteins | sample MGYA00511093_ERZ779895 | MGnify/ENA primary metagenome ERZ779895 (study PRJEB29588, sample SAMEA2142970) | human gut metagenome | biome: human gut; feature: human-associated habitat; material: faeces | place: Denmark | collected 2008/2010 ... | reverse complement strand
GGATAAGCGCTGAAAGCATCTAAGCGCGAAGCCGTCTCCAAGATGAGACTTCCTTGCAGGGTCGTTGTAGACTACGACGTCGATAGGCGGGAGGTGCAAGGGCTGCGAGGCCCTCAGCCGACCCGTACTAATAGCCCGAAATCTTTCATGTGAGGAGTTAGTTGTCATTGTCTCGCTGTGATCTCTCAAGTGATATTCGCGGTGGCTTTAGCCGCGGGGTCCCACCTCTTCCCATACCGAACAGAGCAGTTAAGCCCGCGCGCGCCGATGGTACTGACACACCAGTTGGGAGAGTAGGTCGCCGCCGTGCCTCGGGGAGCCCCGACGTCATACGACGTCGGGGCTCCTTTCTTTGTGTGCACGGGGCACGCCTTGGCCGCGCCCGCCGGGACGCCGTCCGCCTCACCAGCGGCACGCCCACTCTGCCAGTGCGGCGGCTTTCTAAGGGTGTCGCCGTTGCGTCTCTGTGCTGTCCCAGTCCGTTTCCCCAACCGTCTCATAATCATTAGTTGGGGCTCCACCCTTTGATGTTCAGTCGCTTACGGAATGCTGCTAGTCAAATCTGACTGGCAGCATTTTGCTGTTTCCTGTCTTTCACACGTTTACTGATCACGCCTGAATTAACTTTGTATCCACGTTTACATACACGTTTCCTTACGTGCAGCCTCTCTGTCTTACTATCAACTCTATAGGCTATGTACGCTTGCCGATGTATATAAATTGCATGCAAATTGTTCACTCTTAAATAATTGTATCTATGTTGAAAATCTCTAAGGACGGAGTCTCCGTCATAGCTGTGCTTGACAGGCGCAGAGCAAAGAAATCAGGTGTGTTCCCAGTCAAGATTGAGGTTGTTTACAACCGTATCCAAAAGTACTACCCAACAGGAGTCGATCTCCCTGCCTCAGAGTGGAAACGGATATCCTACTCTACGCGCATGCCCGATTGCCACGCTGACATCATCACGAAATTCAATCAGATAAGCGCCGAAGTTGAAGCTTTACTTGAGAAAGGTGCGTTTTCATTTGAGACTTTGGAGGCCAGATTAGGTAAACCCGTTGACAAGACGTTAAACGCAGCGCTCGAGTCAATGATGGACAAATTTCAAGCTGAGGGGAGGATAAACTCCTACTATCGCTGCCGTACGACTCTGAAAAATGTAGAACGGTTCGCCGGTAAGGAAATCTTGTTCAGTAAGTTGTCTGTTTCATGGTTTAACGCTTTCGAGAGTTTCCTCAAGAAGGAGAACAAGGCGATGACCACAATCTGCATCTACATGAAAACCCTCCGTTGTGTTATGAACGATGCCGCGGCCGCTGGCTTGGTCAAGGAATCAATGTTTCCGTTCGGCCGTGGCAAGTACATAATTCCCAAAGGCAGTTCCAGAAGCCTCGCCCTCTCGTACGATCATATTCGTAAAATAGTCGCCTACAAAGGCACCGCGTCCAGGGAGCGCTACCGCGACCTATGGCTCTTCTCCTACCTTTGCAACGGCATCAATTTCCGCGACATGCTATTCCTTAAATATAATAATATAATAGACGGTGAGATTTGTTTCCTTCGCTCCAAGACTGCTCGTGCCTATGGCGGATCAAAGATTATCCGTGCCGTGATCACTCCTGAGATGATGGACATTCTCCGCCGCTGGGGCAATCCATACGACGGCAATCCCGAAACCCTCCTGTTTGACTATGCCGAAGGTGCCACCGACATGCTTTCCATCTCCAACACCGTCCGTAAAGTCATCAGCATGTGCAACAACGCCTTGAAGAAAATAGCCGAGGAGTTGGGAATACCACCGTTCACAACCTATTCGGCCAGACACAGTTTCGCCACGGTTCTCCTTCGTCAGGGCGTGGATCTCACATTTATCTCGGAATCTCTCGGCCACTCCAGTCTCTTGGTCACCGAGCACTATCTTGGCGGTTCAGACCGTCTGGACAGAATGCGCAACGCCCGCCTCCTGACCAATTTCTGATGAATATGCTCCACCCGGCCACCGAGCCTGTCGAAGCGCCTGGCCCCGTCGAAGCGTCCGGCAGAGGGCGGCAACAACAAGGACACCTCTGGCATGCAAACCGTATGTCAGTCCATAATCCTACGGATTGAATATGTCCGTTCCAGTGGTCTGAGTCAGTGTTTCCCGAGAGAAAACGGGCGTCACTGAGTAATTATTAGAATAACACTAGTTCATCTGGGATGCCGCAAAGCGGCATCCCTTTTTGCGTCATGATGCCAAGTTAAAAACAAAAACCCTCTGCACTCCATACCTCTTGTACGAAGAGTAGTCAATAGGCAGATTACCTTTTCTGACTAAAGGAACACCCCTTCTTGCCGCTAAGCCTGCCCTGTCCTGGCCGCTGAGCCTGTCGAAGCGACTCCTTAAGCATAATTGCCGTAACGTCATTGAAGAATTATGATGCTTGTCTCGTAAGCTTCAAAATGATGCGTCCCGATTTGACCGAAATTGAATTTTACTGGTTCGGGGAGAATATTGTATATTTTTGTAAAGCCCTCGATTTGTTCTGGTTCCTCCATTCTCCTGTCATCCTTTGCCGACAGATAACACACCTTTGTTTGGAAACCATCAATGAAGTTGGCGATGGAGTTGGATTTATACAATTGGTTCAATGTGTCGGAAAGCTGTTTTTTCCCGGCTCTTCTTTTATTGGAGATATTTTCGCGGGATAGCTCCTGCACTATGAAGTACACCTTTTCGTCAGACATGTCATATACGAGAAAATCTGCTACTTTTACTCCATCTTTCAGTCTGCTTTTATGTGCGTCCCCATGACCGTCATCAAATGTGAATCGGTGAAGATATTCATCATAGCAGATGAAACGTAGGCAATACGTGACAGTATTGTCCTTCCCGTTTATATAATGAACGGCTCCTTCATTGAATGTCTTGATGAAATGTGTGTCGTCATCTCTGGCATCAACAACACTGAACAGATGTTCGTTTGTGTCATTGTACTGTGGTGTTCCCTCGTCTTCTGTGCATAGAGGAGCCTCGTATCTCTGTATCTGATTGATAACACCGGATATCTCTTGCCTTAATAAGTGCTCCATCTCTATTCTGTCCCGATTTCTGAATACATGTCTCTGATTGGATCGGACATTGAACGTGTGTCGAAGATTATTCGCCCGTATTTGTCTTTTGTTTTTAATGAGCCAATGTTGCCATCATATACCTCATAAACATCGATCTCCTCAGGGCGTAGGCACGGACCATTTTCTGGCTTTCGGTTGATCAAAACATTCATGTAGTTGACAATGTATGGGCTGTGAGTGGCCATCATCAGCGATATATTATAAGGATGAGTTTGGGCATAGCACCGACTGACAATGAAGTCAATCAATGAGCACTGACTTTCCGGATAGAGACTTAATTCTGGCTCTTCAATAAACAGGTGGACGTTCTTGGCGCTGATCTCACCGATGTTTTTTGCGGTGCTGAAATCCTTGAGCCTGTCATTATCCTGCAAGTATCCGAACAACGACGAGTTCATTGACTTTTGGGCATCGAACTTCCTTGCGTAATATTCAACGATAAGGCTTAGAGGGGAAACTGTCTGCATTCCAGAGGATGCGTTGCGCAGAAGAATAGGATTGGCTGCTCCGTTTGTGTTTTTGATCAAGTATTTGTCGCCTTTGTTGCCTTTTTCGATTTTTAACTCGACATTCAGATATTCAAGTGGCAGTTGCCTTATCTCGTCAGCTGCCAGCAGAAAGTTTTCCAATGTGTCTTGCAGGTAATAGTTGGCGTTCTTTTTTTCGACCTTGTTCTCCAGAAAGTCAGGGATGATTGACCGTTTGTCGGAGATATAACATATCTTTTCCAAACTTAGATTCGTTTCTGGAATGTCAGCCTGGGCGTTTAACCTTCCATTATTATATTCTATCTCATAGTCTCCCCTGCGATATAGGATTTCTGTCCGGGGGGTTAGATATTCGTTTATCTGAGATGTCTTTAATAAGGTGCGCATCTGGATTCCAATACCGGTCTTTTTGATGTTCGCTTGTTTAACGTACGATCTTAGTACGACACGCTTGTATATCCAACGGCACAGGGATAGCACTTTCATGATGGTGCTCTTGCCGCTTCCTGATTCTCCGATCAGTATTGTGAGAGAGGGTATATTGTTGATCTCAATCTCTTCTATAGGGCCGAAATTACGGATTCTAAGATACTCGCTCATGTCTTTTTACTTTTGTCCGCACTGTTTGATGTCGCTTATCGCGGTTTTCGCAAAAATAGTGATTATTATTAGAATATAAAAACTTCCCGTGAATCAGCATGTAAAACGTATGTCGGTGCCTTTCCGGCTGTCATTGAATATCCCTCTGTAAGTGTTTGGAAAGTGGTTCAACCTCCGAAATGAGGTGTTACTCCCAGTAATAAATATGTTTACAAGCCCCCAACGAGGGGTACTCCATAACACAACGACAAATATATGGGTTTAATTTTTCATAAACAAGATTTTTCATAAACAAATTGCCGAAAAACTGGAAAAAAAGCATTTGTCACTGGGAGTGATAATGACGATGGATTAGATGTCCAATGAGACTAAGGAAGAGCGAGGGGTGCTCTTGTATTTTAATTGATGATAGCTATAAACATTTAAGTTCAATCTATACATTTTTATTTTTTTTTGTTATGAACAAAAAGTTGATCAATTCTTTCCTGCTTGGAGCCACATTGGTTCTCTCAGCGGGTGCTTTCGTGTCCTGTCAGGACTATGGAAGCGACATCAACGACCTTACCGATCGCGTGAGTGCAGTCGAGAAGGTGTCTAAGGAATTGCAGGCCCTCATTCAGAAGGGGTCTGTGATCACTAATGTGGAGTCTAGCGCGAAAGGTGTCAAAGTGACATTGAGCAGCGGCGAGACATTCGAGATTACCAACGGTACCAATGGCGCCGATGGTAAGGATGGTAAAGACGGCTCCGCCGGTAAGGATGGCAAGCCGGGAAGCGTGGTGACAATCGGTTCGGATGGTTACTGGTACATTGATGGTGTCAAGACCGAGTACAAGGCCCAGGGTGAGAAGGGCGAAAAAGGTGACCAAGGTGAGACCGGCCCCCAGGGACCTCAAGGCCCGAAAGGCGAGGATGGCAAGGATGCCACTGGCATCTACTACTATCCTGGCACAGAAGGCGCTGAGAAGGGTTTCTGGGTAAAGGTTACCGTTGTCGGAGACAATGAGACAAAGGAAGTGACCACCTTGAGGTGGGCTCCAAAGGAGGAAGACCGCATTGGAGTTGTTTGGACTGACGGCCAGCTTAAGCTGACTAACGTCAAGGGTTATGATGGTACTCTTACGATTGACCTTAATACCTATCTTAAGGCTCTTGTCTTTAAGCCGGAGATGGTGCTTGACGGTCAGAACGCGATGGAGTACATCTACATCCCTTACGAGCCGATGACCTTGGGTCCTAAGGAGGAAGGTTTGAAGCATGCCCACATGCGTCACACCGCTGCTGGCTGGACCACGGTTGAGAATACCTATTCCGTAGGTGCCACGACAAGTCATGAGGGTCTTGCTTATCTTAACCCTACCTATGACAAGCTTTACAGCCTTGATCCTTCAAACGCGATTGTGCCTGATTACACACAGAGGAATCTCGGGACAGTGTCGCAGGATCCTGATTTCGTGAAGACAAGAGTTGCTTCCGTGCCTAACTATGCGACCAATCCTGCCGCTTCCAAGCCTACAGCAACTTTCCTTGATGTGAAGGACGGCATCATGCATGTCGGCATCACTATGCAAGGTGAAAAGGTAATGACTCAGGAAGAGGCCAGCCCTTATCATGCCTTCGATTTCTATCCTCACGAGAAAGACAACGGCAAGATTACTGACCTCGCCGTCACCGCTCCGTTGGGAGAGGGCAAGGAGACAATCACCTCGACCTGGGCTTCTGTCTATGCCTCTCAGATGGTGTTCGAGAGCCTTGCCTACACCACTTTTGCCAAGCAGTACACCTACATTGACCCTGAGCATGAGTACTCTTCCTGGAAGTGGGACGCCACCAAGAAGAAATTCGTACAGAACACAAGTGAGCCGGGCAAGCTTCTTGGCTATGGTGATGATCCTCACAAGGCTCCGGTGGAAGGCGGTATGCATCTTTATCATAGTGTTCACGAGGCCGCTCAGATGGTGGCCACTCTTGAACTTCAGTACGACAGCGAGGTGGGTATCAACCTTAACAAACTCGTTGAAGCTGATGTCATCTTCAACTCCTGCCGCTCTTGGAATGACCGCAAGATCAAGACTCGCACCGAGGCTCAGCTTAAGGATCTTGGAATGAAGTTCAATTTCGTTCAGGTTCCTTACTCTGTTGGTGAGAATGGAACGGAACAGACCCAGAACCACAGCCTTCTTAAGAATAGGGCTGACGGCACTTACATCGTTGCCTGTGGTGTCAAGTCAAACAGCGACACCGATCCTCTTGCCTGCGAGCCGGATGAGACCAAGGTAGGCAAGAACGCTCCGAAGTCGATCGTCGGCAGAACTCCGCTTATCCGCGTAGAACTTAAGGACACTGTCAACAACAAGATTGTCGAGGAAGGTTACATCAAGTTCATCATAGTTGAGCCTGAGAGACCTATCATCACCAAGGTATTCGACCTGGGCTACTTCTACTACAAGTGTACAGAGCAGTTCCAGCCAACCACTTGGCACGCCATAGAGCAGAAAGTCCTTGACGAAGCTGTTGACATGGGTAAGGAGACTTTCAATGTTCTCTATGAGGCTGTGAAGTACTCGCACGTGCTTGAACTGCCTGACTTCCCTGTGCCGATTGACCCTAATGATCCTCTCTTTGAGTTCGCTCAGTGGGTTCCTACGGGAGAGAAAGACGTTTATGGTCAGCCAATATTCAAGCTTGCTGACAAGAAGATTGGTCATATCTTTGAGTACAAGGAGCCTGATTCCGAGACAACCAACATGTTTGGTATTTACCTCGGTCGCGAAGACTTCGTGAACTGTGTGAACGACAAGACATATCCTGTTGTTGAGGAGGTAAGGTACATTAAGTTCATCCCAAGGAAGGGTCTGGGCAACACCAACTTCAACCGTGAGCCAGTCTATCTCCCGGTAAAGATTACATTCGCTTATCCTAAGGGTGTGATGGCCAACAAGATACCTAAGTACTGGTATGCTGACAACAGTTTCAACCCTGCCAATGATGTCCTTGACAAGGATAAGCTTAAAAACATCCACGGTAACGTCGAGGCTCCTGGCAACGAGGCTGACCTTAAGGTAGGTGCTGCTGACTTCGAGGTTTATCTTGACGAGCGTTTCGCTAAGACCACAACTGGTCATACTCATAGCGCTCAGTGGACTGCTGATGCTTGGAAGCCTGGATACTTCTGCTTCTATGACGAGACTAACACTTGCAACGACAAGTCTGAGAATGCTCCTTCATTCAGCATTGTTCCTGAAGCGTTCAGCCCGGCTCAGACTTGGAACATTAAGAAGAACTTCCCTTCATTCGTTCAGGAAGATCTTGTTTACCTCTACTACTTCACTCTTGGTAACGTCAAGACTGTAAAGGGTGTGAGCGGCAAAGAGTATAAGCTTTCTGTTGACAATGCTGTTGCCAACTCTCCAGTGATGCTTTACACTGATCCTGCGAAGTATGAGTACAAGAACACGGTTCTGTATGCTAATGGAACGAAGATCGCTGAGATTAAGTACCAGTACAACGCCACTGAGTATGGTGCTTCCGCTACTCGTGAGCACGAGGCCAAACTCGTGGTTCTGAACAACGAGGTCACCAAGGATCTCATCAACATCCCTGAAGGAAAGGCAAGTCTTGCCACCGCTGATTCTGAGGCTGTTGTCAAGTTCTTCGAGGACACCTTCGATGTTGAACTTGGTGTGGCTGTCTTCAATGAGGAGTGTGGCGCTTACCTGCCGCTTGCTGACAACACATTCAAGGCTGAGCTCCTGAAGCCTGTTTATGTTGAGCCACTTGGACCTATCACTTTCACTGACGCTCTTGACAATGGTGGAAACAAGGTCGCTCTTTATGACCTCGTTAAGTTCTATGACTGGAGAGCCGCTGCCGGTGACAAGGGTGCTTATGTATTCTCATCTCATACACCTGTCGATCTCTACAAGTACTATGTAGTTGACCTTATTACTGTTAACCCTGAGGAGATTATGACTGACCTTTCTGGTGAGTTCAAGACTCTGAAGGAGTACAGCAACGGTGTTGAGTTCCAGGTATACGACAGCAAGAACAATCGTCTCGACGATGGTAAGGTTGTTGACCCTGCACATAAGTGTACACCTGGTAAGGCCAAGGCTAACTATGATTACCTCTGGTACTCTAACAACACCGCAACTGTTGTTAACTTCAACATCAAGGTTCCTGTAAGAATCCACCACAAGTGGAGCCAGAACGACCTGATCGTTTGGGTTGAGGGTACTGTTAACAGAACTGTAGGCAACTAATCGCTGATTTCTGATTAATCTATAATAAATTTCCCCGGTTTGCGAAAACGAGCCGGGGATTTTTTTCTTAGAAGACCGTGACTTCCATACTAAAAAACACTCCTTAAGAGCAGATGACGAGAAAATTTATGTTGATCTGGCTATTCACGCTTGTCTTTGCGACTGTCGCATCCGGAACCGACCGTAAGGATGACCGGCATCTTGTTCGTTCCATCAATTCTGTTTCCGCTGGCTTCACTCCCGAATGGAATGTGCGGATTTTGGGAGGAGGTGCCTATTCGTTGGGTGAGGCCGATTTCACCGATCTACTCACTCCTGCGGCTCAGTTGTCTGTCGGATGCAGGTTCGACCAGATGTTAGGAGCGAGAATCTCTTTCAGCGGCTGGCAGGCCAAAGGCAGGTACAACTATCCTTACCTTGATTATCAATGGAATTATGTGCTTTCGAGTGCTGAGATCGTCTTTGATCTGATGTCGTTGTTTGGAGGCTGGCATCGAGATCGCCTACTGAGTGTCAATCTGTTCGCTGGCGGTGGCGCCGCGGCTGGTTTCAGGAACATCGAGGCCGCCCGTATGCTCAGGAATAACGAGACTTTCTATGGCTTCGAGAAGCTGTGGACGGGTACTAAGATTTTCTGGGGTGCCCGTGGTGGCCTTGAACTTGATCTGCGTCTTTCGCACTGTCTCTCACTCTGTCTTGAGACAAACGTGATAATGTTCCCTGATGAATTCAACTCTAAGGTAGGTAAGGATGACCCTTTCGACTGGCAATTCAACTGTCTTGTGGGATTTAAATTCAGTTTTGGCCGATAAGGCAGCGCATGCCGAACCATTCTATTAATATTATTTCAATTATTCTTTAATTATATGAGAAATTATTTCAAGTCGGGCTTCCGCTTCGTCACCGCCGCATTCATTACTTTGTCGGCGTTGGTGTCGTGTACCGACTATCAGGACGAGATCAACAATCTCGGCAAACTCTATGAAGACCACGAGCAGCGCCTTAAGAACCTCGAGACGTTGACTGATGATTTTAGTTCGCAACTTAAGAGTCTGGCTGCCCTTGTCAATGCTATGGAGAGAGGAGACTACATCAAGTCTGTTGTCCCTGTTGAGAATGGCTACACAATCTATTTCAACAAACAGTCTCCGGTCACCATCACCAATGGTAAGAATGGCAGTGATGGCGCTGATGGCGCTGACGGGAAAACGCCTGATGTCTCGATCAGGAAGGACGCTGATGGATTTTACTATTGGACTTTGAACGGAGAGTGGATCTTGTCCGGTGGTCAGAAAGTCCGAGCCAATGCTGTTGACGGAGAGAAGGGCGACAAGGGCGACAAGGGCGATAAGGGTGACCAGGGGGATAAAGGTGATAAGGGCGACAAAGGTGATTCCGGGACTGTCGGTGCCGTCCCTTTGCTGCGTATTAATGCGTCCACCAATGAGTGGGAGGTCTCTGCTGACGGAGGAAAGACTTGGACCACCACCGGAACCAAAGCGACTGGCCCGAAAGGTGACCCTGGGGAGAAGGGTGACAAGGGCGATAAAGGCGATGGAGCCAGCGGTCTGTTCGCTGACGTAAAACTCTCCGAAGACGGGAAAACCTTGATTCTGACAATGACGGATGGCACCGTCTATAATATTCCTATCGCTCAGAAGGAAGATGAGCCGGAGGAGAAATACATCTGGGTAGGAGGCAACACGATTGACTCCAACAACGCTTCCAGCGTCGGAGGAACCTGGCTCAAGAAGGGAAAGGTTTCGTACGATTTTGAGACCAAGATTCTCACACTCGAAAATGTGGAGATAGAGACCACTCTCAACAATGTCGGCATCAAGTCGGAGGTGTCCGGGTTAACAATCAATGTGATAGGTAATTGCTCGATCAAGTCTTACGCTACTGCTGTCAGTGCCTTCGCTCCAATGACGATAACCGGTGCGGGTGTCCTTAAGCTCGAGGGTTCTTCGGCTGGTATAATGATGCAGACCGGATCTTCAGTCACCATTTCCGACGTGGATGTCAGGGTGAAGGGTGCCTGGGGAATCACCAGCCGTCAGGGTCTTGACGGCTATCTTAAGGTCGAGGGAACGAAGACTTATCTTTCGGCGGAAGGAACTTCCGGTTCGATCGCCGATATTGGTGGCCTTGGACTTGACGGGTGCAAGATCACCGTGCCTGAGAGCGCTGTCTTTGACTCTTTCTCCGGCTCAGTAGTCGTTGGCGAGGATGTAGTGAAGACTCTTGTGGAGATCAAGAGTGTGTACGACCTCTCCATCGGAGGAGAGAAAGTCTCCGCTGACAACGCCGCAAGCATCACCGGTCCGTGGCTGAAGGGTGGCAGCGTCTCCTATGAGGTCGCTTCCAACAGCCTTGTCCTGACCAACACGGAGATTGTCTCTTCGTCGGCCGGAATCGTGTCCTCCATCGAGAATCTCAAAATCCGTGTGAACGGGAAATGCTCCATCAACTCGTCCGGATCAGCCATTCAGTCTGCCGGTTCTTTGAATATTCTCGGAGCGGGAGATCTGAATCTGACCAGCGCTTCCGGCAGCGGTGTCGCGCTTACTGAGAATACGTCCAGACTCACGGTTCGCGGCGGCAAGGTGAACGCGTCCGGCGTTTATGGCGTCTCCGGTGTGGCTGATGGCTTGACCTATCTGACTGTCACGGGTTCCGAGACCGAGGTGACGGCGAGAGGAAGCTCCGGCTCAGTGGTGAATATAGATGCCCTTGACCTCGACGGCCTTGTCATCTCTACCCCGGAAGGGGCCAAGTTCGATGCCGCTAACAGAGGCATAGTCAAGGATGGCGAGATTGTCACATCGAAGGTTGTGATCGGGAAGAAAACCACTTATGACCTTTGGATCGGTGGTGTCAGGGTGACTGCCGAGAACGCCTCCAGCATAACCGGATCTTGGTTAGGAGGTGGCTCGATCACCTACAGCGCCGCCAGCAATCTACTGACTTTGAACAGTGTGACAATCAGCCTGACGGATGATTCCACGATTGGTATTGACTCCCGTATCGATGGACTGAAGATCTATCTTAGCGGCACGTCTTCCGTGACCTCGAAGGCGCAGGCGATGTCCGTGTCCGGCTCTGTCTCCCTGATCGGAGGAGGAACTCTGAATCTGGAAAGCGAGGGTTGCGGCGTCTCCTTGGCCGCCAATGGCGCGATGTTCAGCGTCGCCAAGGCCTTTGTCAATGTCAAAGGCAAATGGGGCATTGTCGGCGGAAAGGCCTACAATGCCTACTTGGAACTCTCCGATGCCGCGGGAGAACTGTCGGCTGAGGGGGCCGAAGGCTCGATTGTGGATATTGGAGGACTTGCATTGGCTGATGGATGCGCCATCACTATCCCTGACGGGGCTGTTTTCGACACCGCCAGGAAAGCTGTCGTGACAAGTGAGGGTGAGGTCGTCAAGGCCAAAGTGAGAATCGGCAAGAAGTAGAAGCCGGACTCTGTGACTGGTCAAGCCATTTCGCCAAGGCTCTTTATGGGGCCGGTGAAGTGGCTTCTCCTTTTTCCTCTGCCTCCAAGACCTCCCCTCTGACCCTGAGGATGATCTGGTTTGGACTCGAGGAAACGTACACGGCGATGGACTTGTCGAAGTGGCCAGATCCTATCTGATTGGAGAACAGTACCTTTATCTCGCCGTTCTCTCCCGGTTTTGTCGGTTTTCCCGACCATTCCACCTGCGTGCAGCCGCACGATACGATCACCTTTTGTATGACAATCGCCACGTTGGTGTTGTTTCTGTACTTGAATATGCAGGTCTGTGATCCACCGCTCTCGGCGAACTTTCCGAAGTCGTGCACCTTGTTCTCGAAAGTCAGCGTTTTGTCCACCACCACACTTTGGCCTTGTGCCGCTGCGGAAGAGATGACTCCTATCGGCAGTGTCTGAACAGTCAACAGCAGAACACTGGACAGAAGATATTCAATAACAGCAATTTTTCTCATTTGCCTATGTTTTTGGATTCGGCTCTTTACGGACATTGCAGCAGGGCTGCCGAATCGGTTGTGTCATTATGCGCAAGTCCATTCAAATATAACGAATTGTCGCCAAATATGAAAACTATGCTTGGCAAAGAATATACCAACGAAAACACCGATTGAAATGCCACGAAAACACCGATTGCTTTGTGCTTTTACGTTAATTTTCATAACTTTGGCAAATAAATGAAAATTTATTGGGGTTGTCTCCGGATATCTTAATGACACAATTGAAGACATTTGGGTTCCTGTTCGAGCAGATGTGCATACGTGATCTTCGGATTTACACGATGGATCAAGATAGCCACCTTTCGTATTACCGGGACAGGTACGGACTTGAGGCGGATGTCGTGTTGCATCTTTCGGACGGACGCTATGCCTTGATTGAGTGCAAACTCGGCAGCCGCGAGATTGAGGACGGTGCGGCACATCTGCTTGAACTTAAGCGGCTGATAAAAACACACAACGAATGTGAGATGCAGAACCCGCTGAGAGAGCCGGATCTGCTTATGATCATCACAGGTGGCCAAATGGCGTACACAAGGCCTGATGGGGTCAAGATTGTTCCTATTGGGTGCTTGAAGGACTGAGCGTCCGTTGTAACTATATTATAGGTATATATCTTTAAGCCCTTACGGCCGCCGAGCCAGCCGAAGCATCCGGCATCCCGATCATAACGACTGTTTTCCCCTGCTTTCGCATGCAAAGTGCATGTCGGAGGCGGGTTTTGCTTATGAATATGTCCGTTCCGGAAGCTTGTGACGTGGATTCCCGTGAGAAATGGGATGTCACTCTTAGTAACAAATGCTTTTTTGAGCCTTTTTTTTGCGATTTCTTGCAGAAAAATCTTGCTTATGAAAAATTAAACCCATATATTTGTCGTTGTGTTATGGAGTGCCCCCTTGTGGGGGCCGCAAAACATATTTATTACTAAGAGTAACAATTATACGTTTTATTTATTTCAATTTTGTTTTTTAGCTATGAACAAAAAAATTAAAAACTTGTTCCTCGTTGGAGCCCTTGTCTTGGGCTTCGCTGGAGTAGCCGTATCTTGTACGGACTACGATGGCGACATCGACAACTTGACGGAACGTGTGAAGAAGCTGGAGAACACTGTAAGTGATCTTCAGACTGCTATCACCAACGGTGCCGTCATCACGGATGTGACGCCTATTACTAACGGAGTCAAGGTGACTCTGAGCAACAAAAAGTCTTTCGAGATTACCAATGGTAAAGATGGCAATGACGGCAAGGACGGCGCTCCTGGCAAGGACGGTTCTGTTGTTACCATCGGTGCCAATGGCAACTGGTTCATTGACGGTAATGACACCGGATTCGCCTCAAAGGGTGACAAGGGTGACAAGGGTGACAAGGGTGACAAGGGTGATCCTGGTAAGGACGGCAACGACGGCGCACCTGGCGCTCCTGGTAAGGACGGCGTTGACGGCAAGGATGCCCTTCAGATCTGGTATCAGCCTTGCACCGACAAGAGTGACGCCAACTACGGCAAGTGGGTTAAGTACACCTATGATCCTGCCACCAAGCAGACAACTTCTGAGGTCACCAGCATCGATGTGTTCCCTGAGGGAACCATAACGGCTGTTTATGACGAGGAGAGCGGCAAGATTACCTTCCACAATGTCGAGGGAGCGAAGGATGGCGTGGTTGAGATCAGTCTTCTTACAACCGTCAAGAGCCTTGCTCTTATTCCAGAGGCTCTGATGGAGGGTCTTGGCTACATCGAGTTCCCTTATGGTATCGTCATTCCGGACGAAGAGAATGATACACTTGTCTTCTACTCTTCTGGCGCAGCCGATGTGACTTACAGGCTCAATCCTGAGAACGCTGATGTTAACGCAAATGAATGGGCTTTCATCAACAGAAAGGTAAAGACCATCCACATGGCCACAAGAAGCGCTTCTGACAATAAGGATCTTGTCTCTATCGTAAGCGAGAATCAGAAGCCTGTCGTTAAGGGTGGAGAGGCTACTTTCTCTATCAAACTCAATGCTTTTAACAACTTCCCTATTCAGACAAGGTTTGACCCTGGTGCTGATAATGAGCCAGAGGATCTCAAGAACGACATCATCGCTCTTCAGACCTACGCTAATGGTGAGACCATCACTTCCGACTATGCCTATGTAGGCATCGCTGGCCTCTATGCTCATTATGGTCTTATCCATAGGGATTTCACAAAGGAGGATAAAAACCCTATCGAGAAGAAAGTTAGATGGTATCGCGACACACCTATCGCAATTAATCACGGTGTTGACGCTGAGATGTACGAAGAACTTCCTACTCCGGAGCTTCTCTACACTGAGACTCTTGATCTTAAAGACTACGTAACGCTTCTTGCATTTGGTTATAATGTTAAAAACGCACTTGCTGAAGAGATCGGTGTTGATGTTGACTACAAGTTTGAGCTCGTTAATGAGAATGGTGAGGTCAACAAGCCTTTCCTCGGAGAAGATGGCCGTACTGATCAGAATCAGTTCGTTGTTATCGAAGGCAGCAAGATCAAGGTTAACGATAAGTTCCTTAATGAGTCAACCCGTCCTGCTGTCAACAGAACCCCTCAGGTAAAGGTTACCGCCACCACCAAACTCGGTGACAAGGAGTACACTCTTGCTACTTGCTACATCATGATCAGAATCGTCGAGGAGAAGGTTGAACCGGTAGTTCCTGTTGTTTACTACAAGACCTTCACAGATCACTTCGTTAAGTTCTGTGGCGATGAGGTCATCAAGTTCACCGCTCCTAAGACTTCATGCCCTGACTACACTGATGACAAGCTTGAAGTTACCTGGGAAGAGGTTAACCAGACTGTCCTTGGTGGATTGGGTCTCTCTTACGAGGCATTCCTTCAGGATTACGACACGGACAACCTCTATGTCCTCGACATCAACAAGAGTGCTGATGGTCAGCTTGACACCACTTACGTCCCTGTAGGACAGTACACATTCCCTGCTGGCATCACATTCTTTGTTGAGGCTCCGGAAGAGTGGAATACTTCTACTAACGTAATCTCTCTCTTGGTTGATAAGAACGCTAAGATCCCTTCAGATAAGACAACGATCGAGTTCGCTTATAAGGCTAAGAAGAACAGCAAGAAGACCCCTAATGTTGGCTTCAAGTTCGCTTACGAGATCTCTGCGAAGATTCCTACGACGCACGAGCATAATTTCGTAACACCTCTCAAGCTTATCCTCAACCCTGATTACCTCCTTGGTAAGATGAATGTACCTGTAGAAGCTAAGCCTGTTTCCAAGTACATCCCGTCAACTGAGAACTACGATGTTTACGCTGGCGTTCGCGTCAAGGGTAAGGCTGATGCCAACAAGAACTTCACTTACTCATCATCTCTCATCGAGCACTTCGAGGAGTACGGTAAGAACATCAACATCGCTGACGATGCCACAATCTCCTTTGAGATTATGAACAGCACGGCTGATTGGAAGGTTAACTATCCAAAGGATGCTTACAAGTTCATCACCAACGATGGAAACGTTGTTGATAAGGTAGTCTTCACAGCTGCTGAGTTCAAGGACATCATCGCTAGTCCTGCGACATCACCTGACATCAAGTTCATGAACAACATTCTTACCGAGGACACCGCTGTTCTCGTGAAGGTTACTGAGACATGTACTACCGAAGCTGATGTGATCACTCCTGCCGAGGAGAAGGTTGGTTACTACTATGTAGTCTTCCAGACTCCTTTCAAGGTCATCACAACTAATAAGGACATTGAACTCGGTACATTCAAGAGTGATAAGGACATGACCTATATCCCTACCGACATCAAGGTTGTCGAGAAGGAAAAAGAGGCTAATGTAATCTTCACTTACGATCCGACTACTGGTGATATGAAGGCTTCTTATTATGCAAAGACTCAGTATGGCCTCAATGACCTCAAGGGCTCTGTCGAATTCAAGGCTGGTAATGCTCTTACATATCCTTACAAGGACAACACTAAGGATTCATTCGGTGGATGTCTCACATATGGCAAGAATGAAACAACCCATGGTCTCTACGTTGCTTGGGATAATCTCGGTACTGATCTTCTTGTTGACAAGTACGCTGACTACAACGTTGTTGTCAAGATTGGTGATCTCTACACTCTTGACCTTAAGGGCAAGGTGACCGTTCTTTCAACGGCTAACACCAAGGCTAAATGGCCTAACGGTATCGCTGATAAAAACAAGTAGTTTACTACTCTTGACGAGTAATAATCTATAATATTTCTTAAGGGGGAAGATAGTTTTCTGTCTTCCCTCTTTTGAATATCTCTCGACTTTGTTACAATGTTATTTCGTCTTATGAGATTATATGGATTAATGATGTTGTCGCTTGCTTTTGCGGCAATCTCCTGCCAGAAGGAGTCTTCTGCTCCGGCACCAGATGTTCCAGGGCAAGAAAAGACTTCCAGATTGCTAAAGGCTTATCTTTCGGTTGAGACCAAGGCGGCCATTACCGACAATTTCGGCTCTGTAAGTTGGAATCCCTCCGACAGCATCAGCGTTTTCGATTCTGATTCCGGTTCGGGTGGTAATAGATTTGTCACTGAGAAGGGCGGAACTACTGCTGTGTTTGCCGGACAGGCTTCTGAGCCGGCCGGTGGCTATTACTATGGAGTTTATCCTTACAGTAGCTCGACATCTTTCGCATCTAATGTTGTCAGTGCATCCCTGCCCGCTGTGCAGCAGGCTGTGTCCGGCTCTTTTGACCCGGCTGCGTTCCTTATGGTAGGGCGATCCGCGTCCACTGATCAAATGGGCTTCTATGATGCTTTGGGCGGCATCCGTTTTACGGTTTCAGAATCGGGGTATAACAAGGTCATATTCAGAGGCAATGCCAATGAAGCAGTAGCAGGATCGGTCTCAATTTCTTTCGGAGAAGATGGTATTCCGCTCTGTCATGCAGCCTCTTCGGAAACATCCACACAGATTTCTCTTGAAGGGGAGTTCAATGTGGGAGAGTTCTATTATCTCTCCATTATCCCTCAGTCTTTCAAGAAAGGATTCACTCTGACTTTCTATAAAGGTGGTGCGGAGGTAAGCCGCTCTGTCTGCGAATCTTTCGTAAGGGTGCAGAGGTATTATTTCGCCACGGTCCGCAATGCCGACATTCCTTCGTCGATTTCGAATATTCTTGATGGTGAGCCGCTGGACGCCAAAGGAACAGCTAACTGTTACATTGTACGCGAGGCTGGTTCGTACAAACTTCCACTGGTGCGTGGAAATTCCCGTACATCAGTCGGCGCCGTGGATCATGCCGGTGTGGTTTGGGAGACCGACAACTCGGCTAACGCTGTCGCTAAGGGAACTCTGATTAATTCCTCTGTCCGTGTCAAGAACGGTTGCCTGTACTTCAAGACCGCCGAACAGTTCAAGCCTGGTAACGCCCTTGTGGCCGCATATGACTCCAATGACAGGATACTCTGGTCCTGGCATATCTGGATGTGTGATTTCGACGCGGATCAGACAGCACAGCGCTATCAAGGAGCATCTGTGGATATGATGGACAGAAATGTTGGCGCGCTGTCCTCATCTTGTGAGGGAGTGGCCTCTTACGGCCTTTTCTATCAATGGGGACGCAAGGATCCTTTCATGGGGGCGGCGTCCATAGATGGCACACCTATGGCTTCCACGTGTCAGTTCGAACAGTTGGCTTCCAACGCTGACTGTACGGTTGACTTTGCTGTTGCCAATCCGACTACTTTCATCACTTGCGATCTCAGCACCGGAAACGATTGGCTGTATGCAGAGCGTCAGAATGAACTTTGGACAGATGTGAAGACCATCTATGACCCTTGTCCGGCAGGATGGCGTGTGCCTAAAGGTGGCCCGGATGGGGTTTGGAACCAGGTGAGCGAGGGCTCGTACTCTGCGGACACATCCAATCACGGTGTGCGTTTCACCCTGTCTTCCGGTGGTGTAGCCTGGTACCCTTGCACGGGCTATCTTAAAAGAGGTAATGCGACTATCGCGCTTGCAGGCTCGTTTGCCGATTATTGGACGACAACTACCGCCTCGCAGGCTACGACAACTTTTGAGATTTATGTCAAAAATACTGCGGCGGAGTCCGAGATTAACCTGTATTTCCACAACAAATCACGTGGCGATGGCCATGCAGTAAGGTGCCAGAGGCAGTAGAAGTTAGAGAAAAATTGAATCATGATGAAAAAGTATATTCTTTTACTCATTTCGGCCCTGTGCCTTTTTTCCGCCTGTCAGGAGGAGTTGATCGGGGTAAGCTCGGTCGCCGTTGACAAGGAGCGTCAAGATCTCTCCATCGGGGCTTCGTTTGTGTTGAAAGCGATCATCTCACCATCGAATGCGGACAATCAGAAGATTATCTGGACGGTTGAGAATAGCTCGGTTGTTGACTATGTTGACAATCAGGACGGTAGCGCCACCATCAAGGGACTTAAGGTCGGGACTTCCAAGGTCACGGCAAGGACTGATGACGGAGGATTCATGTCTTCGTGCAATGTGACTGTCGGAGTCGGGGTCGAGAAGATCGAGCTCGACAAGTCTGAACTGTCTCTGAAAAAAGGAGAGTCCGCTTCCCTTAAGGCCACCATATTCCCTGAAAACGCATCGGACAAGTCCCTCAAATGGGGCTCCTCTGACGTTTCTGTCGCCACTGTTGACGCGTATGGCAATGTCAAGGCGGAGGGCAATGGAGAGGCGACGGTTTTTGTCTCCTCGTCAGACGGCGGTTTCACGGCCTACTGCAATGTCAAGGTAGGTACTTCTGTCACAGGCATCAGCCTTGACCCACGTGAATTCACTCTTGAGACAATCGGAAGCAGTTTCACGATCAAGCCGGTGATTTCTCCTGAGGATGCATCGGATTTAGGGGTTGTTTGGGAAAGCGCGGACACGAAGGTCGTGTCGGTTGCCTCGGATGGTACCGTGACCGCGATCGGTCCCGGTACGACGACTGTGACCGCCACAACCAACGACGGCTCGTTCACTTCAAACTGTGTTGTGAGTGTCAAGAGCCCTGCGCAGCATGTCTCGCTCGACAAGACGAGTCTGAAACTTCTCGAAGGAGAGAGCGGCAAACTCACGGCGACGGTGTACCCGTTGAACTCGACGCAGAAGACCCTGACGTGGGTGTCCGATCATCCTGATGTCGCTTCGGTTGACAACGAAGGTAATGTGACCGCCCGCAAGGCAGGCACGGCGACAGTCACGGTCAAGGTGGCCGAGAAGGTGACAGCTGTCTGCAAGGTCACTGTCATCAGCCGTGTCACCGGGATTTCCATGAGTGAGACGACTGTCGAATTAAAACCTGGTGAAACCCATCAACTGACAGCGACGGTTCTTCCTCAGAACGCCTCGAATGCCGAGGTCACGTGGTACTCGGACAAAGAATCGGTCGCTAAAGTCTCGCAATCGGGACTTGTGTCTGCCGTGAGTACGGGAGAGGCTACGATCCACGTCGTTACCTCTGACGGAGGTAAGATGGCGACCTGTCTTGTAAAGGTCGGGACACCGGTCAAGGGAATCACCCTGTCGATCTCCTCCAAAACCCTTTATGTCGGAGACCCTTCTTTGGACATCAGCGCGACCTTAACTCCTGCCAATGCCACAGACAAGTCTCTCGAATGGTCAAGTTCGGATCCTGAGGTGGCGTCAATTGCCCCTGGTGCGGCGTTGCATGCGGTCATCAAGCCACTGAAGCCAGGAAAAACCACTATTACAGCCACTACTAAAGACGGCGGGTTCAAAGCCGATTGTGAAGTGACTGTCAAGCGTCACGTCTCCGGAGTCTCTCTCAGCAAGTCTTCTCTGAATCTGTACGTTGGTGAGACGGAATCTCTTGCCGCGACAGTTGCCCCAGAGGACGCCTCTGACAAGACTGTCTCTTGGTCATCGGGCAATTCCGCTGTGGCGTCCGTGTCAAAAGACGGAAAGGTGACCGCTAACAAGGCTGGCAAGGCGACCATCACCGTCACAACCAAGGACGGTGGATTTACGGCCACCTGCGAGGTAGTGGTCAAATGTCACGTTTCCGGGGTCGCTGTCAGCAAGCCGGAATTGACTATGCACGTTGGCGGTACAGAGTTGCTTACGGCTGTGATTAGTCCGGCTGACGCCACTGACAAGTCGGTGACTTGGTCGTCAGACCATCCGGAAATCGCTTCTGTGGGTGAGAAAGACGGAAAGGTGACCGCAAAGAAAACCGGAAAGGCGGTTATCACTGTCAAGACCGCTGACGGTGGACATCAGGCTTCCTGCAATGTGACTGTCCTTGAACCGGTCGTTTATGCCACTTCCCTTACTTTGACATCTCAGACATCGTCTCTGAACATAGGAGAGTCCACCGCGTTGACTCTTAAGATGCTTCCTGCCAATGCGGATGAAACGCTTGTGTGGGAGTCTGACAATGAGTCCGTGGCGAAGGTTGTGAACGGTGATGTCACCGCTGTGGGAGTCGGAGTGGCTAAGATCAAGGTCAAGGGCAAGAATGTCACGTCGAACGAGGTGACAATCACCGTCATCGATAAGTATGCGGTCACCGGCGTGAAACTGAACGAGAAGTCGCTGACTCTCGAAGTTGGTAAGAGTGGAAAGCTCATAGCCACCGTTCTGCCTGAGGATGCGAGGGACAAGACCGTAACCTGGAGTTCGGACAAGGAATCTGTCGCGACTGTCAATGAGGGGGTTGTCACCGCGGTTTCTCCAGGCACTGCCACAATCAAGGTAGCGGCGGGAGCCGGAGCGTTCACGGCAACTTGTTCGGTCACGGTAACCGAGCGTCTGATACCTATCGAAATGATCTCCTATTCAGAGGAAAATAAGGACATTAACTTGAAAATGGGAGAATCCTACACCATCAAGGTTAAGGTCTCTCCGGATAATGCGACAGAACCGCTGAAGATCTCTCCTGCGATCAACTGTCCTGTGATTTGCGATCCTGTCAAGGATAATGGAACGCCATATTGGAATGTTAAGGTCAAGGCGATCTACAAGGAAGGAAGAGGATCCTTGGCCATTGATTCGAAGAGTTATTCCACCCAATGCTTTGTCAAGGTGACAAAGGTTCCTGTCAGTGGCATAACCCTCGACATGTCGGAAACGTCGATGAGAGTCGGACAGACCCTCACGTTGACTCCTAAGGTGTCACCTTCGGATGCCTCCATCAAGGATGTTATCTGGGATTCGTCCGACAAGTCGGTGGCTTACGTCTCGCAGTCCGGCATCGTGACCGCAAAGAGCGGCGGCAAGGTGTTCATAACCGCGAAATCCAAAGACAACAGCAGCGTCGTTGCGACGTGTGTGATCCTTATCAGGTCTGATACTGTCGGTGCCGGCGGCTCAGAGGGCGTTGGCTTTATTGATTGGTAGCGATGATTGACATAGGATGGTGATCACAATGTTGTACTGAGTAATTATTATGGCTTATTTCAGTATCAATTTTGCAGATTAGAAAAAAAATCGTATTTTAGCATCGCTATTTGTGCAAATTTATATTCAATAATATTATGAAACGTTTTTTCGCTATTCTCGCAAGCATGGTGCTTGTGGCTTCTCTGTCCGTTGCTAACGCACAGAAGAAGGACTTTAACCCTTATTGGTTTATGCAGCTTCAGGGTGGTGCGGCTCACACTATCGGTGAGACCTCATTCTCTGACCTTATCTCGCCTTCGGCAGCTGTCTCATTCGGCTATCAGTTCTCTCCGGTTTTCGGAGCAAGGCTCAATGTCAACGGCTGGCAGGCTAAGGGTGCCGTGAATGGTCCTACCACTGTTTACAAGTTCAACTATGTCGAGGGTGCGGCTGACCTCATGATCGATGTCGCGTCCATCTTCGCAGGCTATAAGTTCGACAGAACCCTGAATCCTTACATCTTCGGTGGTGTAGGTGTCAACTACGCATTCAACAACGACGATGCCGTAAAGGTTAAGGATCAGTTCCGCAGTGGTTACCTCTGGGAGGACAACAAGATCTCACCTGCTTTCAGAACAGGTGCCGGTCTCAACATCAGACTCACTGACGTGATCGCCCTCAACCTCGAAGGCAATTGCAGCTTCCTTGACGACCACTTCAACTCTAAGAAGGGCTCAAAGGCTGACTTCCAGATCAAGGCTGTCGCAGGTCTTACCTTCAGCTTCGGAAAGGCAAAGCCAGCTCCGGCACCTGTCCCGGTTCCGGCTCCGGCACCTGTTGTTAAACCAGAACCAGAACCAGAACCAGTAGTTGAGGAGAAGGTTGAGGTTGTTCCTGCATTCGAGTCACTTTCACGCAACATCCTCTTCGTCATCAACAAGTGGGACATCCGTGAGAGCGAGCAGCTCAAGATCGATGAGGTTATCGAGGCTCTCAAGGCCAACCCTGACACCAAGGTTCGCGTTTCCGGTTACGCTGACAAGGCCACTGGTACCGCCAAGAGAAACAAGTTCCTCTCCGAGAAGAGAGCTGAGGTTGTCGCTGAGGCCATCGTTAACGCCGGCATCAACAAGGACAGGATCATCACTGAGTATTTCGGTGACACCGTCAATCCATTCGAGACTCCTGAGGAGAACCGTGTCGCTGTCTGCCTCGTTAAATAATCTGGCGTGATAATTGAAAGAATATAAAGGCTGGGTTTCAACCCCCGGCCTTTTTTTGAGACTAAAACAGTAAGTTAATAAATACATTATTTTATTATGAGAATTGTACGTGTTACTGGCAGGGAGATTCTTGATTCAAGAGGAAACCCTACAATCGAGTGTGAAGTTGAACTCGAATCCGGCATCATCGGTGTCGCTTCCGTTCCATCAGGCGCATCAACAGGCGAGAACGAGGCTCTTGAGCTTCGTGACGGTGACCCTAAGCGCTACGGCGGAAAGGGCGTTCTCAAGGCTGTCGCCAACATCAACGAGAAGATCGCTCCAGAAATCATCGGAATGTCCTGCCTTGAGCAGAGGGCTATCGATGAGGCTATGATCAAACTCGACGGCACCGCCACCAAGAGCAACCTCGGCGCAAACGCCATCCTCGGTGTTTCCCTCGCTGTCGCTCACGCCGCCGCCAACTACCTTGACATTCCTCTCTACCGCTACATCGGTGGAACCAACGGCCACGTGCTTCCTGTTCCTATGATGAATATCATCAACGGTGGAGCCCACTCAGACGCTCCTATCGCTTTCCAGGAGTTCATGATCCGTCCTGTAGGCGCCAAGAGCATCGCCGAAGGTGTAAGAATGGGTGCCGAGGTGTTCCACGCTCTCCAGAAGGTTCTCAAGGGCCGCGGACTCTCTACCGCTGTCGGTGACGAGGGTGGTTTCGCTCCAAAGCTGGGCGGCATCAACGACGCTCTCGACTGCATTATGGAGGCTATCGTGAAGGCTGGTTACAAGCCAGGCGCTGACGTTACCATCGCTATGGACTGCGCCGCTTCAGAGTTCTGCTTCAAAGAGGGCGACAAGTTCTTCTATGACTACAAGCAGCTCAAGACCGGTATGGCCAAGGATCCAGAGGGAAAGAAACTCTCTACCGAGGAGCAGATCGCTTACCTTGAGGAGCTCATCACCAAGTATCCTATCGACTCCATCGAGGACGGCCTCAGCGAGGAAGACTGGGAAGGCTGGGTTAAGCTTACCGCCGCTATCGGTGGCAAGTGCCAGCTTGTAGGTGACGACCTTTTCGTTACCAACACCAAGTACCTTGAGAAGGGTATCAAGATGGGCGCTGGTAACTCCATCCTCATCAAGGTTAACCAGATCGGTTCCCTGACCGAGACCCTCGACGCCATCGAGATGGCTCACCGTCACGGCTACACCACCGTTACCTCTCACCGTTCAGGCGAGACCGAGGACACCACGATCGCTGACATCGCTGTCGCTACCAACAGCGGTCAGATCAAGACCGGTTCCCTCAGCCGCACCGACCGTATCGCCAAGTACAACCGTCTGATGAAGATCGAGATGGAGCTCGGCGAGACAGCCCAGTATGGCTACAAGAAACTTAAGTAATTTCGATAGCAATTATCGAATATATCAAAAAGTCTTAAAAAAGGCGGGTTCGATGTTAAAATCGGCCCGCTTTTTTGTCGTTTGGGGGAATTTGTGTAAATTTGGCTTGGATTTTTCAGCAGTGAGATTTCGTCGCGTGAGCGACACGTTAACAACCATATTCAAAATGGCAGAAAAAGAAAACATAGGGTACATTGCCCAGGTCATCGGACCTGTGGTGGATGTCCATTTCGATGTGACTGATGAGGAGGCTCAGCTTCCGCGTATTCACGACGCTCTTGATGTCGAAAGAGGCGAGGGAAAAAGGCCTTTGGTCATTGAGGTTCAGCAACATATCGGTGAAGACACTGTAAGGTGTGTCGCTATGGACTCGACAGACGGTTTGAGACGCGGAATGAAGGCTGTGAACACTCACGCTCCGATCTCGATGCCTACCGGGGCGCAGATCAGAGGCCGTGTCATGAACGTTGTCGGGGATTCCATTGACGGACTCGGCGATCTCAACGAAGACAATTCCTTGCCTATACACCGTGAGCCTCCTAAGTTCGAGGATCTCAAGACCTCGCAGGAAGTGCTTTACACCGGCATCAAGGTCATTGACCTTCTGGAGCCGTATCTGAAAGGTGGTAAGATCGGCCTTTTCGGTGGAGCCGGAGTCGGTAAGACGGTGCTCATCAAGGAGTTGATCAATAATATTGCCAAGAAACATAACGGATTCTCAATCTTCGCCGGAGTGGGGGAGCGTACCAGGGAAGGTAACGACCTGCTTCGTGAGATGATCGAGTCCGGTGTCATCAAGTATGGTGACGAGTTCGTGAAGTCGATGGAGGAAGGCCATTGGGATCTCTCCAAGGTCGATCGCAAAGAACTTGAGAAATCCCAGGTGGCGATGGTGTTCGGCCAGATGAACGAACCGCCGGGAGCGCGTTCCTCAGTGGCCCTGTCCGGACTGACCCTCGCCGAGTCTTTCAGAGACAGTGACAAAGGTGACGGCCCGAGGGACATCCTCTTCTTCATCGACAACATATTCAGGTTCACCCAGGCCGGTTCCGAGGTGTCCGCCCTTTTGGGACGAATGCCTTCCGCCGTGGGTTACCAGCCGACACTTGCCACGGAGATGGGCCAGATGCAGGAACGCATCACTTCGACGAAGAACGGCTCGATCACTTCGGTGCAGGCTGTCTACGTGCCGGCGGACGACTTGACCGACCCGGCTCCGGCGACCACCTTCTCCCACCTCGATGCAACGACGGTGCTCAGCAGAAAAATCACTGAGTTAGGAATATACCCGGCCGTGGATCCGCTTGAGTCCACTTCCCGAATCCTTGACCCTAACATCGTGGGACAGGATCACTACGACACCGCCCAGAGGGTGAAGCAGATCCTCCAGAGGAACAAGGAGCTTCAGGACATCATCGCGATCCTTGGCATGGACGAGCTTTCGGACGAGGACAAGCTGACCGTGAACCGTGCCCGTCGTGTGCAGAGGTTCTTGTCACAGCCGTTCGCTGTGGCTGAGCAGTTTACTGGCGTGCCGGGCGTGATGGTGGACATCCAGGACACAATCGATGGCTTCCGCAGGATCCTCGACGGAGAGGTTGACTATCTGCCGGAACAGGCGTTCCTCAATGTCGGCACCTTGGACGACGCGATCAAGAAGGGCGAGGTGATTCTCGCCAAGGCGAAGTAGGAATATACCGGAGAAAGTTTTAGGAATATGTCAGAGAAAACCTCAGAGATGATTCTGGATGTCATTTCACCTGAAAGGACATTGGTTCACGCTGCCGTTGAGGCTGTGGAGCTTCCCGGCACGAAGGGCCGTTTCGAGGTCCTGCTGGATCACGCTCCGCTGATCTCTTCGTTGGAGAAGGGCGTGATCGCTTATCGTAACGGTGAGGGCACGGACAAGGTGGCGATTTCCTCTGGCTTTGTGGAAGTTAATGATAATCACGTTGTAGCTTGCGTGGAACTGTGATGAGAAAGTGGATCTGCATATTCATTGGTCTTTTGCTTCCGTTGTCTTTGGCCGCGGAGGAGAAGGGTGGTGGCTTTGATATGGATGAATATCTTTACGGCCACGTCCGCGACTCCTACGAGTGGCACATCACCACGGTGAAAGGCCATCCGGTCAGCATCCCTCTGCCTGTGATAGTAGCCAGCAAGACCGGCAACGGCTTCCATATATTCAGTTCCAAGCATTTGGAGCACGGGGAATATGAAGGATTCTACATCGCCCCGGCTGGAAGCAAGTACGAGAACAAGATTGTGGAACGTGCCGCTGACGGCTCAGAGATAAGGCCGTGGGACTTTTCCATCACCAAGAATGTGTTCGGCCTGATGATCAACTGTGCTCTGCTGCTGTTCATCGTGCTCGGAACCGCCAAATGGTACCGGAAACACGACGCCCGTGAGGAGGCCCCGAAAGGCGGAGTCGGCCTGATGGAGATGCTCGTCACGATGATCGAGGATGATGTCATAAAAAGCTGCGTCGGTGAGGACTACAAGAGATACTCGCCTTACCTGCTGACAGCGTTCTTCTTCATATTCATAAACAACCTGATGGGTATCGTGCCGTTCTTCCCTGGTGGAGCGAACATCACCGGCAACATCGCCGTGACGCTCGTGCTGGCACTGTTCACCTTCTTCATTGTCAATATATTCGGAAACAAGCATTATTGGAAGGATATTCTTTGGCCGGAGGTTCCGACCTGGCTGAAGGTGCCGCTTCCGTTGATGCCGGCGATTGAGATAATCGGAATATTCACAAAGCCTTTCAGCTTGATGGTCAGGCTTTTCGCCAACATCCTCGCAGGACACTTCATGATTCTTGGAGTTGTGGCTGTGATATTCCTGACCGCTGAGCTTGGAGCCGCCTTGAACGGCAGCCTTACGGTTGTGGCTGTCCTGCTGGGTGTGTTTATGGATTGTCTGGAATTGCTTGTGGCGTTCATTCAGGCCTACGTCTTCACGATGCTGTCGGCCGTCTTCATCGGACTGTCGCGGCAGAGACCGGAGGCTTCGGAATAATTTTGGAATATTCAGAATAATTAATTTAAAATCATAGGATTATGTTACTTTCTACAATGTTGCTTCAGGCCCTCTCTCTGGGTAGAGTAGGTGCGGCTCTTGGTGCTGGTCTGGCTGCTTTCGCCGCCGCTTTCGGTATCGGTAAGATCGGTACGGCTTCCCTTGAGGCCGGAGCCCGTCAGCCGGAAAAGGCTGACCACTACAGGATGACGGCCATCATCGTCAGCGCCCTCATCGAGGGTGCCTGTCTGTTCGCCATTGTTGTTTGTCTTATCGCGAAATAGTCAATGTCACTCATCACTCCTGATTTCGGATTGCTTGTGTGGATGACGCTGATCTTCGGCATCGTCTTCTTCGTGCTGGCGAAGTGGGGCTTCCCTATGATCACCGGCTCGGTCGAGAAGAGGGCGCAGAGGATAGGTGATTCCATCAAGGCTGCCAAGGAGGCGGAGGAGAAGCTTCGCAATCTGGCTGAGGAACAGTCCCGGATGATCGAGGAGACCAGGCAGGAGCAGAGCCGGATTCTGAAGGAGGCCGCGGCTTCGAGGGACAACATCGTTGAGCAGGCGAAGGTTCAGGCGAGGGAGGAGGCTTCCCGCATTCTGGATCAGGCTCGCACGCAGATCGCCGCCGAGAAGGAGAGCGCTTTGCGGGATGTCCGCAAGGAGGTCGCGCTGCTTTCTGTCAGCGTCGCCGAGAAGGTGCTGAAGGCGAGCCTTTCGGATGGTGCTGAGCAGTCGGCTCTGGTGGATAGGCTTGTGGATGAGGTTTCCTCGTCTAAGGACTTGAAGAATTGATGCTATGAACACAGGAATTATCGCGACACGTTACGCCACCGCTTTGCTGAAATTGGTCGATGAGACCGGCTCCGGTGATGTGGTAGCCGCTCAGGTGCAGGTCATTGAGAAGGCTCTTGACGAAGTGCCTGATTTCCGGCGTGCCGTGGATGATCCTGCGGTTGCGGCGGTTCAGAAAATCTCGCTTTTTGAGGCTGCGTTGAAAGATTCGATGGCTCAGGAGCTGCATAAATTCTTCGAATTGCTGATCCGCAACGGTCGCATCGGTGATGTAAGGCTGGTTCTGACCACCTTCGTCACTGAATATTACCGCTCACGGCACATCAAGCGCGCGCGGCTTGTGGTCGCTGATCCGGCACTGCTGGACCCTGAGCCAACTCCTTCGGACCCTGTGCCTGTCGAAGGGTCGCTTCGACAAGCTCAGCGACCGGCATTGGAGTCCCGTCTCCGTGATTTGGTCGAGAAACAGACCGGCTGCAAGCTGATCCTGAAAACCGAAGTCAACCCGTCCCTCATAGGCGGCTTCGTATTCGAGGTCGAGGACACCGTCCTGGACGCTAGCGTCTCCCGCCAGCTCGATTTCATCCGGCGTCAATTCATAGAAAAGAACAGAAGAATAGTTTAGTATGGACAACATAAAACCAAGTGAAATCTCCCAGGTGCTTCTGGAACAGCTGAAAGACATCGACACCTCCCTCCGGTTCGAGGAAATCGGCAAAGTCCTTCAGGTCAGCGATGGTGTGGCCAGAATGTACGGCCTGACCAACGCCGAGGCCGGAGAACTGCTCGAATTTGAGAGCGGAGTCATGGGTGTCGTGATGAACCTTGAGCAGGACAATGTCGGAGCCGTGCTTCTCGGCCCGACCGATGAGGTCAAGGAGGGAATGACGGTACGCAGAACCGGACGGATCGCCTCCATCAAGGTCGGTGAGCAGATGCTCGGAAGAGTGGTCGATCCGCTTGGCGTTCCGCTTGACGGACTCGGCAAGGTCGAAGGAGACCTGACGGAGATGCCGCTGGAGCGCAAGGCTCCGGGTGTCATATTCCGTCAGCCCGTCACCGAGCCTCTCCAGACCGGAATCATGGCGATCGACTCGATGATCCCGATCGGCCGTGGCCAGAGGGAACTCATCATTGGCGACCGTCAGACCGGCAAGACCGCCATAGCCATCGACACGATCATCAACCAGAGATCCAACTACGAGGCCGGCAAACCTGTCTATTGCATCTATGTGGCGATCGGACAGAAGGGTTCCACCGTGGCCAATATCGTGGAGACGCTCCGCTCGAAGGGTGCGATGGACTACACGGTTGTCATCGCCGCGACAGCGGCCGATCCCGCCGCGCTGCAGTATTTCGCCCCGTTCGCCGGAGCCGCTGTCGGGGAATATTTCCGTGACACAGGCCGTTCCGCTCTTGTTGTCTATGACGACCTTTCCAAACAGGCGGTGGCCTACCGTGAGGTTTCCCTGATCCTTCGCCGACCTTCAGGACGTGAGGCCTATCCGGGTGATGTGTTCTACCTTCACTCAAGGCTTCTTGAGAGGGCTGCCAAGATCATTGACCAGCAGGAGGTCGCTGAGCAGATGAACGACCTTCCGGATTCGTTGAAGGGCAAGGTCAAGGCCGGCGGGTCGCTGACAGCCCTTCCGATCATCGAGACCCAGGCCGGCGACGTGTCCGCCTACATCCCGACCAACGTGATCTCCATCACCGACGGTCAGATCTACCTTGAGACTGACCTGTTCAACCAGGGCCAGCGTCCGGCCATCAATGTGGGCATCTCCGTGTCCCGTGTCGGCGGAGCCGCTCAGGTGAAGTCGATGAAGAGTGTGGCCGGAACCCTGAAGATCGAGCAGGCGCAGTTCAACGAACTGGAGTCATTCTCGAAGTATTCATCGGATGTGGACAGAGTGACGGAAATGGTTCTGGACAAGGGCCGCAAGAACAATCAGCAGCTGATCCAGCCGCAGTACTCTCCGATGCCAGTCGGTGAGGAGGTCGCCGTCCTTTATTGCGGCACCCACGGCTTGATGAAGGACATCAGCCTGGATCAGGTGCATGAGTTCGATGTCCTGTTCCTTGAACGGATGAGGGCCACCCATCAGACCGATGTACTTGACAAACTGTCGGCGGGAAAGGTGGATCCGGAACTGTTCAACGTGATCGAGGATGTGGCTTCCGGCGTGGTGAGGTCAATTCTTATAGATTCCGGCAAAAGGAAGATGAAAGTCAAGAAGTTCAATTAGTTGTAGAAGAATATGCCGTCACTGAAGGAGATAAAGGGCAGGATCAATTCCATCAGCAGCACTCTGGCGATCACCTCGGCGATGAAGATGGTGGCAGCCGCGAAGCTGCAGAAAGCGCAGATGGCGATTCAGAACATGCTTCCGTACGAGAGGCGACTGTATTCGATGCTTGTTGACTTGATGGGGGCAATGAATATTTCCGCCGCGGCTTCGGAAGATGGTTCCGTACGTGGCTCAGGATCAGCTGAACGTGGATTTGACCAGAGTGGTGATCGGTTGAGCCTGTCGAACCGGCACGACCTGGCGGGGATGGACGGGGCATATTCATTGATGGCTCAGCGTGAGGTGCGAAAGGTTGCGATTGTCGCCTTCGCCTCCAACTCTTCGCTGTGCGGCGCGTTCAATTCCAACGCCATCCGGGAGGCCACGGCGGTGATCAATGAATATCGTGCCTCGGGGCTCCGTGATTCCGACATTGTGGTCTATTCGGTTGGCCGCAAGATGGCGGAAGCGATGAGAAAACTGGGATTCCCGAGTCCGGCAGACTTCACGAAGATGTCTGATTCGCCTTCTTATGAGGCGGTCTCGGCCTTGGCGCAGGAGCTGCTGGACGGATTTGTTTCAGGTCGGTTTGACAAGGTGGAACTGGTTTATAATCACTATAAATCAACCTCTTCCCAGCCGACAACCCGGCAGACTTACCTGCCTTTGTCGTTGGCCGACGCCACCGCAGACCTTCAGGCCGGAAAGATCACCGATTCCGCCTCTGAAACCGACACGAACAAGGTCGCTGAGCCTGTCGGAGCGCCGGTGGTTCGACAGGGCTCACCAACCACAGAAGACCTGATCGTAGAGCCATCCAAGGAGGCCTTGATAGCCACCCTCCTCCCGAAGGTAATCCGCCTTCGCATATTCACCACCCTGCTGGACAGCGCCGCCGCCGAGCACGCCGCCCGCACCGTAGCTATGCAGCTTGCCACCGACAACGGCAACGACCTCCTTCAGGAACTCACCCTTGAATATAACAAGGGCCGTCAGCAGAAGATCACCTCCGAGATCCTCGACCTCGTCGGTGGTTCGATGCAGTAATCCACCGGTCTTTAATCAAATCTTTTTTTGTGTCTTCTTTGCGAAATTTCGTATCTTGAACCAGAAAATGACCAATGATTATGGGACACAATCTTAAATTCTTGATTATTACAATAATAGCGATATCTTTGACTGACGTGCTTGCCGCACGGACATATTCAAGAAGAGTAGTGCTTGGTGACGAGAGGTTCGAGGAGTACCAGCCGCTGCTGCAAGGGAAGCGGGTTGCGGTGTTCAGCAATCAGACGGGTATAGTCGGAGACAAGGTGACCGGCTCCAAGTTGGCAGACGCTCTTGCTGAATATGGCGGGTGCTTTCCTCGAAAGAGAGTTGATGAGATTTCCTTGATCCCGTTCACCGAACCTTCCGTCCCTGGCGGAAAGATTGAGTACGGTCAGCACATTGTTGATGCCTTGATCGAAAAAGGAGTGGATGTCAAGGCAATCTTCTCTCCGGAGCACGGCTTCCGTGGCAACGCCGATGCCGGAGAGCACGTCAGCAGCAGTGTGGACGAGAAAACCGGAGTGAAGATCCTGTCGCTTTACGAGAAAGGCTCACGGATTCCGAGCAAGGAGAAAACCGATAAGTTTGATGTCCTTGTTATTGATATTCAGGATGTAGGCCTTAGGTACTATACCTATTATATCACAATGCATCATCTGATGGAGGCCTGCGCCAGAGACGGGAAACAGGTCGTCATTCTTGACCGCCCGAACCCGAACGGCTTCTATGTTGACGGTCCTGTCCTGGATATGAAATTCAAGTCCGGTGTCGGTTGGCTGCCGATCACGACTGTTCACGGAATGACGCTCGGTGAGTTGGCGCTGATGATCAACGGCGAGAAATGGCTGGAGAACGGTACCTGCGACCTGACTGTGGTTCCGTGCCTGAATTACACCCATAACACCCGCTACAGCCTTATCCTGCCGCCTTCCCCGAACATTAAGGACATGAGGGCCGTGTACCTATATTCATCAACCTGCTACTTCGAGGGTACGGTGGTCAGCCTCGGCCGCGGCACGCAGTTCCCGTTTGAGACCTACGGGCATCCGGCGATGACGGGATATTCCTTCTCCTTTGTGCCTCGAAGCATCCCCGGCGCGAAAAGCCCGCAGTTCCTGGATGAGGAGTGCCACGGCGTTGACCTTCGCCGCAAGCCGCTCCGCGACATTTGGGCGGAAAAGATCAATCTTGAATATGTCATCGATGCTTACCGCAATCTGAATATGGGCGATAAGTTCTTCGGTAAGAACAACTTCTTTGAACTTCTCGCCGGTGTGGACTGGTTCCGCTCGATGATAGGGAACGGTTCCTCCGCCGCCGAGATCTCCGCCCGTTGGGCCTCCGATGTCGAAAACTTCAAGTCCCGCCGCGCGCCTTACCTCCTTTATCCCGAGATATAAAGCAAAAACCGAAGCGAGGTTCTCACCCGGCTTCGGCTAATCTTATTCAATACTTATGAAATAACTATTGAGTCAGTTTTTGGTTTATGAGTAAAAATATTTATGTCGTCAGGGGATTATGCCATTTCCGTGCCAAAGTTGATTCCGGTTCGAAATATTTTTTCCTATATTGTCTATGTCTTTGAATGTCATTTGTTTTCAGTACTTGCACGGAAAATTATAACTGTGATTATAATAACCGAAGTTATAATTTTGTCGATAAAGCTTTGAAAGTGTTTATGAGTGGCTGTTTTCTAAGTACTTACTCAATTGTTGAGGAGGCACTTTTGCATTGTGCCCGAGTTCTTGCCTTGTTTTGCCTTGTGTGGACGAGAATTTGGCAATATGCCAGGGAGTGGTTAACTTTGCGGTGTTATGGTGCGGACAGCGGACATAGATTCTTTGTTCAGGCTTTACTACAGGCCTTTGTGTGTCTATGCGCTGCACTATCTCAAGGACAAGGATCTGATCGAGGATCTGGTACAGGAGGCTTTCACGGCATATTGGATGAAACAGGCGGCGAGTGACGGGATTGATAGTCCGAGGGCTTATCTTTACACGGCTGTGAGGAATCGGTGCATTGATGCCATCAGGAGGCAACGGCAGGATGTGTCGCTGGACAGCCTTGAGAATGAGATACTTCCGGTTGAGGATGACGTGGCGATTTCCGATGATGAGGCCGTGGACAATTCCGTTAAAGAGGCGCGGATCTGGTCGGCCATTGACCGCCTTCCGGCCAAAAGGAGGAGAATATTCCTGATGAGCCGCCGCGACGGGATGAAGTATAGCGAGATCGCTCAGTCGCTCGGCCTTTCCGAGAACACCGTACGTAACCAGATCAGCAAGGCCCTGGACTCCATCCGCCAAGGTGTAAGGAAGGTCATCCTCTTCCTGATGTCGCTCTAGAATATTCAGACATCGCCTTAAGCCTTGAGAAGGAGCGGCTAACAAGGAGCTTTTGCCGTACGTTTTCTGCCCCGTAAACCATAGGCCCCCGCTCTTCCAGGTGTGAAAAACCTTGCGCACCTAAAATGTCATCTGCCTGAAGGATAGTGAGTTGCACTTCCAGGTGCGAGCATATTCGCGCACCTGTGAGTCGTCGGCTTAGTTACAGAGCGTTCTGTTGGTGTTCAGGACTTCCAGGTGTGAAAAACCTTGCGCACCTAAAATGTCATCTGCTTGATGGCAAGCGAGTTGCACTTCCAGGTGCGAGCATATTCGCGCACCTGTGAGTCGTCGGCTTAGT